>Ga0114939_10000805_pt1 | contig 25860 bp, 26 predicted proteins | sample AshMeaCrysSpring_FD_87196 | JGI IMG/M metagenome (GOLD analysis project Ga0114939, IMG submission 87196) | Groundwater microbial communities from Big Spring, Nevada to study Microbial Dark Matter (Phase II) - Ash Meadows Crystal Spring | ecosystem: Environmental > Aquatic > Deep subsurface >...
CGCGCCCTGGCCGGCCAGCCGGATCAGCTGGCCTTCGCCCACTCCCTTGGGAATCTGCACGTCGAGCGTGCGCGTGTCGAGCACGACGCCGACGGCCGCATCCATTCTGGGCACGCGCAGGCTGATCTGCCGGGTGGCGCGGCGCCAGGCGCCATCAATGTCGAGCTCGATCTTGGCGTGGTGGTCCTCGCCGCGCGCTTCGAAGCGCTCGCGGCGGCCGGAGCCGGCTTCGCGGCCTCGCCCGCCCATGCGGCCGAACAGTTCGGCGAAGAAGTCGCTGAAATCCGCCGCCTCGCCGCCGAAGCCCGGCCCGGAGAATTCGAAGTTGGCGTCCCAATCGGGCGGCGGGCGGAAATCCTGCCCCGGCTGGTAGCCGCGGCCGAGCGCATCATAGGCGGCGCGCTTCTCCGGATCGGACAGCACGGCGTACGCCTCGTTGACCTCCTTCATCCGCGCCTCGGCGCCCGGCTCCTTGCTCAGGTCCGGGTGGTACTTGCGCGCCAGCTTGCGGTACGCCTTCTTGATCTCGTCGGCGGTGGCGTCGCGGGCCACCCCCAGCGTCTGGTAGTAGTCCTTGAACTGCACTGGGCCTCTCCGGTGGCGCGACCAGGCATGCGCCTGCCGGCCACTGCCCGCTAGATGGTCGCTCGGCGGCCCGGATTCAAGCCCTTGAAATGCGCGCCGGTCGGCACGAACTAGCGAACTGCAGCCAACGACGACCGGCGCCCGGCCGGTCGATGGACCGAGCAGACGGAGGTGACCCGTGTTCTACCGAGCGCTTTTCCCGCGTGACATCTTTTCCGAACTCGACCGCCTGCAGCGCGACCTGCACCAGGCCTTCGACACCTCGCCCAGCATCCGCGGTTTCGGCCGAGGCGGCTATCCGGCGCTGAACGTCGGCGGCACCGCGCAGTCGGTCGAGATCTACGCCTTCGCGCCGGGACTCGACCCGGAGAAGATCGACGTGAACATCGACCGCGGCGTGCTGACCATCGAAGGCGAACGCGCCTCGGCGCTGCCGGCCGACGAGAAGGCGGCCGTGCACATCAACGAACGCTTCGCCGGGCGCTTCCGCCGCGTGGTCAGCCTGCCCGACGACGCCGACCCCGCCGCCGTCAGCGCCCAGTACCGCGACGGCGTGCTGCACCTGAGCATCCGCCGACGCGAGTCCGCGCTGCCGCGCCGCATCGAGATCAAGTGACCCGGAGACGACCATGACCAACACCGCCAGCAAGACCGACAACGGACGCCGCGACGCCGTGCTGCCGCCCGTCGACGTGATCGAGGACGCCACCGGCATCACGCTGTATGCCGACCTGCCCGGCGTGGGCCGGGAGCAGCTGAACCTGCGCGTGGAGGCCGACACGCTGACCATCGAGGGCGAGGTGAGCCTGGCCGCGCCCGAGGGCCTGCAGCCGAGCCACGTGGAGGTCAGCGTGCCGCGCTACCGCCGCGTGTTCACGCTGAGCAAGGAACTCGACCCGGACCGGATTGCCGCCGAGATGAACCACGGCGTGCTGAAGCTGCGGATCCCGAAAGCCGAGCACGCGCAGCCGCGCAAGGTGCAGATCCGGGTGAGCTGAGCGTCCTGCCGGCCTGCTGCAGCGGGCCAGGCGACCTCGAGAGAAGCGGGCGCTGCCGATGCGGATCGGCAGCGCCCTTTCTTCTGGTGCGCGGGTCGCGCGAGCCTGGCCGCCTACGCGCCGAACACGAAGCGCGTGCCGGTCGACGAGCGGATCACCTTGTCGCCGAGTTCCTGCATGGCGATGGCGATAAAGGTCTCGCCGCTGCAGTGCATGGGGATCAGGAAGTCGGGGTTCAGCTCCTTGATCGCCAGCGCCGTCTGCCTCTGGTAGTCGGCCGGATGCGGCGCGAGGTGGAAGCCGCCCATGACCGCGTGCACCTTGTTCGTGCCGGCGATCTTCATCGCCGCGCGGGTGGAGTTGACCACGCCGCGATGGCCGCAGGAGGTCATCACCACCAGCCCGCGGTCCTTGACCAGGAAGCAGGTCGCCTGCTCGTGCAGGAAGTCGTCGGGCACCACGGTCTGGTTGCGCTTCTCGGCCGGCAGCCTGTCCGGGAAGCAGCCGACGCCGTCGCGCTCGCCGACCGTCATCCGCGTCGGCGACAGCACGCGCTCGAAGCTCTCGCGCGGGATCGTGCCGGTGGTGAAGGCGTGGCCGCCGATCACCGTGGGCCGCTCGGCGAACAGGATCGTCAGGCCGGCGTCGTCGATCGCCTTGCGGTCGAGCGCGCCGAAGTTGCCGACGTTGTCGCCGATGCCGGCTTCGCGGGTGCAGAAGCACTCCTCGCCGCCGAGGTAGAAGGGCATCTTCGGCTTCAGCCTGCCCTTGGTGGACTGCAGGAAACCGGCCAGTCCGCCGAAGTGGTCGTAGTGCCCGTGCGAGAGCACCAGCGCGTCGAGCCGCGCCGGGTCGACCCGCAGCAGTTCGAGGTTGTTGTTCAGCGTCGCCGCCGAGAAGCCGAAGTCGATCAGCACCTGGCGCGTGTCGGCGCCGCGCGTGGACTCCAGGTGCAGCGACAGTCCCCATTCGTTCTGCAGCACCCGCGGCGGCCCGCTCCTGGTGAGCGAAGTGCCCGTGCGTTGCACCTCGACGTTGCCGACCTTGCGCGTCGGCTCGAAGGCGTGGTGGTAGGAGTCGGTGACCACGCGCACCGCGACGCGGTCGACCTCCGGCACCGGGCCGGCGAGCGGCTGCGCGCGCGCGGTGGAGATCCCCGCGAACAGCGAGCCCTTGAAGAACGCCGCGCCGCCGGCGGCGGCCAGCAACTGGCGGCGCGACAGCGCGCCGAGGTACTTGCTCATCGAAGGTCTCCTTGGCGATTGCGCAGGGCGGGTGGCGCCAACTCTAGGCAGGCCGCGGTCGACGCGCCAGAGGGGCGAAGCCGCGGGTTTGCGGGAGCGCCGCCGCCGGGCTTGCAGGCGCAGCGTCAGCGCAGCGCCGCCAGTTGCCGCTTCGTCTCGTCGAGCAGGAAGCCGTCGCTGTTGCGCGCCTCGAGCTCCTTCCTGACCGAGGCCAGGATCTCGCGCGCCGCCAATACCTCTCCGTGGTGGGCCAGCAGCATTGCGCGGCAGAAGCGCCAGATGTTCGGCTCGCCGCCCACCGACGAGGCTTCGGGGTACAGCCAGTCGAAGGTGGACAGGTGGTCGGCCGCGGGCAGCCACGACAGGAATCGGGCGCGGTGCTCGCGGTCGGCGTTGAAGAGGTTGCCGTAGTAGGCCATGCTCCAGAGGCTCCGGCGCGTGGCCGGCGCCATCGTCTCGCCGCTGCGGCGCATGTCGTCGGCGGCCTGCACCGCGTGCCGCACGAGCCCGGCGTGCGACAGGCCCGCGGCCAGTTGCAAGCGGCGCACGAACGCGCGATCGCGGTTCGACGCCAGCGCGGCGGCAAAGTGTTCGACCGCTTCCTTCTGCTTGTCGGCCAGCATCAGGCTGTGGCCCCACATCGCGTGCGCGTAGGCGTTGGCCGGGTCGTCGGCGAGCGCCCGCTCGTAGTGCGCGGGCGGATCGGCGTCGCCGGCGCCATCGCGGCGGCGCAGGTAATCGGCCCAGCCTAGGTGCGCGCGCAGGTCGCCGGCGCGCGCGCCCCTGGCACCGGCGAGCTGCCCGACGATGGCCGGCTGCACCTGCCCGACGATGTCGGTGAAAGTCTGCTTGCCGGTCTGCACGCGGATCTCGCGCAGCCACTGCATCGCGCAGTCGGCGCGGGCGTCGAGCACGCTCGCGTTGCCGGCGTAGCGGGAGGCCAGTTCTTCGAAGCGGGGCCAGGCGGCGGCAAAGGCGCCGCTCGCGCACAACGCGTTCGCGCTGCCGGTCTCCTGCGCAACGCGCGCCCGCAGCGCGTGTCGGGCCTGTTCCGCGCGCTGCTGTTGCCACAGCACGCCGGCGCCGACCGCGGCCACGAGCACAGCGAGAACTGCGGCGACGAGCCGGCGGCGCGGCCGCGACCGCATCTTGGCGACTGCGGCCAGCGTCTCCGCCACCGGATCGCCCTGCGGCTGAAGCACCGTTACCGCCTGCAGGTAGGGCGGAATCGACTCGAACGGCGTCGGCGCGACCAGCACCGGCAGCACACGCCGCGCCGGGTGGCGCCAGCGGTCCTCGGCGAGGATCAGCTCGGAGCGCGCGTAGCTGCCGCTGGCGACCGACTCCGGCGCGACGAGAAAGACGAACAGGTCGCAGCCGTCGATCGCCTCGCGCAGTTCGCCGTGGAAGGGTTGGCCGGCCTGCAGCCGGGCGCGGTCGAGGAAGCTCTCGTGGCCCTCGGCCTCGAGGGCGAGGGCGAGCTTCTGCGCGAGGTCGCGATACTCGGAGGCGTAGGAAATGAAGATCTGCACCGGCGTTGCGCTCGACTTCGTCGTGGCCGCCCATTGTTCTGCGGCACGGTGCCAGGTGCAAGCAACGGGGGCTGCGCCGAAAGGGCGCCGGCGGCGCCTTGCCGCGCGCCGTGGCTACTTCACGTACATCACGCGCATGCCGAGCAGTTGCCCGCCCGGCCGGTCGAGCACGCGGATCGTGCACTGGCGGGCGACGAGACCTTCGGGCAGCGGCTGGCTGCCGCGCAACACCTGCTGGCTGCCGACCGATATCGCGATCGGCTCCAGCGTGGCTGTCGTCTCGCCGCGCGCGGAATCGCCGCTCACGACCAGTTGCACGGTGCCGGCGAGCGGCTTGCCGCGCGCGGCTTCGCGCACCAGGGCGATCTCGTAGTTCAGCGCCTTGCCGGTGGCGGCCAGCCGCGCCGCGCGCACTTCGACCGCGCCGCTGCGAGGGTCCGGCGGCAGCGCCGCGGCCACGAAGGCGAGGTCTTCCTGCAGCCGATCGGCCGCCTGGCGCGCGGCGGCCAGCTCGTCGGCGAGGCGCTTGCCGTCGGCGCGCGCGGCCTCGAGGTCCTTGCGCGCCTGGTCGAGTTCGCCTTGCAGCCGCTGCCGGTCGCCGTCGGCCTGCGCGAAGTCGGCGCGCAGGCGCGCCGATTCGGCGGCCGACAGTCGCGGCGGCAGGTGGCGTTCCTGCACGTAGAGGACGCCGGCCACACCGAACGCGATGCCGGCGAGAAGCCACGCCAGCCAGCGCGGCAGACGCCGCCTGCGGCGGCCGGAACCGTAGGTGTCGATGACGACAGGGCGGGAACGTCCGAACATCAGCGGTGGCAGAGCATCGTGGCGTTCGGGAGGTTAATGCGGGCTTCGCGCCGCGTCGGCACCCACTGTCGCCTCGCTGCCACGCCGGCCGCCAGTGGCAGCACGCGAACATGGGCTGTCGGTCGGATGAGTTGCGTATCGCATCGCGCGCCTGGCGTGGCCGAAGGCGTCACCGCGACGCGCGCAACGCCACCTGCGCCTGCCTCGATCCCTCCGCGATCGCCCATCACGACGCGTCGCCGCTTCAGTTGCCAAGGCGAAAGCGCATCGTGCCGCTGTCGGCGGGCAACTCTAGGTACAGCTTGCCGCCTTCGACGAAGAACGCCGCGGCGCGGCCGAGGTCGCGCGCGAAGCGCCCGTCGAGCGACGCCGGCGGGCAGGCGGCGCGGGTCGAGCCCGCCAGCGTCAGCGCGATCGTTCCTTCGCCCAGCTTGTACGTGCCGAAGCCGCGGTTGCAGTCCAGCCGAGCCGCCAGCCTGCCGTCGGGCAGCAGTTCGAACGCGTAGCGATCGGGCGTCGGCACGTCCAGCTTCTCGACCGGCGTCACCATCGCTTCCCACTGCCAGAGCTTGCCGACCACCGCGTCCGGCGCGCGAATCCGGCCCGCGTTGCCTGACGTGCCGGCGCAGCCCGCCATGCCGAGGGCGAGCACGAGCGCGAGAGGCGCAAGGAAGGTTCGGAAGCGGTGCATCGTCTCTCCGGTCAAGAAAAAGCTCGCCGCCGTCCGCAGGCGACAGTCGAGGAATGAGTGTGGTTGACCACGTACTGACGGGCCTCCCGAGCTTTCGAGCACTCGTGCGGGACGCCGTGGATCAAGCGCCCAGGAGCCGGCGCGCCAGCACCGTCTGCATGTCCCGGCGGCCATCGACGATCAGGTAAACGACGACCTGGCTGCCCAGGACCCGATAGATCGCCCGGTAGGGCTTGAACGCCGGCTGCCGGTACTCCTTGATGCCCAGTGCCGCGAGCTCCCTGGGGCAGCTGCCTCGCTCAGGGAACCGGGCGAGCCCCTCCACGACCTCCATCAAGCGGTCGAGAACGCGGTTGGCACTTGCCACACTGTCGAACTCGGAGAGGTAGTCATGGAGGGCCTCCAGGTCCTGCTCTGCGCCCCGGGTGAGCAGAACTTCGTAACGCTTCGGCCTGCCCACCATCAGGGCGTGGCCCGCTTCGCGCGCAGGCGCGTCACCACATCGGCGACCGGCCTGATCCGACCTGCCTCGACTTCCCGCTGGCCCAGCGCAAGGATCTTCAGGAGGGCCAGCGTCTCCTGAGTTTCCTCGTAGGAGGCGACGTCCTGAAGCACGGCCTTGGCCTCGCCGTTCTGCGTGATGACCAAGGGCTCGCGCTGTTCGGCAAGCTGCGTCAGCACCTCGGCGGCGTTGGCCTTGAGGTAGCTGATGGGCCTGACCTGGGATGAGTAGCGCATGGCCGTGCTCCTGAGGAGGTCGAACAGGACCGAATATAGTTTTTTATCGGTCTCGTCACACCCTGTCGTGCCGCGCTCGTTCAAAAGCCCACACGCTGCCGCTCCGGCCGTAGCTTCGGCTTGCGCTTCAGGACGCCTCGCTCGAAATGATTCCGGCCCGGGAACGGCCGACAAGAAGCCCGCTCGCGGCGGGCTTGAGAGAGAAAAGTCTGGTGGAGGCGGCGGGAATCGAACCCGCGTCCACGAGTGTTCCTCAGACGGTTCTACATGCGTAGCCGACCTATTTGAGTCTCGTCGTGCGTTTAGCCAGTCGGCAGGCCGACGCACGACCAGTCACCGGATCTCGACCGCCGGTGTCGTGACGCCACCGTGATCCAGCCTCTGTGAATGTCGCTGCTGTTGCTTGCGCAACCTAGCCCAGGGGCCAGCTAGTGCAGCGTCCCGCCGGGTTTAGGCGGCGAGAGCGAAACGCTCGTCGTTGGCGTTTGTAGTGTTCCAGATGGATTTACGAGGTCACTGGTCCTCGGCATGCCCCGCACTGATTCGCTACCCGCGTCGAAACCAGGTCGCCCCCAGTGTGGCTGGATTGTAGGCGGAAGATGGGGCCGCGCGGCGCGGGTTCAACCGGGCGCGGCCGCCGGTCACCGGAGCCGCGGGCCGATGAAGCCGAGCAGCTGCTGCGGGGCGTCGATGACGTGGTCGCTGCCCCACTTCCCCACATCGGCGTCGATGCCGAGATAACCGTAGGCGGCGACCACCGTGGCCACGCCGGCGGCGCGGCCGGCCTGGATGTCGCGCAGGTCGTCGCCGACGTACACGGCGCGCGTCGGGGCAACAGCGCAGGCCTCGAGCGCGTGCCGGATCGGCGCCGGGTGCGGCTTGGCGTGCGCCGTGGTGTCGCCGCTGACCACGCAGGCCGCGCGCCGCCCCAGGCCGAGTTGCTCGACCAGCGGCTCGGTGAAGCGGCGCGCCTTGTTGGTGACCACGCCCCAGCGCCGGCCCTCGGACTCGATGCCGTCGAGCGTTTCGGCCATGCCGGCGAACAGCCGTGTCTGCACGCACAGCGCCTGCTCGTAGAAGTCGAGGAACTCGAGCCGCGCCGCTTCGTAGTCCGGATCGCCCGGCGCCAGGCCCAGTGCCAGGCCGACCAGCCCGCGCGCGCCATGGCTGGCCATCGGCCGCAGCTGTTCGACGGGCAGCGGCGCAAGCCCGCGCTGCGCGCGCTGCCGGTTGGCGGCGGCGGCCAGATCGGGCGCCGTGTCGGCGAGCGTGCCGTCGAGGTCGAACAGCACCAGGTCGATGCCGGCCGCGTTCATTCAGGCTTGCGGCAGGCGACCAGGTAGTTGACGTCGGCGTCGCGGCCGAGCGCGAAGGTCTTCGTCAACGGGTTGTAGGTCATGCCGAGGACCTCGACCAGCTCGAGCCCGGCCGCGCGCGCCATCGCGGCCAGTTCGCTCGGGCGGATGAACTTCGCATACTCGTGCGTGCCGCGCGGCAGCAGGCGCAGCACGTACTCGGCGCCTACGATCGCCAGCAGGAACGACTTCGGGCTGCGGTTGATGGTCGAGAAGAACACCCAGCCGCCGGGCCGCGCGAGCCGGCTGCACGCCTGCACGCTGCTTGCCGGCTCCGGCACGTGCTCGAGCATTTCCATGCAGGTGACGACGTCGAACCACGCCGGCGAATCCGCCGCCAGCGCCTCGGCGCTGGTCTCGCGATAGTCGATCGACACGCCGGTTTCGAGCGCGTGCAACTGCGCCACCTTCAGCGGCTTGACCGACAGGTCGATGCCCGTCACGCGCGCGCCGCGGCCGGCCATCGACTCGGCCAGGATGCCGCCGCCGCAGCCGACGTCCAGCACCCGCTTGCCTTCGAGCCGCGCCAGCCGGTCGATCCAGTCCAGCCGCAGCGGGTTGATGTCGTGCAGCGGCCGCATGTCGCCCTGCCGGTCCCACCAGCGGTGGGCCATGGCGCCGAACTTCTGCAGTTCGGCGGCGTCGACGTTGCCCGCCCTGGGTCTTTCCTCGGTCTGCATGGATCGATGTTATCGCCTGAGCGACCCGCCACAGCGCACCGGGCGGCAGACGACGGCGACGGCCGGCGGCGTCGGGATTAGCCGGATCGCGCGACCGGAGCTGCCAGTTCGCATGATTCGGGCCGCGCCGGCCGTTCCGCTAGAGTTCCGTCCGTTCACCGCTGGGTGTTTCTCGAGGATTGCCGATGAAGAACTACAGGTGCCTGGCCCTGGCCATCGCGATGGCCTCGCCGCTGGCGGTCGCGCAGACCGCGGGGCCGGTCTTCTCGCCGTTGCCGGAAGTCGACGTGAAGCCGGTGGCCGGCGCAAAGCCGGTCACCATCGTTGCGATCGACGCGCTCAAGGGCGATGGGCTGTATCACTTTTCGCGGACCCGGATGGGCAACCTGCGCATCAGCGGCAGCCCAAAGGGCGACCGCTACCCGCTGGCGGAATCGTCGACCGAACGCGCATTCAACGCCAACATCGACGTCGCGCACTTCGTTCGTGACGGCGAACGGCATGCGATCGGGCATGCCGACTTCGCCGTTCCCGCCGCCGACGGCAGCCTGCAGCTCATTTACCAGTCGGCCACGCCGATTCACCTGAAGGTCGCGCTCAAGGGCTTCGACGTCGCCGGCCTGCCGATCCGCAACTTCCTGCGTACGCCGGAGAATTTCACCCGGCCAGAGGCAGCCAAGGCCGGCGAGGCGACCTTCCCGGCCGGTTCGATCGCCTACCTGTCGACCGTGCGGTTCCAGGACGACGTGCTGATGCTGCCGCAGCGCGAGTCGTTCACCGGCGCCACGAACACGCGGCAGATGGTCGCCAATTTCTCGCGCGAGAACCCGTACTGCCTGTCGTACGACGATCGCAACGGCGCCAGGCCCTACGCCATGCTGTTCCGCGACGCCAATGCGCCGCGCGGCCGCGTGCAGCTGTACGCGGCCAAGACCGGGACGATGTTCTGCGCCCGGGCGAACGACGAAGTGCTCGCCGAGGGCAGCTGGGAGGAGGCGACGGTCGGCGGCACCAAGGCGGTCGTGCTGTCTTTCGGCGCCAACGTCGATCCGCTGGACACCGGGGTCACCGACGTCGAGCGGGAAGCGGCGCGCATCGCCTTCATCGAGCCGCGCAAGGGCGCGCCGGGCGTGCGGCCGGGCAAGCTGTACCGGGCCGGCGCGCAGATCGCCGACTATCAATACCGGTTCAACGCCACCGCGGCCGCGGCCATCCGCAGCATCCTGGGCATGCCCTGATCCACCGGCCGCGCCAGCCGCGCCTGGCCAGCGCGCGGGGATTCGGGCCACCGAGTCCAGCGAAGGCAACGAAAAAGCCCCGCCGAGGCGGGGCTTTTCTTCTACACCGACACCGAGCGGCACCGGTGGTCGCGCGAGATCACTTCTTGATCGTGCGGGTGCCGATGACTTCGATCTCCACGCGGCGGTTCTTGGCGCGGCCTTCGCCGGTGCGGTTGTCCGCGACCGGCTGCGACTCGCCCTTGCCCTCGGTGTAGATCCGGTTCGCCTCGATGCCCTTGCTGACCAGGTACTGTTTCACGGCATCGGCACGACGCGCGGACAGTTTCTGGTTGTAGGCATCGGCGCCGACCGAGTCGGTGTGGCCGACCGCGACGATCACCTCGAGGTTCACGCCGGCGAGCTTCGAGACCAGGTCGTCGAGCTTGGCCTTGGCTTCGGGCTTGATCACCGCCTTGTCGAAGTCGAACAGCGCGTCAGCCGCGAAGGTGACCTTCTCGGTCGTCGGCTTGGGCGGAGCCGGCGGCGGCGGCGGCGGCGGGGCGGGTGGCTTCGCCGCCGGAGGCGGCGGAGGCGGCGGGGGCGGCGGCGGAGGCTCGCACACTTCCTTGGGCAGCGCGGCCTTGTCGCAGGCGCAACCAGCGCCTTTCGGGCCATCGATGCCGGCAAGTTGCGGCGTCCACCACGGCGTGCGCCAGCACAGGCCAAACGGGTCGACCACGACGTTGCCGCGCGCATCGAGCACATACGCCGGCGCGTTCTTCGCGCCGGGGATGTCCTTCGACTGCGCGATCGCCGCGCCGGAAGCGGCAGCGATCAACGTCGCGAACAGGACTAGCTTCGCGGGTTTCTTCATGGTTCTCCTCACAGGAAATGGCAGGGCGGCTCGTGCCCACGGCAGCCGAACCTCGAGGCTGGGTGGACCTTTGCACGCCTGGGCCTGGGCCCACGACGCGGCAATGGTGCTACGCCGGTTTCTTCAACAACTGCCGGCACTTATTCTGCCACGCCGCAGATGACGACACGACCGCGCGATCAAGGGCGTTCCCGTCGGATCCTAGAAGCTGTCTCGTCTGCACAACGCGGCGCCCGGCCACCCAAACATCGGTGACGTGTTCGCGTCCGCTCGCGTACAGCAGGTCGGACACCGGATCGAACAGCGGCATCACCTCGGGGCTGGCGAGTTCAACCGCTACCAGGTCGGCTTGCTTGCCGGGTTCGATCGAGCCGATACGCGAGCCCAGCCCCAGTGCGCGCGCGCCGCCGAGCGTCGCGCATTCGAGGGCCATCGCGGCCGGCAGCGTGGCGGCATCGCCGGCGACGGCCTTGGCCAGCAACGCCGCCATCCTCGCCTCGTCAAACAGGTCGAGGCGGTTGTTGCTGGCGGCGCCGTCGGTGCCGAGGGCGATGTTCACACCGGCGGCGAGCAGCGCCGGCACCGGCGCCAGCCCGCTGGCCAGTTTGAGGTTCGACACCGGGCAGTGCACGACGCTCGCGCCGGCCCAGGCCAGCTTGGCCACCTCGGCCTCGGTCAGGTGCACGGCGTGCACGGCGATCAGCCGCTCGGACAGCAGGCCGAAGCGGTCGAGCCGCTCCAGCGGGCGGACGCCGTGGCGCGCGACCGACTCGTCGACCTCGTGCGCCGTCTCGTGCACGTGGATGTGCACCGGCAGGTCGAGCTCTTCGGCCAGCGTCGCCACCCGGGCGAGCGTGGCGTCGCCGACCGTGTACGGCGCGTGCGGCGCCAGCGTGAAGCTCACCAGCGGATCGTCGCGCAGCGCGTCGCGCGCGTGCAGCCCCTTGCGCAGGTAGTCCTCGGCATCGACGGCGTAGGCGGTGGGGAAGTCGATGGCGATGATGCCGACCACGGCGCGCATGCCCACGGCGGTCAGTGCGCGGGCGACCACGTCCGGATAAAAGTACATGTCAGAGCAGGTGGTCACGCCCGAACGCAGCATTTCCACTGCGGCGAGTCGTGCGCCGTCGTGGACGAAGCCCTCGCCGACCAGCGCCTGTTCCAGCGGCCAGATCCGCTCGGCGAGCCAGCGCTGCAGCGGCAGGTCGTCGCCGACGCCGCGCAGCAGTGCCATCGAAGCGTGCGTGTGCGCGTTGACCAGTCCCGGCACGACCAGGTGATCGGGCAGGCGCGCGCTCTGGCGCGCGGCGAAGCGGCGCTGCGCTTCGGCCAGCGGCAGTACGCCCAGGATCACCCCGGCGTCGATGGCGATTGCGTGGGCTTCCAGCAGCGCGCCCCGCGGCCGCACCGGTGCGATCCAGCGCGGCTCGATCAGGGTGTCGATGGGCTGTGGCTCGGCGTCCACTTCGGCTGCGAAAACGGGCAGTTGCAGAAGGCCGCCATAGTGCCACGCGCGGCGGGCCGGCAAGCATCGCGCTGATAAACTTCACCGCTCTCCCGCGAGCCCGCGGCGACACCGGTCGGGTCCCCGCTTCCTGGGTCCGCTTTGCGCGCGCAGCACGCGCCCGAACTTCGATTTCATGGACCCATTCGCCAAGGAAACCCTGCCCGTCTCGCTCGAAGAGGAGATGCGGCGCTCTTATCTCGATTACGCGATGAGCGTGATCGTCGGCCGGGCGCTGCCCGACGTGCGCGATGGCCTCAAACCCGTACACCGTCGCGTGCTGTACGCGATGCACGAGCTGGGCAACCACTACAACCGGCCGTACAAGAAGTCGGCGCGCATCGTCGGCGACGTGATCGGCAAGTACCACCCGCACGGCGACCAGGCGGTGTACGACACGCTGGTGCGCATGGCGCAGGATTTTTCGCTGCGCTACCTGCTGATCGACGGCCAGGGCAACTTCGGCTCGGTCGACGGCGACAACCCGGCGGCGATGCGCTACACCGAGGTTCGGCTGGCGAAGCTGGCGCACGAGCTGCTCGCCGACATCGACAAGGAGACGGTCGACTTCGGACCGAACTACGACGGCTCGGAGAAGGAGCCGCTGATCCTGCCGGCGCGGCTGCCGAACCTGCTGGTCAACGGCTCCTCGGGCATTGCGGTGGGCATGGCGACCAACATCCCGCCGCACAACCTGAACGAGATCGTCGACGGCTGCCTGCTGCTGCTGCGCGAGCCGGAAGCGTCGATCGAGCAGCTGATCGAACTGGTGCCGGCGCCGGATTTTCCTACCGCCGCGATCATCTACGGCCTGGAGGGCGTGCGCGAGGGCTACCGCACCGGCCGGGGCCGCGTGGTGATGCGCGCCAAGACGCACTTCGAGGACATCGACCGCGGCACGCGCCAGGCGATCATCGTCGACGAGCTGCCGTACCAGGTGAACAAGCGGCTGCTGCTCGAGCGCATCGCCGAGATGGTCGGCGAGAAGAAGCTCGAAGGCATCTCCGACATCCGCGACGAGTCCGACAAGAGCGGCATGCGTGTGGTCATCGAGCTGAAGCGCGGTGAAGTGGCCGAGGTCGTGCTGAACAACCTGTACAAGCAGACCCAGCTGCAGGACACGTTCGGCATGAACATGGTGGCGCTGGTCGACGGCCAGCCGAAGCTGCTGAACCTGAAGCTGATGATGGCGGCGTTCCTCGCGCACCGGCGCGAGGTGGTCACGCGGCGCACCGTGTTCGAGCTGCGCGAGGCGCGCGACCGCGGCCACGTGCTCGAAGGGCTGGCGGTGGCGCTGGCCAACATCGACGAATTCATCGCCATCATCAAGGCGGCGCCCACGCCGCCGGTGGCCAGGTCCGAGCTGATGGCGCGGGCCTGGGATTCGTCGCTGGTGCGCGAGATGCTCGCCCGCGCCGGAAGCCAGCGCGACGCCTATCGCCCGCTCGGGCTCGACCCGCAGTTCGGGCTGCAGGCCGACGGGCTGTACCGGCTGTCGGACACGCAGGCCGGCGAGATCCTGCAGATGCGCCTGCAGCGGCTGACCGGGCTGGAGCAGGACAAGATCCGCAACGAGTACCGCGAGGTGATGGACCGCATCGCCGACCTGCTCGACATCCTGGCGCGGCCGGAGCGGATCACGACCATCATCGGCGACGAACTGGCGGCGGTGAAGAAGGAGTTCGGCGACGCTCGCCGCTCCGAGATCGTGCGCAGCGCCGAGGACCTGCAGACGGCCGATCTGATCACGCCGCAGGACATGGTGGTGACGCTGTCACACGCCGGCTACATCAAGAGCCAGCCGCTGGCCGACTACCGCGCGCAGAAGCGCGGCGGGCGCGGCCGGCAGGCGGCGGCCACGCGCGAAGACGACTGGATCGATCAACTCTTCATCGCCAACACGCACGACACGATCCTGTGCTTCTCCGATCGCGGCCGGCTGTACTGGCTGAAGGTGTGGGAGGTGCCGCAGGGCTCGCGCGCCGCCCGCGGCAAGCCGATCGTCAACATGTTCCCGCTCGGCGACGGCGAGAAGATCACCGTCGTGCTGCCGATCCGCGAGTACGACGAGCACCACTACGTGTTCATGGCCACCGCGCAGGGCACGGTGAAGAAGACGGCGCTGTCGGAATTCTCCAACCCGCGCAAGGCCGGCATCATCGCGGTCGACCTCGATCCCGGCGACTACCTGATCGGCGCCGCGATCACCGACGGCCATCACGACGTGATGCTGTTCTCCGACGCCGGCAAGGCGGTGCGCTTCGACGAGGACGACGTGCGGCCGATGGGCCGCACCGCGCGCGGCGTGCGCGGCATGCAGCTCGACCCCGGCCAGAGCGTGATCGCGCTGCTGGTGGCCGAGGACGAGCAGCAGAGCGTGCTCACCGCGACCGAGAACGGCTACGGCAAGCGCACGCCGATCGCCGAATACACCCGCCACGGCCGCGGCACGAAGGGGATGATCGCCATCGCCACCACCGAGCGCAACGGCAAGGTGGTCGCGGCCACACTGGTGCGGCCGGAGGACGAGATCATGCTGATCACCACCGGCGGCGTGCTGATCCGCACCCGCGTGGCCGAGATCCGCGAGATGGGCCGCGCCACGCAGGGCGTGACGCTGATCGCCCTCGACGAGGGCACGACCCTGACCGGCCTGCAGCGGATCGTCGAGACCGACGACGTCGGCAACGGCGACGTCGGCCCGAACCCGGAAGCCGACGATGCGGTGCACTGAAACCGCGGCGACGAGCGCGCCGCTGGCGCAGGCCGAGCGGGGACGCGCCCATGGATGAGACACTGCAGGCGCTGCGGGCGGCGATCGACGAGGTCGACCGCAGGCTGGTCGCGCTGCTGAACGAGCGGGCGAAGCTGGCGCAGCAGGTCGGCCACCTCAAGCAGGCCGGCGAGGCGCCGGTGTACCGGCCCGAGCGCGAGGCCGAGGTGCTGGGCAACGTCGCCGCGGCCAGCGAAGGGCCGCTCACCGCCGAGGCGCTGGCGCCGATCTTCCGCGAGGTGATGTCGGCCTGCCGGGCGCTGGAGCGCGCGCTGCGCGTGGCCTACCTCGGGCCGGCCGGGACGTTCTCCGAACTGGCGCTGCTCAGGCAGTTCGGCGCGGCGGTCGATGCGGTGCCATGCCCGTCGATCGACGAGGTGTTCCGCGCCGCCGAGGCGGGCAGCGTCGACTTCGCGGTGGCGCCGGTGGAAAACTCGACCGAGGGCTCGATCACGCGCACGCTCGACCTGCTGCTGGCCACGCCGCTCGCGATCGTGGCCGAAGTGTCGCTGCCGGTGAACCACCACCTGCTCACGCGCAGCGGCAGCCTGCAGGGCGTCACCCGGATCGCCGCGCATGCGCAGTCGCTCGCCCAGTGCATCAACTGGCTGAACCAGAACCATCCGGCGCTCGAACGCGTGGCGGTGACCAGCAACGCCGAGGCGGCGCGGCTGGCCGCGGCCGACCCGGCCGTCGCGGCGATCGCCGGCGAAGCGGCGGCCGGCCGCTACGGGCTCGTCGCCGTGGCGAGCCGGATCCAGGACGACCCGGCCAACCGCACGCGGTTCGTGGTGCTCGGCCGCCAGGGCACGCGGCCGAGCGGCCGGGACAAGACTTCGCTGATCCTCGCCGTGGCCAACCGCGCCGGCGCCGTGCATCACATGCTGGCGCCGCTGGCGGCGCATGGCGTGTCGATGACGCGCTTCGAGTCGCGGCCGGCGAAGACCGGCGCCTGGGAGTACTACTTCTACGTCGACGTCGAGGGCCACGAGCGCGATCCCCGGGTGGCCCTCGCCCTGGAGCAACTGCGCGGCGAGTGCGCGTTCTACAAGAGCCTCGGCTCGTATCCCGCCGCTGCCTGACCGGAGAACCATTCGATGAACGATGCGGGACAGGGCGCGGCCGCGGCGATCGACGCGCTGCCCTACGTGCGCGCGATCGCGCCCTACCAGGCCGGCAAGCCGATCGAGGAACTGGCGCGCGAGTACGGGCTCGACGCGGCCAGCATCGTGAAGCTGGCCTCGAACGAGAACCCGCTCGGCATGCCGGCGTCGGCACGGGCGGCGATCGAGGCCGCGCTCGCCGAGCTCGGCCGCTATCCGGACGCCAACGGCTTCGAGCTGAAGGCGGCGCTGTCACGCAAGTTCGACGTGCCAGCGCAGTGGCTGACGCTCGGCAACGGCAGCAACGACATCCTCGAAGCGGCGGCGGCGGTCACACTCGCGCCCGGCCGCAGCTGCGTCTACGCGCAGCACGCCTTCGCCGTGTATCCGCTGGCCACGCAGGCCCGCGGCGCGCGCGCGATCGTCGTGCCGGCGCGCGACTTCGGCCACGACCTGCCGGCGATGCGCGCGGCGATCGCGCCCGACACGCGGCTGGTGTTCGTCGCCAACCCCAACAATCCGACCGGCACCTTCGTCGACGCCGAGGCGATGGCGGCGTTCATCGCCAGCGTACCGGGCCACGTCGTGGTCGTGCTCGACGAGGCCTACAACGAGTACCTGCCGCCGCAGCTGCGCCACCCGAGCGTCGAGTGGGTGCGGCGCTTTCCGAACCTGCTGCTGTCGCGTTCGTTCTCGAAGGCCTACGGGCTGGCCGGCCTGCGCGTCGGCTACGGCATCGCCCAGCCGGAGCTGACCGACCTGCTGAACCGCGTGCGCCAGCCGTTCAACTGCAATTCGCTGGCCCAGGCCGCGGCGGTGGCGGCGCTCGCCGACACGGCGTTCGTCGAGCGCGGCGTCCAGATCAATCGGCAGGGCATGGTCCAGGTCACGCGCGCCTTCGACGAACTCGGGCTGCGCTACCTGCCGAGCCACGGCAACTTCGTGCTGGTGCATGTCGGCGACGGCGCCCGCGTCTACCAGGGCCTGCTGCGACGGGGCGTGATCGTGCGGCCGGTGGCCAACTACGGCCTGCCGCAATGGCTGCGGGTGACGATCGGCCTGCCGGAGGAAAACGCCAGGTTCATCGCCGCGCTGCGCGAGGCGCTGCGGGACGGGCACGGGTGAAGGTCGCGCTGATCGGCGTCGGCATGATCGGCGGCTCGCTGCTGGCCGCCTGGCGCCGCGCCGGCCTGGTGACGGCCGCGGTCGGCTGCGATGTCGAAGCCGAAGCGCTGGCGCGGGCCAGGCAGCTCGGGCTGATCGAGCACGGCGTCGAGCGGCCCGAGGCGGCGGTCGCCGGCGCCGACCTGGTGGTGGTCGCCACGCCGGTGGGCGCGATGGCCGCCGTGTTTGCGCAACTGGCACCCGCGCTGCCGCCGGCGGCGATCGTCGTCGATGTCGGCAGCACCAAGGCCGACGTCGTCGCCGGCGCGCGCGCCGCGCTGGGGGCGGCGTTCGCGCGCTTCGTGCCGGCGCACCCGATTGCCGGCAAGGAGCACCCCGGGGTCGAGCAGGCGTCGGCCGACCTCTTCGCCGGCCGGCGCGCGATCGTCACGCCGACGGCGGAAACGGATCCGCAGGCGCTGTCGCGCGTCGAGCAGTGGCTGGCCGCCACCGGCGCACGGGTGGAGCGGATGGACGCCGGCGAGCACGACCGGATCTTCGCCGCGGTCAGCCACCTGCCGCACCTGCTGTCGTTCGCGCTGGTGGCCGCCATCGGCGCCGAGCCGGACGGCGAACGCAAGATGGGTTACGGCGGCGCCGGTTTCCGCGACTTCACCCGCATCGCGGCCTCGTCGCCGGTGATGTGGCGCGACATCTGCGTGGCCAACCGCGCGGCGCTCGGCGACGAGCTGCGCGCCTACCGGGCCGCGCTCGAGCGGCTGCAGCGGGCGGTCGACGCCGGCGATGCGCGGGCGCTGCAGCAGACGTTCGAGCAGGCCGCGCGCCTGCGCCGGCATTGGAAGGGCGTCACCGATGCCGGCTGAAGGCCGCGCGACGGGCGGCTGGCCGGCGGTGCTGACGGTCGAGCCGATCGTGCGTGCGCAGGGCGTCGTGCCCCTGCCGGGATCGAAGAGCATCTCCAATCGGGCGCTGCTGCTGGCCGCGCTGGCCGAGGGCACGACCGAACTGACGCGACTGCTCGACGCCGACGACACCCAGGTGATGATCGAGGCGCTGCGCCGGCTCGGCGTGGCCATCGAGCGCGACGGCGATCGCGCGCGCGTGACGGGCTGTGCCGGCCGCTTCCCGGCATCCAGCGCGGATCTGTTCCTCGGCAATGCCGGCACCGCGACGCGCTCGCTGACCGCGGCGCTGGCGTTCGCCGGCGGCCACTACCGCATCGACGGCGTGGCGCGGATGCGCGAGCGACCGATCGGCGACCTGGTCGAGGCGCTCAACGCGCTCGGCGCGTCGATCGAGTACGAGGGCGCGGCGGGTTTTCCGCCGCTGCGGATCGGCCCGGCGCAGCGCCTGAGCCGTGACGAAGTCGGCATCCGCGGCAACGTGTCCAGCCAGTTCGTCAGCGGCCTGCTGATGGCCGCGCCGCTGGTGGCGCCCGCCGGCGGACTGCGCGTGCAGGTGGCCGGCGCACTGATCTCGCAGCCGTACGTGGCGATGACCGTGGCGATGATGAAGCGCTTCGGCGTCGAAGTCCGGCGCGATGGCGAGGTCTTCGTCGTGCCGCCGGCGCGCTATGCGTCGCCCGGCGCGCTGGTGGTCGAAGGCGATGCGTCGAGCGCCTCGTATTTCCTCGCCCTGGGATTGCTGGCCGGCGGGCCGGTGCGGGTCGAAGGCGTCGGCCGCGACAGCGTGCAGGGCGACGTCGCCTTTGCCGACCTGCTGGCAGCGATGGGCGCGCGCATCGAGCGCGGCGCCGACTGGATCGAGGCGCGTGCCGGCGAAAGCCTGCGCGCCGTCGACTGGGACTGCACCGCGATTCCCGACGCGGCGATGACCGCGGCTGTGGTGGCGCTGTTCGCGCCCGGCCGCACGACGCTGCGCGGCATCGGCTCGTGGCGGGTCAAGGAAACGGACCGCATCGCCGCGATGGCGACCGAACTGCGCAAGCTCGGCGCCGAAGTCGAGGCGGGGGCCGAACGGCTGTCGGTGACCGGGCCCGCGCAGGTGCGCGAGGCGACGATCGACACCTACGACGACCACCGGATCGCGATGTGCTTCTCGCTGGCGGCGGCCGGCGGTGTGCCGGTGCACATCCGCGATCCGCGCTGCGTCGGCAAGACGTTCCCCGGCTACTTCACCGAGCTGGCGACGCTGTGCCGTCCGGCCGCCAGGTGAACCGCGCCCAGGCCCGCTCGTGGAGCAGGTAGGCCGCGGTGTTGGCCAGGGGTTCGAGCAGTGCCAGCGCGCCGGCGATCGCAACGCTGCCGGTGAGCAGGTAGGCAATGCCGAAGGCGACGGTGAAATGGACCATGGCGAAGGTGCCCGTCTTGGCCAGGCTCAACGACAGCGGGACACGCATGGAAAACTCCTCAGCTGATCTCGACGACCGCCATGCTCGGCGACCGGAACCGACGCGTCCATTGAATCTTCTCGATCGCAGCGATAGCCGGTGCCGCCGATGAACCCGGTCCCGGTGATCGCCATCGACGGGCCGACGGCCTCGGGCAAGGGCACCGTGGCGCAGCGCGTCGCCGCCGCGCTCGGCTGGCACTACCTCGACAGCGGGTCGCTGTACCGTCTGGTGGCCTTGTGCGCGCTCGACGGCGGGATCGAACCCGGCGATGCGGCGGCGCTGGCCTCGCTCGCCGCGCGCCTGCAGCCGCGTTTCGTCGATGGCCGGATCGAACTCGACGGCCGCAACGTGACCGACGAGATCCGCCGCGAGGAGGTCGGCCTGATGGCCTCGCGCATCGCCGTGCACCCTCAGTTGCGCGCGGCGCTGCTCGATCTGCAGCGCGGTTTTCGACGGCCGCCCGGACTGGTTGCCGACGGGCGCGACATGGGCACGGTGGTCTTCCCGGACGCGCGGCTGAAGGTGTTCCTGACCGCCAACGTCGCGGCCCGCGCCGAGCGGCGTCATAAGCAGTTGAGGGAGAAAGGTTTTTCGAGTACCATCGACAGCCTTCTGCAGGATCTTCGGGCCCGTGATGAACGCGACAGCAGCCGTTCCGCGGCGCCGCTGAAGCCGGCAGGAGACGCCCGCTTGCTCGATAGTTCCGAGCTCACGATCGACGAGGTCGTGGCCCGGATCCTCGGCTGGCACGGCGAAGGCTGAGTCGCGGCGTCATCGCGGCACAGCAGGGTGCGCGGACTCGCCCGACGGGCAGGCCGCGTGGTGTTCAACTCCGCCGGAGCGCAAGGCGCTGGCGTGAATGAAGGTCGATTGATGTCTTCCGTGGCAATCCAAACCGGCTCTGGCAAAGAGAGCTTTGCAGCACTGTTCGAGGAAAGCCTGGCGCGCAAGGAAATGCGTGCCGGCGAGGTGATCACCGCCGAGGTGGTCCGCGTCGACTACAACTTCGTGGTCGTCAATGCAGGCCTTAAGAGCGAGGCCTACATCCCGATCGAGGAGTTCAAGAACGACCTGGGCGAAGTCGACGTCAAGCCGGGCGATTTCGTCTCGGTGGCGATCGAGTCGCTCGAAAACGGCTATGGCGACACCATCCTGTCGCGCGACAAGGCCAAGCGCCTGGCCGCCTGGCTGAACCTGGAAAAGGCGCTGGAAAACGGCGAGATGGTCACCGGCACGGTGGCCGGCAAGGTCAAGGGCGGACTGACCGTGATGACCAACGGCATCCGCGCCTTCCTGCCCGGATCGCTGGTCGACACGCGGCCGGTCAAGGACACCACGCCGTACGAGGGCAAGACGCTCGAGTTCAAGGTCATCAAGCTCGACCGCAAGCGCAACAACGTCGTGCTGTCGCGCCGCGCCGTCATTGAGGCGAGCATGGGCGAGGAGCGCGCCAAGCTGCTGGAGACGCTGCGCGAGGGGGCGATCGTCAAGGGCGTGGTCAAGAACATCACCGACTACGGCGCCTTCGTCGACCTCGGCGGCATCGACGGCCTGCTGCACATCACCGATCTCGCCTGGCGGCGCGTGCGCCACCCGAGCGAGGTGGTCCAGGTCGGCCAGGAGCTGACCGCCAAGGTGCTGAAGTTCGACCAGGAGAAGAACCGCGTCTCGCTCGGCATCAAGCAGCTCGGCGAGGATCCTTGGGTCGGCCTGGGCCGCCGCTATCCGCAGAGCACGCGGCTGTTCGGCAAGGTCACCAACATCACCGACTACGGCGCCTTCGTCGAGATCGAGGCCGGCATCGAGGGCCTGGTGCACGTCTCCGAGATGGACTGGACCAACAAGAACGTCGACCCGAAGAAGGTGGTGGCGCTCGGCGACGAGGTCGAGGTGATGGTGCTGGAGATCGACGAAGACCGCCGCCGCATCTCCCTCGGCATGAAGCAGTGCAAGGCCAACCCCTGGGACGACTTCGCCATCGCCCACAAGAAGGGCGACCGGGTCAAGGGCCAGATCAAGTCGATCACCGACTTCGGCGTGTTCATCGGCCTGCCCGGCAACATCGACGGCCTGGTGCACCTGTCGGACCTGTCGTGGAACGAGCCCGGCGAGGAGGCCGTGCGCAGGTTCAAGAAGGGCGACGAGGTCGAGGCAGTGGTGCTGGCCATCGACGTCGAGCGCGAGCGCATCTCGCTCGGCATCAAGCAGATGTCCGGCGATCCGTTCACCAACTTCGCGGCGACGCACGAGAAGGGCTCGCTGGTGAGCGGCAAGGTCAAGAGCGTCGATGCCAAGGGCGCGGTGATCGAACTCGGCGGCGACGTGGAAGGGTATCTGCGCGCCTCCGAGATCTCGGCCGACCGCGTCGAGGACGCCCGCAACCACCTGAAGGAAGGCGACACCGTCTCGGCGCTGATCGTCAATGTCGACCGCAAGAACCGCAGCCTGAACCTTTCGATCAAGGCCAAGGACAGCGCCGAGGCCAGCGAGGCGATGGAGCGCATGAAGGCGGAGGCCACCACCGGCACGACCAACCTGGGCGCGCTGCTGAAGGCCAAGCTCGACACGCAGAACCGCTGATCGCACGGGGTCGACGGCCATGAGGATGCTGACCCGCTCCGAGCTGATCGGCCGGCTGTCCGAGCGCAACCCGCGGCTGTCGCCGCGGGATGCCGACGAAGCGGTCAAGTGCATGCTCGATGCGATGACGCAGTCGCTCGCCGACGGCGGCCGGGTCGAGATCCGCGGCTTCGGCAGCTTCGCGCTGAACTACCGGCCGCCGCGACTGGGCCGCAATCCCAAGTCGGGCGAGCGGGTGCACGTGCCGGCGAAGTTCGTGCCGCACTTCAAGGCCGGCAAGGAACTGCGCAGCCGCGTCGACCGCGGCACGTCATCGGCGCCGGCCGGCGCTGTCCAGTCCGAATGACGGGCCCCGCCTTCCGAACGAGCCCCGCCGCGCGCGGGGCTTTTTTTTCGACGACGCCATGACGCCGCGGCAGCGCGAGGCGTGATGGGCCGTGCGTAGAATCGGCAGGCGATGGGAGACGAGCGCGAATGAACGTCCTGGCGTGGCTGCTGCGCCTGCTGTTTTTCCTGGCGATCCTGTGGTTCGCGCTGAAGAACACGATGCCGGTGTCGGTGCGGCTGACCGAGACGCTGCGCTTCGACGACGTGCCGCTGGTGCTGGTGATGCTCGGCTGCCTGCTGCTCGGCATGCTGCTCGGCGCCATGGCGCTGGCCCCGCGCCTGTACCGCCTGCATCGACGGGCCGTGGTGGCCGATCGCGGCGAGCAGCGGGTGAGCAGCGCGCCGGCGCGGGAGACCGAGGCGGGCGCCGACCGGCTGGCGCAGGCGGCCCGGCGTGCCGGCGCCGTCGGCGAACTCGACGCCACCGACACCATCGCGCCGCGTCGATGATCGAGCTCGAACTCTGGACGCTGGTGCTGCTGCCGCTGCTGTTCGCGGCCGGCTGGTGGCTGCGCGGGTTCGATGCGCGGCAACGCGGCGCCGAGGCCGACGGCGGCCCGCGCGCGTATTTCCGCGGCCTCAACTACCTGCTCAACGAGCAGCCCGACAAGGCGATCGACGCCTTCATCGAGGTGGTGAAGCTCGACCCGGAAACCATCGAGCTGCACTTCGCGCTCGGCAACCTGTTCCGCCGCCGCGGCGAAGTCGACCGCGCGGTGCGCATCCACACGCACCTGCTCAACCGGGCCGAGCTGCCGTCGCGCAGCCGCGCCGAGGCGCTGGCCGAGCTCGGGCAGGACTACCTGAAGGGCGGGCTGCTCGACCGTGCCGAGGAGACCTTCACGCGCCTGCTCGACGAGCCGCGGCACCGGGTCGATGCGCTGCGCGCGCTGCTGCGCATCTTCCAGATGGAGCGCGAGTGGGGCAAGGCGATCGACACCGCGCGCCGGCTCGAGCGCGAGGCCGGCGAGAGCAGTCACGCGCAGGTGGCGCACTTGCACTGCGAGGCGGCCGAGCAGGCGCTGGCCGCCGGGGACGAGGAGGCCGCGCAGCGGCACCTCGAGCAGGCGCTGAAGATCAACCGCAAATCGCCGCGCGCCGCGATCCTCGCCGGCGATCTCGCCGCGCGCCGCGGCGAACGGCAGGCGGCGATCCGCCACTGGACGCAGGTCGGCGAGGCCGCGCCGGAGTACCTGCCGCGGGTGGCGGCGCGGCTGGTCGATGCGATGGACGCCGAGGGGCAGCGCGCCGAGGCGCTGAACTTCCTGCGCCGCAGCCTGCTCGATCATCCGTCGATCGACCTGCTCGATATCACCCAGGCCCGGGTCGCTGCGTGGGAGAGCCCGGCGGCGGCCGAGGCGCTGCTGCGCGACGAACTGCAGCGCCATCCGTCGCTGCTCGGCTTCGAGCGGCTGCTGGCGACGCGGCCGGCGGCCGCTTTCGGCGACGTGCCGGTCGAGCAGCTGCGCGGCCTGATCCAGTCACAGGCGCGCAAGCTGGCCCGCTTTCGCTGCAGCAAGTGCGGCTTTCGCGCGCGCGAGTTCCACTGGCAGTGCCCGGGCTGCTCGAACTGGGACAGCTACCCGCCGCGACGGATCGAGGAACTCGACGCGCAGTAGGCCGGGTATGCGAATGCTGCTGCTCCTGGCGGCGCTGCTGCCCGCGGTCGCCGGCGCGCTCGAGGTCAACGTCGCCACGCGCGCGCAGCTCGAGCAGCTCGAAGGCCTCGGCGTGGCGACGACCGAGCGCATTCTCGAGCAGCGCGCGCGGCGTCCGTTCGAAGACTGGCACGACCTCGTCCGGCGCGTGTCCGGCCTGCGCGGCCGCCGGGCCGAGGCGCTCGACCGGCAGGGCCTGAAGGTGAACGGCAAGCCGCTGCGCGCGGCCGATGTGGAGAAGGGCAAATGAGCTACGCGAGCATCGAAGCGACGATCGGCAACACGCCGCTGGTCCGGCTGCAGCGCATCGGCGCGGCGGAGAACGCGCGCCGCGGCAACGTCGTCCTCGGCAAGCTCGAAGGCAACAACCCGGGCGGGTCGGTCAAGGATCGGCCGGCGTACTCGATGATCCGGGGTGCCGAGGAGCGCGGCGAGATCCGGCCCGGCGACCGGCTGATCGAGGCCACCAGCGGCAACACCGGTATCGCGCTGGCAATGATCGCGGCGATGAAGGGCTACCGGATGACGCTGATCATGCCGGACAACCTGTCGCTGGAGCGGCGCGCCAGCATGACCGCCTACGGCGCCGAGCTGATTCTCACGCCGGCGGCGAAGGGCGGCATGGAGTACGCGCGCGATCTGGCGCTGCAGATGCAGGCCGAGGGCCAGGGCAGGGTGCTCGACCAGTTCGCCAATGCCGACAACCCGCGCGCGCACTATGAGGCTACGGGACCGGAACTCTGGCGCGACACCGGCGGGCGCATGACCCACTTCGTCAGCAGCATGGGCACCACCGGCACCATCATGGGCGTGTCGCGGTTCGTCAAGGAGAAGAACCCGCGGGTGGTGATCATCGGCGCGCAGCCGGCCGAGGGCTCGTCGATCCCAGGCATCCGCAAGTGGCCCGAGGCCTACCTGCCGAAGATCTACGACGCGTCCAGAGTCGACCGGCTCGAACTCGTCGCGCAGGCCGACGCCGAGGCGATGGCGCGCCGTCTGGCGGCGGAGGAAGGCATCTTCTGCGGCATTTCCTCCGGCGGCGCCTGCGCCATCGCGCTGCGCATCGCCGCCGAGGTGGAGCGCGCCACGATCGTCTTCATCGTCTGCGACCGTGGCGACCGCTATCTGTCGACGGGCGTGTTCCGGGCGTAGCCGCGGCAGAGACACGGCGCGACGGCGCCGCCGCCGCGCTGTCGTTCAAGCGGTGGCCACCGGGATCTTGCCGATCTTCGCCTGCCACTCGCGCGGCCCGGTCTGGTGCACGGAGGTGCCGTCGTTGGACACCGCCACCGTCACCGGCATGTCCTTGACGTCGAACTCGTAGATCGCCTCCATGCCGAGGTCGGCGAAGGCCAGCACCTTGGCCGCCTTGATCGCCTTTGCGACGAGATAGGCGGCGCCGCCGACCGCCATCAGGTAGGCGCTGCCGTGCTTGCGGATCGCCTCGATCGCCGCCGGGCCGCGCTCGGACTTGCCGATCATCGCGATCAGCCCGGTTTGCGCCAGCATCATCTCGGTGAACTTGTCCATCCGCGTGGCGGTGGTTGGACCGGCCGGACCGACCACCTCGTCACGCACCGGGTCGACCGGGCCGACGTAATAGATGACGCGATTGGTGAAGTCGACCGGCAGCTTCTCGCCCTTGGCCAGCATGTC
>Ga0114939_10000808_pt1 | contig 25846 bp, 24 predicted proteins | sample AshMeaCrysSpring_FD_87196 | JGI IMG/M metagenome (GOLD analysis project Ga0114939, IMG submission 87196) | Groundwater microbial communities from Big Spring, Nevada to study Microbial Dark Matter (Phase II) - Ash Meadows Crystal Spring | ecosystem: Environmental > Aquatic > Deep subsurface >...
CCGGGCATGATTGCGCGGAGAACTAACGGTGAGGACTACCTGCGGCCTGCCTTCGTAGGTGGTGCCGATGTCTGTGAGCGTAATCCTGTCGGAACTCTGGTCGATGGCCCGCATATACTGCACCAGGCGGTCGTGCGTGACATGCCATTCCCCCACATGGTGCCCGATGATTTTCTCCGGGGTTGGAATGTTGGGGTCATACTGAACATCCCGGGGCAGATAATAAGAGAGTTCCTGGGCACTGGAATGGAGCACGGGAAAGAGCAGGGCAATCAGCCATTTTCTCATATCGAAGGGGTTGGTTAAGGCAGGTGAGGCGTTCATATTCAAAAAGAGGCGGCGGAGGGTCTTCAGTTTAAGCTGGTGTGGAGGGTCCTCCGCTACCCGGAGTGACCCTCCACTGAATTTCCCCGGAAGGTCACTCCGTGAAACGGAGGACCTTCCGGAATCGGACTAAAATCCCCTGTTCACGTCAAAGTTCTCCAGTTCCTTCACCACGGCGGTCACGAAAGTGGCGCCCAGGGAACCGTCGATCACCCGGTGGTCATAACTCATCGACACAAACATCATATGCCGGATGGCAATGGAATCGCCCTGTTCCGTTTCGATGACCACGGGTTTTTTCTTGATGGCTCCGGTGGCCAGGATGGCCACCTGTGGCTGGTTGATGATGGGCGTTCCCATCAGCGAACCAAAAGTGCCCACATTGGTGAAGGTGAAGGTTCCTCCTGATGTGTCGTCTGGCTTCAGCTTGCCATTCCGGGCAGCGTTGGCCAGGCTGTTCACGTTTTTGGTCAGGCCCACCAGGTTCAGGTTATCGGCCCCCTTGATGACGGGTACAATCAGGTTGCCGCTGGGCAGGGCCGTGGCCATACCGATATTGATGTCTTTCTTGATGATGATTTTATCGCCGTCTACGCTGGCATTCAGCCAGGGGTATTTCTTCAGGCATTTAACGATGGCTTCAATGAAGAGGGGCGTGAAAGTGATCTTCTCTCCTTCGCGTTTTTCGAATTCTTTTTTCACCCGCTCCCGCCAGAGCACCATATTGGTGACATCGGCTTCGGAGAAGCTGGTCACATGCGGGCTGGTGGCTTTGCTCTTCACCATATGGTCCGCGATCATGCGGCGCATGCGGTCCATTTCCACGATCTCCACATTGCCGGAATAGGCCGCCGGCGTTGATTTTTCGGCTGCCGGCAGCACCACGGGGGTAGTGGCTGGCATTGCAGGCCTGGCCGGGGCTGGAGGTACCACCATCTGAATGGAAGGCTCCGCGGCTGGCTGGGGATGGGCGGGGACGCGACCTCCGCTGACATAATCCAGGATATCTTTTTTGGTGACCCTTCCCTCCGCACCGGTTCCTGGAATTTTTTCCAGCTCCGTCATCGAAATCCCTTCGTTGGCCGCGATGTTCAGGACCAGGGGAGAATAAAACCGAATGCCATTGGTCCTGGGCATGTGCGCGCCGGCAGGTTGGTAGGGGATTTCCGCAAGTTCAGGGAGGGATTCCGCAGCAACTTCAGGAGCGGCGGCATGCCGGGTGTTTTCCAGGCTCTGAACAGCCGGGGTTTGGGCGATGGGCGTCTGCGGAGCCGATGGTTCCGCACCTGCGCCTACCCTTATCCGTGCGATGACGGCGCCCACGGGTACCACGTCATTGTCCTGGCAAAGCATCTCCTCCAGAATACCTTCGGCGGTAGAGGGCACTTCACTGTCCACTTTGTCTGTAGCGATGTCCATGATGGTCTCGTCCTGTTTGACGAAATCACCCGTTTTTTTGTGCCATCTGAGTACGGTGGCTTCCATGATGCTTTCGCCCATTTTGGGCATCACCAGGTCAACAAGGGCCATATCAATCCTTTTGTTTTAATGAGGGTAAATATACACTCGTCCGGAGCAGGTGCAACGGCAAGCAATCGGGCCTAAAGGTAACAGATTTTGGGAGATTCCCCGGACCGTCAACCCTGCGCAAGGATGAACCGGCGCAAATTGTTCAGCCCATAACTGGCGCTGAGTTCCATGTTGCGCATGCGGTCGAATCTGAACTGGTAGGAATGCGCTTCGGCATCGTCCCTGCAGGCCAGGCCCACCCAGACCAACCCCACGGGTTTTTCCGGCGTGCCGCCGTCCGGACCCATGATGCCCGAGGTGGCCATGGCATAGTCGGCCCCGGTTTTATCCAGTATCCCCAGGGCCATTTCAGAAACGGTTTCCTTGCTCACGGCGCCAAATCGCTCCAGGGTAGCGGCCGGGACGCCCAGCATGTCTATCTTCAATTCATTGGAATAGGTCACCGCGCCACCCTTATAAAACTGGCTGCTGCCGGGGATGGAAGTGAGAAGATGGGCGATGTATCCACCGGTGCAACTCTCCGCGGTGGCCAGGGTCTTCCCTTTTTGCAAGAGGATGTCTGCAATCACCGCGGGCATGGTCTTGTCTTCGTCCACCACCATCACATCGCTGACCAGCTGCTTGAGCATGTCAAATTCCGCTTCCAGCTCCGCTACCATTTTTGGGTTATTGCCCCGGGTGCTTAGCCTTAGTTTGACCATGCCGTAGTTGGGCAGGTAAGCCAGTTTGATATTGGCGGGCAGGGTGGACTCAAATTCCTGTATTCTTTCCGCCAGGAACGACTCCCCGATGCCGGCCGTGACCAGCGTGCGGTGCACGATGGGGGGCAACTGGAAACGCTCCTGCAGTTTGGGCAGCACCTGCTGCACCATCATTCCCTTCATTTCATGGGGCACCCCTGGCATGCTCACAAAGACCTTCCCGTCTTTTTCAAACCACATACCCGGCGCCGTGCCGCGCTTATTCTGAATCACCGTGCAAACATCCGGCACTTCGGCCTGTTTCAGGTTTCTTTCCAGCAGGGGCTTTTTGAGATAGACTTCAAAAATATGCTTCACATTGGCCAGCGCATCGGGGTCTACCACCAACCTGCCGCCAAAGAACTGGCAGAGCAATGGCTTCGTGATGTCATCGGCCGTAGGGCCGAGGCCGCCCGTGATCAGGATGATGTCAGAGAGCCTGCTCTCTTCTTCGAGGCTTTGCCATATATCTTTCCAGACATCGCCGATGGCGATCCTTCTGTGAACCCAGATCCCGATCTTGTTCAGCTCCTGGGCCATCCAGGCGCTGTTGGTATCGATGGTCTGTCCAATCAGAAGCTCATCGCCGATGGTGATGATGGTGGCGTCTGATTTCCTTATTGCCATCGTAAAGGATTTAGATGACTTATTTTTGCGAATCTACAAAGCTTATGTCAAAACCCCTTTTCCTTCTTTGCGCTTTATTGGCTTTCCGTTATTTTTCCCTTGGGCAGGATGAGGGAGCGCGCATTGGCAAGGCTTTTGAAGCTTTCAGCGCCACGCCTGCCCTTCGGCACGCCATCGCCTCCCTTTATGTGGCGGACGCGCAGAGCGGTGAAACCGTCTATGCAAAACATGCAGAAACCGGCCTTGCGCCGGCCAGCGCCCAGAAAGTGGTCACCGCCGCCGCCTTCCTGGACATGGTGGGAAAAAGTTTCCAGTATAAAACAATTTTCGGTTATTCGGGACCGGTAGTGGATGGTGTGCTGGATGGTCCGGTAGTGGTCCGGGGAAGCGGGGATCCGAGCCTGGGATCCCCCCGTTTTCCGCAAACCCGTGCCCGGGAGATGGGCATGGCGCTGGCAGCCGCGCTTCGCCAGCAGGGTATCCGGGAAGCGAAGGGAGGGATGCTGGCCATCCTGCCCAACCAGGAAAGCCAGACCATCCCCAATGGCTGGATCTGGGAAGACATGGCTAATTATTATGGAGCGGGGCATGGATCCCTGAACTGGAAAGAAAACCAGTTTGACCTCATGCTCCAGCCGGGCAGCAAGCCAGGCGAGCCCGTCAGAATCCTCAATGAGTCCTACCTGGCTTCCATCGTCCTTCCGGCAGCCGCCGGCAGCGGGCAGGAGCCTGCCAAAGGATTTATCCGCAATGAACTGGTGAGCGGGCCCAAAGGGAGCGGAGACCAGGCCTATCTTTTTTTCCAGCCCGCCGAGGCCATCTACGTGGCCCGCGGATCGGTGCCTTGCTGCACGGATAGTTTTCGGATATCCGGTGCCGTGAGTAGTCCCGACTGGTACGCCTTGCGCGAAATCTCCCAGCTCGCTAATATCAGGGGTGCCTTGCAGACGAAGCAGGTGCGGGAAAAGCCGGATGCTTTTGCCTACCAGCCGCTTTATGTGCATAAGAGTCCGGGAGCCGATAGCCTGGTGTATTGGTTCCTTCAAAAGAGCATCAACCTTTACGGAGAAGCTTTCATCCATACCATCGCGCAGCAGAAATCCGGGTTCGCTGCTTATGAAGAGGGGCTGAAACTGGTCCGGCAACATTGGAAGGAGCGGGGAATCGACACAGGTTCCCTGCAGATCATGGACGGCAGCGGCCTTTCGCCCCAAAATCGCGTCACCGCCAAAGCACTCACCCAGGTCATGCTCTATGCCCGCAAAAGGCCATGGTATGCCTCTTTCTATGCGGCCCTCCCCACCTTCAACGGCATCCGCATGAAGAGCGGTACCATCGGCGGCGCCAAAACTTTCACCGGCTACATCAAAAGCAAATCCGGGAAAGAGTATGCATTTGCCATCATGGTCAACAACTTCCAAGGCCCCTCAAGTGCGGTTGTGAAGGGGATGTACGCAGTCCTGGACCAACTCAAGTGACCTGAACGGTATCGACGGCTCCATCCCAATATTTTGTCGGGAATAAAAAATGAATCTCTGTCGTTTTTCGCCCTGCGGGAGAACACTTGACCAGTGAGCCGGGTTGACCATATGATACTCCTGAATCCCACGGTGAGCACTGGTTTTCAGTGGGGTTCCGTGTCGAAGATTTTTTCCATCGGCACCCACTTGACGCCTTCCGGCGCGTGGGGCATCTGCTGCTGGTAGTTCCACATCTGTTGCTCCCATTTCTGTACGGCGGGATTGGCCAGGTCCGCTGCGGCCTTTGCTTCAAAAGAAAAATCATCCCTGGTTTCCACCACCATGCTGAGCCGGTTCCCGGTCCGGTAGATTTCCATCCGGAGGATGCCGCTGTCCCGGAGGCTCTGGAGAACCTCAGGCCAGACTGCCCGGTGGTAGGCCTCATACTCCGCGATGAGCCGAGGATCATCTTTCAGGTCACATACCAGTACGTATTTTTTCATGTTTATTCGTTTACACGTTAACGTGATATCCGTTCATTTATCGTACCCTGCTGCCCTTCCATCCGTACCACACCACTACCAGGAAGCAGGCCAGTGGGACCAGGTAGGCCATCGCCGTGGAGTAGTGGTCCGCCACCCAGCCCATGAGGAAGGGCATGATGGCCCCGCCCGCGATGGACATGATGATGAAGGATGAGGCTTTCTTGGTTTGGTTGCCCAGTTGTTTGATGCCCAGGGCAAAGATGGTAGGGAACATGATCGATTCAAAAAAGAATATTGCCATCAGGGCATATACGGGCAGCATGCCTTTCATGAAGACCACCATCGCGCAAAGCAGGATGTTCACCGCGGCGTAAATGGCCAGCAATTTTTGCGGCGGAATTTTTTTCATCAGCGCCGTGCCAGCAAAGCGCCCCACGGTAAAAATAAACAGGCTGGCAGATAGGAGGTAGGCGGCTTTTTCATTGCCGATGCCCACTCCCTGTTCCGTGCAATAATTGATGAAGAGCGCCGCAATTCCTACCTGTGCGGCCACATAGAAAAACTGCGTGATGACGGCGCCTGAGAAATGTTTCTGCTCCCAGAGATGAATTTCTTTGCCCGCGTGCTGCTGATCCAGTTGTTCTTCTTCTTTGATCTCCGGGAGAGGCGTTCTCATAAACAGCCCCGCCACCATTAGCACCACTGCGGCTATGCCGATGTAAACGGTTTGCACCGATCCCAATTGATCTGCCTCGGCTTTAGTGCCAAAAAAAAGCGCACCGCCAATGATGGGTCCTATGAAAGAACCCACGCCGTTGAAGCTTTGCGAGAGGTTGAGCCTGAATTCAGCGCTTTCCGGATCGCCCAGAACAGTGATGTAGGGATTGGCTGCTGTTTCCAGGAAAGTTAGTCCGCAAGCCAGGACAAAGAGCGCGAAGAGAAAGAAGGAGAAACTTTGCATGCCGGCCGAAGGATAAAAAAGCAGGGCGCCCGTTGCATAGAGCAGCAGACCTGCGATGATGCCTTTCCGGTAGCCGAACTTCTGCATGAACAAACCTGCGGGCAGGGCAGCCAGGAAGTAGGCGCCAAAATACGCGGCCTGTAACAGTGTGGACCGCTGCTTCGTGATGTCCAGGGCCTCCTGGAAATGTTTATTCAGTACATCCAGGAGGCCATAGGCCAGCCCCCATAGAAAAAAAAGTGAGGTGACCAGGACAAGCGGAAGAATAAAGGATTGTTTTACTTTCATCTGCTCATGGATGGGTTCATACGCGGAGGATTTTTGGAAGATAGGCAGAAAATCTTTTTCGGTACAAGTACATTTATCCCGGTGTGTTTTGGCTGTTTGTCGATAAGTCCTTCCGAAACAACTCAACCCAAAACCGGATCCTGCAACAACCCTGTTTTACCCGCAATCGGGCATGCAGGGATTGCCCAGTTATGGAATGCCCAATACAACAGGCGCGAAGCCAGTGGCCACCGTGAAGCGCAGTTCCAAATGGAAGCAGTTGGTCAGCCTGCGGAAGCAAATGAAGAAAATGAAGCGGAACATGCCGGACAACATGGAAGGTTATGAGCGTTCCGCACTGATCTGGGGAGCTGCTGCTTTATTTGCGGCCATTTTTTTTGTTCTCCTGGGCGGTTTTTTGGAGTCGTTGATCATTCTTGCAGCCCTCCTGGCCCTTCCATTGGGGATTATCGCAATGATCAATCACCGAAAAGCAAGGAAATTGGGGAGCAAACGCTTCGCAGGCGCAGTGATGGCCATCACGGGTATGGTTATAGTAACGCTGCTTACTATATGGGTTTTGATCCTGGCTTTTGCGTAGGGTTAATCGCTGGCTCCGCTGTTCTTTGGCGTGGGATTTTATTCCACAGTTTACCTAGGGGCTGGAATGTCTACACCAACACAGTGCCATGCGCCTGCTTTCACGTAGTCAGTCCATCACGAAATCGCCCGGTCCAGGTGCACGTATCCGCCATCCACATGGATCAATTGTCCCGTGGTATGGCTGGATTTTTCAGAAAGCAGGAAGGCCACCGTCTGCCCAATCTCCAGGGGCGTGGTCATGCGTTTTCCAAGGGGGATTTTTTCGTTGATTTTTTTCAGCGTCTCTTCCGGGTTGGGCAGGGTCCTGATCCATTTTTCATAGAGCGGGGTATAGGACTCCGCCACAATCAAGGCATTGACCCGGATACCGTATTTCAGTAGCTCTACGGCCCATTCGCGAGTCAGCGCATTCCTTCCTCCATTGGCTGCGGCATAAGCGGAAGTGCCGCCTTGACCGGTTTCCGCTGTTTTGGAACCGATGTTCACAATGGCCCCTTTGCTTTTAATGAGGGCGGGCAGGGCATGATGCGCCATCATATAATAATGGACCAGGTTCTTATGCAGCGAGGCCATGAAGCCTTCATAAGATCCATGTTCAAGGTTGACGCCATCGTTGACGCCGGCATTGTTGACCAGGCCGTCAATCCGACCAAATTTTTCCAGTACCTGCGCTACCGACTGCCCGCATTGCGCCGGATCACTGAGTTCCGCCACCACCTGGAATCCTTTGTTGCCGATGCTTTGCAAGGTCTTGCGGTTGTCCGCTTCGTTCCGCCCCACAATGACGGGAATGGCGCCTTCATCATGAAGTACCTGAACGATGCCTTCGCCGATGCCTTTGGCGCCGCCGGTGACGATGATGATTTTTTCCTGCAGTCCGAGATTCATGGGATGATAATTTGGGGCGATGAGATGCCTGATGGGAATTTACAGCGATCCTTTTTTAAACTGAGTCGATTCCAAAATTCGTCACAGGTTCGTTTCATTTGGCGCTTCAGTTTGTCTGCAAGAAAGTTAAGCTATTCCATAAAACTGTGCCGCATTATAGCCCCATACCCCTTCCCGTTCCTTTGGCGTGACCTGTTCGAGGAAACGGTCAAGTATACCCGAAACATGCGCATAGGTTCCCGATAGGAGACATACGGGCCAGTCGCTTCCAAAGCAGATCCGCTCCGTTCCAAAATACTCTCCCGCGATTTCTAGGTAGGGCGCGAGCTCTTCATAGCGCCATTTCTTCCAACGTGCTTCCGTGACCAGTCCGCTGAGTTTGCAATATACCCGAGGGTTTTGCGCAAGGATGCGGATCTGTTCCCGCCATTTTTTGATTTCCCCAGCGCGAACGACGGGTTTGCCCAGGTGATCCAGCATAAAGGGTTGGTCTGGGCATTTCTCCGTGAAACGGATCGCTGCGGGAAACTGGTCCGGGTAGATCAACAAGTCGTACGTGTATCCAAAGGCATGCAGGGATTTGACGCCCTGTGCAAACGACTGGTGGTTAAAATATTCGGCATCCTCCCTGCCCTGGGTGATGGCGCGGAATCCCCTGAGTTTTTGTTGGGGGCGATGGCTTTCCAGCTTCTCCAAAAGGTTTTGGTCCTTCAGGTCCACCCATCCCACCACGCCTTTGATGAAACCATGCTTGGCTGCAAGATCAAGCAGGAAGATCGTTTCCACCTCGCTTTCATCGGCCTGCACGGCGATGGTTCCCTGGATTTGATTTTTTTCCAGTTCCGGCTGCAGGTCCGTGGGCAAAAAGTCCCTCCGGATCACCTGCATCTCATCGGTGATCCATTGGTCCCTCTGCGGGTCAAATTTCCAGAAATGCTGGTGGGCGTCTAATCGCATGTCAGGTTACGCGACAATATCATGACCCTGTTCCAACTCGGTTAGGCATTAAAAGGTAAACCAGGGATAAGGCTCTTGTACAAAGTTCAATGCCCTTGGCAGTCCATCTCCGGGTTCTACATTCAATGCCGGAAGGGTGGATGGGTTTGATGGGTAGGTTTTCCCGTTATATTTCACGATTCTGAATTTGCCACCGCTGTAGATGAATAAATCCTTGAAACCATTGGTTGCTTTCTGATCAATCACGATGTCCCGGGAAACGGTAAATTTGGTAATGACGTTGCCCTGGTTGTCCAGCAGGTATCTGGTACATCCGCCGGATCCGCAGAAGTAGGGTCCGGTAAGCCCAACGAAGACTTCTTTTTTACCATCGTCATTCAGGTCATATTCAAAGAAGATAAATTTCCTGCTGAGGGAGTCTACCAGGTTCTTTTCCAGGTCCGCTTTCAATTGGTCTTTAAGGGTCAGGCGGACCAGGTCCGCGGTTTGTTTGGAACTGCTGTTGATGCCATAGCGGTTGCCTGGAATCGTGTCCGTTGGGTCCGGATCATATGGAGGTTCCGGCGCCGGAGTTGCTTCGGATGGTGTGGTTGATTCCACAGTTGTAGCAGCAGTTTCTTCTTTTTTCTCGGCCGTATTGCACGCATACAGGCTGCTCACCAGGATGGCGGCGAAAACCAGCAGATTTTTTTTCATGTTTGAAGTTTGAGGGATGGAAGGTACAAATTGAATTTGTCTTTTTAACTGAGTTGCTGCAAAAGGAGGTTCCTGATCAGTTCCGCCCATCAAATCACTTCCTGCCTTTGCGTCCCCAGTCCATCGATGCCCAGTTCCACCACATCCCCTTTTTTGAGGTAGACGGGGTGGGGTTTGATGCCCAGGCCCACACCCTGGGGCGTACCCGTAGAGATCAGGTCCCCAGGCAGGAGGGTCATGAACTGGGACACATAACTCACAATATGGGGGATATTGAAGATGAAATCTGCCGTGCTGGAATCCTGCATCATTTTTCCATTCACGGCGAGCCATAACCGAAGTTTGTGGGGATCGGGCACTTCATCGCGGGCCACCAGCCAGGGGCCTAATGGCGCAAAGGTATCTGCACTCTTGCCTTTGACCCATTGGCCCCCCCTTTCCAGCTGAAAGGACCGTTCGCTGTAATCATTGTGCACACAGTAGCCGGCAATATGATCCATGGCGTTTTCATAGCGCACATAGGAAGCGCGTTTCCCAATCACGAGGGCGAGTTCCACTTCCCAGTCGGTCTTCTCCGATCCCCGTGGCAGCACGAGGTGGTCGTTCGGACCACAGATGGCCGTGGTGCTTTTGAAAAAGATCACTGGTTCCTTGGGCACTTCCATGCCACCTTCGGCGGCATGCTGCGCGTAGTTGAGGCCGATGCAGACAATTTTCGAAGGCCGCGCGATGCAGGGCCCCAGCCTGGTTCCCCGGGGCATGACCGGGCATTTTTCCGCATGGGTCATGAGCCAGACGCTGAGCTTCAGGATACCATTGTCCGAAAAAAATGCTTCATCGTAGTCTTTCACAAAAGCGGATACATCCAGGATATCGTGGGTATGCCACCAGACGCCGGGTTTCTCGGCTCCGGGTTCGCCAAATCTGATCAGTTTCACGGCGGGTTGTTTGTTTAAATATAGGCATTCGGTTGCCAAAAAAGCAGCGATCAAATCCCCGCCATCCTGTATTTTTAGCAGATACAAAAAATGCTCATGAAAAAATTCCTGCTCCCCGCGGCCCTCATCGCCGCCCATTGCTCGCTGGCCCAGTCCAATGCGGCGAGTGCGCTGATTGATCAGATGGTGTCAAAAGTGGAACCCAAGGTGGTGGCCTGGCGGCGCGACTTCCACGCGCATCCTGAGCTCGGCAACCGGGAAACGAGGACGGCGGGCATCATCGCGGATCATCTGCGTGCGCTGGGCATGGAAGTGAAGACCGGTGTGGCTACCACCGGTGTGGTGGGGCTGTTGAAAGGCGGGAAACCCGGGCCCGTGGTGGCCCTGCGGGCAGATATGGATGGCCTTCCCGTGACAGAACGCAACAGCCTGCCCTTCGCCTCCAGGGAGAAAGCGCAATACAACGGCCAGGAAGTAGGCGTGATGCACGCCTGCGGTCATGACACCCATGTGTCCATCCTGATGGGCGTGGCTGAAGTGCTGTCCACGATGAAGAAGGACCTGAAGGGCACAGTCAAGTTCATTTTCCAGCCCGCCGAAGAAGGTGTCCCCAAGGGTGAAGTGGGAGGTGCGGAGCAGATGGTCAAAGAGGGCGTACTCGAAAATCCGAAAGTGGATGTGATTTTCGGCCTGCATATCAATTCACAGACCGAAGTGGGGACCATTACCTACCGTCCCGGTGGTACACTGGCCGGTGTAAACGACATGCGCATCGTGGTCAAGGGCAGGCAGGCTCATGGCGCTTCTCCCTGGTCTTCCGTGGATCCCATTGTGGTCTCCGCGCAGATCATCAACAGCCTGCAAACCATCATCAGCAGGAACCTGGACATCACGCAAAACCCCGGCATCGTCACCATCGGTTCCATCCATGGCGGTGTGCGTTCCAATATCATTCCTGAGCAGGTGGAGATGATGGGCACCGTCCGGACCCTGAGCGCCGAGGACGAGAAGCTGGTGATCCAGCGCATCCGGGACATCGCCACCAAAACGGCAGAAGCCTCCGGTGCCGTTGCCGAAGTGGAAATCCCTTATGCTTCGCGTTATCCCGTAACGTATAATGATCCTGCACTGACAGCACAGATGTTGCCAACACTGCAGCGGGTGGCTGGTGCCAGCCAGGTGAAACTCATTCCGCCTCGGACGGGATCTGAAGACTTTTCTTTTTTCCAGGAGAAAGTACCGGGATTCTTTTTCTTCCTTGGCGGAATGCCCAAAGGCGTGGATGCCAGGAAAGCTCCATCGCACCACACACCGGATTTCTTCATCGATGAGAGTGGATTTTCGCTTGGGGTATCGGCAACGGTGAACCTGGTGTTGGACTATATGAACGCAGGAAAGCGATAAACGCGCTCAATAGCTTAGCCTGAGGGTTGCTTTCTGTTGAACAAGCCGGTCCATCACTGAATCCTGCCTGTAGAAGGGGTCATATTGAATACCCAGATAGGCATATTCAATGGTGAAGAAAGTTGGATTGGGTCTGGTAACATCGGTGTCATCGCTGGTTTCAGACCGAACTTCTCTCCATGTATTGTTCAGTGCATCGAGGATTTCGACCTTCAGGTTTTTCCCCTGCCTGTAACAGAAAAGGTCGGGTCTGTTCTTAATGTCCAACATGTATATCCAGTATTTGGCATCGGGGAATGAACTCCAATTCTCCTTTATCCATTCCTGTTCCGGTAAAACCAGTGCCCCATTGGGCATGCCGTCATCCACTACAAAGACCGTGGAGATGGCCTGTTTTGAGCCCACTTTGGTTCGATAGGTCACTTCGAACACATAGGTTCCTTTGGTCAGTTTGCTGACGGTTGTGTAGCTCGAATTGGGGAATTCAATGACGGGAGTCGGCGCCAGTTCCGGTTTGGACAGGCATTTCCATTGGATGGTTCCGTTGTGCAGGAAATATGCAGAAACATGGCTGCCGATTTCTTCACTGTCCACCGAGCGAAGCGAGCATCCGGGATATGTGGCACTCGCATAGATGGTTTCCTCAACGATCACCGGCTGGGGAGGGGCAACGGCCTGTTCAGCAGGAACCACTGGCGTTGGTGAGATCTCTGGTTTCCTGCAGGAAACCTGAAAGAGGAAAATTGCGCACCAAATCAGGTATTTGAAATGAATATTTTTCATTATCGTTGTTTTTAGCTGGAAAAATCTATGCACAACTGTTTCGTTTTGCGGAGGCTTCGAATGGATAAGATCCGCATGCGTTTGAGATTTTTGTGGGTTATGTCATCGTACTAATAAGTCAGCCTCACCGGATGATTTTGATACTGCCAGTCCCAGGTGACACCGTCCCTGACTTTTAAATAAATGGTATTGTTTGAATAGTCGAACCGTGCCGTTCCAACTGGTTGGCTGAACGAATAATTCACCAGGCCGGTGGAAAGCGCAATCCATTCTTTGGTCAGGGGATTGAGGTATTCAACTTTAGGCATGCGACTCTGTCCCCGGAAAAAAATATGGGTTGGGTCTTTATCCCAGGTTGTCCAGGCTGACTCCTGCCCCGGAAATAAAGCCAGGTCATCGAAATCCCAATTCAGGTCATCTCGGAGCACGACAGTGCCCGGAGGGAGATCCGGGATCACTGTAATCGGGAGGGTTGCTTTTTTTGAACCTGCAATGGTTGAATAGGTCACCTCAAAAACATAGTCGCCTTCCACCAGCCCCATGGCTTGCGCATTTTTTTGCTGTTGCCCCAGAATCCGGGGATCCGGCGCGTTCACTGGTTTTTCAATACAGGCCCAACGGATTTGATAGCTGGGAGAAAACGGCGGTTCATTGAATGCATAGTTATAAAGAGGTCCGGATTCCAGGGGAAGGCTGTCAATGCCTGAACCTACGAAGTCAGCGATCGTTGATACCTTTATATTCGGCGGCAGCCGGTTTTGGGGAGGTCCTTCCGCATCCGGTTTCTTGCAGGATGTAAGGGAGAAAAGGATGAAACATGCTGGGAAAATGTGCAGAAAATGGGTCCTGAACATGACATGATGTTTTGCAATGATGTATGCGCTGTTATTCCGGACCTTTGCCGGTCAATGCTAAATTAATGGCGGGAGAAGGATGAAAGGGGAAGGGTCGACAGAACTAAGGAGATGGTCGACGGACGTATGAATACGAATTACGGATTCCGAATTGAGCGAAGCGAAATACTGCTCTTCGTAATTCCGGATTACGCTTTAACTACACAGGTTCTGGATTGAGCGAATTGAACACAGCACAGGGCGGTTCTAAATGGATCGAAGAGAAAATCTAAGTGGCGGATTAATTTTTCTAATTATTTAATCGGATGAACCCCCCATCGATCGGGTAATCACAGCCCGTGATGAAAGCCGCTTCATCGCTGCAAAGGTAGAGTGCGAGGTGGGCGATTTCCTCCGGCTCGGCCATGCGCCCGATGGGCTGGGTGGCGGCAAGCTTCGCAAACATATCCGCTTCCTGCCCGGGGTAATTTTTTTTCAGAAATCCATCCACGAAGGGAGTGTGGACGCGGGCAGGTGAGATGCAGTTGCAGCGAATTCCTTCTTTGATGAAATCCCTGGCCACACTGAGCGTCATGGTCAGCACGGCGCCCTTGCTCATGCTGTAGGCAAAACGGTCCGGTATGCCCACCGTGGCCGCAACAGACGCCATATTGAGGATGACACCGCCGTTATTTTTTTTCATGAGAGGAACAACGGCATGGATGCAATTGTATGTGCCTTTTATATTCACAGAAACGATGCGGTCGAAATCCGCTTCCAATGTATTTTCCGCGTTCCCGATATGGGCGATGCCCGCGTTATTGACCAGGATATCAATCGCCCCGTCTGCTGCAATTTTTTGCAACAGGGAAATGACCTCTGGCTGGTTGGCAATATCGATGGGGTGGGCGATGGCTTTTCCGCCGTAGGCCCGGTCCGCCCCGGCCTTGTCCAGTTCCCGGTTGATGGCGTCGGCCTGCCGTATTGCCTGTTCATGGTTGAGTTCCAGGATATGCACGGTGGCACCCTGTTGCGCAAACAGACGAGAGATGGCCAACCCGATGCCACTGGCGCCGCCGGTGACCAGGGCGGTTTTGTGTTGGAGTGAGAAAGGCATGCAACAAGGTAATAAAAAAAGGCGCTTGGAAGCGCCTCAAGGGTGTTAGGGGTAGGTTAGCCTGACGGCTGGTGGCTTGGTCAGCATGGCTTTGGAGAAATCAGGCGTGACACCATCTTGAATGTGAATGGTCATGGTTTGCTCCTCATAGTTGATGAGTGCATTGCCGTAAGTTTCGATCGATGGATCGGTATCCCATTGGCGGACTGTTGACCATTCAGCGGTGATCGGATTCCAAAATTCAATGCGTGGGTTTTGGGTGGATCCGGCGTAATAGAAATGCGCTTTGTCTTTGGTCCAAGTACCAGTCAGCGCCAGTTTGGGTCCAAACCAATCCTGTTCCTCAATCTGTTTCCAATGCACGAATGCCGAGACTACGGAGGTTCCGCTGGGCTTTGCAGGCATCACGGTAATGTCTATACTGGCTGATCTCATCATTACCTTAGTAGTGTAGCGAACTTCGAAGCGATATGTTCCAGGCATTAGGTTCCGCGCAAAGGCGGTTTTTTCATTTTTACGCAGAATGGTTGGGTCGGGCGCCCCTGATGGTTTCTGCGTGCAGGTCCAACTGGTTGTCCAATCTCGGGCGTAAGGGTCCTCATTGTCGTCATAGTTATACTTGGGTACCGAGCTAAGTTCCAGGCTGTCAATATTGCTGCCTACAACCAGGTATGGGGTGCCAGCCGTCAGTTTGGGCGGTTTCCTTTCATCCACTGACGGCATTTCATCATTTTTTTTGCAGGAGAGAATCGCTATGGCAGCTGAGAGAAACAGGCAGATGCCAACCCGTTTAAACCAAAGCATAATATCCGTTTATGGACACAAGGATATCCGCAATTTCTGATTGGACTGAAGATTGTAGACCAGCATCGGTATTTTGAAGACAGACTGCAGGAATTGGCAAACGATTAACGGGCGAATTCTTTTCTGGAAAGGATGCGGATTCGTTAACTTCAGAATATGAAGTTGTATCACCACGCTACAGGTATATACCTCGAAGCGGAGGGTCTTTTTTATGCAGTCCCAGGCAACTGGGAAAAACTGGTGAACCGAAAGGGACTGGCAAAATACCTCCGCGACCTGATTCCTTCAATTTGCCCTGATCGTTATTTTGATCCTGCATTGCCCATGCTGCCACCCATCGGTCAGCAGGAAATCTGGGCCGCCGGAGTCACTTACCTGCGCAGCAAGGACGCCCGCATGGAGGAATCAAAGGATGCCGGGGGAGGATCGTTTTATGATAGGGTTTATGAGGCAGATCGCCCCGAATTGTTTTTCAAATCCCTGCCCGAACGATGCGTCGGCCACCTTGGTGAAGTCCGCATCCGGAGGGACTCCGGCTGGAACGTGCCCGAGCCGGAACTGACCCTATTTATTTCATCCGCGGGGACCATCGAAGGACTGACCATCGGCAATGACATGAGCTCCCGGAGCATCGAAGGAGAAAACCCGCTCTACCTGCCCCAGGCCAAAACCTACCAATATAGCGCCTCGCTGGGACCAGCGCTCTGGATTCCGGATTCCGGATTCTCTGCCGCGTCACCACAGCGCAGCGAGGAGACGCGGCTGACCAGCCAGATGACTAATCTGACCATACAACTTGAAATCCTGCGGGCGGGCAAGACCGTATTCAGACAAGAGACTTCCACCAGCCAGATCAAACGAAATCTGGAAGATCTGGTGAGATGGCTGTTCCGCGAAACGGATTTCCCCCGCGGGGTTTACCTCATGACAGGTACGGGCATCGTTCCCCCGGACGATTTCACCCTGGAGGCAGGCGATGAAACGCGGATCAGCATCACCGGGATCGGTACCCTGGTGAATACGGTGGGCGTCCGGGAGCATCCTGCACGCTAGGTGGGGATACCATCCTCGTATTGGAAGAGGCAAACAGACTATATTTGAAAGGAGGTTTCGTTGGATCTGGGTGATCCGCCATTTGGAACCGAGTTCAGGTGCTCTTCGTTTATGCGATATCGTTATTTATATGACCCGATGTAAAGGAACTTTTTTTCTCACCGTCCGCAACTTCATCCTGTTTGTCTGCATGTGCACCCATGTCCACGGTCAGGTGAGGCCACCTGAGCCATTTGGAGCCCTGCCTTCGGAGCGACAGCTCAGATGGCATGAACTGGAAACCTATGTGCTGGTGCATTTTACCCCCACCACCTTCGAGAATAAGGAATGGGGTTACGGGGACGCCTCACCGAAGATTTTCAATCCCACTCAGTTCGACGCCAGGCAGATCACACAGGCCGTCAAAGCCGGTGGTTTCAGGGGGCTGATCCTGGTGGCAAAGCACCACGATGGCTTCGCGCTCTGGCCTACGGCCACATCGCCCTATAATATTTCCCAAAGCCCCTGGAAAAACGGACAGGGAGACATGGTGAAGGAATTTGAATTGGCCTGCCGTGCTGATGGACTGCAGTTTGGCGTCTACTGCTCGCCCTGGGACCGCAACAATCCACGTTACGGCACGGCCTCCTATGTTCAGGACTATCGCAACCAGCTCCGCGAACTCTATACCCGTTATGGGCCGCTCTTCATGAGCTGGCATGACGGAGCCAATGGGGGGGATGGCTACTATGGCGGCGTACGTGAAACCCGGAAAATTGATCGCACCACTTATTATGGGTGGGACAGCACCTGGAAAATGACCCGCGCCATGCAACCCGGCGCTTCCATCTTCAGCGATGTAGGCTGGGACGTCCGCTGGGTGGGCAATGAGCGCGGCGAAGCCGATACCACTTCCTGGGCTACCTATACCCCGGAACCACAACCCGGGAAGTCCAGGGTGGGGCCGGGCGAGGTCCGGGACGAACTAAACCCAACGGGTACCCGAAATGGTGAGTACTGGATGCCCGCGGAATGCGATGTACCCCTGCGCACCGGGTGGTTTTTTCATCCGGAACAAAACAACGAGGTCAAGCCACCGCTCCAGTTGTTTGACATCTACCTGAAAAGCGTTGGGCGTGGCGCTGCGCTGGACCTGGGGATCGCACCGGACACCAGGGGCCGGCTGCATGAAAACGATGTGCTTTCCCTGCGGAATTTCGGGCAGCTGCTGAAAAACACCTTTGATGAAGACCTGGCGCCCAAGGCAACGATCCGGGCAAGCAATGTGCGGGGAGGGAATAAGAAGTTTGGGACGGCTTTTTTGACCGACAAGGACCGGTATAGCTACTGGGCAACCGACGATTCCGTGAAGACGCCGGAGCTGGAGCTGAGCTGGGCCTCGCCGCAGCTGATCCAGTATATCCGGATCCGGGAAAATATCAAACTTGGGCAACGCATCGAAGCGCTGGAAGTGGATGTATGGGAAGGCAACCGGTGGAAGCAGGTTGGTCGCGCCACCAGCATCGGCGCCGGCAGGATCATTGCCCTGCCCGGCCCCGTGCTGACCCAACGGGTACGCATACGCGTAACGCAATGCCCCGTGGCGGTGGCGATTGGGGAGATTGGAATATTTTAGGATTAGCTGATTAGCTCATTGGCTCATTGTGCGGGTCTTAAATAAGCAATTCAATCATTATCATTCATAATGAGTTAATGAGCTAATGAGCTAATCAAAACGATCTAATTACCATCAATATGAAAAGATCCCTGATGTTCTGCATGCTCATGGTCAGCCTGTCTTCCATCGCCCAAAAAAATTACCTGCAGGAATCCAAGGTTGAGCGGGATGCCCGGATGGGCTGGTGGAGGGACGCCACCTTTGGTATGTTTATCCATTGGGGGCTTTATGCGCAGCCTGCCGGCATCTACAACGGACAGGAAGTGAAGGGCATTGGCGAGTGGATCATGCATACGGCCTGGATTCCCACCGATGTCTACGAAGGCTACGCGAAGACGTTCAATCCCACTTCCTTCAATGCAAAGGAATGGGTGCGGATTGCCAAAGACGCGGGCATGAAATACATCGTGATCACCTCCAAGCACCACGATGGCTTCTGTCTTTGGGATTCAAAAGTGACGAATTACGATATCATGGATGCCGCGCCGTACAAGCGGGATATCCTTAAAGAACTGAGCGATGCCTGCAAGGAAGCCGGGATCAAACTCTGTTTTTATCATTCCATCATGGACTGGCATCAGCCGGACGCGGAGAGTAAGAAAGAGTATGGACATCAGAAAAACCCTTCGGCCAACTGGGCCCGCTATCGCGAGACCTACCTCAAGCCCCAGTTGAAGGAGCTGATTGAAAAATATGATCCGGCGGTTTTGTGGTTCGATGGAGAATGGATCCCGGAGTGGACTGAAGACCAGGGCAAGGATCTGTATAATTATTTGAGGAACCTGAAACCGGACCTGATCATCAACAACCGGGTGGGGAAGGGACGCGCGGGGATGCAGGGGATGAACGCATACAAGGATGCGGCGGGTGATTTTGGTACGCCGGAACAGGAGATCCTGGAGGGCAGTTCGGATTTCGACTGGGAATCCTGCATGACCATGAATGATACCTGGGGCTTCAAAAAATCTGATCATAACTGGAAGTCGACTGAAATGTTGATTCATAACCTGATCGACATCGCAGCCAAGGGTGGGAATTACCTGCTCAATGTTGGACCAACGGCCGGGGGATTGATTCCGGGCGCCAGCGTGGAAAGGCTGAAGGAAATGGGCGATTGGATGCGGCAGAACGGGGAAGCCATCATCGGCACCGGCAGCCTCAAACAATATAAGGAAGGGGAACGGGTAAAATATACCGTCAGCAAGGATGGGAAATTCATCTACGCGATCCTGACCAGCAACCCTGGCAAACAGCTTATCCTGAAACAGGTAAAAACAAACGGACCTGTACGGATGCTGGGCACATCGGAACAGATCCAGGCAAGCACCGGCGCCGAGGGCACCCGTTTTACGCTGCCCGATAAACTCCCGGGTTCCTATGCATGGGTGCTGAAGATTCCGCAATAATCCTGCATTCAACCACCGTGTTTCCTGGAGGGTGACCCGCCTTGGGTCACCCTCCCCGGATTCGGCCACCGTGACCCGCCTTGGGTCACCCTCCCCGGATTCAACCACCGTGACCCGCCTTGGGTCACCCTCCCCTAAGGTGACCTGCTGCAAGCGGGCACCTTCCGGGAATGCTAAATATTTTCACATCCATCCAACCTCCAAACATCCGCGCACGTCTATCCATTTTCAGTTACATTTGAAAGGCAAAAATTGGCATGATGAGTGATCAGAACGAAGGGTTTGGAAGCGGTATACTTAAAGGGCTGAAACGCGTCTTATTTACGGATTCGGAATCCGCCTCCAATCCGGAATCCGGAATGCGGAATTCGCAATCCGCTGCATCCGGAACCGGAAATGCCCAGTCAACAAATCCGGAACCCGGAATGCGGAATCCGCAATCCGCAGCAACCGGCGCCGGCAGCCAGCACACACCCCATTTGGAATTAGGCATGCGGAATCCGCAATCTGAAAGCATGAAGCTGAAAGTCTACCAGCTCCTGGAGTCCCTGAACAATCCGGGCGTGGATTTCTTTGAGGTCTGGAATGCGGCGGTGGAAATGGGCGGGGCCAATGCGGCGAACCTCCGGGCGGCCTTCACTTCACTGAAGTTTGCGGATAAGTCGCTTTCCAAAGAGCGACTACTCGATACCGGTAATGGGTACATAGCCAGTCTTCAGCAGGTCATCCGCACGGAGGCGCAGAAGCGGGCGGATGAGAAGGCAAAGTTGAACCAGGAAAAGGAACAGGTTCGCTCCAGCCTCAGCACGGAGATCCGGCAGATCGAAGAGCAAATCATCGCCCTTCAACAGAAACTGCAGGCCAAACAGGTGGAGCGCGACCAGGTAGACGCTAAATATGATCCGCGCATCCAGGACATCGACCAAAAAATTCAGAGCGGGCAAGTCTCTGTGAACGAGGTCCTGGCAGAAATGCAGGAGGTTATGAAAATTATTCAGAGGGACATAAACTAATCCGTTTATCGGTCATATCAAACAGAAAGGTCGCAGACAATCGATTCATCAGACATAAATTAAATACCATGAGTAATCCCAACAATGCCCTGACCGTCATCCCGGCTGAGCTGAAGAACCAGCTCCCGATTTTCCAGGTCCTGGACGATAAATTGCCGGCTCCGCTGAAAACAGAGCAGGGTAAAAAGACCATGGCCTCGATCGTTTTCTGGGCCTTGATCCTGGGCGGCGGATATTGGTTCTTCAAAAACGTGGATACCCTGCTGGCCTACGCGCAGAAGTCGGTTCTCTTCGTGGTCTTCAGCGTCATCCTCGTGGTCCTGCTCCTGCTGGCGCCTAAAATCATCAGCGTGCTGCACCGGCTAGGAAAAACACTTTTGTTCAAAAGCGAGAAATCCATTGTGCGCAGCAACCCCATCACCGCCCTGCAGATGTTGCTCAATGACGCCAAGGATACCCTGAAACGCGTGAAGGAGAAAATTTCCCATGTGGACGGTGTGCGGATTGACATGATTCAAAGCGGCACACAAAGCCAGAAAGTGGCGGAGGATAAATACAGCCTCGTAAAGAGATTGGTTACGGATGCTTCCAAACAGGAAGAGATGAGCCAGGAAGCCGGCAAGCAGGGACAGATTGAGAAAGCGAACGACCTGAACCGGGTGGCCAAGGAAACCCGCACCAAGGCCTTTCTCCTGGGTAAAGAGGGTGAAGCCGAGGAACAAAACGCACGCAGCTATGCCCAATATGCCAACCAATTTTCCAAAGTGATTGAAGTGCTGAAAGACAACGAGAGTGCCGCACGCATCTATGTGAGCACGCTGGACAGCAGCATCTCCATCCTGCGCAAGAAAATGGAAGCCACGCAGAAAATGCGCAATGCCACGGAAGGGCTGGCCGATGTTTTCAATATCAAGGACGGCTGGGTGTTCCAGGAAGCCATGAGCGCGGCCACGCAGGCCATCAGCCAGAACATCGCGTCCATCCGTTCCAACCTCGAGTTCCTGGATCAGAATAATAATATCACGGTGGGCGGCACGCCTTCCCAGCAGGAACTGGAAGCTTTTGTGAAGAGAGTTGACGAGCGCCACCTGACCAAACTCAACGTGCCCATGATTGCCAGCAGCAATTATGAGCTGAAAGAAGAGGAAAAAATCGACAAAGGATTTACTTTGCTGAACTGATTCCCGGCAGGTGACCCAAGGCGGGTCACGGTGGCCTAATCCGGGGCAGGTGACCCAAGGCGGGTCACCATCCACGAAGTATTTTTAAACCAAGGATTTCCATTCCGCAAATCCGGAATCCGGAATCCGCAATACGTAATCATTTATGTCTACCTGGTCCCGACTCCGTTGGCCGTTCAAAGCACTGCTCATAGCGCTGCCCGTCATCGCATTCTCTTATTTTGCCATTACGGATGGCTGGTTTTCCGCTACCAAGGAAGACCAGATCGATCGGACCGTCACCAATGGTTCAACCGCGGCTGGCGTCGAGGGAACATCAGAGAAAACGCCCGGAACCGAGGGCAATACCGCCAAGCCTGCCACTGCAGAAGAGGGCAGGATCTTCGCTTACCAGCCGGAGAAGCCGGTGGACGGCAAACTCAAAGGCGTGGTGGAAGTGGGTGCTACCGGATTCAACTCCTTCGTGGTGAACATGGACAAGAGCCGCCGCTGGGAAGTAGTGTCCAAGGACTTTGGTCAGAGCCTGGCCTATGAAGGACTGGCCACCACAGAAGATATCCGGGCCGGTCTGAAAAAATACATTTCGATGATGTTCGATAAGGGTGTGAAGAGCAAGGACGTGCATTTCATCATCAGTTCCGGGGCGCAGAAGGAACCCAAAACCGGGGTCATCGCATCTGAATTAAAGAAGATGGGCTTCGTAGTGAATCTCGTTTCACCGGAACAGGAGGGCAAACTGGCCCTGAAAAGCGCCCTGCCTGAATCCTATTATGGCAGTGCATTTGTAACGGATATAGGTTCCGGCAATACCAAGATTTCCTGGATGAATGCCGCCAACGTGCAGGCCGTGGAAGCGCCGGGCTCGAAATATTTTGAAAAGGAAATGCCGGACAATACGGTCTATGAGGAGGTGAAACAGAAAGCGTCCCAGATCCCACGGCGCAACCGTGAAGTCTGCTTCATGATCGGCGGTACGCCTTTTGACCTGGCTAAACAACACCGCAAGGGTGAAGAACGCTACACCGTGCTGAAATCACCCGCTTCCTACGCGGGAGACAAGCCCAAGACCAAGTCAGGACTCAATATATACAAGGGCATCCAGGATGCAACCGGGTGTGACACTTTTGTGTTCGACTGGGACGCGAATTTTTCGATTGGCTTCCTGTTGCAGCTACCGTTTTAGCATTGGCGCATTAACTGATTGGCTCATTGGCTCATTCGTTGGATTGTTGGTTGTCTCAAATGAGCTAATCAGCTAATGAGTCAATGAGCTAATCTTGCATTTTTTCCGCAAACACCTGCCTCAGCTTTTTTCCATTGAGCATAAACAGAGGTTTGTTGCGCATGAAGTCCTGGGCTTCTTCTGTCAGTTCGCCCTGGGCAACGAGGATTCCGCGGATGGCTTGTTCGCTCACTACGGCTGCAAAAAGTTCCCTGGTTACCGTGATGCCGATGGACTGGGTTCCGGTTTTGACATGAAGGATGAAACGGCCGCCCGTAATGGGATTGGGGTCCTGGCCCATGTATTCCGTCAGGCCGTCTTCCCGTCGGCGGATCAGTTCAAGGGTTCCGTGCTGCATCTGGAAAGCATCTTCAAAAACATCGATGAGGTGCTGTTCCGATGTCTCCGTGTCCAGGATACCCCGCTGAACTGGCTGCGGAGCGCTTTCGCGCAGCGCACTTCTTGTACCCATGATGGGACGAAGGCCAAGTTCATCTACAGATTCCAACTGGGTCAGGTTGCTCGCTCCTTCGCCGCCGAGGAAACGGAAACACATGGTTGGGTCGATCCGGGAAAGATTCAACTGGTCGTACGCCAGTTTGGTGGACGCCAACCGTGCAATGCAAATCTTCTCCATCTGACCGTTGGCCTTGTTCAGGTACTGTACCTGGCCATTGACCCGGATGCCCTGCAGCATGCGACTCCTGTCCGCCTGGTATAGTTCATGGTGTACGCGGATCATGATCTTATAAACGATTTCATTGTACCTTTTGGCAAAAGCCTCATCTGAAAGCGTGGCCCAACCCTGCACCTGGCCTTGCGCGTTCCGGATGGGATCCAGTTTGCTGACTTGGTCTGGATGCGGCAGGGTATAGTCGATTTCCAGGTGACGCGTATCCGGATCGAAATGCAAGGTGGTCTGCAGGGGGAATTCATATGGGTAGGGCGATTGCCAAAGCAGTAAGTCGAAATAACCTTCCACCGCATCCGCATCTCCTTCAGCATAGAGGGTTTCCAATCGATCTACCTGTTCATTATGCTGCTTCACCTGCTGCAAATAATCTTCTTTTTTCTGCGCGAGGTCCGCTTCGATGCCCTGCACCTTTTCTTCATACTGCCGCAGGTCCTCGGCATATTTCTTTTTGCGTTCTTCCAGGTTCTGAGCAATCTTTTCCACGATTTTTTCCCAGGTCTGCAGCTTTTTGTCGTAGGCCCGTTGGTATCTGCGCAGGATTTTTTCCCGCTGGAATAAAAATACCTGCGTCAGGCTTATGTCTGGTTCATGATAAAATGGGCGCGGAGGTGTATGATCCGCATTGGGTGGAATGGGTTTGACCAGGGAAGCGATCAGTTGCCTTCCCTGCCGGCAGGTGTCCGTTTCTTCAAACTCCTGGTGGATACGCATCGTGTCCAGGTTCAGGGAACTGCGCTGCTTCAGGCTTTGCTGCAACAGGCTGGAATAGGTTTCCACTGCCTGCTCCGCATCCAGCGTGCCGTCATTCAGCTGGTAGCGAAGGTTCCATTGCCTGACCCAACGGTCAAGGGTACCTTGAACTTTGAAATGCAGGATATGCTCAAAGGGCTCTGAAAATGAAGCCTGCAGGTCCATGAGACCCTGTTGCAAGTTAGCCTGGTACAATACCTTACCCCGCGGCCCAACTTTTTTCAGGAATTGCATGCTCAAGGTGGACCTGAAAGCACCGGTATTGTCCACTAAATCCGCAAAGGAATACAATGAGGTTCCAGACATCATTTCAGAGGTTTGAATTTTTATTTCAGACACAATAACACCATTCCCCCGGGCGATAGCCGGCGGATCTGACTTTGGGGTGGGGTTGCATCGGCAGGACGGGGTCCCGCAACCGGCAATTTAGGTTAATTGGGAAATTTCAACCTCATAAAAATCAACATGTTATGCCCAAAAATGTGAATAACCTTGAGTTGCCCCTCCATTTTTGCCTGAAATCCGGTGACGAGTACATATCTGACTGCCAGAAAAATCTCCTGTATATGCCCGAATAGGCTACCTTTCAGTTGCTTCGATACCCACCGCACCCCTTGCTGGTCTGCGCCCTCCTATACTTTCTTCACCTTTTAACCTGTTGATTTTATGAAAAAAATGATGCCTGGCGCATTGTGCGCCTTCCTGTTCATGGCATGCGGTACCCCCAAGACCGAAGAGCGCACAGCTGCTGTGGAGGCCCAGCCCGCCGTGGCTGCGGCCCCTGCCACTTCCCACACCGGCGCCACCTTCGCCGATGTGAAGTATGTCAATATGGTGAAAGCCGGGATGGACAAGTTTGAAACGGAGGACATCGACGGATTCCTGGCGGATTATGCGGACAATGTGGTCTGGCAATTTAACAATGGCGACAGCATCGCCGGTAAAGCTGCGGTAGGCGCATACTGGAAACAGCGCTTCGCGGACGTGATCGACTCGATCGACCTGAGCAACCATGTCTGGCTGGCGGTGGACGTCAAAAATCCGCAGTCGATCGAACAGCCCGGCACCTGGGTACTGGGATGGTACATGGTCAATGCCAGGTACAAGGCCTCCGGCAAACGGATGGTACAATGGATCCATGCCGACTCCCACTTTAATGCAGACGGAAAGGTGGATCGGGTGATTCAGTACCTCGACCGGGAGGCGATTAGTAAGGCGATGAAGAAGTGATTAGCTGATTAACTGATTAGCTCATTAGCTCATTGTTGGAGATGATGCCTTCCATTAATGAGTTAATGAGCTAATCAGCTAATGAGCAAATAAGTATTTCTCCATCCACTCCCAATTATGCTGCACGGCCGCCAGCCTTTCTTTGGGCTTGGTGATGCCGTGACCAAAACCCTTATAAACGATCAGTTTGGACGGTATACCGCGGTCCTGGAGGCCGCGGTAC
>Ga0114939_10000809_pt1 | contig 25825 bp, 26 predicted proteins | sample AshMeaCrysSpring_FD_87196 | JGI IMG/M metagenome (GOLD analysis project Ga0114939, IMG submission 87196) | Groundwater microbial communities from Big Spring, Nevada to study Microbial Dark Matter (Phase II) - Ash Meadows Crystal Spring | ecosystem: Environmental > Aquatic > Deep subsurface >...
CGCTTCGAGCGCGCGCTGGCCGTCGGCGGCCGGCTTTTCGTGGTCACCGGCCTCGGGCCCGTCATGGAAGCTCAGCTCGTCACGCGCACGGGTCCGGCGGAATTCCTGCGGGAGACCCTGTTCGAGACGGTCATGGACGCGCTCATCCACGCCCCGGAGCCGCCGAAGTTCGTCTTTTGAGGCGGCCCGGGGGCTAGCCACCGGACTGTCAGCTGATATAGTCTACTACAACACTAATTGACCCAAGGCGGCCCGGCCGCCCGACGGAGACTGCATGCGCAAGAAGTCGTTGGTCCTCGCCCTCGGCGTCGCGATGGCGCTCGTGAGCACGGTGAGTCGCTCCGAGAACCTGATCGAGGTGTACCAGGCGGCCGCCAAGAGCGATCCGAAGATCCTCGAGGCCGAGGCCCGCCGGATGGCGGCGCTCGAGGTGAAGCCCCAGGCCCGCGGCGCGCTGCTGCCGCAATTGAGCGCGGTCGGCAACCTTGCGACGCGCAACAGCGAGAGCAACTCCAACTTCCCGCAGGCGGTGGACGTGGATTCCGACCCGGGCACGCCGCCCGAGGTCGTGATCGTCAACAACGAGCAGGAGTCCGATTCGGACCTGTGGAGCGTCGCGGGCGAGCTGCGCCAGACCGTCTTCAACTGGGCCCAGTGGCAGACGCTGAAGCGCGCGGGCTCCGAGGTCGCGCTGGCCGAGGCAAACTACCGTGCCGCCCAGCAGGACCTGCTCGTCCGGGTCGCGGGCCGGTACTTCGATGTGCTCGCAGCCGAGGACACCCTCACCGCAGCCGAGGCGACGCTGCAGGCCGTCGCGCGCCAGCTCGAGCAGGCGGAGAAGCGCTTCGAGGTCGGGCTGATCGCCATCACCGACGTCCAGGAAGCGCGCGCCGCGCACGACAGCGCGACGGCGGGCGTCATCCTCGCCAAGCGCGCGCTCGCGACCGCCGAGGAATTCCTCCGCGAACTCACGGGCGAGGACTACGAGGTGCTCGCGAAGCCCGCGGACGACATGCCGCTCGACGAGCCGCAGCCGGCCGACGAGGAGAAGTGGGTCGAGCTCGCCAACGAGCAGAACCTGAGCGTAATCGCGGCCCGGCTCGACACCGACATCGCGAAGGACAATGTCCGCATCGCGCAGTCCGGCCACATGCCCATCCTGGACATCGTGGGCACCTACAACAAGTACGATGCCAGCACCACGCAGACCAATAATGGCCTTACGGGGCAGGCGGACTCCGACCAGACGCAGGACCAGATCGGCCTGCAGCTGACGGTGCCGATCTTCAGCGGCGGCGTGGTCTCCTCGCAGGTCCGTCAGCAGGTGTACCTGCACCGCGCGGCGCGCGAGCGGCTCGAGGGCGCGCTCCGCCAGGCCGAGCGCGAGACACGCGACTCCTATCTTGGCGTGCTCGCCGAGAAGGCGCGCGTGCAGGCACTCAAGCAGGCAGTGAAGTCGAACCAGACCGCGCTCGAGGCGACCGAGGCGGGCTTCGACGTCGGCACGCGCACGACCGTGGACGTGCTCGACGCGCGGCGCCGCCTGTTCGAAGCCGAGCGCGACTACGCCCGCAGCCGCTACGACTACCTCATCAACGTCGTGCGGTTGAAGTCCGCGTCGGGCGTGCTGGTGCCGGCCGACCTCGGCACCATCAACAACTCGCTCACCCAGCCGACGACGCTGAAGCAGACCCGTCCGTCCGGCTGAGGAGCGGCAGCACCATCTCGACGAGGCGGCCGACGGCGCCGCGGCTCTGTGCGATGACCTCCTGTCCGCGCGCGCCCTCGGCGCGGGCGCGGGCGGGGTCGTCGAAGCAGTCGCCCACCCGCTGTGCCAGTTCCTCCCGGCTCCGCACGATCCTGAGCGCACCGGACTGCGCAAGCAGTTCGGCGATGTCCTGCGCATTGTGCGTGTGCGGCCCCGACAGCATCGGCAACCCGAGCACCGCGGGCTCGAGCAGGTTGTGCCCGCCGATCGGCACGAGGCTCCCGCCGACGAAAGCGACGTCGGCCGCAGCGTAGAAGATCTGCAGCTCGCCGAGGGTGTCCACGAGGAAGACGTCGTGTGCGCCCGTCGGACTCTCCCGAGAACTTCGTTGCACGAAAGCGTGGCCGCGCCTGCGCAACAGGCCCCTCACCGCGTCGAAGCGCTGCGGGTGGCGCGGGACGAGGATCAGCAGCGCGGACGGGTGGCGCGATCGCACGATGCCGTGAGCCGCGAGCGCGGCCTCCTCCTCGCCCTCGTGCGTGCTGCCGGCGATCCACACCGGCCGCTCCGTGCCCAGGGCCGCGCGGAAGTCCTGTCCCGCACGCATCGCCGACTGCGGCACCTCGAGGTCGAACTTCACGTTGCCCGTGACCCGCACGCGCTCCGGGGCCGCCCCGATGGCGCGGAAGCGCTCCGCGTCCGCCGCGCTCTGCGCCCCGATCACGATGCCGTGCGACAGCGTCTGGCGAAACAGCGACGCCATGCGCCGGTAGCGATCGACCGAACGGGTCGAGACTCGCGCGCTCGCCATCACGAGTGGTATGCCTCGCCGGCCGAGCTGGTGATAGAGCGTCGGCCAGATCTCGGTCTCGAGGATGATGGCGACCCGCGGCTGCACGCGGTCGAGGAAGCGTCGTACCGGGCCCGGCAGGTCGTAGGGCAGGTAGCAATGGCGGACCTCGTCGCCGAACAGCGCACGGACGCGCTGCGCGCCGGTCGGCGTCACGGTCGTGCACACGACCTCTAGGCCCGGAAGGCGCTTGCGCAGCTCGCGGATGATGCCGGCCGCTGCCTGCACTTCGCCGACGGACACCGCATGCACCCAGAGGCACCCCGGCGTCGCCTGCGGCCGCACGAAGCCGAGCCGCTGGCGCAGCCGGCCCCGATATTCCGGCTTCGTCAGCGTGCGCCAGCCTTCGACGGCGACGACGAAGGGCGCGAGCAGATAGGTCAGCAGGACGTAGACGATGCGCACGCGGCGACTCCCATCTTGAGTTCACGCCACTCATCCTCGCCGAAGCGCCCGGCCGGCCGTTCCCGCGTGACCTTTTCCAGCGAGCGGCGCAGGCGCGCGAGCACCCGCTCCTCCCATGCGCCGCGCCCGACGATCCGGCCGCGGTCGAAGTCGAGCACGTACACCGTCGCGGGTCCCCCGAGCACGAGGTTGTGCGCGTTCAGGTCGGCGTGGCGCACGCCCCGCGCGTGCAGCCGGCCGACGCACTCACCGACGGAGCGCCAGGTCGCCGCGTCGAGCGGACCCGTCGCGAGTGCCTGCGCGAAAGTGAGCCGGGATGGCAGTTCCTCGGTGAGCAGGTCGGCGCGGTACCAGGGGCCGCAGCGGACGTAACGGGCCGCCACCGCCCGCGGCACCGGAAGCCCGAATTCGGCGAGCCGCCTGAGGAGGCGCCACTCCGCGAAGCTGCGCGTGCGCGCGGCACCGGTCCAGAGATAGCGGTCGCCGAGCACGGCGGCCACCGCACCGCCGCGCCGGTAGTGGCGCAGCACCCAGTGCCGGTCGCCGTCCGCGACGAACGCCACGGTTCCGCGTCCGCCCGGCAACTCCTCGAGCGCGCCGCGCGAACGCCAGTGCTCGCGCTCGAACAGCCGCTCGTCCGGCTGGTCGATGCGGGAGGCATCGTATAGCATCGCGCCGCGCCCGGTCCGCAGCACGCGTTCCGGGCCTGCGCTCGCCGTGTGCTTCGTCCGCGACGGGTCCACGGGCCGGATTGTTCACCATCGGATCGCTGCTGCCTACCTTCAGTCACATGCAGCCCCCGCCCTTCCATTCGCCACCCGAGCGGATCTGCGTGCTGCGGCTCTCGGCGCTCGGGGACGTTTGCCACGTCCTGCCGGTGGTGCGCACGCTGCAGGACGCGTGGCCCGCGACCCGCATCACCTGGATCCTGGGCAAGCTCGAGCACAAGCTGCTCGGGCACGATTCCGGCATCGAATTCGTCGTCTTCGACAAGAAGGCGGGGCTTCAGGGATACCGGGCCCTGCGACGCGGGATGTCGGGCCGTCGTTACGACGCGCTGCTGCACATGCAGCTCGCGATCCGCGCGAGCCTCGCCGCGGCGCTCGTCCCCGCCGGGGCGAAGGTCGGGTTCGACCGGGGCCGCGCGCGCGAGCTGCAGTGGCTCTTCACCACGCACCGCATCGAGCCGCGCGAGCGTGAGCACGTGCTGGACAGCCTGTTCGGCTTCGCCGCGGCGCTCGGCGTGCGGCAGCGCTCGCTGCGCTGGGACATCCCGCTGCCGGACGCGGCACTTGCGTACGCGGAGCGGGTCATCCCGGACGCGCAGCCGACGCTCGTGCTGAGCCCCTGCTCGAGTCACGCGCTCCGCAACTGGAGCCCCGAGCGCTACGCCGCGGTCGCGGACCACGCCGCGGCGCGCCACGGCATGCGCGTGCTGATCTGCGGCGGACCGAGCGCGCTCGAACACGAGTACGGCGCCCGCATCGCGGAGCTGATGCGGCGACCATGCCGCAATCTGGTCGGGCAGGACACACTCATCGAGATGCTGGCCACGCTGCGGCGCGCCACCGTCCTCGTCTCGCCCGACTCCGGCCCCGCACACATGGCGACGGCCGTGGGCACGCCGGTGGTCGGCCTCTATGCCGCGACGAACCCCGGGCGCAGCGGCCCGTACTTCAGCCGGCCGTGGTGCGTGAACCGCTACGATGCGGCCGCCCGCCAGTTCCTCGGGCGACCCGCCGCCGCGCTCGCCTGGACGACCAAGATCGAGCGGCCGGGCGTGATGGACCTGATCACCGTCGCGGACGTCAACGAGCGGCTCGACGCGCTCGTCGCCGCCGGGGCGCCGCGCACCCCGACGGGCTGACGGCCCGCGCCGGCATCGGCGATAATGCCGGCCCGGATCCAACGTGGGGCAGCGCCGTGACGGCCGAACGCAGCGAAAAGCTCATCCAGCCGAACGCCCAGCATCTCTACGAGGTGACGCAGGACGACCTGCCCCTCTCCTGCCCCATGCCGGGAATGTACCTGTGGAATTCCCACCCGCGGGTGTACCTGCCGGTCGAGAAGACCGGCTGGGCAAAGTGCCCGTACTGCAGCGCGGAGTACACGCTGAAGAAGTGACTAGTGACTAGCGGATAGCGGATAGTGCGAGAAAGGGAGCCGCGGCCTGCCTTCCCCTATCCGCTAGTCACTCTTCTTCCGGTACTCCGCGTAGCTCTTCTCCTCGACCAGCGCCGAGCCGAGCTTCGTGTTGATCCGCTTCTTGACTGCCGCGCGCTCGTCGTTGGTGACGTAGACCGCGCGCGCGAGTTCGATGAACTCCGTGTCGAACCGTCCGTCGCGTTCCTTGTCGCGGATCCGGTCCTCGATCTCCCAGAGCTGGCCATTCACGTCCCGCAGCGCCTGCCACTCCGCGCCGATGTCGGTCCTCGCGTAGGCGGACGACCGCCAGGTCTCGAGCAGGAGCCCGAGCTCGGTGCGCACGTTGGCGAGCTTGGCGGCGTCGGTCATACGCTCGGACTTGATCTCGAGGATCGTGATCTTGTCGATCAGTTCCCCGGGGGAAATCGGTACGAGGAGTTCTGCCATGGCCGGATTATCGGTGCCAGGCACCTATTTTTCCATGGCGTCGCGCCACACGGACGTCACCTGCTCGCGGATGCCCGCGAACTCTGAGGCGGGCTCGACGGTACTCGCACCGTCGAGCGACAGGTGGTGGATCCGCTGGCGATAGGCGCGGTACGCGCCCGTGAGCAGGTCCACCGTCGACTGCGGCACGAGGTCGATGGATGCGAGGCTCTCGAGCTGGCGGATGTTGTCGGAGTAGGTCACGAGCTCGGGGCGCTCGTCGCACCACCTGAGCGTCCAGTACTGCGCCAGGAACTCGATGTCCGTGATGCCGCCCGAGTCGCGCTTCAGGTCGAATTCCCCGGGGCCCGACTTCGAGAGCTCCGCGCGCATGCGCTCGCGCATGCCCCGCACCTCGTCGCGCAGCGTGTCTCGGCGGATACCGAAACGCAGGATGTCGCGGCGCAGGGCCTCGAAGCGCTCGCGCAGCGACGCGGGACCGGCCACTGCGCGCGCGCGCAGCAGAGCCTGGTGCTCCCAGGTCCACGCCTCGGCGAGCTGGTAGTCGCGGAAGCCTTCCAGGCTCTGCACCAGCAGGCCGCCCTTTCCGCTCGGCCGCAGGCGCGTATCCACCTCGTAGAGCCGCCCGGCCGCCGAGTGCACCGTGAGCAGGTGCACCAGCCGCTGCACGAGCCGGAGGAAGAACACGCTGTTCTCGACGACCGCGGGACCGGCCGTGTGCTGCAGCTCGCCCGCCGAGTCGTGCAGGAAGACGAGGTCGAGGTCGGAGCCATAGCCGAGCTCTATCCCGCCGAACTTGCCGTAGGCGACCACGATCATGCCGGCCTCGCGCAGGGCCGCCTCGCTCGCACCGCAGCGCGGCACACCGTGCCGGCCGGTGATCTGGCCCCACGAGAGCCCGAGTGCCTCCTCGACGATCAGCTCCGCGATGTCCGTGAGGCGGTCGCTCACCTTCATCACCGGCAACCGACCGGTGAGGTCCGGCACCGCGACGCGGAACACGGCCGCCCGCTGGAACTGGCGCAGCAGGTCGACCTGACGCTCCGGATCCGCCGCGTCGCTGCCGGCCATGCGTGCGCGCATGTCGCGCTCCAGTTCTGCACGTGTCGGCGTCGTCTCGAACAGGCGCTCGTCCAGCAGTTCGTCGAGCAGCAACGGGAAGGCCGCGATCTGGTCGGCGAGGAATTGCGAGTGCGCGCACAGCTCCACGAGCCGCTGGCGAGCCACGGCATTCTCATTGAGCAACGCGAGGTACACCGTACGGCCGCCGATGCGCTCGAGCACGTGCAGCAGCCGCCCGAGCGTGACGGCCTCGGCCCCGCGCGCCGCCACGGCCTGCAGCAGCCGCGGGAGGAGAGTCTGCAGCCGGCGCCGACCCGTTTCGTCGAGCCGCCGGTAGTAGGCGCTGTCGCGCAGCATGTCGAGGCGCTCGAGCACGGCCGACGCTTCCAGGAGTCCCGCGGCACGCAGCGACTCGAGCGCCCGATCCCCGGTGCCCCGCTCGAGGATGTCTTCGAGAGCGCGGGCCGTCGCGCCGGCCGCATCCGGCTCCTCCGGCGCGAAGAGCAGGCGCCGGAAATGGCCGCTCACGCGCTCGCGGTGCCGCGCGATCGCGGGCTCGAGTTCGGCCCACGAGTGCGCGCCCATGCCGAGGGCGAGCCGGGCGCGCCCCGCATCGTCGACCGGCAACTCGTGCGTCTGCTCGTCGTTGCGCTCCTGCAGGCGGTTCTCGAGGCGCCTGAGGAAGCGGTACGAATCGCCGAGCTCCGCGACTTCCTGCTCCGACAGCAGCTTCTTGCCGGCGAGCAACGGCAGGGCCGTGAGCAGACTTCGCGTCTGCAGCCGGGGATCGCTGCCCCCTCGGATCAGCTGGTAGGCCTGCACGATGAACTCGATCTCGCGGATGCCGCCCGGACCGAGCTTCACGTTGTTGCGGAGCTCCCGACGCTCAACCTCGCGCGCGATCATCTCCTTCATGTCTCGCAGCGACTCGAATACACCGAAGTCCAGATAGCGGCGGTAGACGAACGGCCGCATCACGTTGCGGTAGAGCGCGTCGAACTCCTCGCCCCCGGCCACGGGCCTCGCCTTCACGTAGGCGTAGCGCTCCCAGTCCCGCCCGTGCTGCTGCAGGTAGTCCTCGAAGGCATCGAAGCTCACGACCAGCGGGCCCGAGTCGCCGAACGGACGCAGCCGAAGATCCACGCGATAGACGAAGCCCTCCGCCGTGACGGTGCCCAGGAGCTGCGCCACGCGACGGCCGAACCGCGTGAAGTACTCCTCGTTCTCGAGCGTGCGGCCACCGTCGGTCTCGCCGTGCTCGGCAAAGAGGAACACGAGGTCGATGTCCGAGGAAAAATTGAGCTCGCCGCCGCCGAGCTTGCCCATGCCGAGCACGAGGAGCCCGAGGCGCCGCCCGTCCGCCCCGCGCGGCACACCGTATCGGGCCTCGAGTTCCTCCGCGGCGCGCCCGCACGCGGCACCGATGCAGACATCCGCGAGCTCGGTGAGTTCGCCCAGGACCGTCTCGACGTCCGCGAGCGAGGCGAGATCACGCCAGGCGATGCGCACCAGATGGCGACGGCGGAACCGGCGCAGTGCATCCATGAACGCCGCGTCGTCTGAGCCCGCGCCCGCCGCGGCGGCAGGGTCGGAGCCGAGGTCCCGTGCGAGCGCATCGCCCGTCGCCCGCTCGAAGAGGCGCCCCTCGCCGGCGAGCCACGCGAGCAGCCCGGCATCGCGCAGGCACGACTCGGCCACGAAGTCGCTGCATGCCCAGACCTTTGGCAGGCTCGCGACCACCGTGTCCGACGCCGCCGTACCACCGGCAGGAATCCCGCCTCGCGCGACCAGGGAGGCGAGCCGCGGCTCGAGCACCGGCCGTAATTCGGCCGGGACCTGCGACAGGTCGAAACTCACGGCGCCGTCCTCGTCGCGGTGACCCGCGCGGCGAGCAGCGCGCCCCCGGCGAGCAGCACGGCAGCGACCAGGAACGCGGCGCCCGGAAGATGCAGCCTCGCGCCTTCGCCGATGAAGTAGGCGAACGTCGTCGCGAACAGGGTCGGACCGATCATCGTCGCGATGCCCATGATGCTGCCGTTCGCGCCCTGCAGCTGCCCCTGCTCGGACGCGCCGACGTGACGCGTCATGATCGACTGCGCGGCCGGCGAGGCGAGCCCCCACAGCGCCACGACCGGCACGGCGGCGAGGAACGCGAGTCCGCTCGGCGCAAGACCGTACATCGCGAAGCCGACGGCGCCGGCCGCGAGCCCGAAGATGAGCGCGCTGCGCTCACCGAAGCGGCGCACGACCGGCTGCACCAGGCCGCCCTGGACGATGGCGGAGCACACTCCGATCAGCGCCAGCGTGAACCCGACCGTGCGCTCGTCCCAGCCGTAGCGGTAGCCCGCGTAGAGCACGAACGTGGCCGGCAGCGCGGCGTGCGCGAGGTTGCTCAGGAACACGACGCCCGCGAGTCCCGAGAGCTCCGGGTGCGAACGCAGCAGCCGGAGCGACCCGAGCGGATTGGCGCGCTTCCACTCGAAGGCGCGACGTCGATCGGGCGGCAACGACTCCGGCAGAACGAAGAGCCCGTACATCGCGTTCGCGAGGCTGAGTGCGGCCGCCGCCCAGAAGGGCAGCCGCGGATCGACGCTGCCGAGCAGTCCGCCGAGCGCGGGCCCGAAGATGAACCCGAGCCCGAATGCGACGCCCACCATGCCGAACGCGCCCGAGCGCTTCTCGCGGGGCGTGACGTCCGCGATGTAGGCCATGCCCGTGCTGATGCTCGCGGCGGTGATGCCGGAGATGACGCGGCCCACGAACAGCCAGGCGAGGTTGGGCGCCAGCGCCATCAGGATGTAGTCGAGTCCAAGTCCGAAATTCGACGCCAGGACCACGGGGCGGCGCCCGAAGCGGTCCGAGAGCGCGCCCGCCACGGGCATCGCCAGGAACTGCATCAGTGCCCAGACGGTGCCGAATACGCCGTAGATCTTCGCGGCGCCGGCGGTGTCCCCGCCGAGGAATCCCTCGATGAGCTTCGGCAGCACCGGGATGATCAGCCCGAGCGCCAGGATGTCGAGGACGATGGTGATGAAGATGAAGGCGAGGGCCGCGCGCCGGCCGCCCTTCGCTTCGATGGTCGCATTCATGCGCGATCAGCCGTACTGCAGCACCGAGCGCGCCTCGAAGTCGTCGCAGCGGAAGCCCGGCACCATGCCGAGGTCCACGAGCACGCCCATGCCGCCGATCGAGTAGCCCGCCAGGCGGGCGAGCGCCACGGAGGCGCCGAGCGTGCCGCCGGTCGCGAGCACATCGTCGATCAGCAGCAGGCAGCCGCGGCCGGTCTGCATCTCGAGCACGCCGGACCCGTACTCGAGCTCGTAGGAGACGTCGACCACGGGCGGCGGCAGCTTGCCCTTCTTGCGGATCGGTACGAACCCCTTGCGGCGCCTGTCCGCCAGGGCCGAGGCGAGTATGAAGCCACGCGACTCGATGCCGGCGACGGCGTCCACGCGCCCCCACTCGTCCTTGCTGAACAGCGCCTCGACCGCGTCGATCGTGGCGTCGAAGCGGTTGCGCAGCAGCGGGCTGATGTCGCGGAAGAGAATGCCGGGCTTCGGGAAATCTGCGATTTCGGCGACCAGGTCGCGGAGTGCTTGCATGCTTACCTCACGCCATGGAGCCTAGCGAAAATCCGCGGCGGCTGCGACACGGACCGGCGGGCTCCACACGGAGGCGAGCCGGGCCGGCCCGAGCCCGCGGTCCACGCTGCGCACCAGCACGAAAACCCCCGCCGCCGACAGCACGAACCCCGCGACGAAGACCGCTCCGTAGCCGAACGCGTCGCCGATGGCCGCGCCCGTGAAGTTGGCCAGCCCCATGGCGACCACGATCGCGCACGCGAGCAGCGTGTAGTCCGTCCCGGCGTGCTCGGGATCGGAGGCGTCCATCATGAGCGTGAAGAGCGCGACGGTCGCCATGCCGCCGAGCAGGTGCTCTGCCACGGTACCCGCCCAGAACATCGCGAGGCCACCGAGCCCGTAAGCCGCGGCCACGTAGCAGAGCAGGCTCGCCGTCTGCAGCAGGCCGCAGACGAGGAGCGCATTGCGCCGGCCCGCGCGGAACGCGAACCAGCCGCCGAGACCCGCGCCCGTGAGACTCGCGATGGACCCGACGGTTCCCTTCATGAGGGCTATCGTCTCCTTGCTGAGCCCGGCGTCGCGCATGAAGGGACCGACCAGCGAAGCCGCCATCGAGTCGCCGAACTTGTAGACGCAGATGAGCGCGATGAAAGTCGCCAGCCCGGGGACCCTCAGGCGGCGCATCCACCCGAGCGCAAGCTGGCCGAAGGTCGTGTCCGGCGGCGGCGCGTCGCGTGGCGGCTCCCGCAGCGGCAGCACGGGCAGGACGGTCAGAGCCAGCATCCCCGCCATGCACAGGAACATCGGTCCCCAGCCGGACTTCGCGAACACCCAGAGCAGGAGGCCGCCGCCGAGGATCATGCCGATCCTGTAGGCCCCCACCTGGATGCCGTTGGCGAGGCCGCGCTCGCGGCTGTCGAGGATGCGCACGGCGAGACCGTCCGTCGCGATGTCCTGGCAGGCCGCGACCAGGTTGAACGCGAACGCGGCGGCGAGCAGCAGCACGAGGCTCGTGCCGACGTCGATCTGCGCGAGGACGAGTGCCCCCGCGACACCGGCCAGCTGCAGGGGCAGGAGCCACGCCTTGCGCGTGCCGCGGTGGTCGACGAAGGGCGCCCAGAGGAACTTGAGCGCCCAGGGCAGGAACAGCAGGCTCGTGGCGCTGATGGCCTTGAGGGAGTACCCGGCATCCCGCAGCAGCACGGGCAGGGCCTGGGTGAAGAAGCCATAGGGCAGCCCTTGCGCGAGGTACAGGCTGCCGAGCAGGAGGATCTTGTGACCGCGGGTCATGCAGGCTGCGAGAATCACGGTTCGAGCCGGAGGAAAGCAAGTGAAAGTCAGTGAAGCCGTCGCGAGCCGCATGAGTTGCCGGGCATACCTGTCGACGCCGGTGCCCGAATCCACCGTCCGCGCGATCCTCGATGCCGCGCGTCGCGCGCCGTCGGGGGGTAACCTGCAGCCGTGGCACGTCTACGCGCTCGGCACGGTGCCGCTGTCCCGGCTGATCGCCGCCGTGCGCGCGAGCCTGCCGGCCCATCCACGTGGCGAGGGCTCAGAGTACGACGTCTACCCCCGGGACCTCGTCGAGCCCTACCGGTCGCGGCGCTTCAAGTGCGGCGAGGACATGTACGCGACCATCGGCGTGCCGCGCGAGGACAGGCTCGCGCGGCTCCTGCAGTTCGCGCGCAATTATGAGTTCTTCGGCGCGCCCGTCGGCCTCTTCTTCTACGTCGACCGCCGCGTGGGACCGCCGCAGTGGGCCGATCTCGGGATGTACATGCAGACCGTCATGCTGCTCGCGCGCGAGCAGGGGCTGCACACCTGCGCCCAGGAGGCGTGGTCGGTCTGGCACCGCACGGTGGACGGCTTCGTCGGCGCACCGCCGGAACTCATGCTGTTCGCCGGCATGGCCCTCGGGTATCGCGACGAGTCGGCGCCGATCAACACGCTCGTCACCGACCGGGCTCCGCTCGAGGATTTCGCCAGGTTCATCGGGTCCTGATCGCGCCGCGGGTAATCGCGGTGCGTCGGAAAAACTGACAGCCGGCGCGGCACGCAATGCAGCCGCTTATGTCACGAACACGCCTCGATGGCTTCGAGGACGTGATGCCGTTCACAGGTTCGGCGGAACTGTTGGTCCCGCGCCACGAATGGCCGCGTCGCCCGGCTTGACACGGTCGCTTGCGGAACAGGAAGCCGCCGGCGCGATTGGCCGCGGAATTGCTGGAAAAACCGCGGGTCACGGCCCGCTGGCACGCAACCTGCACCAATTCATCCAGCACGACCGCGTGCGGATCAGGGAGAGCAACGGATGAGTCTCAGCTGGATCGCCAATCGCAGCCTCAAGCTGTCGCCCCGCGCCCGCCTCGTCGCCGACGAGGAATCGACGGCGCTGCGTCGCAAGCTCGAGGCGCTCGAGTGGAGACCGTCGAACGGATTCCTCAAGGACCAGGTCGTGGATCGCTCGCAGCTCGTGCAGGAACACGACGATCGCGCAGCCTGAGCGCGCGACTCAGCCCCGCTCGCGGCGCCGCACCTCCATCGGGTGCTCGACGCGCCGCAGCTTGTCGAAAAGGTGGGTCAGGCTGAGCCAGGGATGGCGCAGCGCCATCCGCGGCCCGGCGTAACGCATGATTGCCCGAGCCTGCTCGCGCTGCGCGCGCTTGTAACAGTGGATCGGGCACTTGGCGCACACAGGCTTGCCTTCGCCGTAAGGACACTTCTCGAGGCGGCGCGCCGCGTAGTCCAGAAACCCGGCGCAGTCCGCGCAGGTCGCCCCATCGGCGCGGCCGTGGTGACCCGCGCAGTAGATCTCCACCATGCGCCGCATGGTGCGGTACTCGCGATCGAGCCGACCGTCGAGGCTCACTGGCACCGGGTCCGTCATGGGGACATGATTGCAGTGGCGGCGGCCGGGTGGCCCTCGTGGATTTCCGCAGGGCTCAGCCCACGGGCATCGCCGGCGGCGGATGCAGGTCCGCCCGCGGCCCGAGCACGGCCATGGTCGCGGTGAGTTTCGCGATGAGCGTGCGCCGGCCACCCGCCTCGGCGTAGACCTGCGACTCGACGACCACCAGGGTCCGGCCGCCCTTCAGCACTTCAGCACGACAGCGCAGCCGGTCGCCCCGGGCGCCGCGCAGGAAATTGATCTTGAACTCGATGCTCACCACGTGCTCGCCCTCGGCGAGCTGCGTCGAGGCGGCCGCGCCCGCACTGTGGTCCGCCAGCGTGGCGATGACGCCGGCGTGCGCTACGCTCGTCTGCTGCAGGTGCCAGCCCTGCAATGCGAGGCTCGCCTCGCACCAGCCGTCGCCGATGCCATCGAGCTCGATACCGAGGTGTGCGACGAAGGGGGCGTCCCGGAATCCCCGCTCGATCGCTTTCTTCACGTCGATCATGATCATCTCCGGGCGCGGGAATCTGCCAGAATGCCGCCCCCACGCCAATCGATCGACCGCCGACGAGCGTCATGGCCGCCGCCCAAGCAGAAGATACACCCGACGCGGCCGGTCCACGGCCCTCGGCCCGCTCGGGGCTCTATGCCGCGGTGATGGCGTTCGTCATCTGGGGACTCTTCCCGCTCTATCTCAAGCCGCTCGCCGAGGTCCCGGCCCTGCAGGTCATTGCACACCGGGTCGTGTGGTGCTGCCTGCTCGTGTTCGCGTGGCTCGCGATTCGCGGCGAGCTCGGCACCGTGCGCGCTGCACTCGCGAACCCCGGGACGCGCGCCCGGCTCATGGCCTCGGCGACGCTGATCAGCCTCAACTGGCTGATCTACGTCTGGGCGGTCGGCAACGACCACGTCGTCGACGCGAGCCTCGGCTACTTCATCAACCCGCTGCTGAACGTCGTGCTCGGGGTCTTCGTGCTGCACGAGCGCCTGAACCGCGCGCAGTGGATCGCAGTCGGCCTCGCCGCCCTGGGCGTGGTCTACCTCGCCTTCGTGACCGGCCGGCCGCCCTGGATCGCAATCTCGCTCGCCCTGTCCTTCGGCTTCTACGGCCTGCTCCGCAAGGTCGTCGCCGTGGACTCCGTGCCGGGCCTCGCCACCGAGACACTGCTGCTGTCGCCGTTCGCGATCGCGCTGCTCGCGTGGGTCGAGTGGAACGGCAGCGGCGCGTTCGGCCACGCGGGCGCGGTCACCAACGCCTTGCTCGTCGGCAGCGGACTCGTCACGGCGCTGCCGCTCGCCCTCTTCGCGTTCGGAGCGCGACTCATCCCGTTCTCGACGCTCGGCCTGCTGCAGTACCTCGGGCCGACGCTCCAGTTCCTGATCGGGGTGTTCGTGTTCAACGAGCCGTTCCCCGCCGCCCGGGCAGTCGGCTTCGTCATGATCTGGTCGGCTCTCGCCATCTACGCGGCGGACGGGCTGTGGCGGAACCGCCGCAGAGGGTAACCTAGCTTCCCGACTACTGGACGTGTCGCGCATTCAGCCGCCATGCCGCCCTGGAAACCCTCGAGCCGCGCCAACAGGATGATGCTCCATTACCACCTGCGCGGGCGTGCCTTCCCGACGCAGGTGTACTGGGACCGTCTCTACCAGATGCTGCAGGAGGAGGCCGAGAGGCGCGGCAAGACCCCACCCCCGCCGCCGCTCGTCTTCGACCTCGAGCGCGAGGTGACGGACGAGGACAAGACGCAGCGCCTTCGCGAACAGGTCGCGTGGGCCGACCGCAACAACCTGCTCCACCGCGTGCAGATGTTCTTCGAGGCGATGCCGCCCTCCGGCTGGGAACGCTCCGAGGACTGAGCCCGCACCATGCGCATCGCCCGTCCGATCCTCCTCGTCAGCACGCCGATCGGCGTCGTCTTCGGCCTGCGCGAGGCCTGGCGCCTCGCCGGCCCCGGGATGGCGCTGCTCATGGCCGCGATGCTGGGCGTGGTCGGCGGGCTGGTGTGGATGACCGTGCGCCGGATCCGCCAGGAGAAAAAGGGGACATTCCCCTGATTTCGTCGAGCAGCGGATTGACGTGCAATGTCCGTCTCGATGAACGTCGGGGCGCAGAGCACGCCCAGACCGCGCTGGGCGAGCACCTTCATGAGCGCACTGTCGTCGCATCGGGCGACGACGCGTGGCGTGATGCCACGCTCGGCGAGCCACGCCTCGATCGAACTGCCGAGCGGCGAGTCCTCGGGCCAGGCGATCAGCGGTGCACCGTCGAGGCAGTCCCCAAAGCGCCGACCGAGCTACTGTTGCAGCCCGGGCGCCGCGTAGCCGCGCCCCGGGGCGGGTCGTTCGGGCTGGCCGGGGAAGCTCTCGCCTTGCTCTCCGTGACGAGGGGAGAATGCTCCCCGGCCATGACCCACGAACCGCAGAACCCCAGTGAACGCCTGCTCGTCGGTGGCTCTGCCGCCTACGGGCGCATGTGGCAGCTGATCGACGACGCCCTCGAGTCGATCGAGCTCGAGACCTGCATCCTCAAGGTGGGGCTCGTCGGCGATGAATTCCTGAGGCGGCTGACCGCGCTGCGCGAGAGCTTCGAGCGGATGTGGGACCTGGCGCCGTTCGGGCGGGCCGAGGTGCGTGCATTCTGGCTGAAGCGTCCCCGGGTGTCGAACGCGGCCCCGGAAGTGCCGCAGTTGCTGCTGTCGGGTCCAGGCTGTCCCACCGCGGAACTGCGGCGGCAGCTGGTCGCCGACCTGCGCCGCTCGCGACGGTTTCGCGGCTGGGCCGCCTATTTCCTGCCGTCGCGGCGCGTCGGCGCGGCGATCCGCGAGGCGGCCCGACGCGGCGATGCCGCGATCATGCTCGGCACCCGGAGCGACGTGCCGCTGTCGCTCTGGGCAAGCGAGCGGCTGTTCTCGAAGTACCTGGGAGCCGGACTTCGCATCTATCGCTACCGTGCGCAGATCGTGCACGCCAAGGCGCTCGTCGTCGTCGACGTCGTCTACGTCGGCTCGGCGAATCTCGACGTCCGCAGCCTGCTGATCAATTACGAGTTGCTGCTCCGCATCCCCTCTCGCGCCCTCGCGGAAGCATTGCGGCAGCGCTTCGGCGACGACGTGACGCGTGCGGGCGTCCTCGACGCCCAGCGGTGGCGCGGGGAACGCCGCTGGTGGCAGACGCTGCGCTCGTACATCGCCCACCTGCTGCTGGCGCGGTTCGACCCCTACCTCGCGACCCGAAATCTGAGCTCCTTGCGTTGAACGAGCGCACCATGGGCCGACCAGAACCACAACGACGAGCGACAACGATGCTTGACCGAACGATCGTCGGCGCGCGCGCCGCCACCCTCTCCAGCCTCCTTGCCGTCGCGCTTGCCTGGCCTGCCGCCACCCACGGCAGCGCGGCACCGCCCGAAGACATGGCCGCACTCTTCAAGATCACCTGTGCGATATGTCACGAGGTGCCGGAGACCAAGGCGCCTCCGACCGCGACTCTGCGCCAGTTGCCGGCGGCGCAGATCCTGATGGCCATGGAATTCGGCAAGATGCAGCCGCAGGCGGCGGGCCTGAAGCCCGAGCAGCGCGTGCAGCTCGCCAAGTGGCTCGCGGCAGAGGAGGATGCGAAACGCGACGCGTGGATCGCCGCGAGGGCCTGCCCGGCTGAGACGGCGGTGACGCCTACCGGTCGCGAGAACTGGGGCTTCGGCCGAGACAACGCACGGCACGCAACGACGGGAGATGTCGGGCGCGAGGACGTCGGCAGGCTCGAACTGCTGTGGTCGGTCGCGCTGCCTGCCGTCACCACGATGCGTTCGCAGCCCGTGGTCGCGGGCGAGGCCGTGTTCCTCGGCAGCAAGGGCGCGCACGTTCTCGCGCTCGACCGGCGGACCGGCTGCGTGCGCTGGGCCTTCAGGACCGACGCTCCCGTCCACTCGGCCCTCACGCTCGACCGCACGCCCGACGGCGTCGCCACGCTGTTCTTCGCGGACGAGACGGCGACGGTGTACGCGGTGGACGCCACCCGCGGCACGCTGCGCTGGCGCGAACGGCTGAAGTGGTTCCCGACCTCGATCGTGAGCGGTCCGGCCACCTACTTCGACGGCCTGCTGTACGTGCCGCTGTCGTCCTTCGAGGTCGCCGCCGCAGGCCTGCCGACGCACGAGTGCTGCCGTACGCACGGCGGCGTCGCCGCGCTCGATGCCGCGACCGGCAAGCAGGTCTGGCGATTCGATTCGACGCCACACGCCGTGAAGACCTACGTGAATCGCGACGGTGTACAGATGTGGGGGCCGAGCGGCGCAGTCGTGTGGAACAGTCCGACGATCGACGCGAAACGCGGCGCGCTCTATTTCGGCACCGGTCAGAACGCTTCGTCACCCGCCACGGATACGAGCGATGCCATCATCGCGCTCGACTTGAAGACCGGCGCACGACGCTGGGTCTTCCAGGCACTCGCCGACGACGCCTGGAACGCGGCCTGCCTCGGCGGCGGCGCGAGCTGCCCGAGGGAGAACGGGCCCGATTTCGATTTCGGCGGGCCGGTGATCCTGCTCGAGCGCGACCCGGGCGACCTGCTGCTCGCGGGGCAGAAGTCGGGCGAGGTCTTCGCCCTCGATCCGGATCGCAAGGGTGCGGTCGTGTGGCGCAAGCGCGTCGGCTCCGGCAGCTCGAACGGCGGCGTGCACCACGGCATGGCGACCGACGGCACGCGCCTCTATGTGCCGATCGCCGACCCGGAGCGCAAGATTCCGGGCTACGTGCCGAAGCCCGGCGTGTACGCGCTCGACGTCGACGACGGCGACACGCTGTGGTCGCAACCGGTGGCGCGCGGATGCACGTTTGACCCGGCCGACGCCCCGCTGGTGGGCCTCGCCGAGATGGCCAAGGGCAAGTCGGGCCGCTCGCCCTGGCCCGCCTGCAGTTACTACTACGGGCACTCCGCCGCCGCGGTCGTGGCGAACGGCCTCGTGTACGCCGGGACGCTCGACGGCAGGCTGCGGATCTTCGACGCGACGACCGGGGAGATCCTGCGCGTGATCGAGACGAACCAGCCGTACCAGGCAACGAACGGTGTGGCCGGCCACGGTGGCGCGATCGACGTGGGCGGCGTCGTGGTGGACGGCGGCCAGCTGTTCGTGCTGTCGGGCTACGGCATGTTCGGGCAGATGCCGGGCAACATGCTGCTCGTTTACGGCCGGCCGCCCAGGCCCTGATCCGCGCGCTCCGCCACGCCTTACGGCCGCCGCACCTCGATCAGCGTGGGCTGCGCGTCCTCGACGTGCCAGCTCGGGAAGTTGGAAATCGAAGTGTAGGCCGTGCCGGCGGGATCGAACTCCACGTCGCGCGTGAAGCTCGTGCGGCGCGGCAGCGGGATCACGCCCCACGTTTCGGACGCGATGTCGAACGTGTAGAGCGAGTCGCTCTGGTTGCCGTTCACCCAGACGACGCCGCGCGGGCGGTCCACGTTCAGTGAATACGGCGTGTCGCTGCCCGCGGGATTCACGGGCAGGTCGAAACGCGTGAAGCGGCCCGTGGCCGGCTCGTAGCGCACGATCGCCGACTCCGGAAACGCGACGATCCAGAGATTGCCCTCGGCGTCGGTGCGCAGGCGGCGCGGCCCCTTGAAGGGCGTCGCAACCATCGACACCTGGCCCGTCGCGGGATCGATCGAGCCGATCTCGTCGGTGTGCAGGCGCGCGAACCAGACCTTGCCGTCGGGCGTGATGTCGATGCCGTAGGGCAGCGGCGTGCCGGTGGCGGCACGGTCGACCGGCAGCCAGTTCGAGAGTGGCACGCCCCAGCCGATCAGCTTGAAGATGAGGCCGATCAGGCGGACGTTGAGCCACTCACGGAAGCCGCGTGTCGGCAGGTCGTACATCGTGAAGCGGCTGGTCTTGCGATCGAACATCGCGATCTGGTTCGACAGCGCCACCGTGAACCAGACTCGGTCCTGCTGGTCCACGCGGATGGTGTGCGGGTAGAAGCCCTCCTCCATCTCGTGCAGCGTGAACTGCTTGGTGTCCGGATCGAATTCCACGAGACGCCGCTGTGCCGACGGCGTGATGAACAGGTGGCCGTCCACGAGCGACTCAGCGAGCGAATGCGCGTTCGAGGTGCTGTCGTGCTTCTGGAACTCCTTCAGCCGCCCTGCCAGCAGGCCTCCATTCTTCTCGCCGGGGCGGTGCGGGATGCGGTAGACCGTGACCCGGTTGGTCTTCGGGTCCACCTGGTAGAGGCGGTCCTGGATGTTGTCGGCCACGTAAACGAGCCCGTTGCGCGCGACCAGCATGTCGTGCACCTGGCTGAAGATGTCGCCCGTCGGCCACTCGGTGATCGTCGTGTCGGCGAGCGCCGGGCTCCACGGCAGCGGGTCGGGGATCAGCTGCGGATTCTCGCGCAGCTTGCGGTAGCCCTCCGAGAGCTTCGCCGGCAGGGCCCTCTGGTCCTGCGTCGCGAGGCGCGAACCGTAGCGCACCATGCGGCGGATGATCGTGCTCCACTCCTCGGGCGTGCGCTGGTTGCGGATGAACGCGTTGCCCTGCTGGTGGCAGAACGCGCACTGCAGCTGGAAGTGCAGCTTGGTGTCGCGATCGCCGAGATCGAGGGCGCCGAGCCAGGCGTTCGCCGGCTTCGCCTCGGCGAGCTTGAACGGGTCGGTTTCCGGCTGCAGCGTGACAGGGAACTCGGCCGTGCCGGGCTCGGGTGTGAGGACCTGGTCCTGGTAACCCGGCTTTCGCACCACGTAGGTCATGGGCACGCCGCGTTCGGCGAACAGAATCCGCCCTTCGGCATCCGAGAAGCGCGTGACCTCGGGCACGACGGTGCGCGGGACGCCGGGCGCCGGATACCCGTCATCCGAGGTGTCGAGGCCGGGGCCGGCCGCGGGGCGCTCCCGCACCATCACCGTCTGCATCGGCTGGCCCGTCGGATCGGTGAGGGAGAACACGAGGCCGAACGCCGGTGAGCAGAACGCGAATTGGGCTCCTGCCAGCGCGATGAGTGTCGTCTGATTCATGTGCTTCCCGCCGGAATCCGGTAGATGTTCTCGTCGTTGCGCTGCGAGTACAGGGTCGGCAGGAAGTGCGGCAGCAACCCGACCTCCTCGACCTGGTGACGCTCCCATTCGCGCAGCATCCCATCGCTGAAGATATACCGTCGCAGCAGCGAGTTCACCCACGGGCCGATCAACGGCCAGTCGACGCCGATCACGCTGTCCACGCGGTAGGTCGCGCCCTCGGCCGACCAGCCCCACTCGTGCCGGATCTCACCGAGCGTCACGCCCGCGATCCGCGGCCGGCTCACGAACCGTTGCGGCGAGAGTTCCACCACGCGTGCCGAGCCCTCGCTGTCGTAGGGTCCGAACCACTCGTAGCGCGCGACGATGCCGCCCGCGCCGACGCCTGGCTGGCCGTCGGTCGCCGGGGCCTCGACCCAGATGCGGCCGTGCTCGAAAGGATGGAACAGGTGATACAGCGGGTGCATGGTCCCGCCGAGCTCGACCTCCCCGAGCGGCAGCACCCGATACCACCAGGCCAGCATCTCCGGCGTCACGCCGGGCAGCGCCCGATGCTCGATCGAGAGACGGATGCGTCCGTCGGGAAGCACCTCGTGGCGCGCCTGCCCCGGCGCCACCGGGCGCAGTGGCCACGGGAGATCGCGCGGCGGATCGTGCTTCGGGTTCACCGGCAGCGCGAACGCGAGCAGGTAGTCCCCTGTGCCGCGGCCGTACATCGCGTGGCCGCCCGCGTTCACGACGACGAACTGCCGGCCGAGGTGCGTGTAAGTCATCGGCGTGGCGGTCGCGTCGACCGGCAGGCGATGCGTCCAGAGCTGGCGCCCGTCGCGCACGTCGAAGGCACGGAACTGGCGGTCCATCGTGGCCGCGATGAAGAAGAGCCCGCCGTCCGTGACGAGGCCGCCCCCGAGATTCGGCGTGCCCCAGTTGATGTGCCAGGGCAGCGGGAACGGACCCATCTCGTGGACCGAACCGAGCGGCGAGACCCAGGCGACGTCACCCGAACCGAGGTCGATCGAAACCAGCCTGCCCCACGGCGGCGCGGTGCACGGGATGCCGAGCGGTGACAGCAACGGCCCCACCGCGAGCGTGTAGGGCGTGCCCTGCATCGTGACGAACATCGTCTTCTGTCCGGCGACCGGGTGATCCTGCCGGGTCTGGCCAACCGCGGCGCCCGGGATCAGCTGCGCGACGAACGGCGCGGCGTTCACGTTCACGATCAGGCGCCCGGATGCCGGCGAGAACGCGCCACCGCCCCAGTTCGCGCCGCCGAGACTGCCGGGGAAAAGCAACGTCGGCTGCTCTGCGAGTGGCGTGAAGATCCCCGCGTTGTGCAGGCCGGCGATCGCATCGCGGCACCTGCCGCGGTCCCAGAACGTGAGACCCCAGGCGTCGTCCGGCGTGATGCGTATCGGCAGCATCGGGGCCGGCCGCACGGGGAACGGCTGCGTCGGCCACGCCTGCTCACCCGGGATCGTGCTCGCCGGCACCGGGCGCTCGTCGATGGGCAGCAGCGGCTGGCCCGTGCGCCGGTCCAGCACGAACACGAAGCCTTGCTTGGTCACCTGCGCGAGCGCCGGCACCGGCCGTCCGCGGGGCCTGCCCCAGTCGAAAAGGATCGGCTGCGCCGGCGTGTCGTAGTCCCACAGGTCGTGGTGGACGAACTGGTACGCCCAGGCGACCTCGCCGGTGGACAGCCGGAGCGCGACGACTGAATTCGCATGGCCGTTGCGGCCCGGGCGCAGCGCACCGTAGTAGTCGGGCGAGGGTGCGCCCGTGGGCACGAACACGAGGTCGCGCTCCGCATCCACGGCCAGGGGCGCCCATGCGTTCGCGGCGCCGGTGCCGGTCACACCCTCCAGCGGATCGAAGCTCCAGCGCGTCGCGCCAGTGGTCGCGTCGAAGGCGGCGACGAACCCGCGCGGCGCCTCGGCGTAGACGAAGTCGATTACCGAGGAACCGACCACCACGATGCCGTTCGCTGCCACGGGCGCCGAACTCGAGCCCACCTCCCGCAGCCCGTAGCGCTGTCGCTCGACGAGCTCCACCTCGCCGTTCGTGCCGAAACCCTCGCAACGCGCGCCGGTACGGGCATCGATCGCGATGAGTCGCCGGTCACCGGTGGCGGTATAGAGGCGATGTCGGCAGAGGCCTCGATCGTCGGGCGCGGGCAACTCCATGTAGGCGACGCCGCGGCACCGGTACGGGCGGCTGCTGGTGCGCGGCACGCCCGGATCGAACTGCCAGCGCTCGCGACCGGTCTGCGGGTCCAGCGCGATGACGCGGTTGAAAGGCGTGCAGTAGACGAGATGCTCGCCGGCCGCGCGGGGCAGCAGGATCGGCGTCGATTGCGCGGACACGCTCGACGGCTCGCCCTCGGCTGCCGCCATGTCGCCGTTGCGGTGCGTCCACGCGACGCCGAGCCCGGCGACGTTGTCCGTCGTCACCTGCCGCGCCGGACTGTGGTGCTGGCCGAACGGGTCGCCGGTCGGGTGCGCCGCCGGTGGAAGGCAGAGCACCGCCGCCGCCAGGGCGCGCAGGGCAGGAAGGGCGCCATCGACGAACCGCGGAAGGGGCTCCATGGGATGGGAGTTTGCCGCCTGATTCGACTCATATCCACGAGATCCGGCGACGGCGAACAAGGGCGTGTACGATGCGCACCGGCAGAAAGAATGGATCGTCGTTTGAAGATCGCCGTCATCGGTTGGGGATACCTGATCTGGGAGCCGGGCAGCCTGGATGTGGAGCCGCAATGGTTTGCGGACGGCCCGATGCTGCCCGTGGAGTTCGCACGCTTCGCCAGCGGTCCGCGGTTGTTGCCGGTCATCGTGGAAAGTGCCCCGCTGCAGCCCGCGTACTGGACGTTGAGCCGCAAGGCCACGGTGCTGGCCGCCGCAGGCGATCTCGCGGTCAGGGAAAGCGTGTGGTCGCAAGACGTCGGACACTGGTCGCGTGCCGAGCACGTGCGCAGTTCGGGCGTCATCGACACGATCGTCGGCGAGTGGGTCGTCTCGAAGGGGCTCGACGGGGCGGTCTGGCGTGCGGCGGAGCCGAACCTGCCGGACCACTCGCCCGGCTTTCCCAGCGAGTCGGTCAGGCTCGAGTGGCTGCGCAGGCTCATCGCGACCGGTCGCGAGGCGGCGGCACGGGACTACTTCGAGCGAATGCCGGCGCAGATCCGTACGCCGTTCCAGGCGCTGGTGGAACGGGAACTGGGCTGGAGGGCGGCGACGATCCCGCTCCCGCAGCGCGGCGGAGAGCCCGGCGTCTGAGACGCGGCGGGAAAGTCCGTCGCTGCCGCACCGGCGGCGAGTTCGCCTACCGGCGATTGACGAGCCACAACCCCAGCAGGCAAAGCACGATGCCGGCCGCGTTCGCGAGGCTGAGCTTTTCGCGGAACGCGGCGACGCCGATCGCGAGCAGCAGCATCGCCGCCGCGGATTGCGTGACGAGCGCTCCGAGGCTGACCTCGAATCCGCTGCGATAGAGGAACAGGAAGCCGAGGTCGAGGCCGACGATCACCACGGCGAGCGCGACGGCCGTCCAGTTCACGTGCCGCAGTTCCTCGCGCCACTCGAAGACGCCTGGGGCCGCGAGCAGGACCAGGCCGAAGAGCAACGTCACCGCCGCGTACGTCACGAGCAGCGACAGGAGCGGATTCACGCCCGCGGGCGTGAGCTTGAGCACCAGGTGGTAACCCACGGTGCAGGCGATGGCGAGGCCGAGCCAGGCGAGTTGCATGGGCCGAGCATAGCCGCTGGCGGCTCGAATCGGTGCGCCAGCCAGCCGCTCCGTTCTCGTCCAGGTACTGGATGTCGATGAAGAGACTCGTTGCCGGTCCGGGCGGGAGGGGCGTAGATTAATCGCAACCCAGCCGACCGGCCGCGGCAAGACTGGCCGGCGAGTGGTGTCCACGATCGGGGGGAGAAGATCGATGGCCTATTTCGACTGGAATCCCGCTCACGACACGGGCATCGCCAGCATCGACTACGAGCACCACCAGCTGGTACAGGCCCTCAACGACATCCATGACCTCGTCGCGCACTTCGCGCTCGAGGAAAACATCCTGGAGGAGGAGCGCCACCCCGATCTCGGGACGCGGGGCGGTACGCACTGCCAGCTGCTCGACCAGATGCGCGACATCATGGAGAAGTACGAAGGCGGCGCATACCAGACGCCGGACGTGCTGCCGGCCACGCTGCGCCAGTGGCTTTCCGAGGCAATCGAAGTGGATGCCCGCCTGTTCGCCCGGATCAACGACGCGGGCTTGCGCCGATGGGGCTTGAGCCGGGGCTGAGGCGAAGGCCTGTCTGTCTCCGATCGCACCGGCACCGGTCGAGCAGGTCGTTCTGCGGCCCAGGGTCATCGATATGAGCAACGGGCCACGATCGGCGCATGGCCGGTTGCAGCCACACGTCCTGGCCACGCCGAAACCATGCGGGGGACTGCGAGATGTTCGTGATAGCAGGATTCCTGAGTGCGGCGGTGATCGGCGTGGCGGTGGTGCTGGCACTGGCCCGGGGCGGCGGTCTGTGTCGCGAGAAGCATCCCTGGAATCTTTATGAGGCCGCCTGGGCCCACGTCCAGCTTCTTGGCGGGCTTGCCGGGTTCGCCTTCACCGGGATCATCCTGATCGTTTCCTTCGCAATGGAGCGCGGCGACCCCACCGATCCTGCGCTCGATACGGTGGTCGTGATGTTCCTGGTCGCTTTCCTGTGGTGGATCGGCGGGGCCTTCCTCATTTCATTCGTTCCGCACGACGAGGCCCGCGCCGATCTGATGCCACGCGTCCATTTCAGCCTTGCCACCACGCTCGAGTACCGTACGGTCTTCCTCTCGTGGTTCGCACTGGTGCCGCTGCTCGAGGCCAACGGGCTTGCCCGCTTGAACCCGATCGTCGACTTCACGCTGCTTGGATCGCTGGCCTGCGGTTCTGTGCTGGTTGCGATGGTCGCGGATGGCCTCGGCGTGCTGCGCTTCAAGGAAATCTACCTGTCGGCGGCAGTTGCGATCGCCCTCACGCTGGCCTATGGGCTCATCGCCCACTTCGCGGCACCGCAGGACGAGGCGTCCTATGCCTCATTGAACACCGGGCTGATCATCTTTTCGCTCAATGGCCTGGGGTTCGCCATCGCGTGCCTGACCCCGTTGGGTTCGCGCCATGCCGGCGTCACTGGCTTTTTCGAGCGATACGGCCGGCCGATCGTGGTTGCCGACATGCAGCTGACGATGCTGTCCCTCTCGTTCCTCTGCCTCACAGTGGTGAAGCCCTTCTGAGAGCCCGTTCCGGCGATGCGTCCAGCCCGCCCACCACGAAAAAAGGCCCGGGAGTCGCCTCCCGGGCCTCGTTCATCGAGCGGTAAGGTCGCTCGACCTTACATGCCCATGTCGCCCATGCCGCCCATGTCCGGCATCGGGTGCTTGTGCTCGTCTTCCTTCGGGGCCTCGGCCACCATCACCTCGGTCGTGAGCAGCAGACCCGCCACGGAGGCGGCGTTCTGCAGCGCGAGACGGGTGACCTTGGTCGGGTCGAGGATGCCCATCTCGAGCATGTCGCCATACTCGCCGGTGGCAGCGTTGTACCCGTAGGTGCCCTTGCCCTTCTTGACGTCGGCCAGCACGACCGCGGCGTCTTCGCCCGCGTTCGCGACGATCTGGCGCAGCGGCTCCTCGATCGAGCGCGACAGGATCTTGATGCCGATGGCCTGGTCCTCGTTCGAGCCCTC
>Ga0114939_10000810_pt1 | contig 25805 bp, 15 predicted proteins | sample AshMeaCrysSpring_FD_87196 | JGI IMG/M metagenome (GOLD analysis project Ga0114939, IMG submission 87196) | Groundwater microbial communities from Big Spring, Nevada to study Microbial Dark Matter (Phase II) - Ash Meadows Crystal Spring | ecosystem: Environmental > Aquatic > Deep subsurface >...
CTCCGGTAATGAATCCACTGCCGTGGTACCGAATTACTGCACAAAATGTATTTCGCTACATGGGCCCCGAACGTATCGGCAATCTGAAGTATGTAAGCGCCTATCAGCCAGTGCTGAATGTGAAGGGAGAAACTGCCGGTTATGTAGAAGTGCCCTTTTATGCAGCCGAGAATGCATTGCGGCGCGAAATTTCCGGTTTTGTGGTTATCGTAATCAATATTATTGCTTTCGTGTTCCTGTTATCGGGCTTTGCCGCATTTTACATTACCGGAAGCATCACCCGATCGCTTAACCTGATTGCCGAACGTATGCAAGGGCTGCAACTGCTGGGTAGTAACGAGCGCATAGCCTGGGAGGGTAGGGATGAAATAGGGGCCCTGGTACAGCAATACAACAAGATGGTGGGCCAGTTGGAAGAAAGTGCCCGCAAACTGGCTCAAAGCGAACGCGAAACGGCCTGGCGCGAAATGGCCCGGCAGGTAGCCCACGAAATTAAGAACCCCCTTACGCCAATGAAGCTTAGCCTGCAATATTTGCAGAAGGCAATAGCGGGCAAGGATGCTAATGTGGAGGCTATTATGCAACGGGTGTCAGCAGGCCTGGTTGAGCAGATTGACCACCTTTCGCGCATTGCATTCGATTTTTCGCAATTTGCCAACCTGGGCACTGTGCATGCCGAGGTGTTTGACATGGGCGAAATGCTGAGGCGGCTTTCCCAGTTGTTTGCCATGCAAGAGAGCGTGCAAATACATGTGCAGGTACCCAATGACTTGATGGTATATGCAGACAAAACACAATTGAATCGCCTTTTTACCAACCTGCTTAAAAACGCCTGCGAAGCTAAACATGCAGCCCGCGAAGTTTCGATAGAAATAACGGGTGGCACGGAAAACGATGAGGTGTTTGTTATAGTGTGCGATAACGGAAAAGGTATTTCGCCGGAAGTGCTCGAACGGATTTTTATGCCAAACTTCACCACAAAATCTTCGGGCACCGGTCTTGGGCTGGCCATTTGCAAAGCAATTGCCGAAAATGCCGGCGGGCGCATTAAAGTGCGCACACAACCCGAAAAAGGCACATGCTTTCAGGTAAGCCTTCCGTTAAATGAAGCTTAGTCCTTTCTGCTGCCTAACGGTTGCCAAATAGCTTTCGAACTGCGAAAGCGAAAAGCTGCTCAGGTTTTGCGCCGCTGTAAGTAGTCCTTTTTGCGCGGCAAGCACACCATACCTGATATCATTATATCCTTCTGTAGAATGGGCGTCGGGGTTTATAGAAATGCAAACGCCACGCTCCAGCGCATACGGAATCCATTTCCAGTCCATATCGAGGCGGCGGGGGTGGGCATTCAATTCAATAGCCACGAAGTTGGCAGCGCAGGCGTCAATAATTTTTTTATGATTTACCGGGTAGCCATTGCGACTTAAGAGCAGTCGGCCCGTCATGTGGCCAAGTATGGTGGTATATGGGTTTTCAATGGCCTTTAGTAGTCTTGCCATGGCTTTTTCTTCTGTCATATTCAGCACAGCATGTACTGACGCAATTACCAGGTCGAAGTGCTGCAGTATGCCATCCTCATAATCAAGACTGCCATCTGTTAGTATATCACTTTCAATGCTTTTGAAAATACGAAAGGGCGCCATCTGTTTATTGAGGGCATCAATTTCGGCATGTTGTTGCATTACACGTTCTATGCTTAGCCCGCTGGCATACGAAGCTGTTTTGCTGTGGTCGCTTATTACCAGGTATTCAAATCCTTTTTCCTTTGCTTCGCTAGCCATTTCGGCAATGGTGTTGCTTCCATCACTCCATTTGCTGTGTGTGTGAATAATTCCTTTTATATCATTTGTGGTAATTATCGTGGGTAGCTTTTGGCTTATTGCCAGTTCAAGCGCTGTTGTATACCACCGCAAAAAAGGTGGCAGAAAGGTTATGCCCGCTGCTTCAAACAGAGCTTGGTTGTAGTTGGTGGCACTATATTGGCCAGGGTCAAGGTTGTAAAACTGCTTTTTGAAATATTGAGCAAACTCCGCGCTGCAGCATGTTTCAAACAAATGATTGCTCAGCAATTGTTCTGTTATAGCTTGGAGTATTATTCGGGGGCCCTGTTCTGCTCTCAGCACTATATTTCCGGGCTCTGTATGTTCTATTGCTAGGCCTGGCAGGTTAGTAGCAAATTGCGCCAGATGTTCCGATGACGCAACAATTAAGTATGTAAGGCTATCAACAATATCACTTTGCATGGCAAATTCACCGACAACGCTATATATTAATCCTGCTGATTCAAGTGTGGCTTTGAATACTTCATGATAAACTTCGCCTTGTTGAAATAGGAACCAACCCTGTTGTGCCATTAAAAATTCGATGGCTGCTTTAACCTGTTGCTGCGTTTTTTCACCAAAGCCTTTGTATAAGGTTAACCTGTTTTCGTTGCAGGCATACAGCAGTTCGCCAACTGATTCAATGCCCATTTCCTTCCAGATAGTATGAATCTTTTTAGGGCCTATGCCTTTTATGTTTAGCATTTGTATTACACCTTCGGGGGTACGGACTATCAATTCATCAAGTACACGCATTTTTCCGGTACTCAAAATTTCCTGAATTTTTTGTGCTATGGCGTCACCAATGCCTCGTACAGATGCAATGTGTGCTGCATGCATGTTTGCCAATGCGGCATCAAGCTTTTCAATTTGGAAGGCTGCATTGCTGTACGACTTTGCTTTAAAGCTGTTTTCGCCGTGTATATCCATCAGTTTCGACAACAGCGAAAACATATCTGCTATCTGGTAATTGTCCATGCAATTAAAATGATTTGGTGTCAAAGGTATTTTGAAGCCGGTGAATGAGCACGATGTTATCAAGTGAATGCGTTATGCAATTAAAACATTATTACATGCTGTATATAGAATTGACTTTTGTGAAGCGTGTGATGCATGAAAAAAGCCCCGGAATTCCGGGGCTTGTAAATGTCTAAAGCATTAGCACAATCGCTACTAAGCTTTCTTAGCGGCCTTTTTAGGAGCGGCTTTCTTAGCGGCCTTTTTAGGAGCAGCCTTAGGAGCAGCTTTCTTGGGAGCAGCAGCCTTTTTAGGAGCAGCAGCCTTTTTAGGAGCAGCAGCCTTTTTAGGAGCAGCGGCTTTTTTAGGAGCAGCCTTTTTAGGAGCAGCAGCTTTTTTGGGAGCAGCTTTCTTGGGGGCGGCTTTCTTAGCAGCCTTCTTTGCAGTTGCCATGTTCTTTAAAATTTAAATGGTTAGTAAATACCTCGTAAAAGTAAAAATATTTTTCTGTAACCAAAATATTTTATTAACGTGTTATCCACCAACGAAAAAAGACAGCCTTAGCTGTCTTCAAAATAATATTAGTTGTGAATCGTATATCAGGAAGCTACGGGAACCACAGATACAAATGTTTTGTCTGCTTTTCCTTTCTTAAATTCCACAACACCATCGGTAAGTGCAAACAGGGTGAAGTCTTTTCCGGTACCTACATTTTTGCCGGGATGATACACTGTGCCACGCTGACGAACAATGATGTTGCCTGCAATTGCTGGTTGTCCACCATAGATTTTAACGCCAAGGCGTTTGCTTTGCGAATCACGGCCGTTTTTTACGGAGCCTTCACCTTTTTTATGTGCCATACTAAGATTTTTTTATTGAGGACTACAATATGCCAATGATCAGGCAATGCTTTCAATTTTCAACAGGGTATAATCTGTACGGTGGCCATGCTTTTTGCGGAAGCCTTTGCGACGCTTCATTTTAAAAGCTATCACCTTATCGCCCTGCACCGTGTCGGCCAGTATTTCGGCCTTTACAGTTGCTTTCACATCGGAACCTACCTGCAACTCGCCATCGCGGTCTACCATCAGCACTTCGGGAAAGTCTACCTTATCGCCAGTTTTGGCCGCCAGATGAGGAACGTACAAAGACTGACCTTCCTGAACCTTATATTGCTGACCGGCTATTTTTACAACTGCAAACATAACTACTCAAAATTTGGGCTGCAAATGTAGGTATTTAGCTGTTTCGGAAAACTTTTTTTACAGTTTAATTTTTCCGGCAGGCCAAAGAGCGATTTAAGATTTTAGCTATGGCGGGTAAAATATATTTGCACAATCCGGTTTTGTCGCACCAGCCAGTTCGTTGCTTGTCATGCCAGATGCTCCTGCGGCACAGTCTGATATCCCAATTCATATTAACTGGTTTGGGCGGCTTAATGGCACGCCCGAACCGCAGAATATCTTCTTTATGAATCTGAAATCGTTGCTTGCCCGCCCTTACGCAGGATTGATTTATAAACAAATACGCAAGGGTAGCAGCACAGCCCTGGAGGATCAGGATAAAATACTGAAGGATTTGCTGACTGTTGGGCGCAAAACGACTTTCGGGCAGGAGCACCATTTTGGCGATATAGCCGACCACCAGGCATTTGCGCAGGCAGTGCCCGTGCGCGATTACGAGCATTTCAAAGTGTATATCGACCAGATAAAACAGGGCAAGCACAATGTGCTTTGGAAAGGGCGCCCTATCTATTTTGCCAAAACCAGCGGTACCACCAGTGGGGTAAAATACATTCCTATCACCCGCGATTCGATACCCAACCACATTAATTCTGCCAGAAACGCTTTGCTCTGCTATATGGCCGAAACGGGCAATTATGCCTTTGCCAGCGGCAAACTCATCTTTTTGAGCGGCAGCCCTGTGCTGGAAAGAGTGGGTGATGTGCCAACCGGTCGCCTGAGTGGCATCGTAAACCACCATATACCACGCTACCTGCGCACCAACCAAATGCCCAGCTACGAAACAAACTGCATTGAGGAATGGGAAACCAAACTCGACAAAATAGTGGAGGAAACCATAGCGCAAAATATGACGCTCATAAGCGGTATTCCACCATGGATGCAGATGTATTTTGACCGGCTGATTGAAAAAGGGGGAAAACCAGTAGGCGAATTGTTCCCCAATTTCAGCGTGTTGGTGCACGGGGGTGTCAACTTTGAGCCCTACCGCGCCAAACTGTTTGCCAGCATTGGCCGCAGTGTGCATACCATCGAAACATTTCCGGCATCCGAGGGGTTCTTCGCCTTTCAGGACACGCAGGATAGGGAGGGATTGCTGCTGAACACCAACAGTGGCATCTTTTTTGAATTTATACCGGTAAGCGACCTGACCAATGGCGCCGAAAATCCGCGCAGGCTTTCGCTGGCACAAGTGCAAACCGGCGAAAACTATGCCATGATCATAAACAGCAATGCCGGCTTGTGGGGCTACAATTTGGGCGACACGGTGCGCTTTGTAAGCATCAACCCCTACCGGCTGCTGGTAACCGGGCGCATAAAGCACTTCATCAGCGCATTTGGCGAGCACGTGATAGGCGAAGAGGTAGAGCATGCCCTGATGGAGGCGGCCGGGGAGGCAGGGGCTTCTGTGGTGGAATTTACCGTGGCCCCTTATATAGCTTCCGGCGATAGCAAAAGCTACCATGAGTGGTTTGTAGAATTTGACAAACTGCCCAACGATTTGGAAGCATTTGCCAACATGGTAGACCTGCGCCTGCGTGCCAAAAACGTGTACTACGACGACCTTATTGCCGGAAATATTCTCAGCAGGCTGCGACTGAATGTAATGCGCAAAAACGCATTTATCGATTACATGAAATCGATTGGTAAACTGGGTGGGCAAAACAAAGTACCGCGCTTAAGCAACAACAGGCAAATAGCAGATGCCTTGCTTCCGTTTGTAGAGTTTGAAGTGTCTAAAGTGCAGCGGGCTGCACTTTAGCGCAGGAAATGTGGTAGTATTGCTTCCCTCAAAAAAAGTAAAAGGATTATTTGAAAAATATCATGCAAAAACGGCTTGCCATATTTGGGTCAACCGGATCAATAGGTACTCAGGCGCTTGATGTAATACGAGCTAACCCCGAATTGTTTTCGGCAGAGGTATTGACCGCCCAAACCAACGACACCCTGCTGGTGGAGCAGGCTTTGGAGTTTAGGCCAAACGTGGTGGTAATAGGCGACGAAAGCAAGTATAAAAAGGTAAAGGAAGCACTGGGCCACACCGATGTAAAGGTGTTTGCTGGCGAGCAGGCACTGGCAGAAACTGCCGCCATGGACTGCTACGATATGATGCTGGCGGCCATTGTAGGCTATGCAGGCCTGCAGCCCACGCTAAAAGCAGTGGAAAATGGAAAAGCCATTGGCCTGGCCAACAAGGAAACATTGGTTGTAGCCGGCGACATTGTGATGGATTTAGCCATTCGCCACAAGGCTCCTGTCATTCCGGTGGATAGCGAGCATTCAGCTATTTTTCAATGCATGGTTGGTGAAAGCTTCAACCCTATCGAAAAAATCATTCTTACGGCAAGTGGTGGTCCTTTCAGGGGCAGGAAGCCCAATTTTTTGGTGAATGTAAAACGCGACCACGCCTTGCAGCACCCTAACTGGAGCATGGGCGCCAAAATAACCATCGACAGCGCCACCCTTATGAACAAAGGGCTGGAAATGATTGAAGCCAAATGGCTGTTCAACTTGAAGCCCGAGCGAATCCAGGTGGTCATTCACCCCCAAAGCATTATCCATAGCATGGTGCAGTTTGAAGACGGCAGCATAAAGGCACAAATGGGACTGCCCGATATGAAGCTGCCCATTCAGTATGCCATGGCTTTTCCGAAACGGCTCAAAAACAACTATCCCCGCTTTGATTTCAGGAAATACGAACAGTTGACTTTTGAGGAGCCGGACCTGCGCACCTTTCGAAACCTGGCATTGGCAATAGAAGCACTCCACAAAGGGGGTAATCTACCATGCATTCTCAATGCTGCAAACGAAATAGCAGTATGGGCATTTTTAAAGAACAGGATTGGCTTTTTGGATATGATGGCTGTGGTGGAGCAGGCCATGCAAAAGGTGAAGTTTATTGAAAAACCTACCTTGAACGACTACCTGGAAACCGACCTGGATGCAAGGGAATTTGCCGCAAGCCTGATTAAACTATGATTTTGAATGTTTAGCAGGTAAAATTTCCGCTTAGCTAATTTCATGTTTCTTTTGCGAAATTTTGACGTGGTTTGTATTCCTGTTTTGTAACGAAAAGGAATGATTTAGCTACCAACAGATGTCTGTTTTTAGCTGTAAATAAATATTCAAGTACATGATGCTTTTAGCAATTGATTGGAGTGTGGTGGGCATTAAAGTGGGGCAGTTGCTGCTTTCGCTTTCCATATTGGTTATTCTTCACGAGTTTGGGCATTACATCACCGCCCGCTGGTTTGGCTGCCGGGTAGAACGTTTTTTTCTCTTTTTCGACCCCTGGTTTGCAGTGTTTAAAAAGAAAATTGGTGATACTGTGTATGGAATTGGCTGGCTACCCCTTGGTGGCTACGTAAAGATTTCGGGTATGATAGACGAAAGCATGGATAAAGACCAGCTTGCCCTGCCGCCTCAGCCCTGGGAGTTTAGAAGCAAGCCCGCGTGGCAGCGCCTCATCATTATGATTGGTGGCGTAACGGTAAATATTTTGCTCGCCTTTATCATTTATGCCTTCATACTGGTTGTGTGGGGTGAAAAAACAGTGCCGGTGAAGTCGCTCCAATACGGCATTTCGGTGCAGGACAGCGTGATGTATGAACTGGGTTTTAAGGACGGCGACAAAGTGCTGGCGGTGAATGGCAAGCAAGTGGACAACTATTACGACATTATAAAAAGGGTGATAGTAGGCGAAAAAGCAACGGTGGAGCGCGATGGAAAGACGATAGAGTTTGATATGCCCGAAAACCTGATAGGCAAGTTGGTAGAAAAGAAGAAGAGCAATACTCCGCTCATTTTGCCACGCATACCGACCATTGTGGAAGAAGCACCCGATTCGATGGGGGCTTACAAAGCGGGTATACGGCCTGGCGACCGGGTATTGGCCATTGATAGCGTACAAACGCCCTTTTTTGACCAGGTAAAGCGCGAACTGGACAGGCGCAAAGGCGATACCGTGCTATTGCAGGTAGCCCGTGGCGACAGGCAGGTAGGCATAATTGTGCCGGTAAGCAGCGAAGGCAAGATTGGCTTTTTGCCCGTAAACACCTTTGAGGCCCTTGATTCGCTGGGCATACTGGACCTGAGTGTGAAGAAATATGGGGTGCTGGCGGCCATACCTGGAGGGGTGCGCATGGCAGGAAGCCAACTCGGATACTACATTGATCAGTTTAAAAAGATTTTGAGCCCTAAAACAGAAGCATACAAAGGCGTAGGAGGCTTCAAGAGCATGGGCAGCATTTTTCCTGCCAGTTGGGATTGGGAATCGTTTTGGAATATAACAGCCTTTTTCAGCATAGTGCTCGCTTTTATGAACCTGCTGCCTATTCCTGCCCTCGACGGCGGCCACGTGGTGTTTACCCTGGTGGAAATGATTACCGGCCGCAAGCCCAACCAGAAGTTTTTGGAATACGCCCAAATAGTGGGCATGGTGCTGCTGCTGGGCCTGATGGTGTATGCCAACGCCAACGACTGGCTGGGCTGGGGGAGGGGGAGGTAATTGCTCAATGGCGCAATTTCTCAATTTAATGTGATAATTAGCCAATTAGCTAATGTGATAATATGCCAATGTGGGAAGGCCCTGGCGGATTGGCATTTTCGGGCACGAAGAATGGCTCAATTTAATAAGCCAATTAGCCAATTAGCTAATGTGCTAATGGGTTTGTGCCGTGGCGGAATAGCTTTTCGCAAAATGGCTCAATGCGTAATTGCGCACTGCGTGATTGTTAGATGCGCAATGCCACTTCCTTATTCCTTGTTTTTTGGTCCTTATTTCTTATTCTGATAAAAGCCTTTTAGATCCTGAATGATTTTGTTTGATCGTAACGATCAATAGGTGCCATTCTCAGCCTCAACCTCAGCCTCATCCTAATCCTCCTGCCACATTTTGGTTAAAGTTGCCGGCCGTTTTAAAAGCACCTCAATGCATAGCTCAGAGTTTCCTATTTTTGCATCATAGTTTGTAATACAGTTTGTTGGATACAGAAGGTTCATCTTGATCTTTTAGACTCTGCAAACTGCTTTCCTTGCAAATTGACACCATGATTTTCCCGGGGCTGACCGGTTTTGACAGCAAAGTTCTTTGTACGAGTAAGCATGCCGTGCGTTGGATAATTAGCACGAAAATCTGAATATTCAAACTTCAAATGGCGACTATACGTATGCCATGGCTGCCTAATCAGAGATTAGCCAGTCATTAGGGCCGCCGCGCAGGTTGATCTGTTACCAAGCGCCGCCGCCGACTCAAAAACATAACAGGTTGCGGCTTTGCAAGGCTGTGCGCAAAGATTAAGTCCCGATAGCTATCGGGATATACAGCTAAGGAACAGATTGGTAGGTTCAGGTCCGGTTTGTTCCCGACAATTAATCTTGAAATAAGCATGTAGAAAGCGTATGGGGAAGTTGTTTGGACAGGGGTTCGAATCCCCTCAGCTCCACAAAGCAAAGGCCTTCTGCGAAAGCAGGAGGCCTTTTTTGCAGTATACAAGCAGGTTTGATTGCAGTAGCCTGAAATGCAAAAGGCGTTACAGCACAGTTGGGTCTGACTTCTGCTTCAATGCCAATGATTATTCAAGGATTGTGCAAGTCCTGATTTTACAGATACTTCTATTGTCAAGTTGGCCAAATAACTTTCTCCTTAATGAGGATTGGGAGCGCAAAATGCATTTGGGTTCAACGCAAATCAGCATTACACAAATAAATTTCTTTCGACTTAGTACCATTTGGAAAGTGCGTGGCGCCTGGTATTTTCTCGCCCAAACGGATAATTTGAAACACTCTGAAATGGTCTTGAATCTACTTTGTGCTTTGAAGTGTTTTTCAAAGCTGGAATGTTAACATGCCATACAGCAGAGATAATGCGAAACCTGAGTGTAATAAATCGAAGGCCTGTAAAACCAATCACTCTTCCACCGGCTCCTTTTCTGCTCTTTTTGTGAATGCGGCTTTGCCACCGTTTATTTTGGATAGTGAAGCAAGGTAGATACTTCTGCCATGGGTTCCCAGCAATATTTCGTTTTGCGCTTCTTGTATAACAATGTCGTGCACCGGTACCGATACAGGCAGGCCTTTATTCCATATTTCCCAGGAAGATCCACGGTTTTTGGATACATAACATCCCCCATCAGTACCCAGGTAAAGAATATTTTCGTTGAGGGGGTCTTCGCAAATCACATTAACGGGCTCAAAGGGCAAGCCATCGTGAATGGGTTTCCAGGTGGCGCCAAAATCATTGCTTACAAAAATGTACGGGTTAAAATGGTCGTTTCGGTAACCGTTCAACGTAACGTATATCCGCGCATCGTTGTATGCGCTTGCGCGTACCCTGCTTACCCATAACCCCCCGGGTAGTCCTTTGTCTATTGCCTTCCAGTTGTAGCCACCATCGGTGCTCAACTGTACTCTTCCATCATCTGTTCCTATCACCAGTATACCTAAGCGGCGGGGGCTCTCATCTATGCAGGTAATGGTGCCATAAGGTACATTGCCGGGTTTGGGGCCATAGGTCAGGTCGGGGCTTATGGTTGTCATTTCCGCGCCTTTGCTTAAACTCCGGTGCAAGCGGTTGCCACCCAGGTAAATAATGTCGGGTACATGCCTGCTCAATAGTATGGGCGAAAGCCAGTTAAACCGGTTGGGCCCATCTTCAAGGGTTTGTAATGGCTCCAGCAGCAGGTAGCCTGTAGTGTCAATATGGGTGCGCCTGTATTTACCAAATTGTACACCCAGGTAGGTGGTTTTGTTATCTCTCGGGTCGGTAGTAATCATCATGCCATCGCCGCTTCCCAGCCTTTTATATCCCCGCGGATCGCCCATGTCTTCGGAGTAAAAAGCCGCGGTGGTTTTGCCATACCATACGCCATTGTCCTGAAAGCCGGCATATACATTATAAGGGAAGTTGTTGTCCACGTGTAGCGCATAGATTTGGCCCACTGCGGGGGTATTGGCTTTGAACCAATGTGCGCCATTGTCGTAACTAATGTTTACACCCCCATCGTTCCCCACAATCATGTGCGCGTCGTTTTCCGGATTTATCCATGCGGCATGAAAATCCACATGGGTATTCGGCTTAACCAGGGAGCTGAATGTTTTGCCCCCATCGGTGGTCATCATCAGGTTGATGCCTAACACCAGCACCTTGTTTTCATTGGCCGGGCTTACCGCCAGGCGGCCAAAAAAGTAACCGATTGGACCAAAGGAGCTTTTTATCACTTTATCAGCCACTTTAGTCCAGTTTGCGCCTCCATTGGAGCTTTTGTAAAGTTCAACACCGGTAGTGGTTGAATCACTTGTGTTATTTCCAACAACATAGGTGTAAAGCGCCGAAGGAGCAATGGTACCAGCGGCCACCGAAGCTTTCAGTCCGGCGGCTGTATATCTTCCTTTTAGTTTATTTCTCAGCAAAAAACTGTCGAGTTTGGCGTTGTGCAACCCGGCAAACTGCTCCTTGCTCATGTTTTTAAAATGGTAGGGCCTCAGATCTTTGCTAAAATCATTTGCATCCTTGTTTGCTGGAAGGGCAGTTTTAGTTTGGTTATCTGCCAGCAGGTAGAGTGTTTTAGGATTTCCGGAAAAAACAGCGATGCCACAGCGACCGAGGTTGCCTGTAGCAGGTAAGCCCGATTGCGGACCGGATATGTTTTGCCAGGTATTGCCGCCGTCTGTTGATTTGTAGATACCGCTGCCAGGGCCCGCTTCATCAAAATTCCATGAGGTACGCGATCTTTCCCACATGCAGGCATACAATTCATCGGGGTTTGCCGGGTTTATATCCAGGTCAATGCCGCCGGTGTTTTTGTCCACATACAGCGCCCGCGTCCAGGTTTTTCCGCCATCGGTGGTTTTGTAAATGCCCCTTTCTTCGTTGGATGAGTAAAGATGCCCCGAAGCAGCCACCCAAACTATGTCGGGGTTAGTGGGGTGTACCACAATGCGGCCGATATGATGGCTTTCGGGAAGCCCCAAGTATTGCCAGGTTTTGCCGGTATCGGTGCTTTTGAAAATGCCGGTACCGCTGTAGGAACTGCGGCTTGCATTGGCCTCGCCTGTTCCCAGCCACATGGTACGGCTTGGCCAGTGAATGGCCACTGCCCCAAGGCCAATGACATCCGCGCTGTCAAAAATGGGTTGAAAAGATTGGCCATTGTTGCGGGTATGCCATAGGCCACCTGTGGCGTAGGCTACAAAAAACTCGATAGTGTTTCTGGGGTTTACCGCAAGGTCCACCACACGGCCACCCATAGCAGAGGGGCCAATATTGCTGAAAGTAACCTGTATGCCGCTGCTTTTAATCATAGAGCGTTTGGCTGCAAGGCTATTCAGCCTGTCTTCTGCTTTGGTAGGTTGTATGGCCGTTTGGGCATAGCAAGGGGCAGCTAATACTACCAGGCAACATACAGGTATGCTGACAAATAATGCCATAAGGCCCTTACGAAAAGAAAAGCATGTCATAGGTACATTTTTGTTTGCTCAAATTAGGTGGAAGCTGTGTTTTGCCACAAACAGGCTGTAGGCAATCGTGGCATATTCTAAATAAATATTCGTGCTGCTTGCCTGGCAGGCGGTGGGCCTCTACTCCTCTGCGGAAGTGGCGATGGAACCTTTTTTAATAACCCACAAGGACGAAAGTAGGCCTTTGGGATAAGGACCAGGACTTGAAAACGCTAATAAAATTTTTTTTGAAAAAAAGTAGGGTATAATAGAATAGATGGTACTAATAGATGGGTAAGCCAATGGTAAAACGAGGATGGAAAGCCAGAAAAACTGAAAAACCTGCGGAACATAAGGCTGAAATCAAATGGCAATTATGCTATCACATATTGGCTAATAGTGGTATTTGTATAGACGGCAGTTGTTTTTTACTTAAAATACTTGATAGCGCGCATCATTTTGATCATTATACATTCTGACAATTCTATTTAAACAAGCAACATGAAGAAAATTTACGCATTACTGGTGGCCGTTGTTTCCACGGCCTCCTTGTTTGCACAGGTAAGCACCAATGGCGGATCGGGTTTGGCTGCCAGCTATCCAAGCCTGTCAGCGGCCATTACCGCCCTTAATGCAGCTACCATCAGCAGCCCGGTAATTATAACCGCCTCGGTGGTAACCGAAACGGCCCCGGCAGGCGGCTATGTGATTACTGCCCAGGGTACGTTGGCAAATTCAATTCAAATTGTGAGCAAAAACTCTGTAATTACTGCCTCTGCCGCGCAAGTGGCCGGCAGCCTTACCGATGGGGTTTTTAAGCTGGTAGGCGCGGATTATGTAACCATCAAAGATTTTACCATCCTGGAAAACAATGCCAATACCACAACCGACGAAATGACCAACAATATGACCGAGTTTGGCATTGCCGTGTTGGTGGGTTCGGCTACCAATGGTGCGCAAAACAACACCTTGCAGGGCAACACCATCTCCCTGAACAAAACCTACCAGAATGCTTTTGGTATTTACAGCAGTACGGCGCACAGCAGTACAGACGTGATAACCGGAGCGGATATTACCGCTGCGAGTGGTGGCAATGACAACCTGAAGGTGTATGGCAACACCATTTCCAATGTAAACATGGGCGTGGTGGTTATAGGCTCTCCTGCGTTTCCGGGTGTTGGGTTCGATATGGGTGGCAACAGTGGGGCCACAGCCAATACATTGAGCGATTGGGGAACCACCGCTACTTTTTCAGCATTTGCCAGGGTTGACAATAAGGTGAACCATACTAACAGCACCACTTTTAGCGCTGCATTGGCCGGCGTGCTGGCAGTAAACCAGATAGGCGCAAACATATCTTACAACACTATTACCAGCAGTACCGCCGGAAACAATGATGGTACACTCCTTGGAATTTATGTAGTGGACAACGGAACTATTGCTTATCCGGCAAGCGCAAATACCGCCAACATCAACAACAATACGCTTTCTCTTACTTCCAACATTTTCTCTAGTAGTGCTGTGTTGCCCATTTTCTACGGCATTCGCAATACCATTGGAAATGCGAATAGCACGCTTAATATCAACCATAACAATTTTACTAAGATGGAGCACCTTGTAGATGCGCATGCAGGTGCCGATACGCTTATTTCCAACAAGGCTTCTACTCGTGGGCAGAACATTACCTATAACCAGTTTACCAACCTTGTTTTTAAAAATACCGGTAATGTTATTCTTATATCCAATGCCATCAATACACCTGCGGCCGGCGTTCAGAATAGCAGCTACAACAGTATTGCAGGTACGCTTACCCGTGTAGCAACCACCGGTAGCGGCACTACGGTTGGCCTGGTGTGCAACAGCACGGCTACTACTGCTACAGCTGCTGATGCAACCATTTCCTGGACCTATAACAATTTTTCGAATGTAACAACAGCTGTTGGTGGTTTCACCGGATTTATCAATCTGGATGGCCCTTCCGCTGCCGGCGTTAATAAGAACATCAGCTACAACACGGTGTCCAACATTTCGGCTCCGGCTGGCGTTACCGGCATCAGCATCAATAACCGTGGCAGCAATGGCACTAATGGCCACGTGATGAGGCGGAATACGTTTACCAATTTCACAGCATCGACCACAGGAAATGTAACCGGAATAACTACTGGCACTGGCAATGCTACCCTGGTTGCCACTATAGACAGTAATGTAATTGACAACCTGAGAGGTCAGACTATTATTGGTATTAACTCTTCTGCCAACAAAACCGTGGTGTCTAATAATACCATCACCAGGCTTTCGGGTACCGGTACTGCGGCATCTTTTGGTATTCAGCTTTCCAATTCAAATGCCGGAGAAGTAGCTAATGTATTTAACAACAAGGTGGGCGACATTGAAAATATGGGTGCTGTTGCAACAGCCGTGGCTGTTCATGGTATATATAAATTTAGCAATACTAATACATCTACATTTAATGCTTATAACAACAGAATTGGTGATTTGAGGGCGCCCAATTCTGCCAACCTCAATGTGGTGTCTGGTATTTCCATTGGTTTAAACGGAACTTCAACCGGAGCTGTTGCGGCAAACCTCTTCTACAACACCATATTTCTGAATGCCACAACCAATGTGGCCACATCCGGCTCAAGTTGCGTGATGTTTACGGGAGCTTCTTCAACCGTTAGCATGAACCTGCGCAACAATATACTGGTAAACCTGAGTACTCCGGGTACGGATGCCAGTAATAATGATGCCAATGGTGTATCGGCCTGCTTGCGCAGGATTACCGGCACGGGGGCTGCGCCGGCCAACTATGCTTCCACCTCGAATAACAACTTATTTTGGGCAAACCCAACCGCTGGTACCAACAACCACCTGACGTATGCTGAGGGTTATACTGCCGCTACCATGACGGCAAAAAAGAACACCTTGGCAGACTGGACAAGCTTTCTTGCCGCAGCAAGTAAAACAATGGATAATCTTTCTGTAACCGAAAGTCCATCATTCCTGAGCCTATACGCAACCGATGCTGACTTTCTGAAAATTAACCCCGGTTATATTCAGAAAGTGAGCAATGCAGGAGCTGCAATTTCTACCCCTTTCAGTGTTGCTGCCGATTTTGAAGGCGATGCCCGCAATGCTACTACCCCCGATATTGGCGCCGATGAGTACACGCAAAGCCCGGATGCTATATTGCCGGTTGGCTATGCCCTGCTTAATGGACGCAAAATGGGTACTGATAATATCCTTACCTGGAGCACCTATACCGAGGTAAACAACAAAGGGTTTGATGTACAACGCTCGTTGAACGGAGTGAACTTTGAAACGATTGGTACAGTGGCTACCAAGGCAACCAATGGCAATAGCAGGCTCACGATTCATTATAGTTTTACCGACCGCAAACTACCTGCCGGTACCCTATACTATCGGCTGAAGCAAAAGGATATTGATGACAAAATCACATTGAGCAATATCATTACTATTCAAGAAAAGCAAGGCCAGGCTGGTATTGCTGCCTTGTACCCCAACCCGGCCCGCAACCAGGTGGTACTTAGCGTGAATGCCAGTGTGGTGGGTAATATTCAATTGATAGTGTCGGATATGAATGGTAAGCAGATGAAGACAATGGCTGCCAAGGTGATGCCAGGAGCCAATAGTATTGGCATTGATGTATCAAAGCTGCCAGCAGGCATTTACAACATCACTCTGCAAATGAATGAACCCGGAAAGCTTGTGACCCAGAAGTTTATAAAGCAATAAGCGAAAGAAAACCAGGTTCTGCAAATGGTGCAGCAGGCCTCTTTTCTTGATACGCCCGATTAAAAGATGTTTACGTAAGCATCTTTTAGTCGGGTTTTACATTATCCCGGTATTTGGCCTTTCCGCTTTTGTGAGCCCGGAGCAATGCCCTGCCTAATGGAATTTGTTGGCTATTTTTGATTCCAAAGGCTGTTTTAGTTAACCATGAGCGCTTTGGAACAAATGACCGATGAAGATCTTGCCGGGCTGCTGCATCAGCGTGATGAGCCTGCCTTTATGGAGATTTACAACCGGTATTGGAAAATGCTTTATGCATCTGTGCACGCAGTGTTGCGCGATTCGGAACAGGCCAAGGATATTGTACAGGAAGTATTCGTGAGCGTTTGGTTCAATGCCGGCAATCATCCCATTGCTCACTTAAAAGCCTATTTGCAGCAAGCATGCCGTTTTCAGGTGTATAAGCAATTGCAGCGCAAAAAAAATGATGTATCTTTTTATGAGCGCCTGGCAAAGATTACATCAGAAATAGTGGCTGAAAACGGCGTTTTGGAAAGGGAGTACCGCCAGCAGGTAAGTAAGGTAATTGCGTCTTTGCCAGAAATATACCGTGAAACTTTTTTGCTGAGCAGGGAAGAAAATCTTACCTACAAGGAGATAGCTGAGCAGTTGCATATTTCCGAAAAAGCCGTGGAAAAGCGGATGTCAAAATCGCTCAGGTTGTTACGGGAAGCCATTGGTCAGTCGCCTTTTATGGTGGCCATGTTAATTGGTTTTGAATGCAATATATGTTGAATGACAGCGCACTTTTGGAAACCATAGGACTTAAGAAGCCGCGGCAACCGGCACCACATTTTGTAATTGCGGTTAAAAATGAATTATATCGTGCAGGTAAAGTAGGGTATAGGCCTTTATTCTGAACTAAGAATATAACCATGAAACAAGAGGCTTTTGACGAGTTGTTAAACAGGAACCTGGCCGGTAAGGCAACGGATTTTGAAAAGCAGTTATTGGATGCTTACTATGACCGGTTGTCCGTATCAAATAGCCCGTTTGCCTCTGCCGAAGAGGATGATGCCCTTAGGTCAGAAATTCTACTTCGTATTCAGAGTAGGATGCATAAAGGCAAGGTAGTTTCTATGCGCAAAAATATCAGGAGATTAATGCTGGCGGCTGCCGTTTTTACCGGTCTGCTTGCCACCGGGTATTTCTGGTTTTTGCAGTCAAAACGGAATGAACACAAACCCGAAGTAGCAAGCAGGCAAAAAGGAGAAGATATTCTTCCTGGCAAAGCGGGCGCTATGCTCGAACTGGCCAATGGCCAAACTGTTTTGCTGGATACGATGCAAAATGGCACAGTACTGATACAGGATAATCTCCGGATCGTGAAACAAGACGGAGCCATCCGTTACGAAGCGATAGGGGCAGGTACTGCGGCACTTGCAAGCCTCACCAATACCATATCTACCCCTACGGGCAGAAAGTGGAATTTGCAGTTGCCCGACGGCTCCAGGGTTTGGCTCAACAGTGAAAGTGCCATTACTTATCCGCTCACATTTACGGGCACAGAGCGAAAAGTGAAAATGCGGGGCGAAGCCTATTTTGATGTTGTACACAATGATCGTTTACCCTTTAGGGTTCAGGCCGGTACGTTGATAGTGCACGATTTGGGCACCGCGTTTAATGTATCTGCATACCCCGATGAAAAGAGGCAACACATAACACTTGTAACAGGTTTGGCACGGGCAGAGTTGTCCAAATCCGGAAAAAGCGCTGTTTTGAATATAAAGCCCGGTCAACAGGTAGTAGCTTCCAACGATAGTACACTCAGGTTGAATAAAGAGGTGAATGTAGAGGACGTTATTGCCTGGAAAAACGGGCAGTTTAAGTTTTCGGAAGGTACCATTGAGGAGGTTATGAGCGCCGCGGCCCGCTGGTATGGCATTACGGTAACCTACGAAGCCCCTGTAAAAGAACATTTTGTATTAAATCTTTCACGAGATTTGCCCTTGTCTGCCTTGCTGGAAATTCTGGAAAACACTGGAAGCGTAAGGTTTGAAGTAAGCGGCAAACAGGTGAGGGTTTTTGCAGTAAAATAGCAAAAGCAGCAGCCGCCAAAAGCGGAAAGCTCTCTTTGCACAAAATGAAAATGGTCAAGCGCATTTTCTCCAATTCCTTATTTGCAGCACCGGCAGAAGAAATAGTTTTCGCATTGCAAATAAGAAACTGGTACTATGCGGGTGGCATTTTTTTCGCCTCCAATTATAGAAACATATGGCGGAAGAGCCGCGCAAGTCCGGTTCCAACGGCTGAGGTACATGCTGTTGATGACATCCTTGATTTTTGGATTGCTTTCCCCTGAAATCTGTTTTGCCCAAAACATCACCCTGTCCGAACAAAATATTCCTCTCGAACGACTTTTTCCAAAAATTGAGACCCAGTCGGGCTACAATTTTGCCTACACCAGGGAAATGATGCAGGGCACACTGCCCGTTACCATTTCTGTAAAGAACAGGCCTCTTGAAGAAGTGCTGAATTTGTGTTTCACCAATCAGCCGTTGACTTATAAGATCATTGGAAACACCATTGTGGTGAGCCGCCGAAGTGCCGCTGTAAAAAGTGAAGTAGAAAAGGGATTAATTCCGTTGGTAAGTGGGAGGATAATAGACAGTATAGACGGAACACCGCTTGTGGGCGCTACCATATCGGTTGCGGGAACCTTACGGTCGGTAATAGCAGGCGAGGGTGGAGGATTTGAACTAACGGATATTCCTCCTGATGCAATGCTTGAATTTTCATTTGTTGGATATGAATCGTATATGACAGCCGTAATGATCGGGCAACCCATGCTGGTTAGGTTACAGCGGCTCGAGATGATGCTGAAGGCGGTGGAAATATCCACAGGCTTATATATGCGGCCACTTGAAACCTTTACGGGCGCAAGCAGCATTATTAGCGGCACGGACTTAAGGACTATAAACCCAACCAATTTCCTGCTTGCCCTTACCGCCATTGAGCCTGCCTTAAGGCTTGTGGAAAATAACGCCTTGGGAAGCGATCCGAACAACCTGCCCATTATTCAATTACGCGGACAAAATAACCTGCCCACCGGGTTGACCAATCAAGGTGGCGATGGCTTGAACAAGGTGGTATATGAAGGGGATATTATGTCTACCTATCTCTCCAATCCCAATCAGCCCCTGCTTGTTTTAGACGGGTTTCAAACCACGCTTCAATACCTGAACGATATGGACATTACCCAGGTAGAACGGGTAACCGTATTGAAGGATGCGGCGGCTACCGCGGCTTATGGCTCCAAAGCGGCAAACGGGGTGATCGTGATTGAAACCAAGAGGCCCGCCGGCAAACAACTCAGGCTGAATTACACCCTTGGATTCAACGTTTCTATTGCAGACCTGTCATCGTACAAAATGATGCATGCTGACGACTTTCTGGAAGCGCAACGCCTGAGCGGGGTGTACAGTTCGGCAAACAATTTTACTGATATAGGGCTGCAGCAATGGTATGATTACCGTCAACGAAGTGTATTGGCTGGAGTAAATACCGATTGGTTGGCACAGCCGGTACGCAATGGTTATGGTAGTCAGCATAGCCTTACCTTATCGGGTGGTAATGATAATAAAATAAGGTTTGCGCTGGGTATAGCTTACATGAATCATGCTGGCGTGATGAAGGCATCGAATCGTAGAAATATAAACCTGAACAATTGGCTTAGTTACCATGGGCGGAACATAAGAATCAGCAACCGGCTTACCTTAAGCAGCAACCAGAGCAAAAATACTACCTGGGGTAACTTCAGTGATTATGTTCGCCAATTCCCTTATTTCCGAAAGCTTGACAGTGCAGGAAATATTCCCAAAATATTTGAGCCTTCTGCATCTGAGCTTGGGTTTTTGCTGGGAGCCCCGGGTGGCATTCAATCCAACGTAATGTACAATTCAACGCTTAACGTGAAGGATAATGCAGCCTATCTTGGCTTAATGAATAATCTGCAGATGGATTTCACCCTTGCAAAATCCCTGCATTTGCGTGCTGCATTGGGCGTTACCCTGCAGTTGCCCGGCTCTGAGCAGTTCTATCCTGCCGATCATACATCGTTTGTAAGTACGGGCGGGGCAACCATGGTTAACTTGGGAAGCTACGAAACCGTGAAAGGGCAAAATAAGGCATTCAACGCCCAGGTGAGCCTTGATTACAGCAAGCAGATTATGCAACATGCCATTTATGTTTCACTTGGGTTTAGTGCACAGCAAAGTTCCTCCTCATCGGTCAGCAGAAAGGTTACCGGTTCGCCTGCATCCCCGGTAGATGACCTGGGCATGCTAAATGGATATAATAATTTGCTGAAGCCGGTTTCCTCATTTGCCGAAACACGTAACCTCTCCAATTTTATCAGCGCTACCTATACCTACGGCAAACGATATACGCTGGAGGGTACCTTTAACCAAAGCGGTTCTTCGCAGTTTGGTACCAACAATCGGTTGGCGCCCTTTTGGGCAGTGGGAACATCATGGCTGGCCGACAAGGAAAAATTCTTTATGCGGCAGGGCATATTTACCAGCCTGCGTTTTTTTGCCAACCTGGGGCTAACAGGTAATCAAAACTTTGGTCCTTATGCCTATTCCGTTTATCAATACAACATGACGGATGACTACCGGTTGCAACTGGGAACCCTGGTAAATTCCTATGCCACACCCAACCTCAAATGGCAGCAGACTCAGAAGTATAGTTTTGGTACACAGTTCAGCTTTTTGGAAAATAAGGTGAATGTAAATGCAAGCTTTTTTATTGATAACACGGATAATCTCATTTTACCTTTATCAGTGGCGCCTTCCACCGGCTTTGTATTTTATAACGATAACCTGGGTGCTACGGAAAGCAAAGGCTATGAAATAACCATTGGCACCACTCTGATAAGCAATACGGCACAGAAAATTTTCTGGAGCCTGGCACTAAACGCCGGACATGTAAATACCACCATCAAAACCTTATCGCCGGCTGTTGAAGCCATCAATAAAATATTTGATGAACCGGGTGCCAATGGCAGAAACCAGACAAGGGCCTTGCCGAGGTATAAGGTAGGGCAATCTATGACCACCATTTGGGCGGTTCAATCTTTGGGAATTGATCCTGCCAATGGCTTTGAAATGTTCAGAAAATTGGATGGCTCCAAAACATATGAATGGAATCCTGATGATAAGGTGCCTGTGGCTGATGCCAATGCAACCCTGAAAGGCGCCATAACAACAAATTTTTCCTGGAAGGCATTCTCCCTTAACCTGCTATTGGGCTACCAGTTGGGAGGTTATATGTATAATCAAACACTTGTGGACAGGGTGGAGAATGTAATCATTGCCAATAGCAATGCCAGCAAGCGTGTGTTGAACGACCGCTGGCAACAGCCCGGCGATATAGCCCGGTTTAAGGCACTGAGTGATATCAGTATTACGAATGCCACCTCCCGTTTTGTGCAGAAAAATGACTTCATTGAAGCTACGAGTATCAGCCTTGCTTATAATTTCCCATCGCATCTTGCGTGGGTGCGTAAACTTCATTTAAATACACCCCGCCTGTCCTTAACACAGGCCAATGTTTTCAGGCTTGGAACAATAGAAATGGAAAGAGGCACGGACTATCCTTTTGCCCGTACATTCAGTTTCGGGCTCACCACTAACTTTTGATCCGAAAACGCGCCTCTTTTATAAAAATAATAATTATTTATTATATTTACTTCGGGTCGTATTGTGCTTAAAACCGCTTTTCGAAAAGCGTGATGTGCAATAGACGTACAAATTCTTTTGACTTATTGGTAGGGTGAAAGCGAAGTAATGGTACTTATACATTCATAAGGGGGTGTTTTGGTACCTGGGTGTAGCTTTGGAAACAGGGTATTTAAATGCGAAAAATGTATGATTTTAAGGCTCTACTTTTCGATTAATATATTGATGATCAGTGCTTTATTGATTGTGGCTCGTGCGCAAAAGCCTACATCAGCCGGCGACACATCGAAGGCAAAAAAGCAAACTTTCAGGTTGAAGGTACTGGACCTTGAAACCGGGGATCCTGTAGCCGGCGCCCAGGTAACCATAATTGGCTTGAGAGACACGGTTACCAGCGAATTGGGAGAAATAAGTTTTGAAACCTTTGTACAGAGGCCGCAGGTTAGCATCAGGGCGGTGGGTTATTTGGCACAGACTAAATCTTTGAAAACTGCAGTTTCCACCTTGAGGCTTGTGCGCAGCCAAAATGTGAGCAGAAATAATATTGTTGACTTTGGGTTTTACACCCGTAATAAAGACCATATAAGTGGTGAAGCAACCGTAGTAAGCGGCGATGCTTTGCGAAAAATTAACGGCTTCAGCATTCTGGATGCCCTTTCGGTATATGAACCTGCTGTGATGGCCCTGCGCGACAACAGGAATGGCAGCGACCCCAACATGGCCAGCACAATGTTGGTAAGGGGCTTGCGGAATTTTCCTGCCGATGCAGCCGTTGCCAGCACCAAACTGCCCAACAGCAGTGGTGTACAAATCAATCCTTCGTCGGGCGATTTTATAGCACAGCAAATAGCCCAACCCAATCTTCCACTGTTTTTGCTTGATGGGGCTGAGATTAGTTTGCAACAACTTTCCGATATAAATATTTACCGTGTAGAGCGCGTAACTATTTTAAAAGATGCTGCCGCCTCGGTAATGTATGGCTCAAGGGCTACCAATGGGGTGATTATGGTAGAAACGAAGCCTAACCGCCCCGGCATTACCAACCTCACCTACACAGGACAGATGCAGGTAATGTCGGCTGACTTATCCTCTTACAACCTGCTGCCCTGGAATCAGAAAATGGACCTGGAAAGCCAGGCCGGTATGTATAATGCATCCAACCAGGATATTTATCAAAATCACCTGGATGCCTTAAAAGATCCTGAGGGTATTACCAACTGGTTGCAAAGACCTGTGCATACGGGTGTAGGCAGTATGCATAACATTTTGTTTGATGGAGCCAGTGATAATCTTTCTTACGGACTAAATGCCGGCTTTAATAATATAGATGGCGCAATTAATAATACCGGCAGAAAAATGACCAACTTTGCCGCCAAGGTGGGTACGCGTTGGAGAACTTTCAAGCTAAATGCCACTATTTATTACCATGGCGTCAAGTCTGAAGGTTCATTGTACGGCGAACTGAGCGAATACACCCTGCAAAATCCTTACTGGAACACGTTTGATGCATACGGTAGGGTGCAAAAAATACTGGAAGGCCCAACCCTGAGAGGGGATACGGCCTACAACCCGGAATACAACGCAACCATATCTACCCGTAACTCAAGTGATTATTATCAATTAGGCACCAATGTTTCCATGGAGCTGCTGTTGCAAGGTGGGTTTTCTCTTACCGGCCGGTTTTCTATAGCAGATACCAAGCAGCAAACGGATTTGTTTTATCCTGCCGGGCATACCTCATTTGCCGATTATCCTGTTGAGAATTATTTCAAACGTGGCAACTACAAATTAACCAACAGCGAATTCCACTCCATGGAGGGCAACCTTAACCTGAACTGGAACAAGCAGTTGGGATTGCATTCCTTGTACACCACCGCAGGGGTATTGGGAATGGCCACCCAAAGCGAATCGGTTCAGTCGGAAGTGATTGGTTTTACATCCGATATGTTTTCTGACATTTCATTTGGAAGCAATTATGCAACCGCGGCACCGCTTACCGGTAAAATTGAGACCCGCCTGATCTCGTTTTTTGCCAATGCAACCTACAGTTACGACAACCGGTACCAGGCCGAGTTTACGGTTTCAAGAGATGGCAGTTCCGCTTTTGGCGAAGATGCCCGCTTTGCCAATTACTATGCCGGCGCGGTTAGCTGGAACCTGCATAACGAACATTTCTTCAATGCTGATGGTATCATTAATCAACTTAAAATAAAAGCAGGGACCGGTGTGGTAGGCAGCAGGTTTGTTCCCGCCTACCTGGGCAATACATCGTATAATTATTTTACCAACCAGCAATATATTCAGGGTTTCACCTCTTTGTCTACATTGGGTAGGGGTGTAGGTACCTACCTGTTGGGAGTAGCCAATCCAGCGTTGGAATCACCCCAATACTTCAAGCATAACCTGGGCATTGACATAGTGATGTTGAAGAACAGGGTATTTGTAAAAGCCAGTGTGTTTTCTGAAAAAAGCGAAAAGCTGGTGTTACCCGAAAGCTCACCCCGTTATACCGGGTTTACCGCTTTCAGCATGTATGGCAACAGCGGCGCCATTCGCAACGAGGGGATGGAGTTTTCGGTGGCAGGAGTGGTGCTGCAGCGTACTAAATCAAAGTTGACCCTCGGTATAAATGGTTTGCATACCAGCAATGAAATTGTGGCAACATCCAGCTACGTTGAAAAGCTGAATGCCCAATACAATAGCTTCGAAACAGATCAAACCCGGCCGCAGCCAAAGTATATTGCCGGTCAACCGTTGAATGCTATATGGGCAGTGCCTTCATTGGGGCTCGATGATGCAACGGGTAAGGAATTGTTCAGAAGCCAATCGGGCGCCACTACCGATGTGTGGAACAGCGCCGATAAAATAATGGCGGGTACCACTTTGCCCAAATGGTCGGGTGTTGCATGGACCTGGTATAGTTTCAATAAATTCTCTGTTGGCTTGTATGGCGGATATCGCTTTGGCGGCTATGCATATAACCAAACGTTGGCCGATAAAGTAGAGAATGCCGATTTGTTTTACAATGTGGATGCAAGGGCTGCGGACAACAGGTGGAGCAGTGCCAACCCCGGCGCCACCTACAAGGCATTAAGCGCCAACGGCCTGCTTACCAACCCAACCTATACCACCATGCGCTTTGTAGAAAAGGATAATGTTTTTTCATTGTCCAGTGTTTCGCTGGGTTATTCCTTTCCCGACCTGTCCGATAAAAAGATACCGCTTATTAATACCAGCATTGTTTGTTATGCAAACAACTTGTGGCAAACCGGCGGACCCGATATGGAAAGGGGTACAGTATACCCTTTTGCCAGAAGTTTCGTGGTGAAATTGACAACATCCATCAAATAAAGGCATTGCAGCATGTTTAATAAGTCTATTTTTTCATTCATCCTTGCGGCTGCCTTGCTACTGCTATTTTCAACCGGCTGCAAAAAATTTCTGGATGCTCCATCGCCCTACCAGGTGCCAGCAAATGATATTTTTGCTTCTGAACAAGGCTTTCAGCAAGCGCTGGACGGGGTGTATATGCAAATGGGAGCACCCGCTTTGTATGGTAAAGAATTGCAATTCGCATTTTTGTCGGTGTTGGCGCGCAGTTGGGATACCACGATTGCCCCTTCTATTGGCGACCGCTATTACGAGGCCGCAAGGTATAATTATGAGCATCCTGCTGTAAAGCCTGTTTTTGACGATATATGGGACAGCACTTACCTGGCAATTTTGAATATTAATGTAGCCCTTTCAAAAATTGACAAGAAGAGGGAGGTACTTTCAACCGCCGGCTACAACCTCATTAAATCTGAACTGCTGGCGTTAAGGGCCTACCTGCACTTTGATCTGCTGCGCATGTTTGGGCC
>Ga0114939_10000812_pt1 | contig 25770 bp, 19 predicted proteins | sample AshMeaCrysSpring_FD_87196 | JGI IMG/M metagenome (GOLD analysis project Ga0114939, IMG submission 87196) | Groundwater microbial communities from Big Spring, Nevada to study Microbial Dark Matter (Phase II) - Ash Meadows Crystal Spring | ecosystem: Environmental > Aquatic > Deep subsurface >...
GTTTTTGCCGATGCTGCATTAGAAAGGGAAAGATTGCGGGGCGACTTCTTCAGCAACGAGAATCTTACATTCATTTTGGATGCCCTTAAAATAACCACCCCTTTTACCTATAGCTACAGTAACAACACGGTTATTATTTCAAAAATTGCCAAATAACGCTTGCTTATGAAAATATTCCAACTTCATCCGGGATAGCCCCCCCCACACGATAGCTGCATACCAAGTGTGTAGCTTTTTGTCATTGCCGAATTGCCGGCATTCAATTTCGTTGAATCCTGCAACCGCCTTGCATGGCTGTATGTACTAACGTGCCCCATGCATGTGTACTGCAGGCTATTAGAGATTTTAAACTAACCAAGCATTATGAAAGAGCTACAACCAAAAACGAGAGGGGGCCGGCAACGGTTTTTTCTCAAAACACTGCTGCTGATGAAACTGGCGATTGCAATTGTACTGATGGCCTCGCTGCATGTGTATGCCGATGGCTTTTCGCAAAAGAGAATTAGCCTGAAACTGAAACAGGCCGAGTTGAAAGATGCCCTGGTGGCGCTGGAAAAGAAAGGCCAGTGTCGTTTTGTATACAACCAAAACATATTGGAAAAGGCGGGTAAAATTTCAGTTGATGCATCAAACGAAACGGTGGTTACCATCCTGAACGGTATGCTGGATGGAACCGGAATCAAATTTACCATATTAGAGGGAGAACTGATAGCCTTGTATGCCGAGGATGGTGAGGCCCCTGCTCCACAAACCATTAAAGGCCGAGTAACTGATACCGAAGGCAAACCCCTGTCAGGCGCTTCGGTGGTGGTAAAGGGTAGTGCCGTGGGCACCGCAGCCGGTTCCGATGGCAGTTTTACCATCACGGTAGACAACAAAGCCATTCTGGTGATATCGGCTGTTGGGTACAACACAATGGAAATAAGCACCGCCAACCGGTCGAGTTTCGACATTCAACTCGCTGCTTCGGCTGCCGCGGCAGGCCTCAACGAAGTAGTGGTAATTGGTTATGGTACCGCCAGCAAGCGCGACCTAACCGGTTCTATTACCAAGGTGGCCGGCAAAGAAGTGGCCGACAAGCCCAATCCCAACCCGATAGCCTCGCTGCAGGGCAAAGTAGCGGGCCTGAGTGTAGTAAACTCTGGCACCCCAGGCCAGCAACCAGATATCCGCATCCGTGGTACAGTGAGTATTGGTGGTATCAGGCCCCTGTATGTTATAGATGGTATCTGGAACGATAATATCGACTTTCTAAACCCTAACGATATTGAATCAATCGAAATACTTAAGGACCCCTCGTCGCTGGCCATCTTTGGCGCCCGCGGCGCTACCGGCGTAATAGCCATTACCACCAAAAAAGCAAAGGCCGGTCAGATTAACGTAAACTTCAATACTACCTACGGCTTCAAAAAGCTGGTGGATAAAATTGAAATGGCCAATGCCGATGAATTTAAAACCTTGTTCGACGAAGAGCAAACCAACATAGGAGTGCCTGCCAACCAGCGCTTCGATTATACGCCCTGGCAGGGCAATACCGACTGGATAGACGAAATGACCCGCACGGGCATTTATAGCGCTAATAACCTGAGCGTGAGCGCCAGCACCGAAAAGAACAAGTTTTATATGGGTGTGGGCTACCTGGTAGACCAGGGTGTGGTGAAGCACGAGCAACTGGAAAAGCTGATGATTAACCTCAACGATGAGTTTAAGATTACGAAAAACATCAAACTCGGTTTTACATTGGGCGCTTTCAACCAAAGCCTGCCTTACGGTTCGGCCAACGGGCTGCTGTACGACGCCCGCAGGGTGCTGCCCATTACCATACCTTACGATCCGGCACGAGGCCTGTATAGCGAACTGGCCATCCAAAATGCGCAGATAAGCAACCCGCTGATGAACCTGGAGAACAAATGGGATAAGCAAATACGCAAGGAAAACCGCATGGTGAGCAGCGTATATGCCGATATCAACTTTACCAAAGACCTGAACCTGCGCAGCACGGTGTACCTGGATATAAGCCAGCTCGACAGCCGCGGTTATAATCCCATTATTTACACCTTCAACCCCTCGCTGGGCGCCAATAGTCCCTCTTTTGTAGACCGTAACAATCGCACCACTTCGGTGTACCAAAACAAAGAGAACTGGCAGAAGTTTCAGCAAGACCATGTGCTTACTTACAAGCACAATTTTGGCCATCATGGGCTTACCGCTATGGGTGGTTTTACTACTTACCTCAACACATATAGTGGTCTGTATGCAAATGCATCGCAAAGCACCACAGGCGATCCGATACCCGACGATGAACGCTTCTGGTATATTAGCAACGGCTTTGTAGATCTGGCCTCCCGCCGTAGTTCATCGGGCCAAACAGAGCGCTCTACCGTATCGGGCCTCATACGCCTGCTTTACAACTACCAGGGCAAGTATATGCTTAACGCTTCCTTCCGTTCGGATGGCACCTCAGCGTGGCGCCCCGAAAACGATCAATGGCAGAACTTTTACTCTGTAGGAGCCGCATGGGAGGTAACCAAGGAAGGCTTTATGCAGAATCAAAAGATATTCGACTTCCTGAAATTGAAAGCCAGCTGGGGTATCCTGGGTGTACAAAACACGTATGGATTCGATTATCCGGCATATCCCGCCCTGCAAACCGGCAATACTGCCGTATTTGGCGACCTCATTGTTCCGGCTTATTCCACCGCTTACAATGTTGACCCAAACCTTCATTGGGAATCCGTGAATTCCTCCGAAGTAGGCATGGAATTTAACACGCTGAAAAACAAACTGCATGTGGAAGCCGTGTACTACTTCAAAAAGACCGAAGACCTGCTGAGCCTGGTGCCCGATGGAAACAACCGGCAGCGCCTCAGCAATATTGGTTCGCTTACCAACAAGGGCTTTGAGCTTAGCGCTAGCTACCGCCATGCTTTCAACAAAGACCTGGTATTGACCGTTTCAGGAAACTTTACAACCTTCGACAACATGGTGGGCGATATTGCGTTTAAACTAGCCGCCAGCGAACAGCTTCCCAACCAAACCGAAAAGGGATATCCCATTGGTTACTTCTATGGCTTTGTTGTAGAGGGTTTGTATCAAACCTATGCCGACAAGCTAAAGAGCCCGCCGGTGGTGGGCTATGAGTATGGCCCCGGCGACTTCAAGTACAAAGACGTGAACAGCGATGGCAAAATTGACGAGTCGGACCGCACCATGATCGGCAATCCCACGCCCGACTTTATGTATGGCGGCTCGATAAACCTGGCTTACAAAGGGTTTGATGTGTCGGTAGACCTGAATGGTGTATATGGCAATGAGGTTTACCGCTACTGGGCCAGCTCCGAAAACCAGTTTACTACTTTTAACTTCGCTAAGTTTCAAATGAACCGCTGGACTGGCGAGGGTACCAGCAACTGGGATCCCATTATTGCCTCCACGCACCGCATTAACCAAAGGCCCAGCACCTATGGTATTGAAGATGGCAGCTACCTGCGCCTGCGCAATATCCAGGTAGGCTACAACTTTAGCGGCAGTTGGCTGGCCAAGGCCAAAATGAAGAGCCTGCGCCTGTTTGTTAATGCCCAGAACCTCATTACCTGGAAGAATAACTCGGGCTATACCCCGGAATATGGCGGATCGCCCACGCAATTTGGAATAGACAACGGCAACGGCCCTGTACCAATGGTAGTGACCGGTGGTATAAACGTAAACTTTTAAAAAGCTCATAACATGCAACGTATGAATAGGAAAATCTCAAGTTGGGGCGCCTTTGGGACGCTACTGGTGACCGCCCTTGTTATTGGCGGGTGCCAGAAATTTCTTGATCGCAAACCCCTTACCGCCACCCTCGAAGACCTGAACCAGGGTGGCCTTGAGGGACAGATCTATGGCCTGTATGGCGCTATACGCAATGGCGATGTGGCCGGCCAGGCCTTTGGCGGCATTCCCTGGCTGGGTATCAACGGTTTCCGCAGTGAGGATGCCGAAAAAGGAAGCAGTGCCTCCGATGGCGCCGATTGGGGCGTTATTTACGACCAGTTTCAGTATGTAAAAGACCACTGGAGCAACACCATTTACTGGGACCAGCACTATGTGCTGATTGGTCAGGCAAACACGGCCATTCAAATAGCCGATTCCCTGGGGCTGCACGATCCCGCGTCTAAAACCAATCGGGGTGAAGCATATTTCTTCCGCGCATATGCTTATTTAGATCTGGTGCGCACATTTGGGCAGGTACCCAAAATTGATTACAGGGTGTACAGCGCTATAGATGCCCAAAAACCAAAAGCCCCCGAATCAGAAATTTATGCACTAATAGATAAGGATCTCGACTCGGCTATCGCCTATCTGCCACTCAACTGGAATAATGCCTCTGGTACAAGTCGTTTTCCCGGCCGACTGACCAGGGGAGCAGCACAAGCACTCAAGGCCAGGGCATTGATGCATCGGGCTATATCCAATATTAGTCCTAACTGGTCGGGCGCCCTAAGCCTATGCCAAAGTGTTATAAGTTCCAACCAGTATACGCTCACACCTTCTTTTGCAAAAATTTGGACCAATGAAGGTGAAAACAATTTCGAATCAATTTTTGAAATACAGGCGAGTATTGGCGCCAACGGTGCCGACAGCTACACCAGTTGGTATGCCATAGCGCAGGGGGTACGCGGCAGTGGCGACTGGGATCTTGGCTGGGGATGGAACACCCCAACAGAAACCCTGGTAAATGCCTGGAGCAATGATGATCCCCGCAAAAACTCGAGCATCCTATACTCGGGCCAGCAAGACGGATTGTATGGTAAAACGCTGCCCGATGTGCCTACTATACCCCGCAAGTACTGGAATAAAAAGGTTTATCCGGAGCCATCTCAGCAAACCTTTACAGGCAGCCGCCAGGGAGGATGGATTAATCAGCGCTGCATACGCTATGCCGATGTGCTGCTGATGGCCGCAGAAGCTGCCAACGAAATTGGCGGCTCTGCCAACAATAAATTGGCCGAAGACTACCTGGAAATGGTGCGTGCACGTGCCCGGGGTGGCAACAACGCCGTGCTGCCTAAAATAGTGTGGACCAGCCAGTCACAAATGCGCACCGCCATCCAAAACGAGCGCCGCTTTGAGCTGGCCCTCGAAGGCGACCGCTTCTTTGACCTGGTGCGTTGGGGGCAGGCCATTACTGTACTGGGCCCACAAGGCTACCAAAACAAACACCGGTATTATCCCATACCGCAACAGGCTATCGACAACTCGGGGGGCAAACTGGTGCAAAACCCCGATTGGCAGTAAGCAATCATGCTGCGCGGCCGGGTAACGAAGATTGGCCCGCTGCGCAGCTTATTATAAAAGATCAAAAAACTACATGCAATGCGATTCAACAAAACATTCCCCGCTTTATTGGGTAGCGCGGCGGCCTTGATCATGCTGGCCGGATGCCAGAAGATGGAAAGGCCTGCTATGGGCGACTATCCCCAGGATAGCAATCCCCCAGGCGGCCCCCTCAAGTTTTACGTAGCCTTCGATGGCGCTACTACCAACTCCCTGATGAACGCCGTGGACAGTATAAGGGCGAGTTTTGCTTCTGATAACCCGCTTACATCGGTAGACGGTATTAGCGGCAAAGCCGTACAGGGCACCAATATGAAATACGTGAAATACGCAAAGCCCAACGATTGGGCTACCACGGCTCAAAGCTTCACCATTTCGGTTTGGTACAAAAAGGACGGTCAAACAAAAAACAATAAAGGTGGTAACGGACCGGAATATCTCTTCAGCTTGAAGCAAACAAACGTGTCGGGCGCCAACCACTGGAGCGGTGCTATTTTGCTGTTCTTTCTGGAAGGCAACAACACGGCCTGTGCGGTAAAAACCATGTTTGCCGATAAAAACAATGCCGACTCGTGGAGTACCTGGGAAGGTGGCAACAGCATACCCGGCCTTTGCGACAACAAGTGGCACCACCTGGCGTTTGTGTACAACCACACCAATAGCCAGGCTATGCTGTATGTAGATGGGGTGGCCAACCCCAATGTGCGGGGCTGGCCTGGCCATGGCCCCATCAACTTCGACAACAACCGTATCCTCGAAGTGCGTGTAGGTGCCGGCCCAGCTTCCGCTAATACGGATACCGACGACTGGCTGGCAAGCACCTTCAAAGGTGGTATCGACCAGTTTCGCCTGTACGGCACTGCCCTGAGTGCAGCAGATGTAGCAGCGCTTTACAACGGAAAGAAATAGACACAGCATTTTTTGTTTTCATTAAGCAGGTTGTTTTTTTGTAAAGGGCTGATACAGCAATGTTCAGCCCTTTTATGCTTGCTTTGCCCGGTAAGCGCTTCTTCGCTATATTCAATGTCATAATGGTCAATCTGCATCGTCTTGTTTTGGCAGCCATGGCTGTACCCTTGTTGTGGGCCTGTAGTAAACGCCAAACGCTTTTTACTGTAATGCCGGCAGGCCAAACAGGCGTTGAGTTCAAAAACGAACTGCACAAAGGCAAGCTGTTTAACATACTTTACTACCTGTACTATTATAACGGTGGTGGCGTGGCTACCGGAGATATAAACAACGATGGGTTGCCCGATATTTATTTTACTGCTAATAGCAGGAACGGCAACAGACTTTACTTAAATAAAGGAAATTTTTTCTTTGAAGATATTACCGAAAGGGCTGGGGTAGCCGGTACGGCAGACTGGCATACAGGCGCCACTATGGCAGATGTAAATGGCGACGGCCTGCTGGATATTTACGTATGCGCGGCCAGCAGCGATTTTGGCCTTACAGGCTCCAACGCCTTGTACATCAACCAGGGCAACCTTACCTTTAAGGAAAGCGCCGAAGCATATGGCCTGCAGTTTTCGGGACTCTCTACGCAGGCAGCCTTTTTTGACTACGATCACGATGGCGACCTCGACTGCTACCTGCTCAACCACTCCAAAAAACCACATGCCAACATCACCGATACTTCGGGTCGCAGGCGCTACAGCGCTCAATATGGTGACAGGCTGTACCGAAACGATCAGGCAAGTGGCATAATCAAGTACACCGATGTGTCGGCGCAGGCCGGCATTTACCAAAGCAGCCTGGGTTACGGGCTGGGCCTTGCCGTAGCCGACTTTAACAACGATGGCTGGGAAGATATTTACGTAGGCAACGACTTTCACGAAAACGACTACTACTACCTCAACAACGGTAATGGCACTTTTAGCGAAAGCGGGGCACAGCATTTTGGCCACTTCAGCCGGTTTAGCATGGGCAACGATGCCGGCGATTTTAACAACGACGGGCATATGGACCTGATAACGGTAGACATGTTGCCGCCCGATGAAAAGACATTGAAAACCTATGGCAGCGATGAAAACCCAACAGTATACCGTGTAAAACTGGGCATGAACGGCTACCAGAATCAGTATTCGCGTAATTGCCTGCAAATGAACAACGGCAACGGCACCAGCTTTAGCGATGTGGCCCTGCTGGCCAATATGCCCGCTACCGACTGGAGTTGGTCGCCTCTGTTTGCCGATTTTGATAACGATGGCAAGAAGGACCTGTTTGTTTCCAGCGGCATAGTAAAGCGCCCGGTAGATATGGACTACGTGATGTTTGTATCGGCCATGCAGCGCGACAAAGGCTTGGAAACTACTGATGCGTACGATGAAGAAACAATCGAAAAAATACCCGATGGGGCTACCCATCCATTTTTCTTTAAGGGTGATGGCACATCGCGCTTCAGCGACGTGAGCGATGCCTGGGGAACTGGCAAAATGAAGGGGTATTTTAACGGCGCGGCCTATGCCGATTTGGATAACGATGGCGACCTTGACGTAGTGATAAACCGTATTGGGGATAAAGCGACTATGCTGCGCAACAGCAGTACCGGCCGTCAGTCTTTGAGCCTTGTGCTACAGGGCGACAGTCTTAATACAAAAGGCATTGGGGGCAAAGCTTACCTGTATTCAAAACAAGGGATGCAGTTTCAGCAGCTGATGGCGACCCATGGTTTTCAATCTTCAAGCGATTTGAAGCTCCATTTTGGTCTTGATTTGCTCCAAAGCATAGACAGCCTTGTGGTAGTATGGCCAAACCAGAAATGCCAGGTGCTGAAACAAGTGCCTGTTGGCGAAGCGTTGACCCTGAAACAGCATGATGCAAACCTGGAGGTGAGCCAATTGAAGCTGCTGCCTGGCTCAAAAGAACTGTTTGTTGATATTACTGCTTCTTCTGCCCTGCAATGGACGCATCGCGAAAATGAATTTGTGGATTTTAACCGGCAGTACCTGCTGCCGCATGCTCAATCAACCCGTGGGCCCAGAATGGCCGTGGCCGATGTCAACGGTGACAGGCTTGACGACGTGTATGTGTGTGGCGCCCGGGGGCAGGCAGGCGCGCTATGGCTGCAACAAGCGGGAGGAATGTTTGCCCTTTGGCAGGCCGATCTGTTTGCAAGGGCAGCCGACAGCGAAGAAGTGGATGCCCTGTTTTTTGATGCCAACAAAGACGGATACCCCGATTTGTACACCGTAAGCGGCGGCTACGAATTGAATAATGGTAGTGCACAACTTGCCGATCATTTGTACCTCAACAATGGCAAAGGAATATTTACCGATGCATCTGCCAACTTGCCTGCCATGCTGGTAAACAAGAGTTGCGTAACCGCCGCCGATGCTGACAGAGACGGCGACATGGATTTGTTTGTGGGGGTACTTGCCGACCCCGGTGCCTATGGCTATCCGCAAACGTCGTACCTGCTGCTCAACGATGGTTCCGGTCGCTTTATTCCCGCTGCGGAATCGTTGATTAACCTTAAAGAAATTGGCATGGTAACCAGCGCCGTATTTGCCGACATAAACAACGACGCATGGCCCGACCTGCTGGTGACGGGGGAGTGGATGGCGCTTGAAATATTTACAAATAAACAAGGCAGGTTTGAAGCATCGGAAGTACCCAACAGCGCCGGCTTGTGGCAAACGCTTTTTGCAACCGATGTAAATGGTGACGGCCACACAGATGTACTGGCAGGCAACTGGGGCCTTAATTCGAAGCTGAGCAGTGGAAAAAGCGGCCCTGTCAAGCTGTATGTAAAAGACTTTGACAAAAACGGAACGGTAGAGCAGGTAATGGCCTGCACCCTTAATGGCAAGGAATACACGTTTCTTGCTAAAGACGAACTGGAGCGACCGCTTCCGGTGCTAAAAAAGGCATACCTTACGTATGGTGAAGTAGCAGGCAAAACGGTGGATTACATGTTTTACGACCTGTTTAAAGACTACCTGGAGTTGAAAGCTGAAAACCTGGCGTCGAGTGCGTTTATTGGTGATGGCAAGGGAGGCTTTTCTGTAAGGCCGTTGCCCGATGCCTTGCAGTTGGCTCCCATTTTTTCCTTTGCCATATTGCCGGACACAGCAAGCTATATGGCAGGAGGTAATTTTTATGGTGTGGTTCCTTACGAAGGCCGGTACGATGCGCTACGGCCTACTCGGTTTGTGCCGGGCAATAATAAGAATGGATTGATTGTTCAGGATGTTATACCAAATCTGCCAGGCGAAGTTCGGGATATAAAGATGGTGAAAACAAATGACGGTTGGGCAATGGTTGTTGCAAGAAACAACATGCCCATGGTAGTGCTGTCGGCAACAGCTAACTGATAAAATACTGCTCATGATGCATGGAGGAAATGTTTCATGGTGGGTATAAATGAATTAATATATGAATATGAACAGACCGAAGCCCGTTTTCAAACATACCGCACGCATGCTGATTGCTGTGGTACTGGTGGGGTGTACGGCTTTTGTGGCCAACTGCAATAAAGGTGACAAAAAGGAACCGAACCCTCCGCCTGCGCAGGGTACGGTAGAGCAATGGATTACCAAAAACGATCAGTCGGCACTGCTGCAAAAACAAAGCACCCTGCTGGCGTTTACTACTACCGCCAACGGCAATGGTAGTATTGAAGTAAACGAGAGTACTACATTTCAGCCTGTTGAGGGCTTTGGTTACACACTTACCGGCGGCAGCGCGCATTTGCTCAATGGTATGTCGGCTGCCGAGCGGGCCAAGGTGCTGCAGGAGTTGTTTGGCACTGGCGAAAACTCGATTGGGATATCTTATCTGCGCCTTAGCCTGGGGGCGTCCGATTTAAGCACAACCGTATTCAGCTACTGCGATTTGCCTGCCGGTCAAACGGATCCTGGCTTGACAAAGTTTAGCCTGGCCGCCGATACGGTACACCTTATTCCCGTACTCAAGGAAATTCTGGCCATTAACCCAAACATTAAATTGATGGCAAGCCCCTGGAGTGCACCCACCTGGATGAAAACAAATGGCAGCAGCATTGGGGGCAGCCTGTTGCCCGCATTTTACGCGTCGTATGGTCAGTACTTTGTAAAGTATATTCAGGCTATGAAAGCAAAAGGCATTTCGATTGATGCCGTAACCGTGCAAAACGAACCGCAGCATGGTGGCAACAATCCCAGCATGGTGATGACAGCTGTTGAACAAACTGAATTTGTTAAGAACCATCTTGGCCCGGCATTTCGCAATGCTGGTATCAACACTAAAATTATTATTTGGGACCATAATTGCGATAATCCCAATTATCCCATCAGCATATTAAACGATGCAGCGGCTAAGCAGTTTGTAGCAGGTAGCGCGTTCCATTTATATGCCGGCGACATTACCGCGCTTTCTACCGTGCGCACGGCACACCCCGACAAAGACCTCTACTTTACCGAGCAATGGACTGGAAGCAAAGGATCGTTCGATGGCGATTTTGCCTGGCATATAAAAAACGTAATTATTGGTTCTGTGAACAACTGGGCCCGCGTGGCGCTGGAATGGAACCTGGCCAACGACCCGTTTTATGGCCCGCATACACCGGGCGGGTGCACCGAATGCAAAGGTGCGCTTACCATAAATGGAGGCGCCTACACCCGCAATGTGAGCTATTACATTATAGCGCAGGTGGCAAAGTTTGTGCCGCCGGGCTCGGTGCGTATAGCTTGCAATAGTAGTGGCAACCTGCCTGCTACAGCATTTAAAACGCCTGCCGGCAAAAAAGTGCTGCTGGTGCAAAACGAAACAGGCGGCGCTGTCACATTCAATATAAAGCACGATGGTAAATGGGCTGTGGCGCAAATGCCGGTTGGCAGCACAGCTACCTATGTTTGGTAATGAACCCCTTTGATTGATACAACAACCGCATGTATGGCACAATTAAACAAACTTTCGATGCTTGCCGCTATGGCACTAGCAGCGGCATGCCAACCAGCCGCCAACAAGTCCGATGATGTGGCAGTTTCATTTACTACCGAAGGCAAACAGGCTTTGGCTTTTGCCACGGCCGACAGCACCGCACTCAGGTTAAGCAGGTACGACACGCTCACGTTTGCTCATATGCCCCAACCCGTAGAGTCGCAGGTGGTGGTGTTTGTAGATCCGGGCAAAACCTTTCAAACCTATTTTGGCATTGGGGCTGCCCTTACCGATGCCTCGGCCGAAACGTTTTTTAAACTGCCTGCCGATAAACAAGCCGAGTTTTTGAAAGCACATTTTGATAAAGAGCAGGGCATTGGCTACACAGTAGGCCGCACCAACATCAACAGTTGCGACTTCAGCAGTGATATGTACACCTATGTGCAGGATGGCGACAGCGAACTGAAATCGTTTGACATAGCCCACGATAAAAAGTACAAGTTGCCTTTCATAAAGAAGGCCATAGAAATTGCCGGTGGCAAACTCAATTTATTTGCAAGCCCGTGGAGCCCACCCGCATGGATGAAAACCAACAATAATATGTTGCAGGGCGGTAAGTTGAGGCCTGAGTACAACGATAGCTGGGCAAATTATTTTGCCCGCTTCATAAAGGCATATGAAGCTGAAGGAGTACCTGTGTGGGGCGTGAGCGTTCAAAATGAGCCGATGGCTACCCAACGCTGGGAGAGTTGCCTGTACACGGCAGAAGAAGAAAGGGATTTCCTGAAAAACCATCTGGGCCCCACCATGGAAAAGCAGGGGTTGAAGGACAAGAAAATCATTGTGTGGGACCACAACCGCGACCTGATTTATCAGCGGGCGCAAACCTATTTCAACGACCCGGAGGCTTCTAAATACATCTGGGGTATTGGTTTTCACTGGTACGAAGACTGGAGCGGAGGTACACCCATGTACGACAACATCAGGCGTGTGCAGGAGTCGTTTCCCGATAAGAATATCTTCTTTACCGAGGGCTGCGCCGAAAGCTTCGACAGTAGCCGCTACAATGCCTGGGTGCTGGGTGAAGAATATGGCCGTTCCATGATAAACGACTTCAACAATGGTATGGTGGGCTTTACCGACTGGAATATTTTGCTGGATGAAACCGGTGGCCCCAACCATGTTGGTAATTATTGCTTTGCACCTGTGCATGCCGACACACGCAGCGGCAAGCTGATTTATACGAATGCGTATTATTACATCGGTCATTTCAGCAAATACATTCAACCCGGCGCCAAAAGGGTGGCTGCTGCGGCAAGCCGAAGCCAGTTGCTTACCACGGCCTTCCGTAATCCCGATGGCAAGCTGGTTGTAATTGTAATGAACCAAAGCAGCAAAGCGACTCCGTACTTTTTGTGGATTAACGGCACCGCGGCCGAAACGATGGCACTGCCACATTCCATCACAACAATTGTGTTGTAAACAATATGCTATGCAAAACTCCCTGGTTTGGCTTGCCTTTGCAATGGTTGCCTTGAGCTCCTGCAGTAAAGACGGGGGTGATGCGGCTCCACCACCACCACCATCTAACCTGAGGCTGGTGAGCAGCTCGGTAAATGGCATGGCTGGTACAGAGTTTTCCAATGTTAATTTTACGCCCGCTATCCGTTTCCGTTTCAATAACAAGGTAGACAAGGCTACCGTATCACCCGCCATTACTTTCAGCGACTTATTTGGTACGGTGGTAAGCTTTGCGCTGAGCTATGAACATAACGACAGCGGAATTTTAATTATACCCGGCAGTGGGCAAATAAAAGGGTTGAGCAAATACAGCGTGTCATTGGCGAATACGCTTAAATCGGCTGCAGGAGGCATTTTTACAGACGCCACTACCGTTAATTTCCAAACACAAATAGACTCTACTCCCAAGTTTCCGGCTATAGCTTTCGATTCGTTGCTTACGCTCATTCAAAAGCAAACGTTTAAATACTTCTGGGATTTTGGCCATCCCACCAGTGGCCTTGCCCGAGAGCGCAATAGCAGTGGCGACCTTGTTACCAGCGGTGGCAGCGGCTTTGGCATTATGAGCATGATTGTTGGCGTTCATCGGGGCTTTGTCAGCCGCAGCCAGTCCGTGCAGCGCATGCTTACCATCACCGAGTTTTTGCGCACCAAGGCACAACGCTTTAGAGGCGCCTTTCCGCATTGGCTTAATGGTATTACCGGGCAGGTAATTCCCTTTAGCCCCAACGACAATGGCGCCGACCTGGTAGAAACATCCTTTCTGGCAATGGGGCTTATTGCCGCACGCCAGTATTTTGACGGCGCGGGGGCAGATGAAACAACTATCAGAAGTAATATCAATGCTATTGTAAACAGTATTGAATGGAACTGGTTCCGGAAAAATAACGAACAGGTACTGCACTGGCACTGGAGCCCCGATAAGGATTGGACTATGAATCTGAAAATTCAGGGCTGGAACGAATGCCTGATCACTTATGTAATGGCTGCTTCATCGCAAAGTTTTTCCATTCCCGATACGGTGTACAAGCAGGGATTTGCCCGCAACGGGGCCATGCGCAATGGCAACAGCTTCTATGGTGTGCTACTTCCGCTGGGGGAAAATATGGGAGGACCACTCTTCTTATCACATTATTCCTTCATGGGTATAAATCCTAATGGCCTCAGCGATACTTATGCCAACTACCTGGTTCAGAACCAGGCACATAGCCTTATCAATTTCAACCATTGCGTGGCAAACCCCCAAAGCCGTTATGGCTATAGTGCCAGTTGCTGGGGCCTTACTGCCAGCGATATACCCGGAGGCTACACTGCCAGCAGCCCTACCAACGATTTGGGCGTAATAGCACCCACCGCAGCCGTAAGTGCGCTGCCCTTTGCTCCTGCGCAAAGCAAAGCGGCTATCGAATTCTTCTATTACGTGCTGGGCGATAAAATTTGGAAGGAGTATGGATTTGTAGATGCCTTCTCGCTGGGGCAACTGTGGTATGCCAACTCGTTTTTGGCTATTGACCAGGGGCCGCAGGTTGTAATGATTGAAAACTACCGTAGCGGGCTGATCTGGAATTTATTTACCAGTGCGCCAGAAGTAAAGGCGGGTATGAAGAAGTTGGGCTTTAGTGCGCCGTATTTGTAATGAAGTTCTTTGAATGGGTTATTTGGAGTAATGAACGCGGCACTGCAAAATGTGCAATCTGTAATCTTTAACAGCATAAACAAGTCTGTGTTGATCATCAATTCTTCTGCTCCAGAAGCCTGAAAGATTTCCGCGCAAAGGCTCCGGCTTCCCAATTCCTTCAAAAGGGGTAGCTGCAGATTCACTTATGATTCGGTTAATCCGCTTAAGCATTGGCTTATCATTTTCAAACCAATACAGGTAGTCTTCCCATGCCTGGGGTTCGAATATTATCGGCATCATGGCTCAATAAGTTTTCTTTCTATTCCATCGCCGGAATTAAAGCTTTCAATGGCCTCCATAAGCCTATCCTTATTGTCTTCGCTGCTCAGCAAATAATCCGTTTCATCCATGGCGTTGTAATCGTCGAGCGACAGCACCACCACCGATTTGCCGTTGCTGTTTACAATCAAGGTATCCCGACGGTCGGCAACCCCATCAATGTACGTTTTCAGGTTGCGCCTGAATTCTGATACGTTCGCTACTTTAAGCATGGTACAAAATTTTGTACAAAATTACGTAATAATGACGAAGATTCAAATCTTGTTTCTTGGCGTGCTTCTGGCTTCTGTCAGCCCGATTATCTGCTTTGCCCAAGGAAAATCGGCGCCTTTTGACCCGGCAACCCGACCCAAAAATCTGACCGAGAACCAATTGCTCGATCTGGTGCAACGCCAAACCATTCGTTATTTCTGGGATTTTGCGCATCCCGTAAGCGGCCTGGCACGCGAGCGCAGCAATGAGGCCTACGACTATGGCAATGAAGTGGTGACCACCGGCGGTACCGGCTTTGGCGTGATGGCCCTGGTAGCAGGGGTGAACCGTGGCTGGCTGCCCCGCGATACCGTGGCCCGCATGCTGCTGAAAATGGTGAAGTTTTTGGGCAAGGCCGACAGCTATCACGGCGTGTTTCCGCATTGGCTAAATGGGGCAACAGGCAAAACCATTCCTTTTAGCCGTAAAGATGATGGTTCCGACCTAGTGGAAACAAGCTACCTGATGCAGGGTCTGCTGTGTGTGCGGCAATACTTTAATGGGAGCAATCGCACAGAAAGCGAACTGCGCAACCGTATAACCTGGTTGTGGAACGATGTAGAATGGAACTGGCATACCCGCGACGGGCAGGAGGTGCTGTACTGGCATTGGAGCCCCAACAACGGGTGGAGCATGAACTTTCCCGTGCGTGGGTTCAATGAGTGCCTGATCATGTACGTGCTGGCAGCTTCCACACCCAACGAACGTTTTTCGGTAAGCCCTGCTGTATACCACCGTGGCTGGGCCCAAAGCGATTTCTTCAAAAATGGGAAGGAGTTTTATGGAATCAAACTGCCACTCGGCTTCGACTATGGGGGTCCGTTATTTTTTTCACACTATTCTTTTTTAGGGTTGAACCCAAAAGGACTGAAAGACCGCTACGCCGATTACTGGGAGCAAAACCGCAATCATACGCTCATCAACCGGGCTTACTGCGTTGACAATCCGAAGAAATACAAAGGCTTTGGCGCCAACTGCTGGGGCCTCACCGCAAGCGATACCTACAATGGGTATGCAGCACACAGTCCCACAGAGGACAATGGAACGATAACACCAACGGCGGCGCTCAGTGCCTTTCCGTACACACCCGAGTACAGCATACAGGCGCTCAAACATTTTTATTACGATTTGGGCGACAAGATTTGGAGCGAATACGGATTTGTGGATGCGTTCAACGAAACCCAGAACTGGTATGCCAAAAGCCACCTGGCCATTGACCAGGGCCCAATCGTAGTGATGATTGAAAACTACCGGAGCGGGCTGCTGTGGAAATTGTTTATGGAGGTTCCGGAAGTGCAGGCCGGACTCAATAAACTTGGATTTTCAAGCAATGCTCTGTCTGCACCAATTCCTAAGAACTAAATTTGGCTATGCAATTAAAATTGACCATGGCGCTTGCTGCGCTGCGCATAATTACCGGGCTTTTGATTGCTTATCACGGGCTCGAATTGTTTGATAGCAAAGTGATGGAAAACTATCTTACCTGGGAGCGCATTCAGGCATTGCCACAACCTAAAGCATGGGTAGTGGCAGGTAAGGCCGCAGAGTTGGCCGGCGGGCTGGCATTGGCCCTTGGCTTGTTTACCCGGTATGCAGCCCTTACAGTCATGTGCGTTTTTCTGTTTATCACCTTCTACCTGGGCAATGGCAAGTTCTGGTACCAGGATCAGCACCCTTTCCTGTTTGCGCTTATTGCTGCATTATACGCAGTCGCCGGTAGCGGTGTATGGAGTATGGATGAAATGATATTATCGAAAAAAAGATTATGATATGATTGAAGGATTAAAGCAGGGCAGTTTCGTTGAGATGCTTGTTTTCAAAGGTTTTGGATATGCAGCCCTCTGCATTTTGCTTTGCTGCACTTGCCTGCTGCCGCAAAGCGCAACAGCGCAGCAGCGCACCTACTGCAACCCCATCAATATCGACTACGGCTACACACCTATCCCCAACTTCAGCACCTGGGGCCGTCACCGCGCTACGGCCGACCCTGTAGTGGTAACTTACAAAGGCGACTATTACCTCTTCAGCACCAACCAATGGGGCTACTGGCACAGCTCCGATATGCTCAACTGGACCTTTCACAGCCGCCGTTTCCTGCGGCCCTGGAACGAAGGATATGACGAACTGTGTGCCCCGGCAGTGGGCATCATCGGCGACACCATGATCGTATTTGGCAGCACCTACACCCGCAATTTCACCATTTGGATGAGTACCAACCCCAAAGCCAACGAGTGGAAGCCGCTGGTGGATTCATTCGACATCGGCGGCTGGGACCCTTCGTTCTTTACCGACGATGACGGAAAGCTGTATATGTACAACGGTAGCAGCAACAAGTTCCCAATGTATGGGGTAGAACTTGACCGCAAAACGATGCAGCCAAAAGGTACCCGCAAGGAAATGTATTTACTGGAACCCTGGCGCTATGGCTGGCAGCGCTTTGGCGAGCATATGGACAACACCTTTCTCGATCCTTTTATTGAGGGCAGCCACATGACGAAATACAAAAAAAAGTACTACCTGCAGTATGGTGCGCCCGGTACCGAATTCAGCGGCTATGCCGATGGATTGCTGGTGGGCGAGCATCCGCTTGGTCCATTTGCAGCAAAGCCCGATCCGCTGAGCCTGAAGCTTGGTGGCTTTGTGCGGGGCGCCGGCCATGGGGCCACCTTCCGCGATAATTTTGGACAGTACTGGCATATATCCACCACGGTGCTTTCGGTAAAAAACACTTTTGAACGCAGGTTGGGCATCTGGCCCGCGGGGTTTGATGCAGATGATGTGATGTACTGCAACACAACGTTTGGCGACTATCCGCATTACATCCCTTCAGCCACCATTAAAGCAGAAGGTTACGGCAAAGATGGTAAATCGCCCTATTTTACCGGGTGGATGCTGCTGAATTACAACAAACCTGTTACCGTGTCGTCCACACTGGGAGGCTACCTGCCCAACCATGCTGTAGATGAACTGATAAAAACCTACTGGAGTGCTCAAACAGGAAACCCCGGCGAATTCATTCAAAGCGATTTGGGAAACCTGAGTACGGTACATGCCATTCAAATTAACTATGCCGACCAGGATGTGGCTGATGACAGGTTGGGAAAAATTGCCGGACAGTATCACCGGTACAAAATCTACCACTCCACAGACGGAAAGAAATGGCAGCTTCTGGTGGACAAAAGCAACAACACCAAAGACGTGCCGCATGACTATGTGGGACTGACGCAACCGGTACAAACCCGTTTTATCAAACTGGAGAATGTATCGATGCCCACCGGGAAATTCGCTATCAGCGGCTTGCGCGTTTTTGGCAATGGCAATGGAGCAACGCCAGGGGCTGTATCGGGTTTTATTGTGCTGCGCACCGAAAAGGACAAACGCAGCGCATTCATTAAATGGCAGCCGGTGGATAATGCTTTCGCATACAACATCTACTACGGCACACACCCCGAAAAACTGTACAACAGCATCATAGTACATGCCAACAACGAATACTGGATGAAAGCGATGGATGCCCTTAGTACCTATTATTACAGCATAGAGGCCGTTAATGAAAATGGACTGGGCCCAAGAACTAAACCGCTAAAATCAGAATAAGCCAGCATGCGTGGTTTTCTTTTATTAACATGCTTGTTCTTTTTTGCAGCGGGTGCCGTGGCAAACGATACCACGTTGCCGTTCTACAAGGAAATCAGGACATTCAGGCAGGCAGACAGTTTGGTTTTTCCGGCGCCACGGCAAATCCTGTTTATAGGCAGTTCGTCGTTTACAAAGTGGAAAGATGTTGGAGCCTATTTTCCCGGCCACCGCATTCTCAACCGTGGCTTCGGCGGCTCAGCGCTCACTGATCTCATTCGATACCGATACGAAGTCATTTACCCTTACGATCCCTGCCAAATTGTAATCTATTGCGGCGAAAACGATTTTGCGGCAAGCGATACGGTTACAGTATCGATGGTAGTAAGCCGGTTCAAGCAGTTGATTGCACTCATCCGGGCACGCTATCCTAAGGTGCCTGTAGCCTATGTATCTATGAAGCCAAGTACTGCCCGGCGCAAGCTTTTACCAAAATATGTGGAAGCAAATCAGCTCATCAAAAAGTATCTTGCAAGCCTGCCGGCAACGCAATATGTGGATGTATACCAACTGATGTTGAATGCGGCTGGGCAGCCGAACGGCCGATTATTTGGCAGCGACAGCCTGCACATGAATGCCAATGGTTATACCCTTTGGCAAAAGGCACTGAAACCTGTATTGAGAAAGAAATAAAGATGAATACCATGAGAAAATTTCTGTTTACGATTGCTTTGTTTTCCTGCACAGCCACGCTAGTGCATGCGCAGGCCGATGCCAAAATGAAAGGCTTCATTGATAACCTGATGAAGAAGATGACGCTTGAAGAAAAGCTTGGCCAGCTAAGCCTGCCTGCTGCAGGCGATATTACCACCGGTCAGGCGAGCAACACTGATTTTGCAAAAAAAATCCGGGAAGGCAAAGTTGGCGGGCTGTTCAACATTAAAGGGGTAGAAAAAATCAGGGAGGTGCAAAAGCTGGCAGTGGAAGAAAGCCGCCTGAAGATTCCCCTGCTTTTTGGCATGGATGTAATTCATGGTTACAAAACGGTATTTCCCATTCCGCTTGGCCTGAGCGCCACCTGGGATATGCAGGCCATTGAGCGGAGTGCCCGCATAGCCGCGCAGGAAGCCAGCGCCGAAGGTATTTCGTGGACCTTTAGCCCCATGGTAGACATAGCGCGTGACCCACGCTGGGGCCGTATGGCCGAAGGCGGAGGCGAAGACCCTTACCTGGGTGGCGAAATAGCCAAAGCCATGGTGCGTGGCTACCAGGGCAAAAACCTGAAAGCCAATAATACCATACTCAGTTGCGTCAAGCACTTCGCGTTGTACGGCGCTGCCGAGGCCGGCCGCGACTACAACACTACCGATATGAGCCGGCAAAGGATGTACAACGAATACTTTTTGCCCTACAAGGCTGCGGTAGATGCCGGCGCGGGCAGCGTAATGGCCTCGTTCAACGAAGTGGATGGCATACCCGCCACAGCCAACAAATGGCTGATGACCGATGTGCTGCGCAAGCAATGGGGCTTTGGCGGCTTTGTGGTTTCTGATTATACCGCTATAGGTGAGATGACCTCACATGGCATAGGCGACACGGCAACAGTAGCAGCACGTGCCTTGATGGCCGGTACTGACATGGATATGGTAAGCGAGGCTTTGTTGACATACCATTCCAGGTTGCTGAAAGAGGGAAAAGTAACGATGGCCCAAATTGATGCTGCATGCAGGCGCATACTGGAAGCCAAATACAAGCTTGGTTTGTTTGAAGATCCGTATCGCTACTGCGACTCCAAGCGCCCGGCACGCGAAGTGTATACGCCGGAAAACAGAAGTGAAGCACGCAAAACGGCTGCACAAAGTTTTGTACTGCTCAAAAATGAAGGCAACATGCTGCCAATAAAGCGTGGCGCCAGGATAGCAATGGTAGGCCCGCTGGCCAACAACCGGGAGAATATGCCCGGTACCTGGAGCGTGGCAGCCGATTTTACCAAAGCCATTTCGGTACTCGAAGGCATGAAGGAGGTGGGCGGCGCCAATACCCAAATCATCTACAGCCGTGGCAGCAACCTCGATTATGATCCAAAATTTGAAGGGCTTGCTACGATGTTTGGCAAAAGCCTGAACCGCGACAACCGGCCTGCTGAGCAAATGATTGCCGACGCCGTAATGGCAGCAAGAGGCGCCGATGTGGTAGTAGCAGCCGTGGGCGAAAGTGCCGAAATGAGCGGCGAATGCAGCAGCCTCACCAATCTTGAGTTGCGGCAGGCACAAAAGGACTTGCTAAAGGCGCTGAAAGCAACCGGTAAGCCCCTAGTAATTGTATTGTTTGCTGGCCGCAGCATGACTATTGCCGAAGAAGCCAGGGAATATCCATGCATCCTGAACGTATGGTACCCCGGCAGCGAAGCAGGATATGCCATAGCTGATGTGCTCTTCGGCGACGTCAATCCATCGGGCAAACTGACTACTACCTGGCCTCAGAATTTGGGGCAGGTGCCACTCTTTTACAATCATAAAAACACCGGAAGGCCTTTACCCGAGGGTAAATGGTTCGAAAAGTTTAAAACCAACTACCTCGATGTAACCAACGATCCGCTCTATCCCTTTGGATTTGGCCTTAGCTATACCACCTTTACCTACGGTGCCCTGCAGGTGAGTAGCAAAACCCTTAAAGGCAACCAAACATTGCAGGCAAGTGTACAGGTAACCAACAGCGGCAGCCTGGCCGGCAAGGAGGTGGTTCAGTTGTACATACGCGATGTAATAGGCAGCACCACCAGGCCGGTAAAAGAATTAAAAGGTTTTGAAAAGGTTGAACTGAAACCCGGCGAAACGAAGACAGTAACTTTTAAAATAACACCCGGGCAATTGAAGTTTTACAATTACGACCTCAAATACGATTGGGAGCCCGGCGATTTTGAAATCATGATTGGTGGCAACAGCCGCGATGTGCAAAGGGTAACGGTAAACTGGCAAAAATGATAAGAAGAAACATCCTTAGGCTGGTGCTTGTGCTGCCCTTGCTTGCATCGGAAATTGCTGAGGCAAAACAAAAAAAGCACAAAGTGGAATTCGCAAATAATCCCGTAGTGGCCCATCGCGGTGCCTTTAAGGCCAATGGTTTTCCCGAGAATTCGATCGCCGCGTTGCGCGAAGCTATCCGACTGGGCTGCACCGGATCAGAGTTTGATGTGCACATGACAGCCGATGATGCCCTTATCATCAACCATGATCCTCATTTTCACGGGCTGGAAATTGAAAAGTCGTCGTATGCTGAATTGTCGTCATTCAAATTGTCGAATGGTGAACCCTTGCCTACGCTGCGGCAATACCTGCAGGAGGGCATGCGCAACAACACACAAACGCGGCTAGTACTGGAAATAAAACCCTCTCGCTTGGGTAGCGAAAGGGCCGAAAAAATAGTTGACGCCGTGGTAGCCCTGGTAAAGGAGTTGAAGGCTGAGCCCTATATTGTTTACATTAGTTTCGACTATAAAATGATGCTCCGCCTGAAAAAGCTCTTACCCAATGCCCCATTGCAATACCTTAATGGCGAAAAAAGCCCGGAAGAGTTGAAGGCTGACGGCATCAATGGTATAGACTACCATTTTGCCGTGTATGATGCCCATGCCGATTGGGCCGAAAGGGCAAAGAAAGAAAAATTGGCGCTGAATGCATGGACGGTGAATGATCCAGCAATCATGGACAAACTGCTTAACCAGGGCTTCGATTTTATTACCACCAATGAGCCCGAACTGCTGCTGAAGAAATGGAAGGAGCGGAGTTCAAAGTAAAAGCCGTATCAAAACCGTTTTGGTTTATTTGGGTTGTATGCCTGAAGATTGATGGCCGTAACATTATAAAATCAGTAAATATTTGAACATGCTTCGTTTGTTAAAGACGATTTGTTTTGTCCTCATTATTGCCGGCAGTACACAGGCGCAGGACCTGAACCAGTACGAAAAACGCTGGCTGATTGAAGGCGCCGACACGTTGCCTTACCGTATTTTGTTACCCAACAATTACGATGCTTCCAAAAAGTACCCGCTGATCCTGTTTTTGCATGGCGCCGGCGAGCGTGGCCGCAACAATGAGTCTCAACTCATTCATGGCAGTAAATTTTTTTTGAAGGCGGAGCTCAGGGAGCAGTTTCTTGCTATCGTAGTTTTTCCGCAATGCCCGGCCGGCAGTTCGTGGACGGGTAGCAGCGCTAAATACGATTCTGCCGCCAAAATGCGGGTATTCAGCTTTCCGCAGGGTGGCGAGCCCACAAGGCCCATGGCTATGGTGATGAAATTATTAAGTCAACTGCAGAAAGACTTTCGCATCAACAGTAAGCGCATGTACGTGGGTGGCCTGAGCATGGGGGGCATGGGCACCTTCGACCTGGTGAGCCGCATGCCCAAAACATTTGCTGCGGCTTTTCCCATTTGCGGCGGCGATAACCCGGCCGATGCGCCTGCTATGCGCAAAACGGCATGGTGGGTATTTCACGGCGATAAAGACCTCACGGTTCCGCTCAATTGCAGCAGCACCATGGTAGATGCGCTGAAGCAGTTTAAAAAGACCGAAGTGAAATTTACCGTATACCCCGGCGTGGGCCACAACAGTTGGGATAATGCATTTGCCGAGCCCGAATTGCTGCCCTGGCTATTTTCTTACAAAAAATAGGCATGGCCGTTCGCAATATCATTTTCGACCTCGGTGGTATTTTTCTCGACATTCATTACGAGCGCACCCGCCTGGCTTTCCTGGAGCTTGGGCTAACGGATTTCGATACTTATTATCAGCAGTCATTCGCCAGCCCCCTGTTTGCCAAACTGGAAAAGGGAGAGGTGGAACCTTCCTTTTTTTACAGCACCTTTAGAGAGGAAACAGGCTTGCAGGCAAGCGATGACGCTATAGCCGCTGCATGGAGTGCCATGCTGGGCGATTTTCGCCCGGCAAGCATCGCCGTATTGCCTGCCCTGAAGCAGGACTATAATCTTTACCTGCTCAGCAATACCAACAAGATTCACCACGCCGCCTTTTGCGCCAAATACAGTGCGGCATTTGGCGGACAGGCCTTTGACGATCATTTCATTTTTGCGCACTACTCGCACCTGCTGGGCCTGCACAAGCCCGATGTGGCTTGCTATCAAAAGGTGCTCGACATGCATGGCCTCAGTGCAGTGGAAACGCTTTTTGTAGACGATACGCCCAAAAACATTGAAGGCGCCAGGCAGGCAGGCCTGCAAACCGGGTGGCTGCAGCATGGCACCCTGCTGGAAAACGAAATCGGGAAATTTTTGGCAAATGCCTAAGAAAATTATGTATATGCCTAGTTTTGCCCCGTGAGCAACAGCAACTACCTGAAAGGATTACTGGAACCCCTTGTGCTGAAGCTGCTGCACGAGCAGGGCCGCATGTACGGCTACGAAATAACGCAACGTATGCGCAACCTTACGGCCGGGCAGGTGCAGCTTACCGAAGGCGCTTTGTACCCGCTGCTCCACAAACTGGAAGCCGACGGCCTTGTAGAAGCGGAGCAGGAAATGTACAACAACCGCATGCGCAAGTACTACCGGCTTTCGCGCAAGGGCAAAAAGCAATCGGTGCAGGCCATTGAAAGCCTGCAGCAGTTCTTCCAGGTGCTTGGTATGCTGGTACAACCAAAAATTCAAGCGCCATGAGCGAAAGCAGGATTCAGCTTACAGACAGTGAAATTGAGCAGCTGTACCGGTTTTGCGCCCGGCATTACGTGCATTGGTACGATGTGCAGGCCGAGTTGGTAGATCATTTGGCAACAGCAATAGAGGAGAAGATTGCCGCCAACCCAAAGCTAGGTTTTGAGCAGGCCCTGGATGATGTGTACCGTGGTTTTGGGTACAAGGGCTTTGCCGGGGTGGTGGCCGAGCGTACCGCGCAGGTGCAGCGTGCCAATCAAAAACTGCGGCGCAGCCTCTTTTTCAGCTATTTCCGCTGGCCCAAAATGGTGCTGACGCTATTAGTAACCACAGCCATTTATTCACTGGGCAAATGGCTGCCGGGCCAGGTAATGGAATGGGTTGCCGCGGCCCTGGTACTTTGTGTACTTGTGTGGCAATTTGTGCTGGCTGCGCGCATAGGCAGTATATCTAAAAGGGTAAGTAAGAAGTTGTTGCTTACAGAAAGTGCCGGTAGCGGCCTACTTTTTGGAAATGTTTTCATGCAGGTGTATGTGAGTCAGCGCATATGGGGTACTGAAAACGAGTTTAGCGACATAAGGCTGTATGCCCTTATTGCTCTGCTTACACTTTCGGTAGTGGCTATGATGTCGTATTATGAATACTGCAAAGCATTGTATGAAAAGGCAAGGCAGCAGTACCCTGCGGCTTTTGCGTGATGTAAACATTTTTCCAGACAATGGCAGGTGTAGCGTCATGCTACTACATATTTTAGTGCGTGGCCCACGAACAGATTATGTCACATCCTCAAGCGGAATGTACGCTCCTGATGGGTACGGCTGAGTAGCCGCGCAATAGGGGGTGTCACAATTCTAGTGTTGGCATTTCCTGTTGTGCAATTAGCTACCTTCTCACTTTGATCATTTTACGCAGGCAAATAACGCTCACCAATGGAAAGGCCAATTGCTGGTTATAGTATTTTGACGATCTTTGAAATTCATTGGACTGATACCAACGCGTATATAAAGTTTTCCTCGTTGTTGGTAGTTGTGATTTGCTTTCGATCTTTGAAAATCATTGGACTGATACCAACAAAAGCTATAGGAAGGATATTCAACCGGGAGTTGTGAATTGCTTTCGATCTTTGAAAATCATTGGACTGATACCAACCTAAATGGAATATTCACTTGGACATCCGCGGTTGTGAATTGCTTTCGATCTTTGAAAATCATTGGACTGATACCAACACAACGGCGATAATAGCAGCAAGCAACTGCCGTTGTAAATTGCTTTCGATCTTTGAAAATCATTGGACTGATACCAACCTATGTTGTTGGCCAACTTCAGGATGGTGCGTTGTGAATTGCTTTCGATCTTTGAAAATCATTGGACTGATACCAACGCTGGTACGCTTACCGTTAATACAAATGGTGTTGTGAATTGCTTTCGATCTTTGAAAATCATTGGACTGATACCAACCAGGTGAGCAGTTCAATGCTGTGCCGTTGCGTTGTGAATTGCTTTCGATCTTTGAAAATCATTGGACTGATACCAACATATTGTAAACGGGTCTGCATCTGGGCTGTGTTGTGAATTGCTTTCGATCTTTGAAAATCATTGGACTGATACCAACTAA
>Ga0114939_10000813_pt1 | contig 25762 bp, 23 predicted proteins | sample AshMeaCrysSpring_FD_87196 | JGI IMG/M metagenome (GOLD analysis project Ga0114939, IMG submission 87196) | Groundwater microbial communities from Big Spring, Nevada to study Microbial Dark Matter (Phase II) - Ash Meadows Crystal Spring | ecosystem: Environmental > Aquatic > Deep subsurface >...
AATTTACCTTACCGTTATCGTTGTTCTCCGCTAATAGCCGCAGAGAGTCGCTGATGCTGCGCGGTAATGGGACTTTTTTGTTACCAGCAGGCCAGCCTTCACGCTGACGAGCGCGATCGCCATCTGTCTCCTCTGTTTGGTCGTGGAACAGAATTTGTTGGGTGGGATAAGGTAAATCAATCCCGTTTTCTGAGAGCTTTTGTTTGATTGCACATATCACTTGATCGCGTGATTGCAGGTCATCTATGCGTCGTGGCGGTGTAATCCACCATCTGGCGCGAATTTTCACCGTACTTTCCGCTAGTTCCATCACCAATACATCGGGTGCGGGGTCTTTTAATACCTCGTCTACGCTATGCATTGCTTCCAGCATTAACCGCTTTGCTTCTGGAATATCATCGTTGTAGCCAATGCCGACATCATATTCCATGCGACGTTTATCAAAAGCCGTATTCACAGTCACAGAATTAGTAAATAGTTCGGAGTTAGGAATCACTATGCGGCGACCATCATAAGTTTTAATTGTTGTGGCGCGGGTTTCAATATTTTCTACTGTTCCCTCAAAATTTTTAAACACAATTTGGTCATTAATTCGGAACGGTTCAGTTAATAAAATTAAAATTCCCGCTAAAAAATTTTGCAGAATATCGCGAAAAGCAAAACCAATTGCTACCCCACTGATTCCTAATAGCTGTACCAAATCGTTAGCTTTCAGTGAGGGAATAATAATTGTCAGAGAGATAAACAAACCGACCAGGACTGTAATACCTTGTGTTAAGCGTCCTAGCACTAGTCCCAAGTTTCTAGCGTAGCGGTGATTGCGGGTTAATCGCCTTACTAGTCGTTTAATTCCTCTGCCAATAAAGAAGAAGATGGTAAAGACAACTAAGGCTATCACAATATTGGGCAGCAGGATGATAAAGCCATTAATCATGTTTTGAATCCTGTCCCAAATTGCGGGAATTTCTGCGTTCATTTAGCCTCCTTAGTCATCTGTTGTTGGTCTAACTCAATTGTTTATTTTTGATTTTTAACTATCCCTCTTAAATCGAAAATTTGATGTTTAATAGGGGGTAAAAGTTGTCAAATCTGTCTCTATCTGTCGATAATAAATCATGGATTTTCTCTATTAGCGATTAACAATTATTCCTCCTAGTCTCCTCACCCTACCTAGCAGGAGTTTCCAAGACGATGACATCAACTAAAGGTGTGACATTGAAGTTTTGTTGTAATAAATTGGTTTGGATTGCTTGGGTTAACCGGGTGCGAATCTCTTCTGCTGACGTAGTAATTCCTGGTTGACGCTGAACATAAATTATACATAAAAGCGTATTTTGACCTTCAATGTTAGCGCGGGTGAAGCGGACATTAGATTCCACTAACTTTGCTAAACCAACTTGCTCTAAAACTTTCTCTACAACCTTCTGGACTTCGGTATTAGCGCTTTGGGCACGGCTGGAACGTTGTAAATTAGGAGGATTACCAAACTGCCATGCCATCAGCCCAATTAATCCGATAACAGTAATCGCACTCGCAGCGCGAAAAACTGATTTTTGACCACGTTGATAGCGGGTTCCCTGAGTAGACAAACCAAACATGCGGAACACCACAGACGCTGAGGTGTTGATACCGCACAGTTGCAGCAACAGCAAAAATAATCCCGCCGTTACCATGTCCCAGCGACCAATTGCACTTGCCATCCCCACAATCCCCGCTGGAGGAGCCAAAGATGCGGCAACTAACATCCCTGTTGCGGCTCCAGATACCAAACTACTGCGTTCCGACTGTACCAAATTTAGCGCTCCGGCGGCTCCTGCAGTTAATGGTAATAGTACTGAAACCGCTGAAATCTGGCTCCGGTCAATCATCAGAGCAGTGGCAATTTCCTGCTGTAGCAGTAAACTCAATAAAAATGTAGTAACAATAGTTACTCCTAATGCCGAAAAATAACGTAGGAGGCTACGCCAAAGTAATTGGTAATCTCCTCGCGCAGTGGCGATCGCAGTATTCATCGCCGGACTTGCAAAGGGTGCAATCAACATCGCCGCCACGAGGAGATAATTGGTATTGGTATACAAGCCAATCCAAACTACAACACCAGCCAAGAAAGCATAGCCAAGAAAGCCTCGCCAAGAGCCAACACTCTGCAAACTGGAAAGAAATACCTCAATCGGACTGCGGGACTCCACATCCTTGACTTGCTCTGCAGCTTGGGATGCAGGTGGTTGCAGTGCCATTACCCCCGTTGGTAACAGCGTGATTTTCAGCTTCGGTAGCTGTTCTAACTTTCCTAACAGCCCCTCAACCTCCCGATTAGAAACGTCAACAATCACCACATCAATTGGCTCATCAATTCCCTTGGCATCAAATTGCACCAGATTCGCACCATGATGAGATTTAGCGATGTCAATAATTGTGTTTCCGTGCCCCCGTGGCGCTTGGATAATTAGTTGACGCATACTACCTCCTCTGTTTCAATTTTCCTGATTGCTAAAGAAATTTCTCCTAGCTAGAGGCAGATTATCTTCTCATCCTTAAGATGTGTCTTAAATAACTGCACAACAGCAAATCAAATCTCTGCACGAGCGATCGCACCCTTAAAAAACATGGCAAATCTCATTCCAAGGGAGTATTAAGGATGGGAACAGTACCTGTTTCAATTGTGTGACAGAATGTAAACTGGTAAGCTTGACGAGAAATATCACTACAGATTGCCTAAAAAGTTTATCAGGGGAAGCACAAAAGCGTGTGAGTAACTGTCGAAAATCTTGAAAACCTCAAGGTATCACTTGCTTCCTATTTGCTGTTAAGTCAAGGGCTGGTATCTACAACCTGGTGATATCTTCAGTAATTTTACAGGGTGATTACTAGCAAGTAAGAATGGAGAAAATGCATCTTGATGCCAAAAGACTCGGCTTGGTAATCAACCTAATCTGACATATTTACCTCTATTTATCTACCCATCTACCCTACATTTTTGAGTTCAGTAAACTATCGTCTTGGGAAGATATTTCCGGTGTTTTAGCCAAACAAATTCGGAATAATTCGTACTTGTTAATTCGTAATTAGCAAAATTAGTTTTTTCCCAGAATTAATCGCAACACAGCCCTAGCTCCTAAAAAATTTAGGAGCAGTAATTACGAATTCTTTTCACCGTTCCTATTGTTGAAAACTAATTCACCAAAATCATCATGAATAAAGTTTTCCAACGAATTGCTCAGGTGTTTCAACACCCGCAGCAGAAAACTAGCGTCAGAATTTGCCGTTGTTCACTGATGCAAACCCTCACCGCTTGGGTGCGTTTGCTATCGATGCGCTACAATTTTTCCACCTTTAGACCCAACCGCTGGATTACCATTGCTCTGGTATCGCTACTTTTCGCACTACAGCATCCTCACAACCTAGGATATACAGCAACCGCTGCGACAACAATTCCAACTCCCCTGTCTACGAAAGGCACACAAATTGTAGACGCTACAGGTAAGCCAGTATTATTACGGGGTGTCAACTGGTTTGGTATGGAGACTGAAGTCCACGTCCCCCACGGTTTGTGGGTGAGAGACTACAAGGAAATCCTCCAGCACATTAAGAGTCTGGGATATAACGTTATCCGCTTACCCTACTCCGTCCAGGCTTTACGCTCTTCTAACATTGGTGCAGTTGAGTTGAGTATCGGTAGCAATAATGACCTGAATGGGAAAACGCCTTTGCAGGTCATGGATGTGATTGTTCAAGAAGCACAACGGCAAGGCTTATTAATTATCCTCGATAGTCATCGTCTCAATGACTACGCTATTCCGGAACTGTGGTACGGTGACGGGTTTACGGAACAGGACTGGATAGATACTTGGAAAATGTTAGCGCAGAGATACAAAAATCAGCCCAACGTCATCGGTGCTGATTTGAAAAATGAACCCCACGGTCGCGCTAGCTGGGGAACCGGCGACAAGTCTACTGACTGGCGACTCGCAGCCGAACGCTGTGGTAATGCAATTCTGGCGGTGAACCCCAATTGGTTGATTTTAGTCGAGGGTGTGGAAAAAAATGTCCCCGGTCAAAAGCTCAAGACTCATTGGTGGGGTGGCAATTTAGAAGGTGTGAAAAATAACCCTGTGCGTCTTTCCAAAAGCAACAAACTCGTCTATTCCCCTCACGAGTACGGTGCTGGAGTTGCTAATCAGACATGGTTTAATGAGGCGAATTTTCCGCAAAATCTCGACCGCCGCTGGGAAACAGGATTTCATTACATTGTTACCCAGAAAATTGCACCTATTTTGATTGGTGAATTTGGCGGTCGTCAGGTAGACTCTACCTCCAAAGAAGGGATTTGGCAACGGCAGTTGGTAAACTTTATCAAGCAAAAAAACCTCAGCTTCACCTATTGGAGTTGGAATCCTAACAGTATGGATACGGGTGGTATTCTGTTGGAAGACTGGCGCAGTGTCGATGCACCTAAACAACAATTACTCAGTACTGTTTTACCGGCTGCTACTCCGATACCAACACCCTCTCCCTCACCAACACCTAAACCAACACCAACACCCTCACCAACACCCTCTCCCTCACCAACACCTAAACCAACACCAACACCCTCTCCCTCACCAACACCCAAACCAACACCTAAACCAACACCTAAACCAACACCAACACCATCACCATCACCCACATCCAATGGTCAAACTCAGCTAAAGGTAGAACTCAAGATGCAGTCAGATTGGCAGCAAGGGTACTGTGCTAATCTGCGTGTGACCAATGTCGGTAACGCCAATACTCGTAATTGGCAGTTGACCTTTGAAAGGAATCAATCTACCATTACCCAGTATTGGAATGGCAAATTTACTCCCCAAGGCAGCACAAAATACCTAGTGACACCAGCAGATTGGGCAAAGGTAATTACACCAAATCAAACAGTAGACTTAGGATTCTGTGCCGACAAGAATGGATCTAACTACAAACCTACGCAGGTTACTGTAACACCTTTACCAAGTTAATATCTGCATTTACGGGTTTATACTGAGGTCAGCGCTCGCTGGATGAAAATCAAGGCGATCGCTTCCTGCTGTTGTGGGATTGATGATGTGAGATATGAAGTACCACAGACTAATATTAGATTTATTTAACGATTCTCATTTGCTCAATTTGAAAAATATATAAATGAAAAAGTAATGCGATCGCAAAACTTAACGGCAGTTTACCCTGAATATTAACTTTCCTTAACCATGAGATTTGTAGGATTCAGATATTCTTACCAAGAGAATTGCATTATTTATTACTAATAACTCTGACTTAATCAATGATGTCAACACTATACGATACCTTTCTCAAAGGCGGAGCAACGATGTGGCCGATGTTAGGATTATCCATCGCTACCTTTGCTTGTGCCTTTGACCGGGGTTGGTTTTGGTTTCAGTTAATGACTAAAGAGGATAGGTTAGTACATGATGTCCTAGCAGCGGCAAAAGTAGACTTATACAAAGCAGCCAAAATTGCCGAACGCGCTAAAGATTTAGCCATTGGTCGGTTTCTCCTGGCACCATTACAACTAAATCAACCTACCCCAGAAACCTTTCATCTTGCAATGGAAGCTGCAGCGGATAAAGAATTCGTCCAAATGCGTAAAGGTGACAAGCTACTGGAAAGCGTGATTGCGATCGCACCTTTGTTAGGGTTACTAGGTACGGTCACAGGTCTGATTACTACCTTTAGTAACTTGAAAATTGGTACTGGTGGTAGCAGCGCTGACTTGGGTAAAGCAGCGTCTGGTATTGGTGAAGCATTAATTACCACCGCTACGGGGATGATTGTAGCAATTATCGCTCTATTCTTTTTCCGAATTTTTGTCAGTTTGCAATCCCAGCAGATGGACTATTTCTCCGAAGTCGGTAGTCAACTAGAACTGATTTATCGTCAACTGTGGTATGAACCAGCACAAGCAGCTAACAGTCCCATTATTAGGGATAGGGATACTTTAGAAGACGATTATCCACAAGACTATCCAGTAGAAGATTCTAACTACATAGTGTCTAACCCCTAGTCCGATTTTGGATTTTAGATGCGTGGATTTTAGATTCTTAGATGCGAAACTAATAGGACTTACGCACACGCTACGAAAAAACAATACTTTGAGATTGCTTCGCTCCGCTCCGCTCGTAATGACGGAAACACATTACCTGTGCGTAAGTCCTGACTAAATCCAAAAGACTCAATCCAAAATCCCAAATTGCTTAATCCTTCACCCTTTATCTGTTCATTACTTATGCCATTAAATTCCCGAAAAAGAGGCTCAAACTCGCAAATGCCAGAAGTCAATCTAGTACCGATGATGGACGTAGTAATGACAATTTTGACATTCTTCATCATCGTTTCTATGACCTTAACAGCCCAGCAACAATCAGTAAATATTGCCTTACCCACCGCTGACGCTGGTACTAATGAACTCAAAACCCCCGACCCTTTGATTGTAGGATTAAATCCCCAAGGTCAGTTATTTTTAGGTGATAAACCAGTTGTCCAAACTCAACTTGCTCAAGAAATGGTGGCTTATTTAACTAAAAATCCAGAAGGAGCAGTTATCTTAAAAGCTGACAAGAAATTGCCCTATGAACAAGTGATAAAAATATTAGGACAAATGCGCGATGTTGGCGGCGATAGAGTTTCCTTGGCAATTGACGCTGGGTAAAAAACAGATATTTCATCTGTGTGCATCTGTGTTTATCTATGGTTCCAAACATCTAAAATCTAGGGGGACAAAGTATTGCCCACCCTACAATTTTCTACTTAACTAGGGGCACTATCTGACACCAAAATCATAGTTCCACCAGAAGGACTGGACTGAAGAATGATGTAACGCTTAAAAGAGTTATTTGTTACTTCAAAGACAGTTCCTGCTGAAGAACTTAAGGAATTAGCATTGAAGCCATCAGCCTGTAATGTACCCCGGATAATTTCCGGTGCTTGACTAGCAGTATCACCCTCAACAGTTCCCCGATATTCATAGGAAGTCGCGTTAGCATCTTCTGGTTTTGAAGGAGCGCTGAGTTGCTGGTCAATTTTTTCCATCACTTGGTCAAATGCTTGCGCTTCAGCAGTATATACATCTCCAACTTGATTTAATTGACTGCGGTCAAGCGGCTCTGGTGCTAACAACATTACCGTACCTTCTTCCCCCTTCTTAAACAAGTGCCAATATTGCGTTTTACCCTCTTTAGACACTTGATAAACCTTCATATCGGCTTCATCGGTGGTTTTTTGGGGTTGGAAGTTTTTAGCTGCTAATTCTTGGTCAAAATGTGCAGCCACTTTATCTATCGTGTCAGAGGTATGTTGGCTATTTTGGTCTGCACTTCCCTTTAACAAACCCATAGAACCGGGTTGCGCTCCTGGATATTGCGGAAAACCAGCAAACGGGTCGTTTACCGTAGTATTGGTTTGCTCCTGTGGAGGAGGACTAGGAGGGGTTTGAGGAGTCTGGGTTGGGGTAGGAGTTGGAGTGGGAGAGGCTGTAGGTGTAGGAGACGCGGTAGGTGTAGGAGACGCGGTAGGTGTCGGTGTTGGTGTGGGTTTTTCTGTAGCTTTAGGAGGAGGGGGTGTTTTCTCTTTTTTTGGTGGTGGGGGTGGTGGTGTTTTCTCTAATTTTTTAGGAGGGGGTGCGGGTGGTTTGGGTTTAGGAATAGGTGGAATACCCGTTTTAGGACGGGGTGCTTTGATAGCAGGTTTGGGAGGTGTGACAACTTTGGGAGCAGCAGCTAATTTGGGAATTGGCTTTGTAGGTGGTTTAGCAGCTGACGGTAGCTGAGAAATCTTAACAGTTGCTTCTTTTTTCGCTCCTTGTTGCGGTGATGCCTTTTTTTGAGCTTCTGTTGGTATTAACAGAACTAACCCGTGCAATAACAAAGAAGTTATCAGCATCGGTCGAATTACCTGTTGTAAGGGAACAGGTAAATTTTTCAGATCTAATTTTTTTAAGTCTAATGACTGAAGCATAAATTTGGCTCTAGAGTTTGTTTTATAGGACTGCTGTGAGACTTGTTTAGACCAATTTCAGCGACTACGATAGATGAATTATCTTTGTGGAACGGCAATGATTTTTTTTGATATCCACAGCACTAATTAGCTGTCTGTCATTTGCTTTTTTTGAGATTTAAAGTTCTATCTTAAGACTGATTTATATTAGCAATTTTGCAGTCTACCTTGATACAGAGTAGTAAGTATTTAAAATTAGAATAACTATTTTTTAAGAAAACATTAAATTAAGATTAATAAAAGGTTTAACGAATCTTAAACCCGGATTATTTTTTTGTTGGTTTTTCCTTAACCACTAAAGGTGTAGTGTTATCTGTGACTGAGTAACAAACGGTACAGAGTCCCTTAAAGACGAGGCAATATGAATTTTTCAACGACCGCCATGCGTCGTGCAGTTACGACTTCAGTCGTCACAGCTGCTGTGGCGTTCAGTCCAATTTTTACTGCAATAGCTCAAGCTGTAACCCTGAATGGCGCCGGAGCAACTTTCCCCGCTCCCCTATATGAAAGATATGCTCGTGAGGTTAAAAACCAATTAGGTATTACAGTTAATTATCAAGCAATTGGTAGCGGCGGTGGTATTCGGCAAACAATTGCTGGTACTGTTGATTTTGGTGGTAGCGATGCGGCTATGACCGATGAACAAATGGGTCAAGTCAAGCAAGGTGTAATGTTAGTACCCACTGCTGGTGGTGCTGTTTCTGTTGTTTATAACGTTCCTGGTGTCAGTAATTTAAAATTATCCCGCACCACATTACCAGCTATTTTCTCTGGTCAAATTACCCGCTGGAATGATGCGAAAATTGCTGCAGATAATCCCGGTGTAAATCTTCCCAACCAACCGATTAAAACTGTTGTTCGCTCTGATGGTAGCGGTACAACTTTTATTTTTACCAATCACTTAAGCGCTATTAATCCTTATTTCAAAGGTAGAATTGGCGCTAATACTGCTCCTAAATGGCTGACAAATAGTCTCAAGGGTAAAGGAAACCCCGGTGTAGCTGCATTGGTGCAACGTACACCCGGCTCTATTGGTTACGTTGAATATGCCTTTGCTAAGAGCAATCGACTCAATTCTGCTCAGATACAAAACAAACAAGGACAATTTATTACTCCTTCCTTACAAGAAGCTAACAAAGCCTTAGCTGCTGTCAAATTCCCTTCCAACTTCCGCGTTTTTGTAGACGACCCAGCCGAAGGTTATCCTATTGTTGGTTTGACTTGGTTGATGGTCTACAAGAATTATCAAGACCCCACCAAAGCAGAAGCTGTTAAGAAGTTTGTTGAATGGATTTTAACTAAAGGTCAAGCCTTAAATGATGACCTTGAATACATTAGTATTCCTCCTAATGTTGCCAATCAAGTGGTGGAATCAGTAAGAAGCAATGTAAAACCATAGTAGTCAGTTTGACAGATTTTGCTCTTGTTTGTAGTGAGCGATAAATCGCTCAATTACAGCGGCTCAAAACCTGAATTGAAGTTACTGTAGGGTGGGTATAGCTCACCCTACTTACATGAGAATAGTTTAATTTTTTGATTTAGAATGGGAAATTTATCAGAAATAGGTTCTCAAGATTCTTATCCATCAAATTTAGGTGACAAAAATTTCGACATTACAGCTAGCAACGGTGACAATTTATTGCTTGACCATGTTTTTACATGGGTAGTGCGTGGTTGTGCTGTGATTACAGTTGCTGTTCTGTTTTGGATGACTTTGATAATTTTTCAAGAAGCTAAACCAGCAATTAATAAATTTGGATTAGGCTTTTTGTCAAGCCAAGATTGGGATGTTCCCAATTTAATTTTTGGTGCTTTACCTTATATTTATGGAACTTTGGTAACTAGTATCATCGCTTTGTTATTGGCAATGCCCATAGGACTAGCAGTGGCATTAATTACCAGTGAAAGTTTCTTACCTCTGTGGATGCGATCGCCTCTAGCTTTTATTATTGAATTAATAGCTGCAATTCCCAGCGTCATTATTGGTTTATGGGGCATTTTTGTATTAATTCCCTTTCTCCAACCCCTGCAACAGTGGCTATTTAAAACTTTTCAATGGCTACCCCTATTTAGTACCGAATCTTTTGGTCCCAGTGTCTTCGTTGCTGGTATCATCTTAGCTATCATGATTTTGCCGACTATGGCATCAATTAGTCGGGAAGTTTTACTAGTCATTCCTAAAGAATTACGCAGTGCTTCTATGGCTTTAGGAGCCACTCGTTGGGAAACAATTTTTCGCGTGTTGTTACCCCAGGGAGTATCGGGAATTGTCGGTGGGTCCATGTTAGCTTTAGGACGCGCTCTCGGCGAAACAATGGCTGTCACAATGGTAATTGGTAACTCTTCTGTAATTAGTTTTTCTTTATTAGATCCAGGGAATACAATTCCGGCAGTTTTAGCAAATGAATTTGCTGAAGCACAAGATAAATTGCATATTGGTGCTTTAACTTATTTGGCTTTGATTTTATTTGCTGTAACTCTAATTGTGAATATTGCTGCTCTAGGTTTAGTGAAGTTAATAGGTAGCAATCAAAAGTAATTTTGGGAATGAGTAATGGGGTATGGGGAATAGGTAATGAAGAACAGGACAGGCAAATTTCATCCGTATATCCGTGTTATCCATGTGTACTAATACTAGGTCTGAATTAGGTGAATCTTTAGCTAAAGAGTTACGCAAACCCCTCACGTTTTGGCGGCTATTGTTTAGCTATGGAATGACAGTAATTGCCTTTATGTTCACCGCCTTAGCCTTGATTCCATTATTATCAATTTTGGCAGAAATTTTAGGGCGTGGTTTATCTAACTTAAAGCCAGAAGTCTTAGTTTCTTTACCCGCACCACCCGGTTTAGAAGGTGTAACTAACGGCTTTGCTAATGCCATTATTGGTACGATAATAATGGTGGGAATTGCGGCACTTTTAAGTATCCCTTGTGGAGTCATGACAGGGATATATTTAGCAGAATTTGGTAAAGAATCTCGTCTTGCTAATACTGTCAGATTTATCACCCAAATTCTCACTGGCGTACCTTCAATTGTCGTTGGTGTTTTTGCCTATGGCGTGATTGTATTTACCACGAAAAAATTTAGCGCTCTGGCGGGTGGTTTTGCTCTATCAATTATTATGTTACCCATTATCACCCTCACCGTTGAAGAAGCCTTAAAACTAATTCCTATGTCTTTGCGTCTTGCTTCTGCGGCTTTAGGTGGTACGCGCTTACAAACAACTTTTCGCGTGGTATTTGCTGCTGCTTTACCAGGAATAACTACAGGTATTTTATTAGCCATAGCGCGTGCTGCTGGTGAAACTGCACCGCTAATTTTTACTGCTTTGTTCAGTCAAACTTGGTCTGAGGGATTATTTAGCCCTTCCGCTTCCCTCTCGGTGTTAATTTACAATAACGCTAACTCTCCTTTTCCCGAACAAAACGAGTTAGCTTGGACTGCATCGATAGTCTTACTCGGCTTAGTTTTATTCATTAATATTGCTTCCAGGTTTCTCACCCGCAAGCGTTAATTTAACTAATTAATATTCAGATTTTTTCAGGTCTCCCACCATGAGTGAATTGATTAACAACACACCAGTAATGACAGATTTAGATTTAATTCCCGCTCTGAGAGTTAAAAATTTAAATTTTTACTATGGGATTCACAAGGTACTTACTGGTGTATCGATGGATATTTACCAGAATCGAGTAACAGCCATTATTGGTCCATCTGGTTGTGGAAAATCTACATTTATTAAATCTCTCAATCGGATTAGTGAACTAGAAGGTACAGTCCGGATTGAAGGACAGGTTAATTTTTACGGTCAAAATATCTATGACCGTCGCGTCAATTTAAATCGGCTACGTCGTCAAATTGGGATGGTATTTCAAAAGCCGAATCCTTTCCCCATGAGTATTTATGATAATGTCGCCTATGGTGTAAAAATTGCTGGTAGACGTTCCAAAATAGAATTAGATGAAATTGTCGAATCCGCTCTCAAAGGTGCTGCTCTGTGGGATGAAGTCAAAGATAAACTGTATCAATCAGCTTTAGGACTATCTGGAGGACAACAACAGCGTCTATGTATTGCGCGAGCTTTAGCAGTCAAGCCAAAAATTTTATTGATGGATGAACCTTGTTCAGCCCTTGACCCGATTGCGACCATGAAAATCGAAGAATTGATTCGACAACTACGGGAAGATTTGACAATAGCAATTGTCACCCACAATATGCAACAAGCTTCTCGTATTTCTGATTTCACAGCTTTCTTTAGCACCGATGAAAGTCGCATTGGTCAAATGGTAGAATTTAACCCCACAGAGAAAATCTTTACTGCTGCTGACCATCCCCGCACCATTGACTACATTCAAGGACGTTTTGGTTAAACTACTTTAGGTTCATAATTAAACAATTACATTACTTTCCAACTCAGCTTAAAAATAGAAAATCACCCAGTTGGTTCACCTGACTGGGTGATGTTATTTTTCCTTTATCTGCTTATTTTAAATTAGGACTATAACTGCGTGTCACATGTAACACTATTGCACCAAAAAGGTATTGCCTTACCCCTACCCACCCATTTGTATCATGATATAAGTGAAACGGCATCACATAATCTTTGGGTGGGTAATAGGGAATGCGCGTTCCGTAAACAAAATGATCTGCCAGTTGCGTAAGTCCTGAAAAAATATTTATGTTATAGGTCTATCAGAAATAAATTATCAATTATACATATCTCGCTTAGTTTATTAATTTACTGTTTATCTATGACTACTATATCGATATATTAATAGTCACTAAAACAATCAATTTATAACTACATAAAAAATATTAACCCTGATTACTGTATGCTACAACAATACCGATGTTTATCTCTGTAATCAATCAAAAATTATCATTAATTAGCCAATAAATAGCGAAATATTGATTATTTTTTAGGAACAAAACATGCTCTCTGTCCTTAAATACCTGGGTGTTGCGTAAGTTGTAATTGTGTGAATGTAAAAAACATTTAATCTAAGATTTTCTGAAAATTCAGTAATTTTTCGGTTGGAGCTTATCAACTATTAAAATAATCACTCAGGACTACTGGAACAGCTAACAAGCTAGTTGAGATAGCACTATCGGAAATCGGGGGATAGATAAATAGTCAATTCTCAATTCCAAATCTAAAATTGAAAATGGTCTGGGTCTTATCTTAAGCAGCAACTAGGTGAAATCTTTGTTATCCTAGGTACTTTCCCGGAGATTTGCCCTTTTATTCTCAGAGATAAAATGGATAAATCTTTGTTTTGAAAAATGGTCTGAGAACCACAGTCTGAGTACATAACCTATGTCCAATGATTACCTTTTACCAACTAACCTGGACTCCGCTCTGTTCAATAAAATCAACAACTATGTTTATCAAGCAATTATTACTCTCCAACAGCAGCAACCGGACTTGCTGCGCGACAAGTACAGGTACACACCCTGGCGGGAAAATAATTATCGCGCTGCTTTAAATAATAAATTAACAGAAATACTCACCCAAACTCAAGACAGGGATAAATTATTCAAAAAATTCTTAAATTTGCTGCTACTTCCCGCTGCTTTTAACACACCTATATTAATTGAATTATCGACAAAAATTCGCCAGTTAAACTTGGATCAATCTCAGTTAAATAATACAGATGATGCTCAAACAATAGACCATGCAACGAACGACAAAGTTGTCACTCTTAGCACATCTCCAGAAGCAAGAGGAATTGCTGTACTGCTCTTAGATGCAGAAAACCTACAACTAACTTTCCCAACCGAACAGTTTCTTGCTAGTGTTTGCACTTGTCCAATTCAAATTAAGATAGCCTTTGCTAATTGGCGCAGCATGGGTAAACTCGATGTAGAATTTCATGGACGGGGTTATGACTTAATTCATGTCCCAGCAGGAAAAGACCATGCTGATGGTAAGATGATTGCTTTTGGTTCCTCGATTCATGAACACTACCCAAAAGCTAGGGAAGTATTAGTCTGCTCATCCGATACAGTCATGACTAACCTATGCAACCATCTGCAAAAAAATGGCTTAACTGTATATCGCGTCCGTCAGCAAGGAGAAGATATCACCGTTGTCAATAGCCAAAATGGTCAAATTACCCATTATTCTCTAGAATATAGCCCAGAAATGCCATCCCTTGAGGAATTTATTAACCAACTCAAAACTTTAATTAAAAGTGAGCAAAAAAATAGTAATAATCAGTGGATTAAATTAGCAAAATTATCAAAAATTTTTCAAAATAGATACAAAAATACTATTAGTGATGTGGTGGCTCATCACTTTCCAGATAAAAGAGCTAGGGATATTTTTGTGGATTATCCTAATGATTTTGTTGTCCATCAAACATCAGACAAATCTGAATTATATGTCACCCTTTTTGATGTAGCCAAAAATCAACGAGCTACTAATTCTGAACAAAAAGCTGGGATTCAATCTCAACCACTAACCAGTATTTCTTCAACAGCAGACCTCGCTCAAGCATTGCTGTCAATTATCGATAAATTGACCAGTAATTCTTCCGTAAAATATGTTCCCCAAGAAACCCTGGGAGTAGAACTATATAAGTTATATGGTGAAGGAATTACCAAAATTATTAAACGCTTGCAGTTTGCTGGTAATTTTACTAATTTTTTACAGACTTCTAGTTATTTCAAACTTGAGAAGTCGGGAAAATCCTATCGAGTCTCTATCGCTGAACAGTAAGAATTCCCAATTTTAAATTGGTGGAGACCTTAGTCTGGAACGTCTCCACTCAAACTTTTTTCGCTATTATGTTAAATAATGTAAATAAATGTAAACTTACTTATGCAACGCAAAGTAATTGTCATTGTTGGTGCAACTGGGAGTATTGGTTCAGCCTTAGCACGCTTACTGGCACCTACAGGTGCGCGGTTGGTATTAGCAGCCAGAAATGCAGAGCGTTTAACAACACTGGCATCTGAGTTAAATACCGAAGTATTAACTGTACCCACAGATATTACAAACCCCCAGCAAGCAGACACACTTATCGACAAAACCGTTGCCCACTTTGGTCAATTGGATGTCTTAGTAAATGCCGCTGGTGCAGGCATTCTAAAGCCTTACAGTAGCCTGGAACCTGCCGATTTAGACAAAATGCTAGATGTTAACTTAAAAGGCAGCTTTTATACCACACAAGCGGCTGCTGAAGTGATGCAAAAACAGAAATCAGGTCATATTTGTAACGTAGTGGGCATTCTCGGCAAACATTCGATGGCAATGGCAGCAGCTTACTCTGCTTCTAAGTTTGGTGTTGTCGGCTTCAGCAAGTGCATGGCGGAAGAATTAAAACGCTTTGGTGTTAAGTTTACCCTCTTCTACTTCGGTGGGGTAGATTCTGCCTTCTGGGACAACATCAGCCTCAAGGTAGACCGCAAGAAAATGTTAACTCCCCAAATGGCTGCTAATGCCATTTTCTTTGCCCTATCTGCCGACCCGCAAGCTGTACCGATGGAAATTAACATTCAGCCCGACAGCCATCTATTTTTCTAGGGACTCTTGACCCTTGGACTGGGGACTAGGGAAATGCTCTATTCCCCTGAAGCTATTACCTATGACCAATTCTAGATTCTTGCTTAGGAGTAACGAGAAAAAGCAATAAAAAAGGCAGAATAACCAAACAGAAACCTTGTTGTGCTGGATTTTCCCACGGTATGAATATTGCTTACGTTCACTTCTATGTAGAAGATGCCACAACATGGCGAGATTGGTTTGTACACCACCTAGGTTTTGAAGCTGTGAGCGGTTTTCCAGCTTTAGTTGGTGGTTTGTCTCCAGAAGATACTAATACGGAAGTGGTTACAAGTGGTTCCGTCTGCTTTGTACTGTCTTCACCACTCCTACCTCCAAGTCCAGTGGCTGAGTTTCTGCACTATCATCCCCCTGGTGTAGCTGATGTGGCGTTTGTAGTTGAGGATGTAGCAAATGTCCTCTCTAAAGCCCAAGCAGGTGGCGCTCAAGTTCTGCAACCCATCCAGCAGTACCATGTAGGTGATGAATATATCAAGTGCTGCAAAATCACTGGCTGGGGTTCCCTGTCTCACACTTTGCTAGAGAGGCGTCCTTTACTATCGGATAGGGCACCAAATAACCTATCCGTTACATCCGCTACCACATCCGTTGCCACTTTTACCGCCATAGATCATATCGTCCTGAATGTGACTGTCGGTGATTTAGAACCCGCGATCGCTTGGTACGAAAAAACCCTCGATTTCCAGCCCCAGCAGCGATTTAAAATTCAAACTGACCGCTCTGGTTTACATAGTCAAGTTTTGGTTTCCTCTCGCGGTGGGGTGCAATTACCCATCAATGAACCATCCTCAGCCAATTCCCAAATTCAAGAGTTCTTAAACGTCAACAGAGGAGCGGGAATTCAACATCTTGCTTTGCGAACCACCAACATTGTCAGGGCGATCGCCCACTTGCGTCAACGGGGAGTCAATTTTCTTCCTGTTCCTCAGAGCTACTATACCCAACTGAAAACTAAGCCTGGATTCCCTCTGTCTCCAGAGGAGTTGGAGGTAATAGCTACTCAGGAAATTTTAGTAGATTGGAACCCAGAAATCCCCCCAGCGACGTTCCCGAAGCATCTCCCTTCAGGGAAATACAGTCCTTCACCCCTACTGCTACAAATTTTCACCCAGCCGATTTTTGTCCAGCCGACCTTTTTCTTTGAGATTATTGAGCGTCGTTTTCAAGCTCAAGGGTTTGGTGAAGGCAATTTTCGCGCTTTATTTGAAGCTATGGAACTAGAACAAATTAAGCGTGGGAGTTTGGAATAATTAGTTACTAGTCATTAGTCATTAGTCATTCTCCCTTGTCTAAGCCTCAAGAGTCCCTCATGACTGGGGAGACTAATGATTATTGACTATATATTAGTTTTCCAAAATTCACTCATCAAGTATTCAAAACCACAACCCACCGGCATTCGGGTTATTCTGTTAATAAAATTTACATTTTTAAGATGCTAAGAATTATTACAGATTTTGACGGACCCATTGCTGATGTCTCCGAGCGCTACTACCGTGTATATCAATTGTGTTTAGAACAAACCCGGCGTCCACATCAAAGGGTCAAACAACTTAAGAAAGCAGAATTTTGGCAGTTAAAGCGCTCCCATGTACCAGAAAAACAAATTGGCATTTTGTCTGGTCTAGATGAATTACAATCCCAGGAATTTGCCCATTTGCGACGTAAAACCGTGCATACTCAACCTTACTTCGAGTATGACAGACTGACACCAGGGGCTGTGGATGCTCTGGAAAGAATACAGCAAGCGGGTGTTGACTTGGCGGTGATGACCATGCGTCGAGTACGGGAACTAGATTACGCCTTCAGTAGCTTTGATATCGCCAAATTCTTTGCTGAAAATCGCCGTTACTGCCTTAGCAACGACTATGTGAAAACCCGTGATGTAGATGATAAGCCATTGCTCATGGAACGGGCAAAAGCCGAACTACCTCGCGTAGCTCAAACCTGGATGGTGGGCGATACAGAGGCTGACATTATAGCAGCAAAAAGAAACGGTGTCAAGTCTATAGCCGTGTTGTGTGGCATCCGCGATCGCGCCCAATTAGAGCAATACAATCCAGACCATATTGTTGCGAATTTAGACGAAGCAGTGGAGTTTATTTTAGAGCGTTCGCTGCAACGGGTTGGATAACACAGGAGGTCAAAAGTCAAAAGTTCTGAGTTCTGGGTTCTGAGGTGAAAACTCAAAACTCAAAACTCAGAACTTATCGCAGGAAAGCGCTAATTAGCCACAACAAAATAAATGTCAGGGTTGTAGAGAATTGTTCTGTCGTTAGGAAGTTAATATACGGTATTAGCAAGCCACCAAGCAATCCACCCACCATCAAGCCAGTCACTAAACCAGCTACGGTTAGCAATACCGCCCTGCCAAATTTACCTTCTTTGCGATTTAAGAAGTACAGACTGACGCCGAAGCCTACCACCAATCCCAGTTGCAAGAACTGGTCGCCACCAGCCCGATAAAATAGGCTAACGGCACTTAACAGAGAAAATATTCCTCCTGGTATGAGGATATCTGCCTGAGATGGCTTATCCAGCATCGATTGTAGCCAAGCGGGGGACTTAGATGCTGGAGGTAGGTTTTCTTTTGGCAGCGCTTGGGTGAGGCGCTCTGGAAAGCGGATGCGTTCAGGCACTTTAATTTTGCCTTCCTGCCGCATCCGCAAGCGATCCATTAAAATCGCGTCGTAAGCCGCTTCAATCAGTTCCAGAGACTTCGCATCGCCGCTATATTCTTCAAATAAGCGATTACGAGCATCTTGTATTTCATCAAAGCTAGCGTCTTCTGATACCCCAAGCTTGTCGTAGGGATTTTGATCGCTCATGGGAGTTTATTGCCTCAGCCTCAGTTAGGGGCAGCTTTACTTAAAAACAACAATAGACGGTTTGCAGTCAGTCGCCACCTAGACCTCGCCCTTAAGGGCGGGGATTAATCAGATAATCAAATCGATAGTTTGCCCTACCAGTATCTGACGCGGGTAAATGTGACCGACTAGGCATCATTAACTAATAGTCACTTTAACATATGGAAAGAAGTCCGTGTATACCCTCATGGGGTTCACTAAGGGCGCGATTTACCATATAACAAGGGTAAAAATCCATCAAAGGCAATTTTATGAAAAAATTAAACTTTGCTATTCTTGCTGTGAGAGCTTGTAGATCCCGGAACGAGTTAGAGACTGTTAGCGTCAAAATTACTTATGGCATCCAGCAACATCTCGGTATAAAGTAAAAGGACTTTGATTTGCCGACTCGGTGCAATTAATTAATGACCCAGCTTCAAGTAATGCAGCTACTACCAAGAAATTTACCTGATGGTTATCAGTTTATCCGGAAAACTTATTGGGATGACCGGATGAAGAAGCTGATAATTGCTGATAATTGTTTAAGATGCTGTTTACACTATTATCGGGCTAATCAGGAAATTCTTCCCGTAGCCTTGTAGCTGTTATTGCCCAAAGCGGAAACGCCGCATCCTGTGCTATCCGCCTGTTAATCCTCATAATTTTTGTACAAAGTGATGGTCATGGCTCCAGCCAAGATTCTTGTCGTTGATGACGATCCTGCAGTTCGGAATTTAATCCAACGCTTTTTGAGCAAGCAGAACTATCAGGTGGAGTCTGCCGAAGACGGTAAGACAGCCCTAGCTTTATTTGAGCAATTTAACCCCGACTTGGTAATTCTCGATGTCAATTTGCCAGATGCGATTGGCTACAACCTTTGTCAAGAGATGCAAAGTCGGACTGGCGTTTTCGTCTTAATGCTCACTAGCCGCGCAGATGAAGCTGATAAAATTCGTGGTTTTGCTAAAGGCGCCGATGATTATCTCACCAAGCCTTTTGGTTTGGGAGAATTAGAAGTTCGAGTAGCAGCCATACTCAAGCGTCAGCGGATTGTTACTACCGCTGAGCAGCAACGTCTGGTGTTTGAAAAACTGATGATTGATCCGGTACGACGGGAAGTAACACTCAATAACCAACCTGTCCCCTTAACCGCTCTCGAATTTGACTTGCTACACTTTTTAGCCAGCCATCCGGGTCGAGTTTGGCGGCGTGCCGAACTCATCCAAGAAGTCTGGGATTATGATTATGTTGGTGACCAACGGGTCGTAGACGTACACATCGGTCAAATTCGCAAGAAAATAGAAGCCGATTCTAGTCAACCAGCATTAATTCAAACTGTACGGGGCGTTGGCTATAAATTTGAGTGTCCTACCCCATCCCCGCCAGCAGAAAAAGTACAGTAGTAACAAAGGAAGTTAGTTGATGTTTATTTCCCCAGGCGGGGGAATCCCGCCTGTGAAGTAGCATCTATTGGCGCTTGGTTACTATTGAGAATAGTTTGTTGCTAATTTTCCAGTTCTTAGACTATTTCATGGCGGGGTAAACCTAGAAATTCAACCCTATGTCATCAACCTAGTTGCAGTGTAATTGCTGCACAACGAAACTCCGGTTAACTGCGCCCGAATATTATTGACTGGTGCTAACCTCTGATGATGGGAGAGACTATTTTAAAACTCTGTCCCACAAATTTACAGCTAATGTCTTCGTAGCACTTCCTCCTTAAGGAGGATAATACACAATTCCTAATTCACTGGCGAGATAGTTTGTTATTTATCTAGACTTATGGCAATTTGTGGATCTGTGGTTCCACCAATCAAGTCAAGAAAGCCAATCAAAGAAATTTATTTATCAACAATCAAAAATCGCCATCCTAAAGAGCCACAATTGGAAAGTAAGAAGACGGAATTATGTCTTGGGTGTGAATCGGTTGTTCACGAGAAATCCAGTTACTCAAACCATATAAGGGCTGATTCAAAGCTGTTAGCGAATCAGCTAACATCACACCACCAACAGGGCAATAGAATAGGGTGTTTTGTGTGAAGTACCCCACCGTAAAGACGGATGGGGCTTCGTGTCTCCTTCACCGTCGCTCTTTTGGGTCTATCTAGCGATAGATACCCGGAACTAAATCCGGTCTGAGTCTTACGAGAGTGTCTCTGGTCTTGCGACCTTTATCTCCTCGTTGGGATAACCCACGCAGCCACCCTGCTTCCCCAGGCGGTTATTTTTTCTCGTAACCACTAATACCTGCAGCCACAATCAGGCTATTCAGTCCCTAGCTACTTTTGCTGGCTCCGTAGTATGTATTGCTACTTAACAGTGATGGAATAAAGTTTCTAGGTAGACACGAGCAGCACGGCGATCGCCATCTCCATTCTGAAGCAAGAACAATGATAGGGCTGCGGTCAAAACACGGTCTTGGTCCCAATCAGGATGGGTTTCTAAATAGCTTTTGAGCGCCTCGTGCAGGGATTCGGGAATTTCTGCCAGGATACTAACCGTTGCGTTCATCATAAGTTTCCCTCTAGGGGTAAGTGGACAGGGCAACCATGCTTTCTAAAAGCTACATTCAGGCAACACAGAGCGCTAAATAGCCTGATAAATGGCTATAGTAGCCCCTGAAGGTGACAAATCTCAGGTCACTAGTAGACCAGATTTGTTGACCAGACTTAAACAAGCCGGTCGCATCATTTTCTGCCAAGAGGGGGTGGGTTTGTCAATGCTGCGAAATATTAAGAAACTTGGGAATCCTGAAAAACATCAACGTAAATATAAGGCTTTTAGGCATATTTTTGTTACATAACTTTATCTTAACTCAGTGATTGCCTTAACTGACCGTAACAAGTGCAAAATCCCCAGCAAAACCGCAACCGCTCATCAGACCGTCAATAGCCTGTGGAAAACGTCAAAAAAGCCTGTGGAAAACCTGTGGAATCTGTGAGGAAAAATTTCGCGAATGATAAGAATTACAAAAATCGGGAATGGGTAATGGGGTATTTTTCCTTGTCGCTCTTCCCCAGTCCAGTCATCTCAGGGTCTAGTCATAGCTCCCCAAGTGGAGGAGACTTCGGAGCATCTCCTCTTCTGCAGGGGAATAGGGCTGAGTGACTTGTAGAACATTGTCAGGAGTGATAGCTACATCTGGTTTTACCTTGCGGTTAATCAGTTGTAATACACCCATAATGTCACCGTTTTGGGTGTGCATTGGCATGACTATGACTGAGCGAGTACGGTAGGAAAAACAAACATCAAAACTGTGGTCTAGATGATAAGGAGCGGTAGCTGGCAAATCATAGGCATCTGCGAGATTTAAGCTTTCACCAGTTAAGGCCACATAACCCGCTAAACTATTGGCAGTTAAAGGTACAGCGAACTGTCTAAAAGTAGCTTCTTTAAGAGAATAATTTTGCGATACCTTAAAAATCAACTTAGGAACACCATCGCTATTGTCTATTAGATAAACACTACCAGCATCACTGCATGTAATGGCGCGAGTCTTAGATAAAATTATATTTAGCAATTCTTCTAATTCATCGCCGCTACAAACAGTAGTACGCAGCGATAGTATCTGGTTGATTAACTTTGCCGCTTCAGTAACTTCTTGTAAAAATTCCGGCTGTTTGAGGCTTGTTAACTGCCAGTTAGGAATAGTCATAGACACTCACGTGTAGATTGCACTAATTCAAAGTGTAAGTTGAAGTAAGGTTGCTCCCGAAAGTCATGAGCAACATCTGTAACAAACCTCAAGAAACTTCCAGATTTTTGCAGTGCCACTCTTGAGATAAGGAGCGGATATTTTCTAATTCTGCTGCACTCATGCGATCTAGATGAGCAAGAACCATGTTCATCCGTCCTTGAGAATGGAGGCGATCGCGATTACGGCTGAGAAAATCCCAGTATAAGAAATTGAAAGGACAAGCGCTATCACCCGTCCGTTCCTTGGGATTATAAACACAGCCACGACAGTAATCGCTCATCTTATTGATATAGTTGCCAGAAGCAGCATAAGGTTTAGATGCCAGCACCCCACCATCAGCAAATTGTCCCATACCAATGACATTTGTTTGCATCACCCAGTCGTAAGCATCAATAAAAGCTGCATGAAACCAATTTTCTATTTCTTGGGGTGAAGTTCCGCAAATGAGCGCAAAGTTACTTAACACCATTAATCGCTGAATATGATGGGCATAACCAGTTCTTTGCACTTGCTGGAGAATCTGGTACAAACAATTCATCTTGGTTTCACCCGTCCAAAAAAACTCTGGTAACGGATGGGTATGATTAAACCAATTGCGCCGCTCATACTCGTCATTATCCATAGAGTAGTAGATACCATGCATATATTCTCGCCAACCCAGCACCTGGCGGATAAAACCCTCTACACTATTTAAAGAAAGTTGCTGTTGATAATAAGCAGCCTCAGCAGCTTGAATCACTTCTGTGGGATGAAGCAACCCAAGGTTTAAATATGGCGACAGCAAAGCGTGCCACATGGTTTCTTCACCCGTAATCATCGCATCTTGGTAAGGCCCAAAACCTGGCAGCCGGTTTTGAATAAATGAGTCTAATACTTGGAGTGCTTGCTGACGATTTACCCCCCAAGAAAATGGTTCAATATCACCGTAGAGGGGAATCGTCAAAGACTTAACATCGGAAATCACCGCTTGCGTAATTTCATCGGCAGCAAACCACAAAGCCGGGGGTGTCTGTAGCTTCCCTTTGGGGGGTTTGCGGTTTTCTTTGTCAAAATTCCACTGTCCGCCAACGGGTTGCTCTTGCTGCATCAAAATTTGCCAACGTCTGCGTCCTTCCCGATAAAAATCTTCCATTAATAAACGTTTACGACCTTGTGCCCAATTTTTGAACTCATCGGGACTCCACAAAAAATGATTGTTGGGGACTAGGGTGATTTTGCACTTTAGTTCTAGACTTTGAATTACCTTGAGGAAGGGACGGTCATTCGGCGCCATCACCCGTAGCTGTGTAATTTGATGTTCACCAATCCAGTCTTGGAGAGGTGTAGCAAAATCATCCGCAATTTTGTAGGTGACAGCGTAACCTAATTGCCGTAGTTCTTCAGCAAAATGGCGCATCGCTGACCATACCAATACTAGTTTTTGACGGTGGTATGGACGTGTTTGGACGTGACTGAGTGACTCAATCAGGATGACAGGTATTTTACATTTCTCTCCAGATATTTCTAGTGCTGCTTGTCCAGTCCACAGTTGGTCGCCTAATATCCAAATACCAGTTGTCATCAAAATTTACAATTCATCAGGGGGAGGGGGGAAGATACAAAAATTTGCACTTGATGTAAATTAATTAGGAATTACGCACAAGTAACGGAAAAATCAACCTTACTAGAACACAGAGAACACAGAGAAATCACAGTGGAGTGGGATTTTTTGCGTAAGTTCTATTAATATTTGTTTAGGCTTCGGGCTTTTTTGTTAGCCCCTGAAACAACAGTTGAATAGCCAAAGCGAGTAAACCCAATGTCACCAGCGCAAATATCCCTGTTCCTAAAGTAGCGACACCCAAAACCAGGGTGCGTACAGCAGAAGAAATCCGTAGCGCTAGTTGGTTATCGGAATGAATGGGTTTGTTGGCAAAACTAGTGGCTATTGCCACCATTAATAAATAGCAACCATACCCGACTCCGCCGGAAATTATTGCCCCGATTAAGCAACGTAAAGGGGTGGCTGGAATTTCGTCTTGTGTATCTGGTTTGGGAGTTAAATTTGGGTCGTTCATGGTATTTAGGGAATGGCTAATGGCTAATGGCTAATGGCTAATGGGAGTTGGTGAATGGGGACTCTTGAGGACAAGGAAGAAATAATTACCTATTACCTATTACCCATTCCCTATTCCCCATTACCTATTACCTGACTGTGCTACGTAAATTCCTTTAGTAGTGAATTTAGCGACGAATAATTCTAAATCCTCGTCGGGAATTGCTGTTCTGACATACTGTTTGGCTTGTTCTGCTTGGGTTTGGGATTCACAGAGGGCAAATACAGTCGGTCCGGAGCCTGACATCATGGTGCCTAATATGTCAGCTTGGGCAAAGGTTTCCCGTAGCTTTTGGACTGGGGGATATTCTGGGAGGACGACTTTTTCTAAGTCATTGTGCAGTTTGTTAGCGATTTCGACGCCATTTTTATTGACTATGGCTTTTACCATTGCTCCGGAATGTACTGCTGCTGCTCTAGCGGCTAAACTGTCTTTATCCCGCAGGTAAGTACTACCAAATTGCTGGCGATAGGTTTTGTATGCCCAAGGGGTGGAAACTGCTAAGCTGCGGTATTTACCTAATATTAGGTATAAATTATCTATCCCAGTTAGGGAGGCAAGTTGCTCACCTCTGCCGGTGGCGATCGCAGTTCCTCCACCGACACAAAAGGGCACGTCGGAGCCTAGGGTAGCGCCTAATTCTTCAAGTTCGGACTGGGTAAGTCCTAATCCCCAGAGCAAATCTATCCCGACTAACACGGCTGCAGCATTGGTGGAACCACCAGCCAAACCGGCTGCGACGGGTATGTGTTTGTGGATGGTGATGTCTAGTCCACCGTATTGAGCGTAGGCTTCGGGAAATTGCCTTGCCATCAGTTCCGCCGCTCGGTATGCCAAATTAGTTTTATCGCTAGGTACTTGCGGATGGTCGCTGTAAACGCGGATATCTTGGATGCTGCTGGCTTTTAAATCAATCCTATCTGCCAAATCAATACTTTGGAGAATCATTACCAGTTCGTGGAAACCATCGGGGCGATCGCCGATAATTTCCAGGTATAAATTAATTTTTGCCGGGGCAATTAAAGTGTAAGAACGCATTTTTTAATAAGTGCTGAGTGCTGAGTCCTGAGTGCTGTAGGCTCATATCTTGCACCACGGGAGGTTCTACCTCCCAAGACTGGTTCCCAGGTTCAACCTGGGAACGAGAAACGAGAAATAAAGGCTCCGCCTTTTGGTACAAGATGTCAGTAGGGTGCAAGGTATTGCCTTACCCCTACGGACTCAGGACTGTTAACTGATTTGCTAGGGCTACCCATTGGGCAATGCTGATGTCTTCAGCGCGAGCTTGGGGGTTAATTTCTAATTGTTCCAGTAATTGGGTCAGGTGGTCACGCTCTAGGAGAGATTTCAAATTATTTCGCAACATTTTCCGCTTGGCACCAAAGCCCAATTTGACCAAATTATCCAAGCGTCGGGGGTCTTGGGCTGGGGTTTGTTGGGGTCGGGGACGCAGACGGACGACAGCGGAATCGACTTTCGGTGGGGGATAAAAAGCCTTAGCGGGGACATCACAGACTAGTTCACATTCAGCTAAAT
>Ga0114939_10000814_pt1 | contig 25758 bp, 18 predicted proteins | sample AshMeaCrysSpring_FD_87196 | JGI IMG/M metagenome (GOLD analysis project Ga0114939, IMG submission 87196) | Groundwater microbial communities from Big Spring, Nevada to study Microbial Dark Matter (Phase II) - Ash Meadows Crystal Spring | ecosystem: Environmental > Aquatic > Deep subsurface >...
CTTTTCGCGGAGCGCGAAGAAGCGCTGGAGGTTGTGGACGTTGAGGGTGGAATCCTTGAGATCCTGAAAAGGGGCGATCAGGTTGCGGAGGTCGGCGGGCCGGTTGTTGAGCGGCGTGGCGGAGATGAGGATGACTTTTTTCCGCAGCGGTTTCCCATCGTCGCCGATGCGACGGGTGTCGGTTTTGCAGATTTTCTGGAGCTGATCGAAGGCTCCGGCGGTATCGTTCCGGAAGCGGTGCGCCTCGTCCACGATGATGAGGTCGTAGCGCTCTGCGTTGCGTACTTTGTGCAGGCTGCCGTTGGTGACGATGCGGACGTTGTCGAGGTGGAAGAGATCGCGAGCGGCCTCCCAGTTTTCCTCGAGCGCAGGAGGCACGACGATCAACGTGTGCGAGCGGTGATCGGGGAAGCCGTTCTGGAAGAAGAATTTCCGGGCGATCAGGGTGGCGATGATGGTTTTCCCGAGACCGACGACATCGGCGAGGAAGAAGCCATTGTGTTTCTGGAGCAGACGAACGCCCTGAGTGACGGCATCCACCTGATAGCTGAGGCGCTTGAAGCCCTTCGGCAAGTCTTCGGTGGCGTTCGGATCGTAGTCGATGGATTTGCCGAAATACTCGGTGAGCAGCTTGTAGTAGAGCTGATAGGGAGTGATCTCGGTTCCTAGGTAGGTCTTGGCGGCGACCTCCTTGATGTCTTTCGGCAGGACATCGACGGCTTCCTTCCAAAGGGCTTCGAACTCCTTGGTGGCGAACTGGACGTCATCGAAGTCGTGAAGCAGGACGTTGAATTCGTAATTCGATTCCGGACCGCGGACGCCGAGGCCGGCTTCGGTGAGGTTGGAGGAGCCGGTGATGACCGCGCCGGGCTTGTGCTCGTTGAAGCCTTCGGGTCGGAAGATGTAGATTTTCGCGTGGAGATTCTTCGTCGGGTGGGCGCGGACTTGGATGCGCTTGGTGGAAACGTCGTCGATGAACTGGAGAATGCCCCTTTCGACATCGGGCGAGTATTCCGCCTCCTCGATGTCCTTCAGGAGGCTGGCTTTGATTTGAGAGAGAGTTTCACCCTCTGCGCCGTGGAAAAGTAAGCCGCGCTTCTGGTAATCGGCGATCAAGGAATCGACGTTGATTCCGACAAGAATCCGGATTTCCGGGACATTTTCCAACATGGGCCGGACTGCAAACCAGCCGGAGGAGCGAAGGTAACCGACCAGGGCATCGAAAGCCGCCAAGTCCTTGTTCGACGAGAAAACGCCCTCAAACTTGGCGAAGAGCGTCTGCGCGCCGTGGTTGGTGAAGAAGCGGGTGGACATTGAACTTGCGGAGCGCGTCAGATGAATTGAATGTTAGCCGTCGCGTTCCAGGTTGAAAGGAAGAATTGGCATAGATCGACAAGCTCGGCAAGAACGCCGAAATCACCCGCTTCAGGGGCCTTGGCGAAATCTCACCCGACGAGTTCGGCTTCATGATCGGCCCGGACATGCGGCTCGACCCCGTCGAATACGAGGAAGGCAAGGGCGTGAAGGAACTGCTGGCCTTCTACATGGGCAAGAACACCCCCGAGCGCCAGGACTACATCATCGAGAACCTTCGCGAGGACGTGGACAAGCAGGTCGAGGCGGCGGTGGCGTGATGGAAGACTTGTAGCGGCAGTCTGTGACTGTCGCTGGTTGTTGGCGGAAAAAATGCGACGGCCACAGTCCGCCGCTACAAATTTACGCTCACCGGCACCTTTTCCCCCAGCATGTCGTGATCCCCTCACGGCGGCGGTGATTTCGCCATCGTGTGCGGGAATGACGCAGCTGCCGCTGACGAGGTCGGTTTTCTTTTCCGGGAGGTCCCGCAATGCAACGGGGGGCTGCTGCAATGGCTGCGGACGGCGCGGCTGATGATCGGTGGGTGAAAATGAAAAGCCCCCGCGTTGTGCGGGGGCTCGGGAGCGGGGAAAAAGCCGCGCTTTCCTCAGTTGAATGAGGGCGACTTGTGCTGGGTGAAGTAGCCGTCGCTGACATACATCGTGCCCGGATAATCGGGCAGCGGGCCGGAGTCCGGCGGCAGCGGGATGTTGCCATGGGTGGCGTCTTCCGGCTGGGAGTAGGCGATGTTGACCGGGGTGCCCGTCTTGACGAGGCGGAAGAATTTCGGGGCCAGGTTTTCATGCATGCGGATGCAGCCGTGGGTGCAGGGGTGGTGTTTGACCCATCCGGTGTGGAAGCCGTAGTTGGGTTTGAACTCGCACCAGTATGGCATGGGAGTGCCCTTGAACGACCAGCCGGCGGGGCGCTTGGCCAGGAAGGTTTGCTGTATCTGGCTGCCGTTGTAGGCATAGCCGTGGGTGTTCGCGCGGTGTTTGTGCTCCTTGTTGAAAATCGTGAAGCTGCCGCTCGGGGTGGGGGTGCCCGGCGCGCCGACGGAAACCGGCATGGACAGGAGCATCTCGGAGCCTTCCATCACATAGACGCGTTGTTTGCTCAGCGATACCTTGACGCGGACATTGCTCGGATTGGAGGGAAGTTTGGCCGGCCGGTCATAGGCGTGATACGCCGCAAGGCCGGAGCCGCCGCCGGTGGTGGAGCACGATGAAAGGAGCGCCGCGGCGGCGGACATCGCGGCGGCGAGGATGAGGGGCGTTTTGAAATGCATGGTGGTTTGGAAAGTTGCGGGAGAATTGCAGTGATTTCAGGAAATGCAAGCACCTCCTCTCGGGCGGCTGCGGGGGATTCAGCGGGCCCGCTCCCAGGAGTCCACGCGGTTGTCGATGAACCAGACCGAGGCGATGCGATAGGGGACGTAGGCGACCTCCGGCCCCATGGCAAAACCGTAACCGTAATATCCATGGCGCCGGCAAGGCCCGTTGTAGCGGCCATAGGTTGCGTGGAAATCCGTGTAGTAAACCGGCCGGGAGGCCGCGTAGTCCCAGCGCTCGGTCACTTTGCCGTTCCTGGAGCCCTGAAAGACCCGGCCCGGCCGGCCCCATGCGAGGTAAACGGCATCGGGTGGCATGCCGCGGCTGATTTGTCCCTGTTGCACCTGCGCGCGGTGGTTCTGGCTCAGGGCATCGAATTTCCACGGCTCCTGCCGTATCCGGGTCTGCGGGGTGATCGGCGCGCAGGATGCCAGAAGCAGTCCCGCGGACAGCAGCATGATCCATGTTTTCATGCGTGAAACCTAGCCCGACTTCCGCAACTGGGAAGAAAAACCGGCTCCGGGCACGCGCCCAGTTTAGACTTGCAACGCCTTTGCCCCCCTCCTAAAAGCCCCGCCGCACGGCTTCTGACGAAAGAAAGGAGTGGGTCTCGCACCCACTCTTTTGCGTCTCCGGACATCAGAAGCGGCGTCCGCAGAAACAGCCCGCCATGACCAACGATATCGTCGCCCTCATCGAGTATTACGAAAAGGAAAAAGGAATCGACCGCGAGAAGGTCGTGGCCGCGCTGGAATTCGCTTTCATTTCCGCATACCGCAAGATGGTCCCCGGAGCCGACGCCATCGAGACGCTGCGCGCCGAGGTCAACACCCGCAAGGGCGAAACCCGCATTTTCGCCTCGCTGACGGTCGTGGCCGATGAGGATTGCAAGGACAAGTTCAACCAGGTTCCGCTTTCCACCGCCCTCAAGAAGAATCCCGCGGCGCAGCCCGGCGACATCCAGGAATTCAACGTCACGCCCAAGGACTTCGGCCGCATCGCCGTGCAGACCGCCAAGCAGACGATGATGCAGCGCCTCCGCCAGGCGGAGAAGGAGATGATTTACGAGGAATTCAAGGACCGCGCGGGCGACGTGGTTTCCGGCACCGTCCGCCGCTTCGAGCGCAACGACGTGATGATCGACCTCGGGAAATTCGAAGGCATCATGCCCAACCGCGAGCGCGTCCAAGGCGAGGATTACAACATCGGCGACCGCATCCGCTGCTACGTGCTGGCTGTGGAAAACGAAGGCCGCGGCCCGGAAATCATTCTTTCCCGCAGCCATCCGAATTTCGTTCGCCGCCTGTTCGAGGCGGAAGTGAACGAAATCTCCGACCGCACCGTGGAAATCCGCGGCATCGCCCGCGAGGCCGGTTTCCGCACCAAGGTCGCCGTCTGGAGCATGGACCCGAAAGTCGATCCCGTCGGAGCCTGCGTCGGCATGCGCGGCGCGCGCGTCAAAAACATCGTCCGCGAGCTCAACAACGAGAAGGTGGACATCATCCGCTGGAGTGAGGATCCGAAGGAATTCGTCCGCGAGGCGCTGAAGCCCGCCGAACTCCGCTCGATCACCATCGATGAGGAGAACAAGGTGGTCCACGTCACCGTCGATGAGGCGGATCTCAGCAAGGCCATCGGCCGCAAGGGCCAGAACGCCCGCCTTTCCTCACGCCTGATGGGCTGGGACGTCCAAGTCCGCCGAGACGAATCCAAGGAGGAGCAGTTCAAGGAAAAGATCGGCGGCGCCGCCCACTCGCTCGGCGCGCTGCTCGGCATTTCCGACGAACTCGCCGAAAAAATCACCCTCGCCGGCGGCATCGCCCCGGAATACATCATTGGCATGTCTGCCGAGGACATCGCCGACATCGGCGGCATCTCCATCGAGGAGGCGGAACCGATCCTCACCCGCGCACAAGCCATCGTCAGCGGCAGCCAGTCCCCCGTTTCAAGCGACTGACACTTTCCCCCGACCCACCGAACTTTCCAGAACAGCCGGATGCCCGAAGACCGCAACAGCTCACCAGATCAGGAAAAGGTTCTCGATCTTCTAGGATCGACCAGGAAGCCATCACGCCGTGAGCGCCAGCGCAAGGAGGCGGAAGTCGTCACTCCGGCTCCCAGCAAGCTCGAGATCGCCAAGAGCAAGGCGCTCGATCTCTTCTCCGAGGAGAAAAAACCCAAGGTCCGCAAAACCAACACTCCGCCGAAAGCCGTGTTGGGAACGATTTCCAAAATCCTCGAGCGCGATGATCCGGCGATGGTCAAGGAGCCGCCCGTGAAGGCCGCCTCGACCGCGCCAGCCCCGGCCGATGAGCCCGCCGCCTCCGATGAGGACGAAACCCGGGACCCGAAGCTCATCGTCATCAAACCGCCGATCCTGATCCCCGAACTGGCGGCGCGCCTCGGCCTCAAGCCCTTCAACATCACCGCGGACCTCATCAAGATCGGCGTCTTCCCCGCGCCCAACCAGCCGCTCGAACCGGACGTCGCCGCGAAAATCTGCGAAATCCACGGTTTCATCTTCGAGCGCGAGAAACGCGACAAGGAAAAGGGTTTCCACAAGGTGGAGGAAGTCATCAAGGAACCCGAGCTTCCCGCCGAGGAACCCGGGGATCTTCTCAAGGACCGTCCGCCGATCGTCACCATCATGGGCCATGTGGACCACGGCAAAACTTCGATCCTCGACTTCTTCCGCAAGTCCAAGGTCGTCGCCGGCGAGGCCGGCGGCATCACCCAGCACATCGGAGCCTATCAGGTGATCCACAACGACCGGGAAATCACCTTCCTCGACACTCCCGGCCACGCGATTTTCTCCGACATGCGCGCCCGCGGCGCTGACATCACCGACATCGTCGTCATCGTCGTCGCCGCCAACGACGGCATCATGCCGCAAACGCTGGAGGCCATCAACCACGCCAAAAAAGCCGGGAAAACCATCATCGTCGCCATCAACAAGTGCGACCTGCCGTCCGCCAACGTGGACCGCGTGAAATCCCAGCTCGCCGAAAACGGCCTGCAAACCACCGACTTCGGTGGCGACACCGAGTTCGCCGAGGTTTCCGCGCTCACGGGCCAGGGCATGGAAACCCTGCTCGAACTCATCGCCCTGCAAGCCGAGGTTCTCGAACTCAAGGCCAATCCCAAAGCCACCACCCGCGCCGCCGTCATCGAAGCCCGCGTAGTTCCCGGCCGCGGCACCACCGCCACCGTGATCGTGGAGTCCGGCACGCTCAGGGTCGGCACGCCCTTCATATGCGGCCCCTACGCCGGCAAGGTCCGCTCGCTCATCAACGACCGCGGCGAAGCCGTGAAATCCGCCCACCCCGGCATGCCGGTGGAAGTCATCGGATTCGAGGAACTCCCCAACGTCGGCGATCACCTCACCGAGATGAAATCCGAGCGCGAAGCCAAAACCCTCGCCGCCGAGCGCCAGGAAAAGGAACGCCTCGCCCGCCTCAAGCCCCAGCACCGCAACCGCCTGGAAGACCTCTACACCATGGTCACCGAGGGCGGCGGCAAGGCCCAGCTCAAGCTCATCCTCAAGTGCGACGTCCAGGGCTCCGTGGAAGCCATCAGGAAAGCCGTGCTCGCCATCGAGTCGGAGAAAGTCGAGTGCTCTTTCATCACCGCCGCCGCCGGCCCGATCACCGAATCCGACGTCGCCTACGCGTCCTCCACGGACGCCATCATCCTCGGCTTCAACGTCAAGGTCGAGGCCAAGGCCGTCAAATCCGCCAAGGCCGCCGACGTCGAAATCAAACTCTACTCGGTCGTGTATGAACTCATCGACCAGGTCCGCGAGGCGATGCTCGGCCTGCTCGAACCGCTCACCCGCGAAACCGTCATCGGCCACGCCGAGGTCCGCCAGGTCTTCAAGCTCTCCCGCGGCCGCGCCGCCGGCTCCTTCGTCACGGACGGCCGCATCCACCGCAAGGCCCACGCCCGCGTCATCCGCGGCGGCGTCCCGGTCTTCGACGGCCGCATGTCCACGCTCCGCCGCTTCCAGGAAGAGGTCGAGGAGGTCCGCCAGAACTTCGAGTGCGGCATCCGCCTCGGCGAGTTCAACGAATACCAGGAAGGCGACATCATCGAGTGCTACAAACTCGAAAAAGTCCCGCAGACGCTGTGACAAGTGCCGAGTGATCAGTGAGCAGTGATCAGAAAGATCGATGGCTGCTTCTTCCTCTGATCACTGCTCACTGATCACTTCCACTTCTTCCGCCCATGTCCCGCCGCCTCGATCGAGTCAACGAACTGCTCCGCCGCGAGATCGGCAACGTCATCCAGAAGGACTACGAGTGGCATGGCAAACTCGTGACCGTCAGCGAGGTGGAAATCACCCAGGATCTCAAGGAGGGAAAAGTCTGGATCGGCGTGCTCGGTGGCGACGCCGCCCCGGTGATCGACAAGCTCAACCGCGATCACGGCTCGATCCAGAGCAAGGTAATGAAACGCGTGGTGCTCAAGTCCACTCCCGTGCTGAGATTCCACCATGACGCCTCCGCCGTGCGCGGCGTGGAGATCGTGAATCTGCTGGAGGAAGTGGACAAGCTGCCCAAAGCTCCCGAAGCGGAACCGTGACCGGATCAACCCACCCATCGCAAACGAACGCCAACACCGGAATCCTTCTGATCTCATGCGCACTGGCCGCTGCAGCAGCGGTTGCCGCGCCGGAACTCAGGATTTCCCCGCCGCCGGATGGGGGCGATGCGGTGCCGGCATTGCGGGATGCCATCGGGAAGTGCCGGGCCGGAGGCATACGCCGGCTGGTTCTGGATCGCGGCATCTGGCATCTGCACCCCGATGAGGCGGATGGAGCGTTCCGCCATGTCTCCAACCATGACCCCGGCTACAAGCGGATGGGACTGAGATTGGATGGGTTCGCGGACTTCGAGGTGGACGGGCAGGGAGCCGTGTTGATGTGCCACGGCGTGCTCATTCCGATCACGGTGGATCGTTCCAGCAACATCACGCTGCGCAACCTGACGATCGATTGGAGCAAGCCGTTTCATCTGGAGGGCGGCGTGGCCGCCGTGGGAGCCGATTTCTTCGAGGTGGAGATGCTGCCCGAATGCGAAGCGTCAATGGTGGGCGGCAATCTCCTGGGCGGGATGGCGGAGGGCGTTATCGAAGACCCGCGGAATCCCAAGGAGTCACGGCAGAACATCGAGTGGAATTACTGGATTGACCCGCAAACCCGCGCGGCCGCTGCCGTGCAGCCGGTGTTGCTGACATGGAATCCGAGAACCCGCTCCCACGCCGAGATCACCGAGGTGGGAACCAACCGGTTCCGGATTCGCAACGCGCACCTCAAGGAACTGCCGACGCCTGGCTCGGTGATGATCGCAAAAGGCAGGAACCGTCCCAACCGTTTGTCGCCAGCAATCCATCTCGCCAGTGTCCGGGGCGCGGTCATCTCCGATGTCACGATCCATCATGCCGGAGGAATGGGCGTGATCGCCGAGGATTGCGCGGACATGACGCTCCGCCGGGTGCGGGTGGAACTGAGGCCGGGATCAAAGAGCCTGATCACGACCACGGCGGACGCGACGCACTTTGTCCAGTGCCGGGGGGATGTTTTGGTTGAGGACTGCTTCTTCGAAAACATGCTCGACGACGCGCTCAACGTCCACGGCATCTATGCGGTTGCCGCTCCGCTCCGCGCGCCCGGCCGCCTCGGCGTGCGCTTCCAGCATTTCCAACATCTCGGCATGGTGTTCGCCCGCCCCGGAGACCGCATGCTACTGCTGGACCGCAAAACGATGACGGGCTATGCCGAATTCACCGCCAAGGAGATTCTCACGCGCAACGAATCGTTCCATGAGCTGGCCGCCGACAAGTCGCTGGAGGGAGTCCTCCGTCCCGACAGCATCGTGGAAAATCTCGACGCGCGGCCGGTCCTGGTTTTCCGCAACAACACCGTCCGCAACAACCGGGCGCGCAGCATCCTCGTCAATCCGCTCCGCGCCCTCATCGAGAACAACCAGTTCGAGCGCCCCTCGATGGGGAGCATTCTGATCGAGGGCGACAGCAATTACTGGATGTCTTCGGGCAGCCCGGAAGAGACGATCATCCGCGGCAACCGCATCGTCGGATTGGCCGCAAGCGCGCCGATGATCGCCACGGAGCCCCGGCAACAGGCGGAAGGACTGCCGCTTCCGCCCTTATATCGAAGCCTGCGGGTGCTGGACAATGTGATCGAAACTCCCGGGCCGACCGCCGTGGACGTGCGCAGGATCTCGCGGGTCGAGTTCGGGAACAACACCGTGCGGTTCACGGGACCCGCAACGGATGCGCCCGCCGCCGCCCTGCGCTTCATCGCCTGTGAGGATGTCGTCGTTCGCGGCAATCGGTGCGACCGTCCGTCGGCGGTCCAAACCATCCCCGCCGGCACGGCCCTGCTTCTCGACAACAACAGGAACCTGGTGCGTGACTCCGGGAAATGACACAATCCCTGGCCTTTCCTGTGAAAGGGCCACTGGATGCGGCGCCGGTACGGGCATCTTTATTCCTTCGGGATCTTGGGAAGCAACACTTCGGGTATATTGGGCAGCTTTTCTCTGGCTTCGATTCGAGTGCCTGTGTCTCCAGACCAGCCGTAGTAGAGGATCTTCCATGATCCGTCCACCTTCTGCAGGATGGCGAGGAAATCCGATTCGAGTTCATCCGCCACCTCCTCAGCGAACGGTCTCCCGTTTTTGGGATTTACGTGTCCTTCCAACTTGGCCCACTCCTCGTAAACCGATACCGATCCGGTGAATATCACTTCCGTCCCGGCGTGTTTCGAGACCGGACCACGCATGGCATCCATGATTGCTTTTCGTTCCGGACTGCCGATTTTGGGTTCCGTCACCTTTCCTTTTCTGGAGGATTCGGCCTTCTGGATGGGCATGCTTTTTTCCCAAATTCGCCCATCATAGGCATCCGATGCTGAAAGGTTTTCAAACGAGGTGGGGGATAGCATCCGGATTTTGATTTTGCAGGACTTTCCCTCCCTTGTGTGGACCAATTCATCGCCGTTCAGCGTCCATGTGCCGGAGGACTTGGCAGCCGCGTCTTGATTCGCTGCCGGCCCCCTTACGGTTTCTGTCACGCTCACATACGTCCCATCCGCCTTGTATGTTGTGGTTTCTGAGTATCTTCCGTATGTGGTGATCCATTCTCCGACTATGTCAGGGGCCGCGATCAGGGAAGGGGTTAAGAAGCTTGAGGTTATGAGGGCGTAAATGATGGATTTCAAAGCAAGCATTTTTTGTTTGTTTGCGGGTGGTGATGGTTCTTGCAGAACGTCCAATCGGAAATTGAAGTTTGCTTCAACACAAATCATTCGCGGTGAGCGTATCAGGGTGAGATCGACCTGCTCCTGTATTGAAACGGCAAGAGACATGGCTTCCAGGTGAAATACACCGACCGACCTGCCATGACCGCCTCTCAACGCCTGGCCATGGAATGTCTGCGGCTCGACCGCTTGGATGTCATCTGCTCCGGCAACGCCAGCTACCCGCTGGCGGATGGCATTCACGCTACAGGATTGGATCGGTTGTCGGAACATTTCCAGACTGTCGCCTGATGAGTTGGCTGGACGGGATGATCCTTCAAAAAGGGCGAAGTGCCGTGGCGTGACCATGGCGGCGGTTTACAACCGCCAGGCCCCTCCATCATCATGCGCCCGAGGGGTTGCAAGAACTCCGCCGCCAATGGAGGCCATGAATGGAATTGGCGGGAGTGTCGCATGGTCCCGGCACAGAGCATGCACATGATACCCGGTGTCTTCCGGAGGTTCCTGGCCATCCGGTATTTCCTTCATACAAGCCGGCACAACCCGTGGCCGTTGTATGCATGATCCGCGCCTCCGCGGACTCATCATCCCTTGCTTCGTCAAGGCGACAAATCGTGGCGAAAAAGTCACAAGGAAAAGCAGGCGCCCGGAAATGTTATCGCGAGAGTGCGCAGCGCTATCCCTCAACTCCATGAAACTCCACCCCATATCCGCATTCCTAACCGCGCTTTGTTTCGCGCACTCCGCATACGCCCTCTCCCCCGGAGACATCGCCTTCACCGGCTTCAATGCCGATGGTGATGACGATCTCGCGTTTGTCGCGCTCTCGCCCATCCCCTCCGGCACCGAGATCCATTTTACCGACTCCGAATGGAACGGCACGGCGCTCAGCGGCGACGAGGGATCGTTCACCTGGACCGCCGGCTCCGACATTCCAGTGGGAACGATTGTCACACTGAGTTCGCTTAACGCCAGCGCCGCGCGCACGTCCAACCTGGGAACTTTCACCGCGACTTCGGGTTCGTTCAATATTTCCGGGTCGGACGAGGCTGTCTTCGCCTACGCCGGAACCTTGGCGACCCCCAGCACTTTCCTGGCGGTGATCGCCAACGAGGATGCAGCGGGTGCCGGCTTCAACCTTACTGGCACCGGGCTGTCGGAAGCCGCAGGCACCGCAATCATCTTCACCGGTGACGAGGACGGCATGCGCTACACAGGCCCCCGCAGCGGCCAGGCGACCTACGCCGGCCACCTCACCGCCCTCGCCGACAAGACCAACAACTGGGAAACTGACAGCAGCGACGGCACGCTGTATTTGCCTTTCAGCGAATCCCGCTTCCTGATCCTCTCCAACCAACTTCTTCTCACCGAAATCCAATCCAACCAGGCATCGGCCGGCGCCAACGATTTCTGGGAACTCACCAACATCGGCGACACCGCCGTGGACCTTGGCGGCTGGAAATGGGACGATAACAGCCGCAATCCGGCCGACGCCGAGGCCGTGACCATTCCTTCCGGCGCCAGCATCGCCGCCGGCGAGTCGATCATCTTCACCTCGCTGGCCGACGCCAGCTTCCGTTCCTGGTGGGGAATTTCCCCGACCGTCCAGATCATCACTGGCGGCCCCGGTCTTGGCCAGAACGACGGCATTGCGCTCTTCAATGCGGCCAACGTCGAGCAGTTCTTCTTCAACTATACTGCGGGAGGCTTCACTAAGAGCGACGGCAGCCCGTCCGCCGGTGGTCATGCCGGAGCATCCGCAGGCGGCACCGCCACACAATCGCTCGTCTGGGATCCCGCATTCGGTACGGTCAGCCCACGCTACACTGCAGCCGCGGTGGGAGTGAACGGCGGAGTGGCCTCGACGATCAGCGCGTCGGACATCGGCTCGCCCGGCTTCAGCGGCTTCTCCACCGGCAGCGGCCCGTCCATCACCCTCTCCCTGAGCGTCACGCCAGCGAGTTTCTCGGAAAGCGCCACCAATCCGGCGGCGACGGGCACCGTCACCCGTGATGCTGCAACCGCCGAGGAACTGGTGGTCACGCTCGCCTCCAGCGACACCACCGAAGCCACTGTGCCCGCCACCGTGACGATCCCGGCCAATCAGACCTCGGTCAATTTCGACGTCACCGCTATCAATGACAATTTCCCGGACGGAAACAAGACCGCGACCCTCACTGCTTCCGCCACGGACGCGACCACTCCGACCTTCGACCTCACCGTGCAGGACGACGGCGACGTGATCACCACCAACCTCATGCTCACCGAAATCCAGTCAAACCAGGCCAGCACCGCCGCCGGCACCGAGGACTATTGGGAGTTGACGAACTTCGGCGCCTCGGCAGTTTCGCTCGCGGGCTACAGTTGGCATGACAGTGGTCGTTCCGGAGCCACCGCCGCCACTTACGCGCTGCCGCCCGGCACCACGATCGCTCCCGGCGAGTCCGTGATCTTCACAGTCGCAGCACCAACGGATTTCCGCACGTGGTGGGGCATCCCCAACACCGTCCAAGTGTTCCAGACCACCGGCGCGCCCGGGCTTGGCCAAGGCGACGGGGTTTCGTTCTTCGACGAGGGTCAAAACGAACTGTTTTTCTTCAGCTACGCCGCATCGGGATTCACCAAGGAAGATGGAAATCCCTCTCTCGGCGGTCACGCCGGCCCGTCTGGCGGCGGCAGCAGTGACACCCAGGCGCTCGTCTGGGTGCCCACCAGCGGCACCACCAGCCCGCGCTACGCCGCCGCCACCGGCAGCAATTTCGGTTCCTTCCAGGCCGTCTCCGGCGCGGACTTCGGATCCCCCGGCCTCGCTGGTTCCTCCACCACCACTGACACCAGCGTGACCATCAGTGATGTTTCGGTGGAAGAAGGCAACTCCGGCACCACGACGCTCACGTTCACCGTGACCCGCGACGATACACTCGGCGCGTTCACCGTGGACTATGCCACTTCCAACGGCAGCGCCACTGAGCCGGCCGACTATACGGCAGCATCCGGAACCCTCAATTTCACCGCCGCTGGTCCGGCCACGCAGGACATCACCATCACGGTCAACGGCGACGGCGACGTGGAAACCGATGAAACGGTCTTCGTCACCCTTTCCAACATCGTCAATACCACCGGCACCGCAGCCCTGGCGGATGCGCAGGGCGTCGGCACCATCGAAAACGACGACCTTTACGTCCAGCCGACCAACCGCCTGGCCTTCAGCACGCTGGGATCGATCACCCTCGGCGGCGCGGAAATCCCCGCCTTCGACAAGGCTTCCAAGCGCGCCTTCGTTTCCTCCAACAGCGGCATCCAGGTGGTCGATCTCACCAACCCCTCCGCCCCCGCCGCTCTGCCGACCATCAACCTCATCGCGCTCGGACTGCCATCCAACGACGTCTCCTCGGTGGCTGTTAGAAACGGCGTGCTCGTCGCCTGCACGATCGCCTCGCCCAAGACCGCTCCCGGCAAGCTCATCTTCCTCAACGCGGCGGATGGCACGCTCATCGGATCCATCGACGTGGGGGCCAATCCCGACCAGCTCACCTTCACGCCCGACGGCACCAAGATCCTCGTCGCCAACGAAGGCGAGTTGAACGGCTCCGCAGCCGTGGTCTCCGACGATACTACTCTCGGCAGCGTGAGCATCGTCGATGTTTCCGGCGGCTACGGCTCGCCGGTCGTCACCACCGCCGACTTCACCTCCTTCAACTCGCAAGTGGCCGCGCTCAAAACTGCGGGCGTCCGCATCTTCGACGGCGGCATACCCTCGACCGACTTCGAGCCGGAATACGTCGCCGTTTCTCCGGACGGCACCAAGGCCATGGTCACCCTCCAAGAGGCCAACGCCGTCGCCCTGCTCGACATCGCCACGGCCACCTTCACCGCGGTCGTTCCTCTTGGTGAAAAGGACTTCAGCCCGCTGCTCGCCGACTTCAGCGACCGCGACGGCCCGAGTGCCTCCAACAAGATCAACCTGACCACCGGCAACCCGGTCTTCGGCCTCTACATGCCGGACGCCATCGCTTCCTTCAGCGCCAATGGTCAGACTTACTATATCACCGCCAATGAGGGCGACGACCGCAACGACTTCCTCACTCCGGATGAAACGACCACCGTCGGCAACGTCGGCTTTGATCTGGACGACACGACCTTCCCGAACGAGTCCTTGCTCAAGACTGAGGCCAGCCTCGGCCGCCTCACCGTTTCCAACTCCACCGGCTTGCGCGGAGACTCGAACAACGACGGCGACATTGATCGCATCCTCGCCCTCGGCGCTCGCTCGTTCTCGATCCACGATGCCAACGGAAACCGTGTCTTCGACAGCGGCGACATGATCGAAAAAATCGTCGCGGGCCAGTTCCCGGCGAATTTCTTCGACTCCCGCAGCGATAACAAGGGTCCCGAGCCCGAGGGAGTCATCACTGCCCGGATCGGCAGCCGCACCTATGCCTTTGTCGGCCTTGAGCGTTCCCACATGACCCTTGCCTTCGACGTGACCGATCCGAACAACGTCAGCTACGCGGGTGCCGCACTCCGCCCCGGCGACCTGAATCCGGAAGGCCTCGTTTTCGTCAACGCCGCGGACAGCCCGAACGGCAAGCACCTGCTGCTCGTCGCCAACGAGGATTCGAACACGCTCAGCGTTTTCGAAATCGAGGAAGCCACCGACTTCACCCTCCAGCTCCTCCACCTCGCCGATGCGGAAGCCGGACTGCTCGCCTCGCAGACCGCGCCGAATCTCGCCGCTCTCGTGGATGCCTTCGACGGCACCTACCCGAACACGCTGATCCTAGCAGGTGGTGACAACTACATCCCTGGTCCCTTCGCCGCCGCAGGCACCGATCCGCTCGTCGCCGCCACCCACGACAAGGGCAACAACCCGTTCGCTGCCGATATCGAAATCCACAACCGTCTCGGTGTGGAAGCCTCGACCATCGGCAACCACGAGTTCGACTTCGGCACCAACGCGTTCTCCGACGCCATCGCCGACACGAACTTCCCTTACCTCAGCAGCAACCTCGACTTCTCCGGCGATTCCGGCATCTCGGCCCGCTATCAGGAAACCGTTGGCACGAGTGGGCTCGAAGATGCCACCTCCGTGAAAAAGAAGATCGTCCCGAGCTGCGTGGTCACCAAGGGCACCGAGAAAATCGGCCTCGTCGGCGTCACCACCCAGATCCTTGAAACCATCTCCTCCACCGGAAACGTCGAGGTGAAAGGCTTCGCCGGCGACGGCAGCGAAACCAACGACATGGCCCTGCTCGCCAGCCAGGTGCAGCCGGTCATCAATGACCTCATCAGCCAGGGCGTGGACAAGATCGTGCTGATGGCCCACCTCCAGCAGATCACCTTTGAGCAGCAGCTTGCTCCTTTGCTGACCGGAGTGGACATCATCCTCGCCGCCGGTTCCAACACCCGCCTCGGTGATTCCAACGACGTCGCGGTCGCCTTCACCGGCCACGCCGCTAACTTCGCCGGAAACTATCCGATCTACACCGCGGGTGCCGACGGCCTGCCGACGGTCATCGTCAACACCGACAACGAGTTCACCTACCTCGGCCGCTTGGTTGCGGACTTCGATGCCGATGGCGTGTTGATCGTTCCCAATCTGCTTGCCAACACGGCAGTCAACGGAGCCTACGCCGCCACCGCGGTAAACGCCGCCGCCACCTGGGGCGTCGCCGAGGGCGATCTGCCCACCACCGCCTTCGCCCCCGGGACCAAGGGTGCGCTGGTCAAACAGATCACCGATGCCGTCCAGGGCGTGATCACGGTCAAGGACGGCGACGTCCGCGGCTACACCGACGTTTACCTCGAAGGCGAGCGCAACTTCGTCCGCAACCAGGAAACCAACCTGGGCGACATCAGCGCCGACTCGATGATCTTCGTCGGCCAAACAGCCCTCCCAAGCGCCCTGCACGTCGCGGCGCTGAAGAACGGCGGCGGCATCCGCGCGGCCATCGGCGCGGTGGACGTGGTGTCTGGCGACAAGCTGCCACCGATCGCCAACCCGGCTGCAGGCAAACCCGCCGGGGGCATCTCGCTGCTCGATATCGAGAACTCGATGCGCTTCAACAACGGCCTGATGCTCTGCGACACCACGCCCGCCGGCCTGAAGGCCATTCTCGAGCACGGCGTTGCCTCGCTGGGCAACCAGGGCCGCTTCCCGCAGATCGGCGGCATCCGGTTCTCGTATGATCCCGCTGCTACCGCAGGCTCGCGCGTCCAGAGTATCGTGCTGATCGATGAGGATGACAACATCACCGGCCGCGTGGTTTCTGGCGGAACCGTCCGCACTGACGCTCCCGCCACCATCACGCTGGTGACACTGAACTTCCTCGCCAACGGCGGTGATGGCTATCCGTTCAAGGCCAACGCGGACAACTTCCGCTTCCTGCTCAACGATGGCTCGCTCTCCGCCCCCGTGGACGAAGGCCTGAGCTTCACCTCCGGTGTTCCCGCCAACATCCTCGGCGAGCAGCTCGCGCTGTCGAACTACCTGCAAGACCGCTACGCCAGCCCGGCCGCGGCCTACGACATCGCCGAGACCGAACCCGCGCTCGACACCCGCACCCAGGGCCTCAACGTCCGCAGTGATACGGTCCTCGCCGGACCCGCCACCTTCACCGCCTGGCTTGCCGAAAACGGCTACTCCTCCGGCGGCATCAATACCGACACCGACCTCGACGGTTCCACCGACCTGGTTGAATACTTCTTCAACCAGAGCCCCAACGACTCCTCCGATCTTGGCAACCTGCCGGCCGCCACCACTTCCGGCTCCGACAGGCTGCTCACCTACACCACCAACGACACGGTGGCCGGCGTTTCCGGCACGCTCCTCTGCTCCGATGATCTCGGAATCAGCGATCCCTGGGCGCCCGCCGTGGAAGGACTGGACTACGAGGTCGTCAGCAGCTCCAGCAGCGGCGGACAAACCACCACCACGCTGCGCGTGCTTGGCGGCGGCTCCTCGAAGTTCTTCCGCTTCGCCGTCGAATAATCGCCCTTCCCCCCCATCCCCCGAGAACGGCCCTTTCGGTAAAACGGAAGGGCCGTTTTATTTTATAGCAGATACTTCGAGGCCTGCTCGACGTCCTTGTCGCCGCGGCCTGATAGATTGGCGATCAGGATGGCGCTCTTCGGCAGGCTGCCGGCGATTTTGGAGACGTAGGCCATGGCGTGGGCGCTTTCGAGCGCCGGAAGAATGCCCTCGCAGTGCGCGAGTTCCCGGAAGGCGGCCAGCGCCTCGTCATCCGTGGCATAGGTGTATTCCACGCGGCCGATGTCGTGCAGGTAGGCGTGCTCCGGCCCGATGGCGGCGTAGTCGAGGCCGGCGGAAACCGAATGGGTCAGCTCGATCTGACCGTCGGCATTGGCGAGCAGCCAGGTCTTGGTGCCTTGCAGCACGCCGAGTTTCCCACCTTGGAAACGCGCGGCGTGGCGTTCCGGGATGATGCCGTCCCCACCCGCCTCCACACCGACCATGCGGACGTCATCATCGCCGAGGAACGGATGAAACAGGCCGATGGCGTTTGATCCGCCGCCGACGCAGGCGACCAACAAATCCGGCAGGCGGCTTTCTTTTTCCAGAATCTGGCGGCGGGCCTCCACGCCGATGACGCGGTGGAAATCCCGGACGATCATGGGAAACGGGTGCGAGCCGAGAGCCGAGCCGAGAATGTAGTGGGTGTGATCGACGCTGGCCACCCAGTCGCGCATGGCTTCGTTGACGGCTTCCTTGAGCGTTTCCTGGCCGGCGGTGACGGCGCGCACCTCGGCACCCATGAGCCGCATGCGGGCGACGTTGAGTGCCTGGCGCTCCATGTCCACCTTGCCCATGTACACGACGCACTCCATGCCGAAGCGGGCGCAGACGGTGGCGGTGGCCACGCCGTGCTGGCCGGCTCCGGTTTCCGCAATGATGCGCTTCTTACCGAGCCGTTTGGCGAGCAGAACCTGGCCGAGCGCGTTGTTGATTTTGTGGGCGCCGGTGTGCAGCAGGTCCTCGCGCTTCAGATAGATTTTCGCGCCGCCGAGCAGTTCGGTCCAACGCTCCGCGAAATAGAGCGGCGTCGGGCGGCCGGCGTAGTCATGGAGCAAGCCATCGAGTTCCGCCTGGAATGCGGGATCTTTCCTGGCGGACTCATAAGCTGCGGCAAGCTCCTGCAGCGGGGCCATCAGGGTTTCCGGCACGAACATTCCGCCAAACCGGCCGAAGTGGCCGGTGGCATCCGGGACGGTTGGGGGCGGTGTGGCGATGTTGCTCATGTGCCCGAACCATCGGGTTTGGAAGGCGCTTGATCAACCCGGAATTCAGGCGGCCGGGTTCAAGCAGTGCCGGTCAGCTGCAGTGCCGCCGCCACAGCCCGGAAGCTGGCCAGGCCCGCTTCGATGTTGTCGATGATCTCGTCAGCGAGGTCGGCGGGCTCGGGGAGGTTGTCGAGGTCGGCTATCAGGGCAGGAAGCTCCAGCAGGCGGGCGCGGAGGGATTTCTCCTGGGAGAGAAGCTCACGGAGGGTTTCCGGGCGGTGGAAGGTGAAGACCTCGCGGGAGCGGGGCTTGGGATCGCGCTGGTCGGTGAAACGGGTGAGGACGCCGGTGGCCTCGTAGAGGAAAGGCAGCGGCTGGCCGGTGTGCTGGACCCATTTCAGCTTCGCATCCGCGTAATCCTTGGTCTGGTCCTCGACGGTAGTGATGTTGTGGCCGAGGGTTTCCTTTTTCGCCTCGATGACGCCGACGGGTTGCTTGTCCACGAACAGCACGTAATCGGCGGGACCAGAATCGGTGGTGTATTCGCGGACCGCCTGGCCTTCGCCCTCGTTGAAGTCGATGACATCCTTGTTCTGAACAGTTCATCCGGCGGCGCGGAGCTGCGCGTCGATGGCGTCGCGGGCTTTCTGTTCGGGATTTTGGTTAGGCATCTGTGAGAGACGCCTTAATCCGCCATAGAATGTGACAAAGTGGAAGGCGAATGATGGGGATCGATTCCATACTTACGGCAGTTTCCAAGCGCTGCGGAATTTCCCATACTCCGCCTTGGGCAGCAGCACATAGAGCGGCCGCCGCGCGGGGTCGATGCGGGCGATGAGTTCGCGGAGTTTATTCTCGTCCATGGTGGTGCAGCCGGCGGTGGGTTTGCCGCCGCCGCTCCGCCAGATGTGGAAGAAGATGGAGGAACCATCGCCCGGCATCACTCCGGGCGGAGCGTTGTGGGCAATGAAGAGCTTCAGCGCGTGGGCCGGATCTGTTTGTTTCATCTGCTGCTTGCGCTCCCAGGGCGAGGACGGGTCGTGTTCCAGAACCAGGTGGCGGTTGTAATGTTCCGATGCGGGATCCTCGACCCAAAGATCGCGCGGTGTGATCTGGCGGTAATATAACTTCGGGTGCTTGCGGATGGTAGCTTCGTATCCCCATGCGCCGCCGATGGCGAAAACTCCGGCGGGCGAGCGCCAGTCGCCTTCCTTTTTGGTGACGGATCCGGGCGGCACGGGATGCATGCCAGCGCCCCAGACGAGGCCGCTTTTTCCGAGGCGTGCCTGCCAGGGCGGACCGCTTTGCACCCAGCGGCCGCCGGATTTTTCGTAAAAACGCAGCGTGGCGGTGGAACTGTTCCAGGTTTCAGCGATGCCCGCGAGGCATTGCGTGGAGCTGGCGGGAAGTTCGAAAGCCACGGCTGAAACGAGCGTGGCAAGCGCGACGGAGCAGTGAAGAAATCCGCGGAAAATCATGACGATGTGCGGTGAGACGAAAGCCCGGAAACCGGCGGCCCGCAAGCGCCAAGGCGGCTTTCGCAAGGCGTGCTCTGAGGCTTCGGCATTGGCGTGAGTCAGAAGCGTCACGATCCGGTTCTGAAAGGTGCCGAAGAGGCGTTCGCTTTTGCCTCTGGCCTGGGGGGCGTGACGGGCACCTCCAAAGGCTTCATCACCATCCAATCGCAACGGCCACCCACAAGAAACCGGTTTTGTTCCTGCCTGACAGAAAAAGACGGGATATTCCGCGTTCCGATGGCTGCCGCGGCGTGATGGATGGCAGGGCCGGCTTGGGCGGCATGATGGAGGCGGTCAGTTTCCGGGCGGTTTCACCTCTGTGGGGGGTGGAGGCTGCACGCCGGGATCATCCACGGAAAACCAATGGCAGGCGGCGACTCCGGTGATTTCGAATTTGCGTTCCATGTCCACTTCCGTGCGGCGGACTTTGAGGCGGACGCGGATCATGCCATCGGGATTGAGGTCGGGAAGACGGCTGTCATAGACCTTGCCGCCGCCGCGCGCGAGCTTGAAAGCGGCTTCTAACAACGCGCCCTCCCTGCCTCTGCGCGGCACGAGGAATTCCGGTGATTGGAAGCCGGCTTCGCGGGGCTGGCCGAAACGCGGCGCGTAGAGCACCAGGCTGATGGTTTCCGCATCCTTGCGTTCCTCCGCCAGCCGCTCGCGGGCCAGCAGGCGGAACTCGCCCTCGGCGGGGCCGCTGCCGGCGAGGAACAGGGACCACGGATAATCGCTGTAGCGCGCGTAGTGTTCCCAATCGAGCCGCCACTCGCCTTGTTCCTCGCGAAAGACCACATCCAGCGTTTTGCCATCGGCCGATTTCCAGTGGGCCTCCAGCGCCTTGCCACCGGGCAGATTGAGCAGGCCGGTGCCGGCGAGGCTGAGTTTCGCGGGGTCGATGCTGGTGATCGGGTTCAAGTCGTAGAAACGAGCCATCCGCGAGGCGGTTGTGACGGGTGACGAAACAAACTGGTTCTGTTTCTCGGGGACGCCGGCGGCGAGGAAACCCTCGAAGACCGCGCCGCACAGGGGGCCGGCCTTTTGCAGGAGGATGATGTCATCATCCGCGAGAGCGGGCGGCGCGCCGGCGGCGTTGCGCGAGGGGCCGCCTTGCGGCGCGGCGCGGTGCCACTTCATGCGGGCTCCGAGCACGATGAGGAAAAGCAGCGATGTCCAGCCTGCGATGAGCTTGAGGGTGAGATGGCGGTTCTTGCGCTTGCGGATGGTGCGCTTGCCGCGCTTGGGTCCGCTTGCCGGGGCCCTCCCGGCTGTGGCTGCGGGCTCTGGCGGCAGGGTCTCCGGCAGGCCGGTGGCGGGATCGCCTCCGCAATTCGGACAGACGCGCCCATTGAAATCCCCCGCCGGGGATCGGAACAGCGTTCCGCAGCGCCCGCAGTGGAACCAAAACTTATCAGGTTTGCTCACGAGATGAGTGTATTACGGGGTTATCCAGTCCTTGTGAAGCAATTCCCCGACCAGCCATTGGTTGGGAGGCGAGCCAGCAGGGCCGGGTTCGAGCCGGAGGGTGATTTTTTCAGGTTTGCGGGAGGTCACTTCAGAAAACGAAGTCCGTCTCAAGATTCCTGCCACGGCACTGTTGACGTATCCGCCACGGCGGCCGTAGCACCAGATGAACTTCCCGCGATCCGGGGATGCGAGTTGATAGCACTGGTATTGCTGTTCGGGAAACGCGATGGTGTAATAATCCGCAGGAGAGATCCAGCCGCGGATTTCCGTGGGGTCTCCCTCTTTCTTCTCCAGTTCCCCGAAGGTGGCCGTGCAGAATGCGACGCTGGCTTTCCAATCGAGCAGGAGGCGTGCTCCCTCCAGCACGTAATAGGCCCTGAATTTGGAAAAATCCGGCAGGTTTCCCTCAAGCAGACCGCAGACACGGCGGTTGTTTTCGAAAACCGTCCATCTGACGCCCTTTGGCGGAGACCAGTCCGCAGGCACGTCCAGCGGCCGGTGGTGTGCACGGACCAGCGGCCCCATGGCCGCGGCATCGCGGACGCACGGGAGCACATCATCGGCAACCCGCGCTTTGGCGAACGCGCGGAAAATCTGTTCCGCCTCAGCCTGGCGGGTGAACATGTCAGCCAGCGGCTCGGCGCCCTGGATGGCATCCATGGGATCCGAAACCACCATGCCGTGGCCGTGATGCGGGCGCGCTGCGTTGGACTGATTGATCAATGGCAGCAGCATCATTGCCCCCACCACCAGGACGGCGACGGCCAGGCCTGTGGCGAAAATCCACAGAACGGACTCCTTTCGGTGAATTCCCCATTCGCTGGCCTCTCCCGGCGGCATGGAATTCCGGTCACGGGCGGCCGGCTTGACATGCAAGGCCGGCATCCTGTCGGGAAATGGTTTTTCTGGTTCAAGCCGCACCACTCCGCCGCTGACGTGGCATACTTCCATGCGGGTGGCAGGCTCGATGGAAGCGCGGGAAGGGAGCCTGGAATCAATGCACAGGCCCGTGGCGGCGAACGGGGTTTCCGCCAGCGCCCGTTTGGGAGGCAGCGCCGCGTTTACGGACTGAAGAACGGCCGCGTCCGCCCAGACGTCATCCGGAGAAACTTCGGGAATGTCCGGGGCAGCGCAATCGAACAAGCTTGGTTCCATCAGGGAAACTTCGTGACGGTTCGGATGATGACTGGAACTTCCAAGGCATGCAAGCCGGTTAGGCCCGCGGGGGCGGGCCTCCGGCAATTCCGCGCTCCAGCGCCTCGTCCATCGCGCGCTCGACGAGACGGGCGGCCAGCGCCTCGGTGGCGGCGTCGAGGCGCCGCACCGCGGCATTGAGCGGATTGGCTGCGCCACCGGCCAGGGCTGTTCTAACAGCATCCGCCGCGGCTTCGATTTCCTCGCGCTCCCCGTCCAGCGCCAGGCCCTGGCCGAGCACGGCTTCCACCGCCGGCAGCAGTTCCCGGGCCTTGAGACTGGCCTCGGTGAATATGCGTTCCGCCATGTCGGTGAAGGCGTGCTGCACGGACTGGCCGATCATGGATTCCACTGTGGAGTCGTCCACGTTGATGGCGGCGTTGCCGAGCCGGACCACGGTGTCCGCGCCGGTGGCCACATCGCGTGCGAGCACTTCGAGAATGCCGTTTTCGTCGATTTTAAACTGCACGCCCACCCGGGCGCGGCCCTTCGGCGCGGCGGAGAATGGCACGTCGAAATCTCCGAGCTGCCAGTTGTCGCGGGCCATTTCCCGTTCGCCCTGAAGCACGCGGACTTTCATCGCGGTCTGGCCGTCGGCCGCGTTGGTGAACATCTCGCCGGCCTTGCAAGGGATGGTCGTGTTGCGCGGGATCAGCACGTTCATCAGTCCGCCGAAAGTTTCGATGCCGAGGCTGAGCGGCGTGACATCGAGCAGGATCATCTTGCGCAGGGCGCCGCTCATCACGCCGCCCTGGATGGCCGCGCCGAGGGCGATGGCTTCGTCAGGATGTTGGGAAAGGTCCGGCTCGCGCATGAAAAGCTCCGCCACCGCCCTCCGAACCGCCGGGATGCGCGTGCTGCCGCCCACCAGCACCACGGCGTCGAGCTCTTGCGGTTTCAGGGCGGCGTCCGCCAGCGCCTGGCGGCAGTGGCGCAGGGAGCGCTGGATCCAAGGCGCCGCGACGGCTTCGAGGTCCGTCCGCGTGAAGGTCTGTTCGAGGCTGTTCGCTCCGTCATAAAACGGCGCGCGGAAAGCGGCCTCGTCATTATCCGACAGAAGGCGCTTCACACGCTCCGCTTCCTCCATCAAGCGGACGCGGGCCGCCGCGCCCGGGTCCGCGATGCCGGCGCGTTCCATCACCCGGCGGAGAATGAGGGCGTCCAGATCGTCGCCGCCGAGGCGGGTGTCGCCGTGGGTGGCGAGCACCTGGAAGACTCCGTCGCGCATTTCCAGAATCGATAGATCGAAGGTTCCTCCGCCCAAATCGTAAACGGCCACCCGCGAACGCTCGCCGAGCTTGTCCAGACCATATGCCAGCGCGGCCGCGGTCGGTTCGTTGAGGATTCTAACAACCTCGAGGCCCGCGAGTTCGCCGGCGCGCTTGGTGGCGGCGCGCTGGGCGTCGTTGAAGTATGCGGGAGTCGTGATCACGGCTTGCGTGATCGGGGTTTCCATGCGCCACTCCGCGATGCGTTTCAACTCGCGGAGGATTGCCGCGCTGATTTCCTCCGGCGATTTGCCGAGAACGCGCGGAAGGCCGCCGGGGCCGGATTGCACGGCGACGGGAAAGCCGTCCTCCAACTCGTCCATGCGCCGTCCCATGAGCCGCTTGATGCTGGTGACCACGCGTTCCGGTTCGAGGATTCTGCGGCGCAAGGCCGCCTCCCCCACTTCCGTTCCACCGTTTTTCCCGATCCACACGGCGCTGGGCGTGATGCGGCGGCCCGCCTCGTTGGCCAGCAGAATGGGAAAGCCAGAGTCCGCCACGCCCACCGCCGAGTTGGTGGTTCCGAGGTCGATGCCCAGAATCATCCCGCTCATGCGTGCGGCGGTTTGGCGGCTTGCGCGGATTTTCGCAATTCCATCACATGCAGTGGCGGCACGTTCAGGAAGCACAGCTCGCGGCGCACGAGATCGAAGAGCCGGTGGGTGGAGATTTGGGTCGATGCCTGATAGATGACGAAGCGGCTGTCCGCGCCCATGCAGAGGGCGATGTTGTCCAGCAGGCGTTCCCGGAGATTCCGATCCATGATGGTGAAGGGCAGTCCCGAGACAATGTAATCGGGCTCCGAAACCCCGAGTTTTTCCAGGGTTTCGGCGAGGTGAAGGGCGTTGGCCTGGACCACTGAAATGCGGGAGTCATGGGCGAACTGGCACCGCAGGTGCGCGGCGAATTGTTCGTCCAGCTCGATTAGAATGAGCCGCGAGCCCGCACTCATCCGGCGGGCGATCCGGCGCGTGTGGCAGCCTTCGCCCGGCCCCAGTTCCACCACGATCCGGTCTTTCGAGAGGTCCAGCAGTTTCCCGGTCTTGTTTGTTAGAAACGGCGAGCTCGGCACGATGTAGCCGACCCGGACGGGATTCGCAAAGACGCGCTTCAGGAACAAGAGACTCATGATGGCGGGAGATGCCGCGCCCTTGCGGGAGGATGGGCGGAAGGACGCGGAGAATCAGACGTAGTGGAGCGCGCGGGCCTTCGCCTCGATGGCTTTGTCGTTGTCCAGCAGTTCCTGGATGGGATCCCAGCGGCCGGAGATGAGGGCATCTCGCGCGGAGTCCGGCATGGTGACCGGAAAATCAAGGCCGCCGGAGGTGCGGACGCGGAGCTTGTCCACATCGACGGTCACTTCGGTGGAGGGATCGGCCTCGATGGCGTCGCGGAGTTTCACGATGTCCGCCGCGGTGGCGATCACGCAGGGCATGGCGAGCGTGGTCGAGTTGCCGAAGAAGATCTCGGCGAAGGACTCGGCGATGATGCCGTTGAAACCGTATTTGCGCAATGATTGCGGCGCGTGTTCGCGGGAGGAACCGCAACCGAAGTTCACGCCGGCAACGAGGATGGAGGCTCCGGCGAAACGCGGATCGTTGAGCGGGTGGTCGGTTTTCTCACCGGTTTCGGAATTGAAACGCACATCGTAGAACGCGAACTCGCCGAGCCCGTCGAAGGTGACGCATTTCATGAAGCGCGCGGGGATGATGCGGTCGGTGTCGATATCCGCGCCGGGAATGAAGACCGCGCGGCCGGTGACTTGTTTGAAGGGTTCGAGGGCCATGGTGGGACGATGGTGGATCGTGGATGATGGATGGAGGATGTCAGTCCTCGATGCGGTTGAGGTGATACCAGGGACGCTTCACGTCCTCGGGAAACGGGTTGGTCTGATAGAAGGATGCGAGCGGCGCGGCGTAGCCGATGGAATCGAGGCGGATGATGGTTTCGAATTGCGTGTAGAGGTTGCGTTTCCACTTCTCTGAGCGCCGGAATACAAGGATTTCCGGCCAATCCTGCTCGATGAGGACGATCTCCTCTACGGACGGGATGCGCTTGTAGTTCGTCAGCTTGTCGCTCCGATCAATGCGCGCGGTGGATTCGGA
>Ga0114939_10000815_pt1 | contig 25758 bp, 16 predicted proteins | sample AshMeaCrysSpring_FD_87196 | JGI IMG/M metagenome (GOLD analysis project Ga0114939, IMG submission 87196) | Groundwater microbial communities from Big Spring, Nevada to study Microbial Dark Matter (Phase II) - Ash Meadows Crystal Spring | ecosystem: Environmental > Aquatic > Deep subsurface >...
ATCGCCAACGCCTCGCTGCTGGACGAGGCGACCGCCGCCGCCGAGGCGATGACCCTGGCCAAGCGTTCGGCGAAATCCAGGTCCAACATCTTCCTGGTCGCTGGCGACACCCACCCGCAGACGCTGGCGCTGCTGCAGACCCGAGCCGAGCCGCTCGGGCTGGTGGTCGAGATCGTCGGCTCCACCGATGCGTTCCACCAGAAGCTCGGGGCCGGCGATTACTTCGGCGTGCTGGTGCAGTACCCGGCCTCCAGCGGATGGATCGCCGAGTGGGACCGCGATGCGGACATCATCCATTCGCACAACGCGCTGTTCGTGGTCGCCACCGACCTGCTGGCGCTGACCCTGCTCAAGCCGCCGGGTGAAATGGGCGCCGACATCGTGGTTGGCAACACCCAGCGCTTCGGCGTGCCCTTCGGCTTCGGTGGCCCGCATGCCGCGTTCATGGCCTGCCGCGACGCCTTCAAGCGCTCGATGCCGGGCCGCCTGATCGGCGTCTCGATCGATGCCGAGGGCAAGCCCGCCTACCGCCTGACCCTGCAGACCCGCGAGCAGCACATCCGCCGCGAAAAGGCGACCTCCAACATCTGCACCGCGCAGGTCCTGCTGGCGGTGATGGCGTCGATGTACGCGGTCTACCACGGCCCGGAAGGGCTCACCCGCATCGCATCGCGGGTGGCGCGGATGACCGCGATCCTCGCCGCCGGCCTGCGCGAACTGGGGCATGCCGTGGTGCATGACAGCGCCTTCGACACCGTGTGCGTCGACGCGGGCGGCCAGTCCGCGGCGATCGTCGAGCGCGCCACCGCCCATCGCACCAACCTGCGCGTGCGCGCGAACGGGTCGCTGTGCATCTCGCTGGACGAAACCACCACGCGCGCCGACCTCGAACTGCTTTGGCGCGTGTTCTCGACCGATGCTGCCGCACTGCCCTCGGTCGATGCACTGGACGCATCCGCGCCCTCGCTGATCCCCGCTGCGCTGGCGCGCACCAGTGCCTTCATGACCCACCCGGTGTTCAACACGCACCACAGCGAACATGAACTGCTTCGCTACATGCGTTCGCTTGCCGACAAGGACCTGGCGATGGATCGCACCATGATCCCGCTGGGCAGCTGCACCATGAAGCTCAACGCCACCGCCGAGATGATCCCGGTGACCTGGCCCGAGTTCGGCGCCATCCATCCGCTTGCCCCAGCCGACCAGGCGCGGGGCTACAAGGAACTGGTCGAAGGCCTGGAGGCGATGCTGGTGGAATGCACCGGCTACGACGCGGTCAGCCTGCAGCCCAACTCCGGTGCGCAGGGCGAGTACGCGGGCCTGCTGGCGATCCGCGCGTACCACGCTTCCCGCGGGGACGCAAAGCGCGACATCTGCCTGATCCCGGAATCCGCGCACGGCACCAACCCGGCGTCCGCGCAGATGTGCGGCATGCAGGTGGTGGTGACCAGGTGCGACGCGAACGGCAACGTGGACGTCGAGGACATCCGCCGCAACGCGGAGAAGCATTCGGACCGCCTCGCCGCGCTGATGATCACCTACCCGTCCACGCATGGCGTGTTCGAGGAGGACATCGTGGCGATCTGCGAGATCGTCCACCAGCACGGCGGGCAGGTGTACACCGATGGCGCCAACATGAATGCGTTGGTCGGCGTGGCCAAGCCGGGCAAGTGGGGCTCGGACGTGTCCCACCTCAACCTGCACAAGACCTTCTGCATCCCCCACGGCGGCGGCGGCCCCGGCGTCGGCCCCTGCGCGGTGAAGGCGCACCTCGCACCGTTCCTGCCGAAGCCGCTGCAGGCGGACGCCTTCCGCACCGCGGGCGTGGGTAATGGTCCAATGGTCAGCGCCGCCAGTTACGGCAGCGCCAGCATCCTGCCGATCAGCTGGATGTACATCGTGATGATGGGGGCGCACGGCCTGCGCAAGGCCACCCAGGTCGCATTGCTCAATGCGAACTACATCGCGAAGAAACTGGCACCCCATTACGAGACCCTGTACACCGGCCGCAACGGCCTGGTCGCGCATGAATGCATCCTCGACCTGCGCCCGATCAAGGATGCCACCGGCATCAGCGCCGAGGACGTGGCCAAGCGCCTGATCGACTTCGGCTTCCACGCGCCGACCCTGAGCTTCCCGGTCGCTGGCACGCTGATGGTCGAGCCGACCGAGTCCGAATCCCTGCATGAGCTGGACCGCTTCATCGACGCGATGATCCAGATCCGCGAGGAGATCCGGATGGTCGAGCGCGGCGAACTGGACCGCCAGGACAACCCGCTCAAGCACGCGCCGCACACCGCGACCCAGGCCGCGGCCGGCGAGTGGAACCACGCCTACAGCCGCGAACTGGCGGTCTTCCCGCTGGAAACCCTCAGACGGCAAAAATACTGGCCGCCGGTCGCCCGCGTGGACAACGTGTACGGCGACAAGAACGTGTTCTGCGCGTGCGTGCCGATCGACGATGTCAAGGACGCGCCGGAAGCCCTCAGCGAGCCGATGGTGGTCTGACCGGCCAGCAGACACTGCGCACCGGACACGTTACAGTCTGGTGACGCGGTGACCCTGCAGGATGCTCCCGGGAGAGGGGACGTCCACGACCAAGGATGGCGAGCTTGCACGGCAGGGGCACCCGGTCCATTCCATCACCGGGGAGAAGCCAGATGCGTGTGCGTGCCGTGCCGAATGTCCACCGACTTACCCTTGCCCTGCTCGCGGCACTGGCCCTGCCGGCGATGGCGCAGGAATCCCCTGCGCAGGCGGATGCGCCGGCGAAGGCCGTCAAGACCCTCGACGAAGTGACCGTCACTGGTTCACGCATCAAGCGCGTGGAGATCGAGCAAGCGCTGCCAATCACCTCCTTCACCAAGGCGCAGATCGATGCCGCCGGCATCACTTCAGCTGAGCAATTGCTGCAAAACCTGAACGTCGCCGGCAACGGTGCCGACAACCTGGCCAGCAACGCTGGCATAGGCTTCTCCGCGGAAGATGGGCGCGGCAATCGTGGCGTGTCGGGCGCCAACCTCCGGGGCCAAGGCGCGGACGCCACGCTGGTGCTGCTCAACGGGCGGCGCGTCGCCACGCATGGTCTGTCGGCGCGCAGTGTCGACCTCAACTCGATCCCGTTCGCTGCGATCGAACGGGTCGAGGTGCTGCGCGACGGTGCCTCGGCGATCTACGGAACCGACGCGATCGGCGGCGTGATCAATTTCATCACCAAGCGCGATTTCCGGGGCGCACAACTCTCCGCACTTATCGATCAGACCGAGGCCGGCGGCGGCAACATTCAGCGCGGCAGTCTGCTATTCGGCCATGGTGATCTCGACGCCAACGGCTGGAATGCTTTTGCCAGCCTCAGCTTCAAGCGCAATAGCATTCTGCGTGGCAGTGATCGCGATTTCTCCAACGGTAACCAGCCCGAACGCGGCCTGGTCGCTGATACCCGCGGCGCGCCATTCGCAACGTTGGTCCGTCCCGGGTCCTCGGGAGTCGGCCTGACCAGCATTCTGGGAACTGGCCCGTTAGATCCGTCGCGACCCGGCGAGAACATACCAATGACCTCGATCAGCGTGCTCGACCTGCCCGGCGGCGCAGGCTGCGAGAACGGCGGTCCAAACATGTTCCCGTACGACGATCGATTGTGGGATTTCCCGGGTGCGCGCTATGCATGCGCATGGGATTACCCCGGCGCAGCCGTGATCCAGCAGCCTCAGGACAGCACCGACTTCGTCGGTCGCGCCACGTTCCGCATCAATGACCGCCACGAGGCCTTCGCCGAGATCACGGCGTCGAAGGTGGAGGCCACCAACGAGTACGAACCGCTGCAATTGACGTCCTCCACGTCCAGCGCGTCAACGGCGTTGTCTCCCAGTACGTGGTACCCGCTCAATGACCTCACGCGTGCCACCTACGATGGCATCTACAACGCATTGGCCGCCTATTTCGGAACCGGCAAACTCCGCTATGGCTCACCAATCGCATACCGCTGGCGTTGCGTGGCCTGCGGCCCCCGCCAGGTCATCACAAGTACGGACGCGTACCGCGTGTTGCTGGGGATGAATGGCTTGGTCGGCGACTGGAGCTACGACGTGGGCCTGTCGCGCGGGGTCAACAAGTCCGAGTCTGCGATCGGAACCGGTCACTTCTACACCGACCAACTCAGGACGGTGCTGGGCAGCGGCTTGATCAACCCATTCCTGTTGCCCGGACAGACCCAGTCCACCGAGGGACTCGCCGCCCTGGCGGCCGCGTCCGCACAAAACATCGTGCTGTACTCCGGGCGGTCGATCATGACCGCCTTCGACGCATCCATTTCCGGCGATCTGCCATGGTTCCGCCTGCCCGGCGGCACCATCGCCATGGCCACCGGCATCGACCTGCGTCGCGAGGAATACCGCCTTGACGGCGATGCCCGCGCGGACAAGCGCCACATCTTCCAGGCCCCGTTCGACGACGCCAACGCCGTCAGCAACAACAGCCGCGACATCAAAGCCGCGTACGTGGAATTCCAGCTGCCGGTATTCAAGTCGCTGGACATCAACCTGGCCGGCCGATACGACAGCTACAGTGGCTTCGGCAGCACCACCAATCCGAAGGTATCGTTCAAGTACCGTCCAGCCGAGTCGCTGCTGTTCCGTGGCGCCTACAGCACCGGCTTCAAGGTGCCCAGCTTCACCCAACTGTTCCGCGGCATCAGCGAACAACAGTACGTCGGCCTGGACCTGGCCGATCCGGAGACCTGCCCGGATGGACGCGCAAACGCCAACGTGCCGGGTTGCGAGGTCATCCGCCCGAATGAACTGTTCGGCGGCAATCCGGATCTGCGACCGGAAACCTCCACCCAAAAAAGCTTTGGCCTGGTGTACTCGCCCATGCAGTGGTTCAACATTTCGCTGGACTGGTGGGAGATCGAACGCGAGAACACCATCCGCGCAGCCCCGCGCGACGTATTGATCCAATACTACGACTTGTTCAAGGACAACTGGATTCGCGACGCTAGTGGCGAGGTGATCGCCATCGACCGCCGGTTCATCAACTCCGGCGGCAGCCTGAGTCGTGGCGTGGAAGTGGACGCCAATTTCATGAGTGATTTGGCAGGTGGCCAGTTCCGCATGAACCTCAACGGCAGCTTCATGTCGCTGTACCGGCGAAAAGACCTCGCGGTCCTGCCCTACTCTTCCAACCTGGTGGGTGAATACGTTCGCTACGCAAACTTGCCCTTGCGATGGAAGCACTCGCTCAATGCCAGTTGGACCCGCGGCGCCTGGTCGCATGGGATCAGCCAGATCCATCGAGACGGCTACTACGATGAACTTCCGATCAGCGTGGACATCGGGACCTACATACCGTCCCAGTGGAAGCCGCGCGTCGAGGGTTACACCACCTACAACTACAACGTGACGTGGACCGGCATCGACAAGATGAAGATCGGCTTCGGCATCAAGAATCTGACCGACCAGGACCCGCCGTTCACCGCGCACCAGAACGACTTCGCCGCTGGTGCCGGCTGGGAGCCGCGCGTCGCCGATCCGCGCGGTCGCGCCTACACCCTGCTGCTGGAATACAGCTTCTGGTAAGCCGGGCCGGTTCGCGGCACGCATGAGCGAAGGCCCCGCAGTGCGGGGTCTTCGCCTTGCCGACCCGCCCGGCCCGGGGATCAGCCGCCGTTCTTCTCCAGCCAGGCCACGATCGCCGGGATGCGTTGCTCGCGCACCCTGATCCGGTTCTCGATGTTGGCGATCGAGGTTTCCGTCGCGTTCCGCGCGCTCGCCGGGATGTGCGCCTCTGCGAACGCGCGCAGCTTGCCGATCATCGCGCGGTCGGCGGAACCGCCGGCCAGCCCGGGGTAGTAGCGCGCCTGCGAGGAGCCATCCACCAGCGTCTCGACCTTCGCACGATTCGCCACCGCGAAATCGAAGGCCATGTCCGGATGCTGGCCGGCCACCGCACTGATCATGCCCGCGCTGTTGGTGGCGCCGGGTTCGTCGGTGAGCGCCAACTCCAGAGCGCGCTGGGCGAGCACCTTGTCCTCTGCGATGCCCAGCAGGCCGTACAGCTCGTCCTTGATCAGCGGCGTCTTCTCGGCCCTGGCCATCGCATGCAGGCGGTCCCAGGTGGCGGCATCGGCCTTGTTGGCGATGATGGCGGTGATGAGGGTGCGCAGCGCCGGCGGCATCGCCTGCACGTCGTCGGGACCGGCGGCGAACCGGCGGCGCACCTCGGCGATCACGGCGGCATCCTCCAACGCTGCCAGGGTCCTGATCAGGGTGGTGCGCAGCAATTGCACGGGCGCGGCATCGTCCGGCCTCGCGTTCCAGCCGATGCTCGAGAACACGGGTTGCAGCACCGCGCGCGCATAGGCCTGGAAGCGCTTCTGCGCCGCCGGATTGCCCTTCAGGTGGTTTGCGATGCTGCCCAGGCTGCCAGCGATGTCGGCCCAGATCGCGGGGTCCGCATCGGCCGGGACGCCGCGGGCGAGTTCAAGGTAATCCGACGCCGGACGCAGCCCCGCCAGACCCAGCGCCCAGGTGTCGTTCATGATGCCGAGTTGGTCGATCGCATCCAGCTTCGCGAAATCCCTGCTGATCGACGCGAACTGCGCACCGCCGTACAGGGTGCGGTAGTAACCGGCCTGGCCCGCGTTGACGACCACTGCCCCGCAACCCGGGACTTCCAGCGTGCCCTTTCCGCCTTCGACCACCGTATCGACGCGCGCACCACCGACCGCCTGCGCCACCACCGGCACCCGCCAGCGCAGCGGTGCCTTGTCCGGGCGGTCCGTGGTGAACTCCCCCTGCGACAGCTGCAACGTGGTCTTGCCGCCGTTGCACACCGCGGACTCCACCTTGACCAGCGGAATGCCGGGCTGGCGGGTGAAGTCGTTGGCGATGTCCAGGATCGGCTTTCCGGCGGCGGCCTGCAGCGCGCTCCAGAGGTCCGCGGAGACCGTGTTGCCGTAGGCGTGCTTCCTCATGTACGCACGCACGCCCTCGCGCCACGCGTCCTCGCCCACGTAGTTCTCCAGCATGCGGATGACCGCACCGCCCTTCTGGTAGGTGATCGCATCGAAGGCCTGGCCCAGTTGCTCCACGGTCTCGACCTGCTGCACCACCGGGTGCGTGGTCGCCACCGCGTCGCGGTTCATCGCACCCTCGCGGCTGCCGACCGCGTTGAGGCGTGTATTCCATTCCGGGTGGAACTTTTCGGTGGCGCGCGCCGCCATCCAGGTGGCGAAGCCTTCGTTGAGCCACAGGTCGTCCCACCAGCTCATCGTCACCAGGTTGCCGAACCACTGGTGCGCGATCTCGTGGGCCGCGGTCGAGAAGATGCCCTGCACGTTGCGGATGGTGGAGATCTTCGGGTCGACCAGCAGGATGAACTCGAACGAGAGGATCGCGCCCCAGTTCTCCATCGCGCCGAAGAACTGGCTGCTGCCGGGCGCCGCGACGTTGTCGAGCTTGGGCAGCGGATAGGCCACGCCGAAGTAGTCGTTGTAGTCCTCCAGCACCAGCTTCGACGCCTCCAGCGCGCCCGCGGCCTGCGCCACCTTGCCCTTGGTGGTGACCACGCCGACCTCGGTGCCGTCCGCCATGCCGGTGGCGCGCTCGAACTCGCCGAGGGCGAAGAACAGCAGGTAGGTCGACATCTTCGGCGAAGTCTCGAAGCGGACCATGCGCAGGCCGCCGGGCAGATCGTGGCTCTGCGCGATCGGCATGTTGCTGACGGCCATCTGCCCGGCCGGCACGGTGGCCACCAGGTTGAACGTCGCCTTGTGGTTGGGCTCGTCCCAGGACGGCACGAAGCGCCGCGCATCGGGCGCCTCGAACTGGGTGAAGAGCGCGCGCTTCTTGCCGGCCTCGGTGTCGTAGTCGATCGCGAACAGGCCATTGGCCTGGGTGTTGATCTTGCCGCCGTACTCGATCGAGAGCACGTAGCTGCCCACCGGCAGGGGCCGGTCGAAGCGGAAAGACGCGGTCTGCGCCGCGGCGTCAATGCTCGTCGCAGGCGCCAGGTCCTTGCCATTGGCGCGCCCCAGCCGGACGTTGGCGAAGGTCATGTCGACCGCGTTCAACACGATGGTGTCGGTGGGCTCGAGCACGTCGATGTTGATGCGGACCTTGCCGTCGAACGCCAGATGCTCGGCCTGCGGTACCACCTCGATGTCGTAGTTGGTGGGGCGTACGTTGCGCGGCAACTGGGTGGTCGCCTGCAACATCGGCGGCGTTGCCTTGCGGGACACCTCCGCCGGCGCCTGCGCGGCGGCGTGGAACGTGGCCGCGCACAGCGCGAGCGTGATGGCGGCGGTCACCAGGTTGCGGCGCATCGGGAAGTCCTTGGTCGTGTGGCATGCGGACCCGCGGCCCGCACTCCCCGATCATCCCGCTTGCGCCGGCCGCGCGGCAGCCCCGGAAGTCATGTCCGCCCACGCGAAGGCCCCCAACCGGCCGTTCCCCGAGGGTGGCCTCGTCCAGCCGATCGCCACGTTTCAGGGATAGCATGCCCCCTGCTTCCGCGAGGATCCGCCATGTCCCTGCCACACGCCCCGAAACGCTCCTGCCTGCTGGCGGCGCTGCTGCTGGTTGCCTGCTGCAGCGTCCCCGGCATCGCCGCCGCGCAGGATGCGGAAGACGACGAGGAGGAGGTACAGGAGGAAGAGGCCGACGAAGGCGAGACGGATGCTGACGGGGAAACGGACGAGGACGCGGAAGGCGACGACCAGGACGACGATGCCGACGAAGGCGACGACCAGGATGCGGGCGATGGCCGCAGCGCCCTGCGCCAGGAAGATGACGGGGTGGACGAAGCGGATGCAGGCGCGGATGATGCCGATGACCTCGCCGTGCTGCCGGAAGACGATTTCGCCGACGACGACTGGGCCGGCGCGTGGCAAGACGAGGTGGAAACGGACGACACCATCCCGGTCGATCGCTCGCGCTTCGGCAGTGACGAGGTCTGGCTGGTCGGGGACGAAGGCGAGGACGACGCCGGCGACGGGGCCGGCGACCGCGTCGGCGGCGGTCTGCCGACCATCCGCACGGTCAAACGCGGCGCAGCCGCATCCGGGCGCAAGCCGCCGCGCCGCCCCGGCGACGACGAGGACACCGTGTACTCGTTCGGCGGCTTGCCGGTGTCCGCGCAAGCGGTACCCTGGCAGGCACAGATCCTTTACCCGGCCGCGCCGGCGAAGCCGGGCGACAAGCGCCCGGCATGGCAGCGCCAGCACTACTGCGGCGGCGCGCTGATCGCGCCGGAGTGGGTGGTCACCGCCGCCCACTGCATCGACCAACTGGAAGTCGACCTTGGCTTCAAGGTCAGGTTGGGCGCGCAGGACATCTCCAAGGGCGACGGCGTGCTGTACCGGATCGAGCGGATCGTCCGCCATTCGCAGTACAACGCCGAAAGCAACGACCTGAACAACCCGCCCAACATGTACGCCAACGACATCGCGCTGGTGCGGATCGCGCCGTCGGGCGCCGCGACGCCGCTCGACAGCCGCCGCGTGCGGCAGATCCCGATCAACCGCACGCCATTGCCGCCGGCGGCCCCGGTGTCCGCCACCGGCTGGGGAGTTACCGGCAGCAGCGAAGCCGCGAACGCGATGAACGCGGTGCTGCTGCGGGTAGACTTGCGGGCAATGCCGAATCCGGTCTGCCAGGCCCGCCCCGGCTATGGCCCTCAGAAGATCGGTGAAGGCGTGTTCTGTGCGGCGCATCCGCAGAAATCCACCTGCCGCGGCGACAGCGGCGGACCGGTCGTGCTGACCAATGGCACGCCCTTGCTGGTCGGCATCGTCAGCTGGGGCAAGAAGGCGTGCGCCGGCGATGGTCGACCCGGCGTGTACACCCGGATCGATCGCTACGTGGAGTGGATCGAGCAGGCGATGAAGCTGCCGGCCGGACAGAACCGCCTGCCCTGAGCCAGGTCGGGTGGGAACCGGATCCGGCCAATGAGGAAGGCCGCCCTGCGGCGGCCTTCCACCCACGACCTAACGCGGTCAGTTGCTGGCAGCAGCATCCGCGGCAGGCTTGACCTTGTCACCACCGGAATGCGGCGAATCCTCGGATTCCGCGGCGGGGGCGGCCTGCGGGGCATCCGTCGGCATCGGCGCAGCGGCCGGATCGGTGGCGGCAGCCTCAGGCGCTGGTGTTGGTGCCGGTGCGGCCTCCACCGGAGGCGCCGGTGTGGGCTCGGCCGCTGGCATTGCTTCGGCGGCGGGTGCGGCAGTTTCCGGTTGCTTGCAGGCGGACATGCCCACGCACAGCAGGACGGCGGACAACGCGAACGTGATGCTCTTCATGACCATTCCCCAGGAGAGTGATGATTCGGCACGACGCCCCGCCCTTGCTACCCCGTGGGCAGGCGCCGCGCCCCATTCTTGCACCCCACGCGCGGTGCCACAACGCGCGGTGCGGCGGCAGGCGTTCGCTCAGGCATCGAAGCCCAGCCGCGCAAGCAGCGCAGTCATCCGCGCATCCTTGCGAAGCGGGTCCAGGAACGGGTCATTGCGCGCATAGACCAGGCCCGAATCGCCCATCTCGCGGGCCTTCAGCAACGCCGCGATCGACGCCTCCACATCGTTCCACTGCGCCAGCACCTGGGCCTGCTGGTACAGCACCGAATCGCCGCGATCAGCGAGCAACCGCGCCATTGCCGCGCGTGCCGCGGGCTGGTTGCCGGCGCGATGCTCGACAATGGCCATGCCGGCCAGCCTGAAATCCGCCACCGGCTCGGCCTCGTAGGCGATGCGCGCCTGCGCCAGGTCGCCGAGGTTGGTCATGGCATCGCCGATGTGGGCGTGGGCGCGCGGCATCTTCGGGTTCATCCGCAAGGCCTGCCGCAACGGCGGGATGCAGGCCTCGAACCTCCGGGCGGCGTAGTCGATGGTACCGGCGGCGCGATGGATCAGTGCGTTCAGGCGGTCGCGCGCGAGTGCGCGCTGCATCGCCTCGACGGCCTCCGCGTCGCGCCCGCACCGCGCGCAGTACTGCGCCCAGCGTGCCTGCACGGTGGCATCGCCCTGGCCCAGCGCGTTGGATTTCTCGAACGGCGGGCGCGCCGCGCGCGCATCCAGCCGCCCCTGGAATTGCACGAAGCCGAGGATCGAATAGGCGCCGGCAAACCGCGGAGCCAGCTCGATCCCGCGCCGCGCGGCGGCGATGGCTTGGTCGTAGGTGGCGACGCGACGCTGCACGTCGCCGTACTGGTTGGCCATCGTGGTCAGCGATGCCGCGCGCGCGGCGTACGCAGCAGCGTACTGCGGGTCCAGCTCGATCGCGCGGTCGAAGCTGGCGAGCGCCTGCAATTCGGAGGCCTCGTCGCTGGCGGTCTCGTACAGCGCGCGCCCGCGCAGGAACGCGTCGAAGGCGGCGATCACGGTGGTACCACCGGACGCGGCGCGCTGCTCTTCCGGCGCCGCAGGCTCGCCCACCTGCGCGGCCAGCGCGCCGGCCACGGTGTCGGCGATCTCGCTCTGCACCGCGAACACGTCGTCGATCCTGCGCTCGAACGTCCGCGCCCAGCGGCTGAAGCCGGTGCTGCCGTCGATCAGGTCCGCCGACACCCGCACGATGTCGCCCGCCCAGCGTACGCTGCCGTCGAGCAGGAAGGCGACGCCCAACTGGTCGGCGATCCGCACCGCCCCTTCATCGCTGTCGCGGAAGCGGCCCGATGACGCATTGGCCATCACCTTCAGCTTCTCGTTGCGGGCCAGCGTGGCGCGCAATTCCTCGGACAGTCCGTCGGAAAAATAGGCCCGGTCCGGATCGCCGCTGAGGTTGTCGAACGGCAGCACCGCCACGCTTCCCTCCACGGCCGCGGGCTTCGTCGCCGGCGCACCAAACCATCCGCGCCGCCAGCCGAGTGCGCCAGCCACGCCCAGCAGCGCAATCGCCCCGCCTCCCGCCAACACCCGCCGGCGCCGCGCATCGTGGGACGCGGCTCGGACGCGGGCGGCGGGCCGCGGCAAGGCCTCGCGGCCAGCCAACGGCAATACGGCACGCAGCATGGCCTGCAGCGCCGCATCCTCCAGGCCACCACGCGAAAACGCCAGCGGGATGGCCTGGTACTGGCGGAACCCAAGGGGCGGCTCAGTGCCGTCCAGCGACAGCGGCACCAGTTTCTTCATGTCGCGGCCGTGGGCCGACTCGTCGAGCACCCAGTCCGAATTCACCGAATGCGCGGACCACACGACGATCACCGCGTTGCTGGCACGCAATGCGGTCTCGATGACCTTGGCATACGCGGCACCGCCTTCGATCTGGTCGTCCCACCAGACTTGCAGGCCAGCCTGCTCGAGTGCCTCCACCAGTACCCGCACCTGCGCCTGGTCGGCGCGCGCGTAGCTGAGGAAGACATGCGGCCGCACATCATTCGCTGGCGCTGCTTCCTCGCTGGCCATGGCGTCCACCGTCGCCCCGTGAGGCCCTCAGCTTAACGCGGCGCACGGTCGCAATGCGCGTGCTCACCCGCCGCCAACGAAAGCGCCCCGCAGGGCGGGCATTGCCGTGCAGATGTGGCGATCAGGCGAAGGGGTCGCGCAGGACGATGTTGGCGTCGCGGTCGGGGCCGGTGCTGACGATCGCCAGCGGGCAGCCGGCCAGTTCTTCCAGCGCGCGCAGGTAGGCGCGCGCGGCGGGCGGCAGCTTGTCCCACTCGGTGATGCCGGCGGTCGATTCCTGCCAGCCCGGGAACTCCAGGTAGACCGGCGTGCACTCGTCCCAGCCCTTGGCGTCCAGCGGCGCGTACTCGCTGCGCTTGCCGTGGTACTCGTAGGCGATGCACATCTTCAGCGTGTCCATCCCGTCGAGGATGTCCAGCTTGGTGATGCACAGCCCGCTGATGCCGTTGATCGCCACCGCGCGCTTCAGCGCGACGATGTCCATCCAGCCGCAGCGGCGCGGGCGGCCGGTGGTGGCGCCGTATTCCTGGCCACGGTCGCGGATGCCCTGCCCGACCGCATCGTCGAGTTCGGTCGGGAACGGCCCGCCACCGACGCGGGTGGCATACGCCTTGGCGATGCCGAGCACGTAGTCGATCGCGTCCGCGCCGACGCCGGTGCCGGCCAGCGCGCCGCCGACCGTGGTGTTCGACGAGGTCACGTACGGATAGGTGCCATGGTCGATGTCGAGCAGCGAGCCCTGCGCGCCCTCGAACAGCACCTTCTTCCCGGCCTTGCGCAGGTCGTGCAGGATGCCGGCGACGTCGGCCTTCATCGGTTCGACGTATTCGCCGAACGCCAGCGCCTCGTCCAGCGTCTGCTGGTAGTCCACCGCGTCGACCTTGAGGTACTGGGCCAGCACGAAGTTGTGGTAGTCCAGCGCCGCGCGCAGCTTGTCGGCCAGCTCGTTCGGGTAGTGCAGGTCGGCCACCCGGATGCCGCGACGGGCGACCTTGTCCTCGTAGGCGGGGCCGATGCCGCGGCCGGTGGTGCCGATCGCGTCCTTGCCGGCGGCCTTCTCGCGCGCCTGGTCGAGGGCGATGTGGTACGGCATGATCAGCGGCGTCGCCGGGCTGATCTTCAGCCGCGAACGCACCTCGACGCCGTTCGCCTCGAGCTCGCCGATCTCCTTGCGCAGGGCGCCCGGGTGCAGGACCACGCCGTTGCCGATCAGGCACAGCGCGTCGTCGCGCAGGATGCCGGAGGGGATCAGGTGCAGGACGGTCTTCTTGCCGCCGATCACCAGCGTGTGGCCGGCGTTATGGCCGCCCTGGAAGCGCACCACCGCGCCGATGTCCTGCGTCAGCAGGTCGACGATCTTGCCCTTGCCTTCATCGCCCCATTGCGCGCCGAGTACGACGACTGACTGACCCATTCCCGAACTCCAGACGTGAGAAAAGCCGAGGTCTGCCCCGGCTTTCCGGCATTCTACGGGGTTCCTGGCCCGCTGTCGTGACGGATTGACGGGATCGCGGGCGCCCGGCGGGCCAACCGGGCGCCGATCCGCGTATAACCTCGACATCGCACGGCTCCGGGGATGGGACGCGTGCCGCGCCCGGAATCCCGGGCAAGCCACTCAAAGGGGGTAACCGCCGTGACCCAGCTGCCGAACCGCCTTGCCATCGTGCTCGTCCTCGCCGTGTTGGCGTCCCCCACCCTCGCCGCCGGCCAGGCCAAGCGCCCGATCACCGCGCAGGACCTGTGGGCGGTCAAGCGCGTGGGCGCGCCGGCGCTCTCGCCGGACGGCAGGCGTGCGGTGGTCAGCGTGCAGGAATGGTCGATCGAGAGGAACCAGCCCACCGCCAGCCTGTGGCTGGTCGACGTGGCCAGCGCCACCACCCGGCGGCTGACCGCCGCGACCGGTAGCGACAGCGCGCCGGCGTGGAGCCCGGACGGCGGCCGGGTCGCCTTCACCAGCAAGCGTGGTGAGGACGAGGCCGCGGCGCTGTATGTCATCCCGGTCGGAGGCGGCGAGGCGGAAAAGCTGGTGGAGTTGCCGATGGGCGTCGCCGCGCCGGCCTGGCTGCCGGATGGAAAGGGCATCGTCTTCGCCACCCAGGTCATTCCGGAGCTCGCGGGCAGCTTCGCCAAGTCCGACCTGGCGGCGATGAAGACGGAAGCCAAGCGCCGCAAGGACTCGAAGATGACGGCCTACGTCACCGAGTATCGGCAGTACCGCTGGTTCGATCGCAACCTCACCGACAACCTCGCCAACCGCCTGCTGAAGATCGACGTGGCCAGCAAGGCGTTGACCGACCTCACCCCGAGCTACGACCGCCTGTTCTTCCCCTCCGGCGAGGTGCGCTTCGACATCGCGCCGGATGGCCGCCACGTCGCGCTGGCGCTCAATTCCACGCCCCCGCCCTACGCCACCCCGCCCAACCAGGACATCGTGCTGGTGCCGATCGACGGCAGCGGCGCCTTCACCAACCTCACCGCCGGCAACCCCTACGGCGACGACTTCCCGCGCTTCACCCCCGACGGCCGCTCGGTGCTGTACACCCGCGTCGCCACCGCCAACAGCCAGGGCGAGTTGCGCCGGCTGTGGCGGGTCTCGCTGGCGGACCGCACGGCCACGCCACTGACCGCCGCGATCGACCTCAGCATCGACGACGTGGCGTTCTCCAGGGATGGCCGCCGGCTCTGGCTGCAGGCGGAGGACCGGGGGATGGTGCCGGTGTTCGCGATGGATGCCGACGGCGGCGCGTTGCGCAAGGTCGTGGCCAGCGGCAGCAATACCGAACTGGCCAGCGCCAACGACCAGTTGGTGTTCCTGGGCGAAACCAGCAGCCGGGCGCCGGAGCTGTTCGCCCTGGACGCGGCAGGCCAGCCGCGCCAGCTCACCCGTTTCAACGAAGACCTGTTCGCGGGCCTTGACCTCGGCAAGGTCGAGTCCCACGAGTTCCAGGGCGCCGGCGGCGATACCGTGCAGGCGTGGGTCGTCTACCCGCCCGGCTTCGATCCGAAGAAGCAATACCCGCTGGTGCAGCTGCTGCACGGCGGTCCGCACACGATGGTGCGCGACGCCTTCAGCTACCGCTGGAACAGCCATGTGTTCGCCAGCGCCGGCTACATCGTGGCATGGGTGAACCGGCACGGTTCGACCGGGTTCGGCGAGGCCTTCGCGCGCAGCATCAACGGCGCCTGGGGGGACAAGCCCACCGAGGACATCCTCAAGGCCAATGCGTATCTGTTCGGCAAGATCCCGGCCATCGACCGCGACAACATCGCCGCTGCCGGCGCCAGCTATGGTGGCTATTTCGCCACCTGGCTGCTGGGCCACACCAAGGTCTTCAAGACCCTGGTCAACCACGCCGGCGTCAGCGATTTCATGGGCCAGTACGGCGCCGACGTCACCACGTACGGCTTCACCAGGGAAGTTCTCGGCGGCACGCCGTGGGACAGTCCGGAGGCGATGCAGCGCAATAACCCGGTCACCTATGCCGCGAACTTCTCCACGCCGATGCTGATCCTGCATGGCGAGAAGGACTATCGGGTGCCCTACGGCCAGGGCATCGCCCTGTACGGCATCCTGCAGACCATGCGCGTGCCATCGCGGCTGGTGGTGTTCCCGGACGAGAACCACTGGATCCTGTCGCCGCAGAATTCGATCTATTGGAACTACGAGGTGCAGAACTGGCTGGCGCGTTACATCGGCGGCAAGCCGATGGCGAAGCCGGAGTTCAAGGCGGCCGAGTAGCCCGGGACGGACTTAGCCGCCGCGCACGAGGTACAGCGAGAGGATCCCGAGGATCAGCACGACCCCGCCGACCCGCCGCACGTGCTCGTCGGGCATCTGCTGCAACTGCTCCGCCGCGCGCTTCCAGGCGCCCGGCGCGGCGAACAGGAACAGGCCTTCCAGCACCGCGACCAGGCACAGCGCGGCCCACAGGTCGGCCATGGCTCAGCGGTCGCTGCGCAGGTACTGCAGGAACGGGTCGTTGCGCTCCAGCACGATCACGCTGTCGCCGCCGGCGAAGGACTTCCGGTACGCCTCCAGGCTGCGCTGGAACGCGTAGAAGGAGGGGTCGCGATTGGCGGCCTCGGCGTAGATGCGCGCGGCCTCGGCATCACCTTCGCCACGCAGCTTCTGGGCGTCGCGTTCGGCCTCGGCGGCGATCACCGCGCGCTGGCGGTCGGCTTCGGACTGGATCTTCTGCGACAGTTCCTCGCCTTCCGCGCGCAGCTGGCTGGCCACCTGCTTGCGCTGCGCGCTCATCCGGCGGTAGACCTGCCCGATGACTTCGCCGCCGGTCGGCAGGTCGATGCGCTTGATGCGGATGTCGGCGATCTTCACGCCCAGGGTGGCGGCGCCCTTGTTGATCGCCACCAGCTGCGACTGCAGGACCTTCGCCCGGTCGCCGGACACCACCTCCTGCAGCGTCCGCGCATTGATCTCGTTGCGCAGCGCGTCCTTGATGATCGGGGCCAGCCTCTGCGCCGCCACCAATTCGTCGCCGCCGGTGGCGCGGTAGAAGTCGCGCACGTTCTCGATCTTGCCGATCGCGAAGAAATCGACGCTGACGTCCTTCTTCTCCGAAGTCAGGTAGCGCTCCGGTTCCGCCGCGAGGATCTGCAGGCGGCGGTCGAACACGCGCGCGGACTCGATCAGCGGCAGCTTGAAATGCAGGCCCGGGCCGATATCGGTGCGCACCACCTTGCCGAGGTTCAGCACGATCGCGGCCTGGCCTTCGTTGACCACGAACACCGAACCGAGCAGCAACAGCAGGCCTGCGGACAGGGCCGGGACCCATGCGGGGAATTTCATCGGATGCTCTCCTCGCGGCCCTTGCGGAGCGGACGCGCCGGCTCCGCCGAGGCTTCCACGGTCGGCGCAACAAGGTCGGGCAGGATCGCCTGCGCGGGCGCGGCCGGCGGAACCGCGTTGGCGCCCTGCATCGGCACGTAGATGAGCTGGCGGCCATCGCCGCCGACGACCTTGCGGTTGTCGGCCAGCACCTGCTGCACCGTTTCCAGCCACAGCCGCTTGCGGGTGACCTCCGGCGCGGCCTTGTACTGGTCGACCAGCAGGGAGAAGCGCTGCGCATCACCGGTGGCACGGGCGATCACCGCCGTCCTGTAGCCCTCGGCCTCGGTGCGCACGCGTGCGGCCTGGCCGCGCGCCTCCGGCACGATCTTGCTGGCGTAGGCCTCTGCCTCGTTCTTGGCGCGATCCTTGTCCTGCTGCGCGCTGTTGACATCGTCGAATGCCGGCTTCACTTCCTCCGGCGGCCGCGCGTTCGGCAGGTTCAGCTCGGTGATCAGCAGGCCGGTGCGGTAGGCCTCCATCGCCGCTTGCAGGCGCTGCTTGGAAGACACCGACAGCGCGCTGCGCGCGCTCAGCACGGTGTCGAGGTCGGACCGGCCCACCTGCTCGCGGACGGCGCTGAGGGTCGCTTCCTTGAGCACCTCGTCGGCATCGCGGGTGCCGAACAGGTACCGCTGGGCATCGCCGATGCGGTACTGCACGTTGATCTCGACGCTGACGATGTTCTCGTCCCGGGTCAGCACCGGCACGGTTTCGCTGAAGGTCTTGATCTGCGTGGCATTGACCTTGAGCACCCGTTCCAGCGGCCAGGGCAGCTTGAAATGCGGGCCGGGTTGCATGACCCGGTCGAACTGGCCAAAGCGCAGCACCACGCCACGCTGCTGCTCGGTCACCAGGACGAAGCAGTTGAACGCCAGCCAGATGGCGATCACCGCCCCGACCCAGCGCAGCGGGTTGCCGTTTCCCCAGCCAGTGCCGAATCCCGGCAGGCGGTCCAGCAGGCCGCCGAGGCCACCGCTGCCACGCCTGCCGCGATTGTTGTGCCCGGACGAGTTGCCGGGTGTGTTCCAGGCCATGCCTGCTCCGTTGCGCGCCGCACGCTGCGGCAGTGGTTACGGGTTGGATTCTACCGGCTACACCCGCCGGGTCGTCAGCTTTCCGCGGATTCCGGCTCCGGTACCGGCAGCAGCGCCCGCAAGGGGCCGCCATCGGCCTGCGCCGCCAGCCGCGCGGCATCCGCCACCGGTAGGTCCACGCGCAGGCGCCAGCCGTCACCGTCGTGTTCCTCGCCGCGCACCGCGTCCAGCGCATGCAGGCGCGCGCGCAGGCGTCCGGCATCGGTGGGCAGGACGATGTCGCCCACCACCCGCTGCAGGTCCAGGCGCTCGCCCAGCGCATCGCGCAGCAGGTCCAGGCCAAGGCCGTCGCGCGCGGACAGCCACACCGCCGCGTGTTCCTCGCCGCGGTGGTCGATGCGCGGGGTGGCGCCCCCGATCCGGTCGATCTTGTTGAACACCCGCAACTGCGGGATCTCGCCGGCGCCGATCTCGCGCAGCACGTCGTCGACCTGGGCCATGCGCTCGTCGCGCAGCGGATCGTTGGCATCGATGACGTGCAGCAGCAGGTCGGCCTCGCGCGCTTCGCTCAGGGTCGAGCGGAACGCGGCGACCAGTTCGTGCGGCAGGTCGCGCACGAATCCCACGGTATCGGCCAGCACCACTCCACCGCCGGGCAATTCGATGCGGCGCACGGTCGGGTCCAGGGTTGCGAACAGCTGGTCGGCGGCATAGGCATCCGCGCCGGTGAGCGCATTGAACAGGGTCGACTTGCCGGCATTGGTGTAGCCGACCAGCGCCACCCGCGGCAGTTCGCTTCGCACCCGCGCGCGACGCATCTGGGTGTGCTGGACCTCGACCTTCTGCAGGCGCTTCTGCAGCATGTCCACCCGCTTCTGCAGCAGGCGGCGGTCGGTTTCCAGCTGGGTTTCGCCGGGGCCGCGCAGGCCGATGGAACCGCCGCGCTGGCGCTCAAGGTGGGTCCAGCCACGCACCAGCCGCGTGGCCACGTGCTTGAGCTGGGCCAGCTCGACCTGCAGCTTGCCTTCGGCGCTGCGCGCGCGCTGCGAGAAGATGTCCAGGATCAACCCGGTGCGATCCACCACGCGGCGCTCCAGCGCGCGCTCCAGATTGCGCTCCTGGATTGGGCTCAACGCATGGTTGACCAGCACCAGGTCGGCACCGGTGGACTCGCAGGCGGCCTTCACTTCGTCCAGCTTGCCGCTGCCGATCAGGGTCGCGGGGTTCGGGCGGTCGATCTTCGCGGTCAGCACCGCCGCCACGCTGGCACCCGCGGAACGCGCGAGTTCACCGAATTCCTCCAGCAGGCCCTCTGCCGGCGGGCCTCCGGCATGCGGCTGGATCAGCAGAGCGTGTTCGCCCCGGTGGGAGCGCTCGAACAATTGGGTTGGCATTACCGGTCAGATGCGGGCGCCGCGCCCCGATTGCAAGCCCGGGGCGCCGCCCGCCCGGGACCGGGGTCAGGCTTCGTCGCCGGCCTCGTCGTCGCCATCGGCGCCGGTCGGGCCCACCCGCACGTTGCGCGCCGGGACCACGGTGGAGATGGCGTGCTTGTAGACCATCTGGCTGACCGTGTTGCGCAGCAGGACCACGAACTGGTCGAAGGATTCGATCGTGCCCTGCAGCTTGATGCCGTTGACCAGGTAGATCGAGACCGGCACGCGCTCGCGCCGCAATGCATTCAGGAAAGGATCCTGCAAAGACTGCCCCTTGGACATGTGTTTCCCCACTGCTGCCGATGTTCTTGTTTGTGATCGTGGGCCAGATGCCGCCACGGGATTCCCCGGCCCCGCGCCCGCCACGTTGCGGGGGGCGCGCTCCGATGGTAGCGCAGGACATGGGCCTTGCGCGCCTCAGCGCGCGATGCCGAGGAATCCGTCTACGGCCGCGTCCAGCGATGTGCGCCGGGTGGCGGGGTCGAACCAGCGCGCATCCAGTTCGCCGCGCAACCAGGTGAACTGGCGCTTGGCGAGCTGGCGGGTCGCGGCGATGGCGCGCTCGCGGAACTCCGCCGCCGTCGATGCACCATCCAGGAAGTCCCATGCCTGCCGATAGCCCACCGCGCGCAGCGACGGCAGGTCGAGCGGACGCGGGTGGGCCGCGAGTTCTGGCAACCCGCGCAAAGCACCCACCTCATCGAGGAAGCCGGCCTCGAGCATGGCGTCGAAGCGCCGTTCGATGCGTTCGTGCAGGACCCCGCGGTCCGGCGGGGACAGCGCCAGCTTCAGGACCTTCAACGGGAACCGCGCGCATCGCGGGGCGCGTTGCCACTCGCTGATCGGCCTGCCGCTGAGGCGATGGACCTCCAGCGCACGCTGGATGCGCTGCGCGTCGGTGGCGTGGATGCGCGCCGCGGCGACCGGGTCCACGTGCGACAGCTGCACATGCAGGGCCGCCCAGCCGCACCGCTCGGCTTCGGCGGTGATCGCCGCGCGCGTCGTCTCGTCGGCTTCCGGCATGTCCGCCAGTCCTTCCAGCAGCGCGCGCAAATACAAGCCAGTCCCGCCGGCGAGGATCGGCAACTTGCCGCGCGCGACGATGCCGTCGATCGCACGCTGCGCATCCGTGGCGAACTCCGCCGCGGAATACGGCTGCCACGGTTCGCGCACATCGACCAGGTGGTGCGGCACCCGTGCGAGTTCGTCGCGCGTCGGTTTGGCCGCGCCGATGTCCAGGCCGCGATAGACCAGCGCGGAATCGACGCTGACGATCTCGCCGCCGAGCCGCTGTGCCAGCTCCAGCGCAACCGCGCTCTTGCCCGACGCGGTCGGGCCCATCAGCGCGATCGCGCGCGGGCGCGTGTCCAGCGTCATGCGTCCGGTCAGTAGCCCTGCTCGCGCAGGCTCAGCTGCACCTGCTGGTGGCGCGCCTGCACCTCGGCGCTCGGCGCGCGCGAAAGCAGGCTGCCAATCACGATGGCGAGGCTGGCCGCGATCACGCCCGGCACCATTTCGTACAGCGCGCTGCCGGCCTGCTTCCAGAGAATCACCGTGAGGGCGCCGACGACGATGCCGGCCAATGCACCTTCGCGGGTCATGCGCTGCCAGAACAGCGAGAACAGCACCACCGGTCCGAACGCGGCGCCGAAACCGGCCCATGCATAGCTCACCAGGCCAAGCACGCGGCTTGCTGGATCGCGGGCGATGAAGATCGCCAGCAGGGCCACCGCCAGCACCGCCGCGCGGCCCACCCAGACCAGTTCGCGCTCGCCCGCGCGCGGGCGCAGGAAGCCGCGGTAGAAGTCCTCGGTCAGCGCGCTGGAACAGACCAGCAACTGGCAGGACAGCGTGCTCATGATCGCGGCCAGGATCGCCGACAGCAGCACCCCGGCGATCCACGGATTGAACAGCGCGTTGGACAGCGCGATGAACACGCGTTCGTGGTTCTCGCTGACCGCGCCGGCCTGTTCCGGATGCTGCGCGAACCAGGCGATGCCGAAGAAACCGGTGGCCATCGCACCGAGCAGGCACAACACCATCCAGGCCATGCCGATGCGCCGCGCCTGCGGGATCACTGCCAGTGAATCGGCGGCCATGAAGCGCGCCAGGATGTGCGGCTGGCCGAAATAGCCCAGTCCCCAGGCCAGCAGCGAGACGATGCCCACCAGGCCCAGTTCGCCGCCCTTGAACCAGTCGAGCTTCGCCGGGTCCAGTTGCCGAACCGCGGCCAGGCTGTCGCCGAAGCCGCCGGTGCCGAGGATCACGATCACCGGGGTCAGGATCAGCGCGACGATCATCAGCGTGGCCTGTACGGTGTCGGTCCAGCTGACCGCCAGGAAGCCGCCGACCAGGGTGTAGGCGATCGTCGCCGCCGCGCCCCACCACAGTGCCTCGGCGTACGACAGGCCGAACACGCTTTCGAACAGGCGCGCGCCGGCCACGATCCCGCTGGCGCAGTACACCGCGAAGAACACCAGGATCACCAGCGCGGCGACGATGCGCAGCAGCTTGCCGTCGGCGGCGAAACGGGTGGTGAAATAGTCCGGCAGGGTCAGCGCGTTGTCGGTGCGCACGGTGTACACCCGCAGCGGGCCGGCCACGAACTTCCAGTTCGCCCACGCGCCGATCACCAGGCCAATCGCAATCCACGCCTCGGATACACCGGACAGGAACAGGGCGCCGGGCAGACCCATCAGCAGCCAACCGCTCATGTCGGAGGCTCCGGCCGACAGCGCGGTCACGTAGCCTCCGAGCGAGCGCCCGCCGAGGATGTAGTCGTCGAAGTCGCGGGTGCGCTTCCAGGCCACGAAGCCGATGCCGAGCATCGCCAGAAGGTAGATCCCGAAGGTGATCATCAGCGGTGTGCTGGCAGTCATGCGCATGGTTCCCCGACACGAAGGCCGCAGCTTAGCGCAGGGATCCGCCGCCTTGCCGCGGACTGGGCTAGCATGGCGCCATGCCACTCTGGAAACGCCTCGGGTTCGCCTTCGTGTTCATCGTGCCGGCGCTGATGCCGGCGGCGGCCTGGCTGGGCGCGCGCAGCGACCGGCCGGACCTGGCGGCCTGGTTCCCCCTGTGCTTCCTGTTCGTGCTGCTGCCGCTCGCGGACTACGCGGTAGGCCACGATCCGCGTAATCCGCCGGCAAGCGACGCGGCCGCGCTCGAGCACGACCGCTGGTTCCGCCTGCTCACCCTGCTCGCGGTTCCGGTGCAGTACGCCACCCTGGCGTGGTCGCTGCAGTATTGGGCGCAGGCGCCGTTCTCGCTGGCCGGCAGCATCGGCTGGCTGGTCTCGCTGGGCGTCGTCGGCGGCGTGCTGGCGATCAACGTGGCGCATGAGCTGATCCACAAGGACACCCGGCTGGAGCGTGCCGCGGGCGGCGTCCTGCTCGCCAGCGTCGGCTACCACGGCTTCAAGGTCGAGCACGTCCGCGGCCACCACGTGCATGTCTCCACCCCGGAGGACGCCTCCAGCGCGCGCTTCGGCCAGTCGTTGTGGCACTTCCTGCCGCGCGCGCTGCTGCGCAATACCGCCAATGCCTGGCGACTGGAGGCCAGCCGCCTGGCCCGCCTCGGCAAGCCGTGGTGGCATTGGCGCAACGAGCTATTGGGCTGGACCGCGCTGTGGCTGGGCCTGGCCGCCGCCATCTTAGCCTGGCTGGGCAGCGCGGGACTGCTGGCGTTCCTGCTGCAGGGCATGGTCGCGGCCTGCGCGCTGGAAATCATCAATTACATCGAGCACTACGGACTCGAGCGCAGGCGCCTGGCCGATGGCCGCCACGAGCGCACCACCCACCTGCACAGCTGGAACTCGGACTACGCGCTGACCAACCTGCTGCTGTTCCACCTGCAACGGCACTCGGACCACCACGAGTCGCCGCGCCGCCGTTACCAGGCGCTGGTCCACCATGCCGACAGCCCGCAACTGCCGGGCGGCTACGCGGCCATGTTCGTGCTGGCGCTGGTGCCGCCACTGTGGTTCCGCGTCGTGCATCCGCGCCTGCACGCGTGGCAGGCCCGCATCGCCGCCACCGGTTGAGCGCATTTCCGCTTGCGGCGCACGCTCGCGCATAGGAGCATCACGGCAACCGTACGCGCCGTCGCAGGAACCCATGCAAGTCCGATTCCATTGCCTGTTGCTTGGTGCCCTTGCCCTGCTCCTGAGCGCGGGCTGTGCGCAGCTGCCCGCGCGTCCGCAGCTGCCATACCAGGCCGCACTGCGCGTTTCCGACCACACCCCGCTGGATGCCGAGCTCGCCCCGGTCTTGGCCAGGCACCCCGGGAAATCCGGGTTCCACCTGGTCGCCGACGGCCTGGAGGCTCTCGCGTTGCGTGGCTACTCGGCGCGCGTCGCGGGACGCAGCCTCGATGTCCAGAGCTACATCTGGCACGACGACCTGACCGGCCGCCTGCTCGCCGCCGAGCTGCTCGACGCGGCCGACCGGGGCGTGCGCGTGCGCGTCCTGCTGGATGACATGGATGCACGCGCCAAGAGCCTGGCCCTGCTGTCGCTGAACCGACATCCCAACATCAGCATCCGCGTCTACAACCCGTTTGCGACCCGTGAGGGCCTGCTGGGCACGGCGTTGGAGTTCGCAAGTGATTTCAAGCGGGTGAACCGCCGCGCGCACAACAAGTCGTGGATCGTGGATGGACGGCTGGCGATCACCGGCGGTCGCAACGTCGGCGACGAATACTTCATGGCCAGCGCGGAGGCGAATTTCGAGGACCTGGACCTGCTGGTCGCGGGCGAGGCGGTGGAGGCACTTTCGCAAGCGTTCGACGGCTACTGGAATTCCACTTCGGCCTGGCCGATCGACGCCGCGGATCCGCGCGTCCCGGCCGCGGGCGCCCTGCCGGCGTTGCGCGCGAAACTGCAGGGTGTCGCCCGCGACGCACGACAACTGGAGTGGGTGCAAGCCCTGGCCGATTCCGACGTGTTCGCGCGCATCCGTGCAGGCCAACTGGCGATGCGCTGGACCAGCGATTGGCAATTGCTGCAGGACGCGCCAGACAAGGTGACCGCCCCCGATGACGGGCCACGCCGCTCCCCCGTGCTTGACGGACTGCGCTCGGCGATGCGAGAGGGCGAGGGTGAGATCGTGATCATTTCGCCTTATTTCATTCCCGGCGAGGCCGGTACGCAGGCCCTGGTCGCCGGCGTGCGCGGCGGGCGAAAGATACGCATCCTGACCAATTCGCTGGCGTCCAATGACGTGGCCGCCGTGCACGGCGGCTACATTCGCCACCGCGGGGTGCTCGCACGCGGCGGCGTGGAACTGTGGGAAATGAAGCCACAGGCGGGCCAGGGGAAAGGCAGCCTGGTCGGGTCGTCGGGGGCCCGCCTGCACGGCAAGGCCGCGATCATCGATGGCCGCACGCTGTTCGTTGGCTCGCTCAACCTCGATCCGCGTTCCGTGCAGTTCAATTCGGAGCAGGGACTGCTGGTCGGCGATCCGGTGCTGGCCAAACAACTGATCGCCTTGTTCGACCGCATGACCAAGCCAGAGAATGCCTGGGCGATCGAATGGGACGCTACCCGCAAGCGCCTGCTCTGGCGCGACGCGAGCGGCGTGCAAGACCGTGAACCGGAAGCCGGCATCGCCCGGCGCGCCGTGGCGCGGCTGGCCTACTGGCTCCCCGTCGATTCCCTGCTGTAACCGGCACGGCCCGCGCTAACGCGAATCCAGGTAGAGCTTCAGCGCGGCGATCTCGGCATCGGTCAGCGTGGCGAATCGGTCGCGGGCGACGCGGCTCATCGAGCCAGTCGCGGTGTCCTGGCCGTTCGCCGCGATCCCGGTCTTCATCAGCCTCGCGAAATTGGCCGGTGTGTAGGCCTTGTTGATCAGCACCAGCGACGGCGCCGGGTCTCCGGGCCCCCAACCGGTCAGCTCGCGGCCATGGCATTCGGGGCACGAGGTCATCGCCAGGTGCCGGCCCAGTGCGAGCGCCTCGGTGGGTGGCGCGGTGGGCGGCAGATTCCCGGGATCCGGCAGGTCGTCATCGAACGGATAAGTCCCCGCTTCCACCTGCTTGCGCGAA
>Ga0114939_10000817_pt1 | contig 25737 bp, 25 predicted proteins | sample AshMeaCrysSpring_FD_87196 | JGI IMG/M metagenome (GOLD analysis project Ga0114939, IMG submission 87196) | Groundwater microbial communities from Big Spring, Nevada to study Microbial Dark Matter (Phase II) - Ash Meadows Crystal Spring | ecosystem: Environmental > Aquatic > Deep subsurface >...
AATTTTTTAAAAAATTTTTCGTGGTGATCATCAACCGCAAATTTGTTGGTGAATGCTAACTTTTGATAATTTAACTAACGAAAATGGTTAGAATGGAGTCTTCTGATCGTCGAATACTGGCATATAAAAAAGCTGGAAGTCCACGATACGAGATGGTGTCATGACGGCTTGGGACGATCCACAGATCACCCACAAGTTGTCCAGAAGCTGTCCATCCAAATATGTTGATAAGTTGTGCATAAATGGCTTGTTGCCGCGCTGCAACGACCCTTGGCGACTGGTTTTTCGACTGTACGGAGCAGGCTTTTTGCCTACAATGAAGCTCCAACTATCGCAGTTGCCATAGATTGTTGGTTCAGGGCGCGTCTCAATCCGACGCGCCCTTTTTTCTTTTCTGCGCCGTTTTAATTCAATCACTTAAGCGTTTCCGTTGATGAAGCACATCAGAAATTTTTCGATCATTGCGCACATTGATCATGGCAAATCGACGCTGGCCGATCGTCTGATCCAGCGTTGCGGCGGACTCGAAGAACGCGAGATGGAAGCGCAGGTGCTCGACTCGATGGACATCGAGAAAGAGCGTGGGATAACCATCAAGGCGCAGACCGCTGCGCTGCAATACAAGGCCCGCGATGGCCAGGTCTACAACCTCAATCTGATCGACACGCCCGGCCACGTGGACTTCTCGTATGAAGTGAGCCGCTCACTCTCCGCCTGCGAAGGTGCGCTGCTGGTGGTCGATGCCTCCCAGGGTGTGGAAGCGCAGACGGTGGCCAACTGTTACACCGCGCTCGACCTCGGTGTCGAGGTGGTGCCGGTGCTCAACAAGATGGACCTGCCGCAGGCCGACCCGGACCGCGCCAAGGAAGAGATCGAAGACGTGATCGGCATCGACGCCACCGACGCCATTCCCTGCTCGGCCAAGACCGGCCTGGGCGTGGACGACATCCTGGAGGCCATCGTGGCCAAGATCCCGGCGCCCAAGGGCAAGTCGGACGCACCGCTGCGTGCCATGATCATCGACAGCTGGTTCGACAGCTACGTCGGCGTGGTGATGCTGGTGCGCGTGGTCGACGGTCGGCTGCAGAAGAACGAGCGCATCAAGCTGATGGCCACCAATGCCGTGTACGAAGCCGGCAGCCTGGGTGTGTTCACCCCGGCCAACCAGCCGCGCGACAGCCTGGAAGCGGGCGAGGTGGGCTACATCATTGCCGGCATCAAGGAACTGACGGCCGCCAAGGTGGGCGACACCGTGACGCTGGAGAAGAAGTTGCCCAACAACCTGGGCCCGGCCACCGAGGCACTGCCCGGTTTCAAGGAAATCCAGCCGCAGGTGTTTGCCGGCTTGTACCCGACCGAGGCCAACCAGTACGACGCGCTGCGCGACAGTCTGGAAAAGCTCAAGCTCAACGATGCGTCGTTGCATTTCGAACCCGAGGTGTCGCAGGCGCTGGGCTTCGGCTTTCGCTGCGGCTTCCTCGGCCTGCTGCACATGGAGATCGTGCAGGAGCGCCTGGAGCGCGAGTTCGATCAGGACCTGATCACCACCGCTCCCAGCGTGGTCTACCAGGTGGTCAAGGGCGATGGCGAAGTCATCATGGTGGAGAACCCGTCCAAGATGCCCGAGCAGAGCAAGATCCAGGAAATCCGCGAACCCATCGTCACCGTGCACCTGTACATGCCGCAGGAGTATGTCGGCCCGGTCATGACGCTGGCCAACCAGAAGCGCGGCGTGCAGCTCAACATGGCCTATCACGGCCGCCAGGTGATGCTGACCTACGAGCTGCCGCTGGGCGAGATCGTGCTGGACTTCTTTGACAAGCTCAAGAGCGTGAGCCGCGGCTACGCCTCCATGGACTACGAGTTCAAGGAGTACCGGCCGTCCGACGTGGTGAAGGTCGACATCCTGCTCAACGGCGAGAAGGTCGATGCCTTGTCCATCATCGTGCACCGCACCCAGGCGGCCTACCGTGGCCGCGCGGTGGCGGCCAAGATGCGCGAGATCATCAGCCGCCAGCAGTTCGACGTGGCGATCCAGGCTGCCATCGGCGCCAACATCATCGCGCGCGAGAACATCAAGGCGCTGCGCAAGAACGTGCTGGCAAAATGCTACGGCGGTGACATCACCCGCAAGCGCAAGCTCCTCGAGAAACAGAAAGCAGGCAAGAAACGCATGAAGCAGATCGGTTCGGTCGAGGTGCCGCAGGAAGCCTTCCTCGCCATCCTGCAGGTGGAGGAATGATGCAGTTCCTGACCGCCATCATCCTGGCCGCCTTTGTCGGTTACGCCGGCTCCTGGTACTTCGGCGTCATCGAAGGCAACTTCGCGCTGCTGCTGTTCATGGCCACCGTGGTCACCGGCGTGTACTGGCTGGCCGAGCGCTTCTATTTCCTGCCGCAGCGCCAGGCGGCTGCGGCCAAGCTGGCCGCCGAGGGGCAGCAGCGCCAGGCCGAGCTCGCCAAGATGGGCATCACCCAGGTTGACAGCGACCTGGCGCCGGCACGCGAGAAGCTGCTGATGCAGCCCTGGTGGCTGGACTGGACCGCCGGCCTGTTCCCGGTGATCGCCATCGTCTTCCTGCTGCGCTCCTTCCTGTTCGAGCCGTTCAAGATCCCGTCCGGCTCCATGATCCCCACCCTGTTGGTGGGCGACCTGATCCTGGTCAACAAGTTCCACTACGGCGTGCGCCTGCCGGTGATCAACACCAAGATCACCGAAGGTAAGCCGGTGCAGCGCGGCGAGGTGCTGGTGTTCCGCTATCCGCCCAAGCCCAGCCTGGACTACATCAAGCGCGTGGTGGGCGTGCCGGGCGATGAGGTGGCCTACCTCAACAAGCGCCTGACCATCAACGGCCAGCCGGTGGCCACCAACGCCGTGCCCGAGTTCTTTGACGAGAGCGCCATGCGCTATTTCAAGCAGTACGAGGAGTCGCTGGGCGCGGTCAAGCACCGCATCCTGACCGACGACGACCGCCCCGCCTTCATCCCCGGCGTGGAGGAGTTCCCGCACCGCGAGAACTGCCGCTACAGCATCGAGGGCGTGGTGTGCAAGGTGCCCGAAGGTCACTACTTCATGATGGGCGACAATCGCGATAATTCGCTCGATTCGCGCTTCTGGGGCTTCGTGCCCGACCAGAACATTGTCGGCAAGGCCTTCTTTGTCTGGATGAACTTCGGCAACCTCAAGCGCATCGGCTCGTTCAACTGAAGTGGCTTCAATGGGGGAAGCGATGGCAGGACAACTCAAGTCGCGACAGCGCGGCATCACCTTTCTGGGCCTGATCTTTGTCGCGGCCGTGCTGGCCGCGGTTGGCGTCGTGGCTGCCCAGGTGGTGCCGACGCTGGTCGAGTACCAGGCCGTGCAGAAGGCCGCCAACAAGGCGCGTGACGGCGGCTCGGTCGCCGAGGTGCGGGCCCTGTTCGACAAGGCAGCCCAGATCGACGACATCAAGTCCATCAGCGGCCGGGACATCGAGGTCACCAAGGAGGGTGACAAGGTGGTCGTGAGCTTCGCCTACCAGCGCGAGATCCATCTGGCTGGCCCGGCCTGGCTGACGCTGAAATACAGCGGCCGTAGCAAGTAAGCCCCGCCCGTGACCGATGGCCTGACTGCGCTGCAAACCCGCTTGCAGCATGAATTTTCCAATCCGACGCTGCTGACGCGCGCCCTCACGCACCGCAGCTTCTCGGCCGACCACAACGAACGGCTCGAATTCCTCGGCGACTCGGTGCTCAACCTCGCCGTGGCGCACCTGCTGTACGAGCGCCTGAGCGCGCTGCCCGAGGGTGACCTGTCGCGCATCCGCGCCAACCTCGTCAAGCAGGACACCTTGCACCAGCTGGCGGTCGATCTTGGCTTGCCGGGCGAGATCCGGCTCGGTGAGGGCGAAGTGCGCTCCGGCGGCCACAAGCGGCCGTCCATCCTGGCCGATGCGCTGGAGGCGGTGATTGGCGCGGTCTACCTTGACGCTGGCTACCCGGCGGCGCAGGCGCTGGTGCAGCGCCTGTTCCGGGCGGTGGAGATCAACCCGCAGATGCAGGCCAGCGCCAAGGACGCCAAGACCGAGTTGCAGGAATGGCTGCAGGGCCGCAAGATGAAGCTGCCGGTCTACCGCGTCGTGGCCACGCTGGGCGTGGCGCACAAGCAGACCTTCGATGTCGAGTGTGAAGTGGCCGAGCTGCAGCGCGTCGAGCGCGGCATCGGCGGTTCGCGCCGCGCTGGCGAGCAGGCGGCTGCCGCGGCCATGCTGCAGGCGCTCAAGGCCCAGGGCCAAGGATGAATGCTATGAATACAGGGGCGGGTGACACTGATCCGGTGGGCGCTGAAGATCTGAATGAGGGTGAGGCCGGGCCCCACCGCTGCGGCCTGGTGGCCATCATCGGCAAGCCCAACGTCGGCAAGTCCACCCTGCTCAATGCGCTGGTGGGACAGAAGATCAGCATCACCTCGCGCAAGGCGCAGACCACGCGCCACCGCATCACCGGCATCCGCACCGTGGGGGGCACGCAGTTTGTCTTCGTCGACACGCCGGGCTTCCAGACGCGCCATGCCAACGCGCTGAACCGCTCGCTCAACAAGACCGTGCTGGGTGCCGTGGGCGATGTGGACCTGGTGCTGTTCGTGGTCGAGGCCGGCCAGTTCAATCAGGCCGACGAGCGCGTACTCAATCTGCTGGGCGAGGGCGTGCCGGTGCTGCTGATCGCCAACAAGCTTGATACCGTGCACCGCCGTGCCGAGATCGCGCCCTGGCTGCAGGAGATGCAACAGCGCCTGCTGGCGGCCGAGATCGTGCCGATGTCGGCTAAGAACCCGAAAGACATCGAGCGCCTGTTTGCCATCTGTGCCAAGTACTTGCCCGAGCAGGACTGGTGGTACGACGAGGACGAGCTGACCGACCGCAGCGAAAAGTTCCTCGCGAGCGAGATCGTGCGCGAGAAGCTGTTCCGCCTGACCGGCGACGAGTTGCCCTACACCTCGACGGTCGTGATCGAGAAGTTCGAGGAAGAAGCGCCGCAGAAGAAAGGCCAGAAGCGCCTGGTGCGCCTGGCCGCGACCATCGTCGTCGAGCGCGACGGCCACAAGGCCATGGTGATCGGCGACAAGGGTGAGCGCATCAAGCGCATCGGTACCGAGGCACGCGTCGAACTGGAGAAGCTCATGGACGCCAAGGTCTTTCTGGAGCTCTGGGTCAAGGTGCGTTCGGGCTGGGCGGATGACGAGGCGCGCGTCCGATCTTTCGGGTATGAATAGGCTCCCCCCCAGGCTACGCGCACTGCGTGTCGCTTCGCCCCCCCCGTCAAGGGGGCAACGCCAGTGGCCCGGCAAAGCCGGTTCCACGGCGTTTCCCGCGAATACTTCCTGGCCCACCTGCGATCCGTAATCCGAGCGGCATTGGGTTATGGCCACCAAGCGCATTTCAGACGAACCGGCCTTTGTGCTGCATCGCTACGACTGGAGCGAGACCAGCCTGATCCTGGATGTGTTCACACGCCACCACGGGCGCATTGCGTTGGTGGCCAAGGGCGCGAAGCGGCCGAGTTCCAGCTTCCGGCCGGTGCTGCTGCCGCTGCAGCCGCTGCAGCTGAGCTACGGTGGCGAGTCGGAAGTGCGCACGCTCAAGAGTGCCGAGTGGTTGGGCGGGCATGTCATGCCCACCGGCGAGGCGCTGCTGTCGGGCTATTACCTCAATGAGCTGCTGATGCAGCTGCTGGCGCGCGACGATCCGCATCCGGCGCTGTTCGACGTCTATGCGTCCGTCGTGCGGGTCCTGGCGTCCGAGCATGGCGAGGTGCTGCAGGCGGCGCTGCGCACCTTCGAGCTGCTGCTGCTGCGTGAGATCGGCCTGCTGCCACAGCTCGACCGCCAGACGCTGACGCTGGCACCATTGGACGAGACGGCGGCCTACACCTTGGTGCCCGAAGGTGGCCTGCGCGCCAGCAGCGACAACGACCGCGCCAGCCTGACTGGCGCGCAATGGCAGATGCTGCAGCAAGCCTTGCAGCCCGGTGCGCCGTTCACCGACACGCTGCGCGCTTGCGCCGCCATGATGGGCGAGCTCAAGCCACAACTGCGCACCCTGCTCAATTACCATTGCGGCGTGACCACGCTGCGCACCCGGCAGATGATGGTCGATCTGCAATCCCTATGAACAAGAAGACTGCTCTTTCCGTCAACGTCAACAAGGTCGCCCTGGTGCGCAACACGCGCCACCTCGGCATCCCCAGCGTCACGCGCGCGGCCACGCTGTGCCTGCAGGCGGGTGCGTATGGCATCACCGTGCACCCGCGGCCGGACGAGCGCCACATCCGCGCCCAGGACGTGTTCGACCTGGCCGCGTTGATGCAGGATTGGCCGGGGCGCGAGTACAACATCGAGGGCAATCCGTTCCATAACCTGATGGATTTCATCCGCCAGGTCCGCCCGCAGCAAGCCACCTTCGTACCCGATGCCGAAGGCCAGTTCACCAGTGACCATGGCTGGACTTTTCCGCAGGATGCCGAGCGCCTGCGGCCGCTGATTGCCGAATGCCAGGCGCTGGGTGTGCGCGTGAGCCTGTTCATGGACCCGGTGCCTGAGCAGATGGCGTTGGCCAAGGCAGCGGGAGCCGACCGGGTGGAGCTCTACACCGAGCCCTATGCCGCGGCCTGGGGCCATGCCAGTCAGGAGGCGCAACTGCAGCGCTACGCGGCCGCGGCGCAAGCCGCGCTCGACGCCGGTCTGGGCGTGAATGCCGGCCACGACCTGAACCGCGACAACCTCACCGAGTTCCTGCGTCGCGTGCCCGGTGTGGCCGAGGTGTCGATCGGCCACGCGCTGATGGCCGATGCGCTGGAGCTCGGCTATGCCGCGACGGTGCAGGACTATCTGCGCTGTATTGAGGACGCCGGAAATTGATCTACGGCATCGGCACCGACATCTGCGACGTGCGCCGTATCCGTGCCAGCCTGGAGCGGCACGGCGAGCGCTTTGCGCGCAAGATCTTGAGCGAGGCCGAATACGCCACCTGGCAGGCGCGCAGCGCACGCTGGCCCGAGCGCGGCATCCGCTACCTGGCGACCCGCTTTTCCGCCAAGGAAGCCTTTTCCAAGGCGATCGGTCTGGGCATGCGCATGCCTATGACCTGGCGCTCGTGTGAGATCAGCAAGCTGCCCAGCGGCAAGCCGGCCATCGTGCTGCACGGCGAACTCAAGGCCTGGTTCGAAGCCCGGGGGTTGAGCGCCCAGGTCAGCGTGACCGACGAATCCGACTATGCGGCCAGCTTCGTGGTTGTCGAGAAAAACTGAGCCTTGCCCTTTATATATAAGCGCGAACAGCTATCAAATAAATAGCATCTGAGGAATACCATGCACGCACCCCTGATCATCGACATCGCCGGCCTGAGCCTCACCAAGACCGACCGCCGGCGCCTGAAGCACCCGCTGGTCGGCGGCATCATCCTGTTCGCCCGCAATTGGCAGGATCGTGCACAACTGAGCGCGTTGTGCCGGGACATCAAGAAGGTGCGCCGCGATCTGCTGATCTGCGTCGACCACGAAGGCGGGCGCGTGCAGCGCTTCCGTACTGACGGTTTCACTCACCTGCCGCCCATGCGGGCGCTGGGCGAGCAGTGGATGAAGGACCCCCTGGCGGCGACCAATGCGGCCAGTGCCTGCGGTTATGTGCTGGCGGCCGAGTTGCGCGCCTGCGGTGTGGACTTCAGCTTCACGCCGGTGCTGGATCTGGACTACGGTGAGAGCGGCGTCATCGGCGATCGCTCGTTTGCACGCGACCCGCGTGTGGTCACGCTGCTGGCCAAGAGCCTGATGCACGGCCTGCGCTCGGCAGGCATGGCCAGTTGCGGCAAGCACTTTCCCGGCCATGGTTTCGTCAAGGCCGACTCGCACACCGAGATCCCGGTCGACAGGCGCAGCCTCAAGGCCATCCTGGCCGAGGACGCGGCACCTTACGGCTGGCTCAGCACCACGCTGGACAGCGTGATGCCGGCGCACGTGATCTACCCCAAGGTTGACAGCCGGCCGGCCGGCTTCTCGGCCAAGTGGTTGGGCGACATCCTGCGCGCCCGCCTGCGTTTCAACGGCGCGGTGTTCAGCGACGACCTCAGCATGGCCGGTGCGCGCCTGATCGACGGCCGCGAGGTCAGCTACACCGAAGCCGCCGTGACGGCCCTCAACGCCGGCTGCGACCTGGTGCTGTTGTGCAACCAGTCGCTCGGCAAGGGCGCGGCGGTGGACGAGCTGATCGACGGCTTGAGCGAAGCGCTGCTCAAGGGCCGCTGGCAGCCCGACGATGCCAGCGAGGCGCGTCGCCAGGCCTTGCTGCCAGCGACGTCGGCGCCGCAGTGGGACGAGCTGATGGTGAGCCCGGCTTACATGCATGCGCTCGACCTGATGCCTTGAGCTGATACCCCTTTTGGTACCAGGCGTGTCACAGAACTGAAATCCTCGCGTCATAAACTTTTCCCGATCGCAGTCGAGAGTCGTGCCATCACGGCTTGCACAGGGAGAAGGGTATGTTGGGCATAAAGCTGACGCTGGTGCAGCGCATCGGGTTGACCATCGCCGTGCTGGTCGGCCTGTTTCTGGCGGTGGGCGGATTCACCGCCTTCGGCGTGCACAGCATCCAGACGCAGGCGCACCAAACCGTGGACACCGACCTGGCGCAACTGGTGCGTCTGGCAGCCATCCAGGAGCACCTGCTCAAGGTGCGGCGGGCCGAGAAGGACATTTCCATCGACCTGCTGATGAAGATGGAACGCGTGCCGCAGCGCCTGGGCGAATGGAAGAAGAACAATGCCGAGGTGGCGCGACTGCTGCAGGACGCGATCGCCGCCGAACCGGTGTCGGCGCTCAGGCAGTTGCTGCAGGACGGCCAGGCCCGTCAGGCGCAGTACGCCACGGCGGTTGGTGCCATCATCGGCAAGATCGAACGGCAGGACATCCTGGATCAGGCCGTGTTCGAGGAAGAAATCCAGCAGCCGGTGCAAGCGGCCCTGGCGGCCGAAACGCTGATCGGCCAGGCGATGGCGCAGAACCGTGCCCACACCCAGGCCGGTGGCGAGGAGATCAACACCGCCGTGAGCCAACTGACCTGGATCGTGCTGCTGGGCATGCCGATCGCCGTGGTCAGCGGCGTGGCCTTGGGCCTGCGCCTGCTGGCGCGCATCCGCCAGCCACTGGAACAACTCACGGCCGGCATCACCCGGGTGCAAGCTGGCGACCTGTCGCAGACGGTGGCGGTGCAGACCGACGATGAGCTGGGTCGCATGTCGACCGACTTCAATGCCATGGTGACCTCCTTGCAGGCCATGGTGCTGGAGGTGCGGCAGGCGGCGCTCAGCATCACCGATGCCAGCGCGCAAATCGCCAGCGGCAATCTGGACCTGAGCACGCGCACCGAGCGTGCCGCGGCCAGCCTGCAGCAAGCGGCCGCCTCGCTCGACGCGCTGACCGGCACGGTGCGCAAGCTGGCCGAATCGGCACAGACCGCCAGCCGCATTGCCAATGCCGCTGCCAGCTCGGCGCAGCAGGGCGGCACGCTGGTCGAGCAGGTGGTGAGCAGCATGGCCGGCATTCAGGCCTCCAGTGGCCGCATTGCGGACATCACGGCGGTGATTGACAGCATCGCCTTCCAGACCAACATCCTGGCGCTCAATGCCGCGGTGGAAGCCGCGCGGGCCGGCGAGCAAGGGCGCGGCTTTGCCGTGGTGGCCGGCGAGGTGCGTGCGCTGGCGCAGCGCTCGGCCGAGGCTGCGCGCGAGATCAGGACGCTGATCGAGAACAGTCGCAGTGAGGTCGAGAGCGGCTCACGCCTGGTGCAGGACGCCGGCAGCGCCATGGCGCAGATCGTGCGTCAGGTGGCCGAGGTCAGCCAGATGATCGAGGCCATCACGCAGGAGGCCAGCCACCAGTCGGGCGAGATCGGCGGCGTCAACCAGTCCATGGGGCAGCTGGAGCAGATGACGCAGCAGAACGCCGCGCTGGTGGAGCAGGCCACGGCCGCCTCGGCCAGCCTGAAGGAACAGGCCGACCGCATGGCGGGCGTGATGCGCGTCTTTGTCGTCGGCCGTGAGCGTCAGTTGCTGCTGACGGCTTGAGCAGACGGCGCCGCCGTCCGGGGCCGGCTCAGCCTTCGCGGCGCAGTGCCGGGAAGAGGATGACGTCGCGGATGCTCGGGCTGTCGGTCAGCAGCATCATCAGGCGATCGATGCCGATGCCGCAGCCGCCGGTGGGCGGCATGCCGTATTCAAGTGCACGCACGAAATCGTGGTCGAAGAACATGGCCTCGTCGTCGCCGCTGTCTTTGGCCGCGACCTGGCTGTGGAAGCGGGACGCCTGTTCCTCGGCGTCGTTCAATTCGGAGAAGCCGTTGCCGAACTCGCGGCCGGTGATGTAGAGCTCGAAGCGCTCGGTGACATCCGGGCGGGTGTCGCTGGCGCGCGCCAAGGGCGAGATCTCCACCGGGTGTTCGCAGATGAAGGTCGGCTGCCAGAGCTTCTCCTCCACCACTTCCTCGAAGTACAGCACCTGCAAGGAGGCCAGTGAGCGGGTGGAGAGCTTGTCCTTCTCCTCGTTCAGGCCGAGCTTCTTCAGCGCATTGATCAGCCAGGCGCTGTCGTCCACGTGCACGCCGGCCTCACTGTGGCGGATGATGGCTTCGCGGATGGTCAGGCGCTCGAAGGGCTGTGCCAGGTCGACCGGCTTGCCGCCATAGGTGAGTTGCAGCGTGCCCACGGCCTGCTGCGCGGCGTGGCGCACCAGGCCTTCGGTGAAGGTCATGAGGTCCTGGTAGTCCCAGTAGGCCGCATAGAACTCCATCATGGTGAACTCGGGGTTGTGGCGCACCGAGATGCCTTCGTTGCGGAAGTTGCGGTTGATCTCGAACACGCGTTCGAAGCCGCCGACGATCAGGCGCTTGAGGTAGAGCTCGGGCGCGATGCGCAGGAACATCTCCTGGTCCAGCGCATTGTGGTGCGTGATGAAGGGCTTGGCATTGGCACCGCCGGGAATCGGGTGCAGCATGGGCGTCTCAACTTCGAGGAAGTTGTGCGAGACCATGAACTCGCGGATTGAGCTCACCGCTTTGCTGCGCGCCACGAAGCGCTTGCGTGCCTCCTCGTCCGTCATCAGGTCCACGTAGCGCTGGCGGTACTTGACCTCCTGGTCGGCCACGCCGTGGAACTTGTCCGGCATCGGACGCAGGCTCTTGGTCAGCAGGCGCACGTGGCTGGCCTGGATGGAGAGTTCGCCGGTCTTGGTCTTGAAGATCAGGCCCTCGGCGGCCACGATGTCACCCAGGTCCCAATGCTTGAACGCTTCGTAGGCATCATCGCCCACTTCGTCGCGCTTGACGTAGATCTGGATGCGGCCGGTGCTGTCCTGCAGCGTGGCGAAGCTGGCCTTGCCCATGACGCGCTTGAGCATCATGCGGCCGGCCACCTTGGCACGGCTGTTCTGGGCCAGCAGGCCCTCGGGGGTCTGTCCCGCGTGGGCAGCGAAGAGATCGGCCGCGCGGTCGCCCGGCTTGAAATCATTGGGGAAGGCCGGGCCCTTGCCGTCGAGCTGTTGCTGGCGGATGGCCTTGAGTTTGTCGCGCCGTTCGGCGATCAGCTGGTTCTCGTCCTGGGTAGGGGCGGCGGCAGTGGTGTTGTGTTCAGACATGGAAGGGCGCGGACGCGGTGCCGCGGTGTGGCAAGGCCAAAACCCGCTATTTTAATGACGCTATGATTTGGCGACCCCATCGACCTACCCCTGCACCCGACCCATGCTGTTCCAGATCGTTTCCCTGCTGCTCGAAGTGATTGCCGGTGTCGTGGGCGGTGCCTGCCTGCTGCGCCTGTACATGCAGCACCAGCGCATCCCGATGTCGGCGCGTTCGGGCAATCCGCTCGGGCGCTTCGTCTTCGCGTTGACTGACTGGCTGGTGCTGCCCTTGCGCCGGGTGCTGCCGGCGGCCGGTCGCTGGGACACCGCCAGCCTGGTGGGCGTGTTCCTGATCGAACTGGCGCAGTTCTCGCTGTTGTGGGCCTTCACCAGCTTCGGCGCCAGCTACGTCTCGGTGCTGATCTTGGCGGCCTTCGGTGTGGTGCGGCTGGCGATCTCCGGCCTGACCGGGCTGATCATCGTCTATGCCGTACTGTCCTGGGTGCAGTCCCACACGGTGCTGGCCGATGTGATTGACCGGCTGGTGGCGCCGGTGCTGGCGCCGATTCGCCGTATCGTGCCCTTGGTGGGCGGCATCGACCTGTCGCCGTTGGTGCTGCTGGTGCTGCTGCAGGTAGCCGCCATCGTGCTCGGCAGCCTGCAAGGGTTGGCTTTGGTTTAAACAAAAAAGCCGGCGCGAAGCCGGCTTTTTTGTTGCGACTGCTCTGCAGTCAGATCACGGCGTCGGCCGGCTGGCGTTGCAGCATGGCCAGGGTGCTGGCGATGGTCTTGCGCAGGTCGCGGCGATCACAGATGAAGTCGATGGCGCCCTTCTGCTGCAGGAACTCGGCCCGCTGGAAGCCCTCGGGCAGGGTCACGCGCACGGTGGACTCGATCACGCGCGGGCCGGCAAAACCGATCAACGCCTTGGGTTCGGCGATCACCACGTCACCGAGGAAGGCAAAACCAGCGCTGACACCGCCCATGGTCGGGTCAGTCAGCACGCTGATGTAGGGCAGGCCCTTCTTGGCCAGCTGCGTCAGGGCCGCATTGGTCTTGGCCATCTGCATCAACGACAGCAGGCCTTCCTGCATGCGTGCGCCGCCGGTGGCGGTGAAGCAGATGAACGGAACCTTCTGTTCGATGGCGGTTGCGACGCCGCGCACGAAGCGCTCGCCCACCACCGAGCCCATGGAGCCGCCCATGAAGCTGAACTCGAAGCATGCCGCCACCAGGCTGATGCCGTGCACGGCGCCGCCCATGACCACCAGCGCATCGGTTTCGCCCGTGGCGTCCATGGCTTCCTTCAGGCGTTCGGGGTACTTGCGGCTGTCCTTGAACTTCAGGGCATCGACCGGTACCACCTCCTGGCCGATCTCATAGCGGCCCTCGTTGTCGAGGAAGGCATTGAGGCGGGCGCGGGCATCGATGCGGTGATGGTGGCCGCAGCTGGGGCAGACGTTCTGGTTCTGCTCCAAGTCGGTCTTGTAGAGCACGCTTTCACAGCTCGGGCACTTGGTCCACAGGCCTTCAGGCACACTGCGGCGGTCAGCCGGGTCGGTGTGCTGAATCTTGGGCGGCAGCAGTTTTTCAAGCCAACTCATGGGACGTATCCTTTATCGGGGTCAGATTCCAATTGCCGTGTTCCAGCAAAGGCTGGATTATGAATCCAAAGCCGTCCGGATTTCGCGCAGGAAATCCGCGGCAACCTGGACGACCTTGTCGCGCGGCTGCGGGTCGATCAGCTGGATGATCCGGCTGCCGATCACCACCGCATCAGCCACCCGGCCCACGGCCTTGGCGCTCGCGGCATCACGGATACCGAAGCCCACGCCGACCGGAATCTTCACATGCTGGCGGATGCGCGGCAGCATGGCTTCCACGGCACCGGTGTCGAGTGTGCCGGCGCCCGTCACACCCTTGAGTGAGACGTAGTAGACGTAGCCGCTGGCCACCCGCGCGACCTGCGCCATGCGTTCATCCGTGCTGGTGGGGGCAAGCAGGAAGATCAGGTCCAGGTCGTGGGCCTTCAGGGCGGCAGCGAAGTCGGTGCATTCTTCGGGCGGGTAGTCCACCACCAGCACACCGTCGACACCGGCAGCGGCGGCATCACGGGCGAAGGCGTTGTCACCGCTGACTTGATGCAGTTGGTTGTAGCGCTCGATCGGGTTGGCATAGCCCATCAGCACCACTGGCGTGGTGCTGTTTCGTTGCCGGAAGACGCGCACCATTTCGATGACCTGGCGCAAGCCGATGCCCGCCGCCAGCGCCTTGTCGCCGGCGGCCTGGATCACCGGGCCGTCGGCGCTGGGGTCGGAGAAGGGCACGCCAAGTTCGATCACGTCGGCCCCCGCGGCCACCATGCCGTGCATCAGCTCGGGCGTAATGTCCGGATAGGGGAAACCGGCGGTGACGAAGGGGATCAGGGCCTTGCGTTTCTGCGCCTGCAGCGCAGCGAAGGTGGAGGCGATGCGGCTCATTTGGAGATCTTCACGGTTTGTTCGGCAACGCCACCCTTGACGGACTGGCCGCGGCAGGACGGGCGGCAATAGAAGTCGGCCTGGCTCAGGTCGGCCACGGTGCCGATGTCCTTGTCGCCGCGGCCGGAGAGGCTGACGAGGATGGACTGGTCGGGCCGCAAGGTCTTGGAGAGCTTCATGGCATGAGCAATGGCGTGGCTCGATTCCAGCGCCGGAATGATGCCCTCGGTGCGACACAGATAGTGGAAGGCAGCCAGCGCCTCGGCGTCCGTGATGCCTACGTACTCGGCCCGGCCGATGTCTTTCAGGTAGGCGTGCTCCGGGCCGACGCCGGGGTAGTCGAGACCAGCGCTGACGCTGTGCGTCTCGGTCACCTGGCCGTCTTCGTTCTGCAGCACATAGGTGCGGTTGCCGTGCAGCACGCCGGGGCTGCCGCGCTGCAGGGATGCGGAGTGCTTGCCGCTGTCCATGCCTTCGCCAGCGGCCTCCACGCCGATCAGGCGCGTGCCCTCGAGCGGGATGTAGGGGTAGAAGATGCCCATGGCGTTGCTGCCGCCGCCGACGCAGGCCACCACGGCATCCGGCTGGGTGGTCTTGCACCCGGCGCGCGCCAGCATCTCGGGCATCTGCACCAGGCATTCCTCGCCGATCACACTCTGGAAGTCGCGCACCATCATCGGGTAGGGGTGCGGGCCGGCCACGGTGCCGATGATGTAGAAAGTGTTGTCGACGTTGGCGACCCAGTCGCGCATGGCCTCATTCAAGGCATCCTTCAGCGTCTTGCTGCCGGACTCGACGGGCACCACGGTCGCGCCCAGCAGCTTCATGCGGTAGACGTTGGGGCTCTGGCGTTTGACGTCCTCGGAGCCCATGTAGACCACACATTCCAGGCCATAACGTGCGCAGATGGTGGCCGTGGCCACACCGTGCTGCCCGGCGCCGGTCTCGGCAATGATGCGCGTCTTGCCCATGCGGCGCGCCAGCATGGCTTGGCCGATGGTGTTGTTGATCTTGTGCGCGCCGGTGTGGTTGAGGTCCTCGCGCTTGAGGAAGATCTGGGCGCCGCCCTGCTCGCGGCTCATGCGCGCTGCGTGGTAGACGGGCGAGGGGCGGCCGACAAAATGGGCCAGCTCGTACTTGAATTCGGCGAGGAAGTCCGGATCGTGCTGATAACGGGCGTAGGCTTCCTTGAGCTGGTTGATGGCCTGGGTCAGCGTCTCGCTGACGAAACTGCCGCCGTAGATGCCGAAATGGCCCTTGGCATCGGGCTGGTGGTATTCAAACATGATCTTGATCGGTTGAGGACAGAGCAGATGAATCGCTGCGCTTATTCATCCTGGTCTGTCCCGCAAGGTTTCAGGGCTGTGCGTCGGCGGCACGCACCGCGGCGACGAACTGATTGATCTTGCTGGCGTCCTTGATGCCTTTGGAGGCTTCGACGCCAGAACTCACATCGACGGCCAGCGATTTACAGCGCGGCCGCACCTGCCGGATGCCATCGGCCACGTTTGCAGGTGTGAGCCCACCACTCAAGACGAGGTGAGCGTCGACGCTTGGAGGCAGATGTGACCATTCGAATGATTTGCCGCCGCCCCCGAACCCCTCGACGTGGGCGTCGAGCAGGATGGCCTGGGCGGCCGAGTAGTGCTGGGCGTATTTTACGAGGTCGAAGCTGCGACCGGCTTCCCCCAGCGGAATGCGCGCCGCGCGCAGGAAGGGGCGTGTGCCCTGACCGCTGGCCTGCAGGCAATCGGCCGGCGTCTCGTCACCATGAAATTGCAGCGTAGCACCCGGAATATCGGCGCAGGCAGCTATGATATTTGTAGCGCTCTCGTTAACGAACAGCAGCACCGGGGTGATGAAGGGTGGCAGGCGGCGCGCCAGTGCGGCGGCACGCTGGGGCGTCACATGGCGCGGACTTTTTTCGTACAGCACGAAACCCACGGCATCGGCGCCGGCGGCCACGGCGGCATCCACATCCTGTTCACGCGTCAGGCCGCAGATCTTGATTCGGGTGCGGTTCATGGCAACCAATCATACGCAGGCGTGCGATCGGGCAGCCCCCAGTGCGCGTCATAGCGCGGTCCGAGGAAGTACAGGCCGTCGGGCGAGAAGGTGGGGGCGGCAGCATCGCGGCTGCGCGCCGCCAGCACCGCGTCGATCCATTCGGGCGGCTGCTTACCTTGACCGATCGTGACCAGGCAGCCCATGATGTTGCGGATCATGTGGTGCAGGAAGGCGTTGGCCTCGAACTCGAAGCGCCAGTAGGCCCCGCGCCGGCTGATCTCGAGACGCGTCATGGTTTTCACCGGCGACAGGGCCTGGCAGGCCGAGGCGCGGAAGGAGGTGAAGTCGTGCTCCCCCAGTAGGCGCTGGGCAGCCTGCTCCATGCGCTCCTGATCCAATGGCTGGAACACCCAGCCGACACGCCCGGCATCGAAACTCGGGCGCACCGGCGACTCCAGCAGCAAGTAGGCGTAACGGCGCGACCGAGCGCTGGCGCGGCAGTGAAACGCGTCCGGCACGAGGTGCGCCCATTGCACCGCAATGTCGCGCGGCAGAAAGGTGTTGGTGCCGCGCACCCAGGAATAAGGCGTGCGTTCGGCTGTGGTGTCGAAGTGCACCACCTGCATCAGGCCGTGCACGCCCGCATCGGTGCGGCCGGCGCACAGGGTGGAAATGCGCTGGTCGGCAAAGCGGCTGAGCGCCTTTTCCAGCTGGTCCTGCACCGTGCGCCCCGACGGCTGGCTCTGCCAGCCGTCGTAGGCCTGGCCGTTGTAGCTGACGCCTAAGGCCACCCTCACGGCTGGGTTGCGTCCATCTGTGTCGCCTTCAGGAGGGGCCCGGATCAGCCGAGTCGGCTCAGGGCTTCCTGGGCCTTGGCCTTCATGTCACCGGTGGCTTCGGCGATGATTTCCTCGATCAGGGCGCGCGCGCCGTCGGTGTCGCCAATGGCGCTGAATTCTTCGGCCAGCGCCAGCTTGGTGGCCAGCGGGTCGTCGGAGACCGGGGTCTGCTCTGTCGTCGGGCCGTCCAGGTCGAGCGACAGCGAGCCGAGGTCAAATTCCAGCGCGCCGCTGTCGGCCGGCTTGGGCTCGCTTGGGGCTGCCACGGCTTCGGCCTGCTCGGCGTCGGTTTCCAGGGCGGGCGCTTCGAAGTCGAGGCTGTTGTCTGCAGCCTGGGTCGATTCGGCCGGCAGATCGAAGTCCAGGTCCACCGAGGGGGGGGGGTGGCGACCGGCTCAGCCGCTGGCGCAGCGGCGGGACGCGGTTCATCATCCAGCGAGAAGTCCAGGTCCAGATCTAGGTCGACGGTGGGGGTGGACGGTGCGGGCTCCGCAACGGCTTCCGGCTCGGCAGCCGTGGCACCTGCAGCAGGCTCCTCGGCGGCCATCTGCGGCGCTGCGTCACTGTTGGGCAGACCGCCGGGCTGGTATAGGGCATTGCTGGGGTCGATACCCAGGCCCAGTTCGCAGACGCGGTTCCACTCGGTACCGTCACCCCCGGTCTGGCGGTGCACGCCGGTGGCAATGTTCTCGAAGGCGCGGACATCACGGCGCTTGGCGTAGATCTCCAGCAGCTTGAGCTGGATCGCCAAGCGGTCCGGGTGGGCGCGCAGCGCTTCCTTGAGGATCTCCTCGGCCTGCAGGTCGCGACCATAGGCTAGGTAGACGTCGGCCTCGGCGACCGGATCCACGTCATCTGCCGCGTCAAGCTGGCTGGGCGAATAGACCATGGACGAGCCAGTGGCGCCATCGTGGGTATCCACGCGCTGGCCGCCGCTGGCGCCGAAGAAGGAGTCCGGTTGCAGCTTGCTTTCCAGGAAGGAACTGTCCATCGGGGCCGCCTGCCGGCGCTGACGCACACGGTAGATGCCCAGGCCCGCCAGCAAGGCGATCAGGCCGGCGGCCGCTGCGGGCACCATCGGGTTGTCCAGAATCTCGTCCAGCAGGCTCGGCTCCTCCACCGGCATCGGTGTTGGGGCAGCCACCGGGGCGCGTTTGGCGGGGGCCGAGGCTGCCGCCACAGGGGCGGATGCCGCAGATTGGGGCGCAGAAGCGGCCGCAGCCGGCGCCTCGACCGCGGGCGCCGAAGCCGCTGCAGCAGGTTCCGGGGCCGCCTGCGGGGCGGAGGCTGCGGGTGCCGGCGCCGATGCCGCCGCACTCAGCTTGCTGAGTTCGGCGATGTTCTTGGACAGCTCTTCGGCACGGTTGGCTGCATCCTTGGCGCTGCGCTCCTGGGCAATCTTGTCTTCATTGACCTTGCCTTGCACCGCGCCCTTGGACAGTGTCAGCTTGTCGGGCGCGGCCGGCGCAGCCTTCTTTTCCTCGACCTGTGCCTCAATCTTGCCGCTGGCACGCCGATCGGCGCCGGCCACCTGGCTGAGCGGCGCGCTGCCGGCCAGTTTGCGGCGGAATTCGTTGAAGTCCTTGCTCTGCGCAACGATGATCTGGCGCGCTTCGTCCACCGAGGTAGCCTGGGCTTCTTCGGTGCCTGGCAGCGTCACGACGGCGCCGCTGCGCAGTCGGTTGACGTTGCCGTTGATGAAGGCGTCCGGGTTGGCACGCAGCATGGCCACCAGCATCTGGTCCAGCGACACGCCGGGCAGGCGGTTGGCGATAGCGATCTTGCTCGCGCTGTCGCCAGATTTGACGTTGACCTGTTTGCCGCCGGCCACCGGGGCCGCAGCGGGTTTGGCCGCCGGTTCGTCTGCCGCACGTGCCTGGGGGGCACGGGTGCGCGGCGTTGCCGACGCGGCGGGCGCGCTGGCCGCAGGCGATGCGGTCGCGGCCGTGCGGGCGGGCAGAGGGCTGCTGATCTGCGGCGCAATCGGCGTGACCGCCTGCGGCTGGCGCAGGTTGGGCGGATCGAACAGCATGGTGTAGTCGCGCACGATGCGCCCGGACGACCAGCTGGCTTCCAGGATCAGGTCCACATACGGTTCGTTGATGACGCGGTCACTGCTGATGCGCAGGAAGGAACGCCCGTCAGGGCGCTTTTGCAGCGAAATCTGCAGGCCGCCCATGACCGGGTTGTAGTCCACGCCAGCGGCACGGAACGCTTCAGGCGAGGCGACGCTGGTCTTGAGAGAGTCGGCTTCGTCGGCAGTGATGTCGGGAATGTCGATTTCTGCCCGCAGCGGTTCACCCAGCGCCGACAGGACGGCGATGCGCCCCAACGAGAGCGCCGATGCTTGGGTTCCCCACAGACCCAGCACGGCCGTGGCCGCGACGGCCAAGGCGGTTTTCTGCCAGCGATGTGACTTTGCAATCAATTTATTAGCCTCCGGTGTTCGGGCAAACGGCGATGCCTGGCGCGTTCTGCGGGCCAGGTGGGCGGTGCCCAAAACAGGAAAAGTACCTTAACATCAATATGTTAGCCTGACAAGCTAAGAAAGCGCTTAACCTTCTGGGCCGCCCGTTCGTCGGTCACTAAGAGTCCGGATGTTGTCAAACGACAACGGCTTGCAGGGTCAGCCGCAAGCCGTTGTCATGGCCGGACGGGGCGGGGATCAGGCCGCCAGCAGGATGCGCAGCATGCGACGCAGCGGTTCGGCGGCGCCCCACAGCAGCTGGTCGCCCACGGTGAAGGCACCGAGGTAGTCGTTGCCCATGGCCAGCTTGTGCAGGCGGCCCACCGGCACCGTCAACGTGCCGGTCACGGCGGCCGGGGTCAGCTCGCGTTCGGTGATCTCACGTTGGTTAGGAACCACTTTCACCCAGTCATTGGCGCCCGCCAGGATCGACTCGATCTCGTCCAGCGGCACGTCCTTCTTCAGCTTGACGGTCAGGCCCTGCGAGTGGCAACGCATGGCGCCGATGCGCACGCACAGGCCGTCGATCGGGATGCTGCCGGCGCTCCGGAAAGCCGGGTTGCCCAAGATCTTGTTGCATTCGGCGCCGCCCTTCCACTCTTCCTTGCTCTGGCCGTGCTCGACCGGCACGTCGATCCAGGGGATCAGGCTGCCGGCCAGGGCCGTGTTGCGGAAGTTCTTGGTAGGGAAGGCGGCGTCACGCATGGTGGCAGCCACCTTGCGGTCGATGTCCAGGATGGCGGATGCCGGGTCGGCCAGTTCGGCCTTGACCGCGTCGTGCAGGGCACCCATCTGCTGCAGCAGCTCGCGCATGTTCTGCGCACCGGCGCCGGATGCGGCCTGGTAGGTCATGGCGCTGACCCACTCGATCAGGCCGGCCTTGAACAGGCCGCCCATGGCCATGAGCATCAGGCTCACAGTGCAGTTGCCGCCGATCCAGTTGCGGCCGCCCTTGGCCAGCGCGCTGTCGATGACGTTGCGGTTGACCGGGTCCAGGATGATGACGGCGTCATCGGCCATGCGCAGCGCCGAGGCGGCGTCGATCCAGTGGCCGTTCCAGCCAGCGGCGCGCAGCTTGGGGTACACCTCCTTGGTGTAGTCGCCGCCCTGGCAGGTCAGGATGATGTCGCACTTCTTCAGCTCGTCGATGCTGTTGGCATCCTTGAGCGCAGTCTCGTTCTTGGCCATCGCCGGGGCCTTGCCACCGGCGTTCGACGTGGAGAAGAACACGGGTTCGATCAGGGCGAAGTCGCCTTCGGCCTGCATGCGGTCCATCAGGACCGAACCCACCATGCCGCGCCAGCCGACGAGACCGACGACGTTACCAACCTTGCTCATTTCAACGCCCTTTCAAAAATAAAACAGTGCCACGGGCCTGTCTGTCCGGCTCGTCTGGCCGGGAAGGGCGCACGACGAACCGGAGCCGGATCAGCCCTTAATGGTCGTGGTTTTGATGGTGGTTGCGCGCACGGCCACGCCTGCCATGGCGGCAGAGGCGGTGTTCAGGGCGAACGGGCGGGCGGCAATCATGGCGTCATTGTAGCGGATGAGGCCCAGAAGATGCCGGGTTTTCACGCGTGGAACCGCGCGCAGGCCTTGCCCGATGTCTCGCGATGGCATTGCGCAGACGCAAAGAAAAAAGGGCAGCCAAGTGGCTGCCCTCCGCAGGATGCACTGACTGAAGGACGATCAGCCCAGCGCCTTGACCACCGCGTCGCCCATCTGCGCGGTGCCGACCTTGGTCGTGCCTTCGCTCCAGATGTCGGGGGTGCGCAGGCCTTGCGCCAGCACCTTCTTGACCGCGGTTTCAACGCGGTCGGCCGCTTCGGCCTGGTTCAGGCTGAAGCGCAGCATCATGGCCGCCGACAGGATAGTGGCCAGCGGGTTGGCGATGCCCTTGCCGGCGATGTCGGGTGCACTGCCATGGCTGGGCTCGTACAGGCCCTGGTTCTTGCTGTTCAGGCTGGCCGAGGGCAGCATGCCGATCGAGCCGGTCAGCATCGAAGCCTCGTCGGACAGGATGTCGCCGAACATGTTGCCAGTGACGACGACGTCAAAGGCCTTGGGTGCCTTGACCAGCTGCATGGCAGCGTTGTCGACGTACATGTGCTGCAGTTCCACGTCGGGATACTGCTGGCCTACCTCGGTGACCACGTCCTTCCAGAACTGGAAGGTCTCCAGCACATTGGCCTTGTCCACGCTGGTGACCTTCTTGTTGCGCTTGCGGGCGGCCTGAAAGGCGACGTGCGCAATGCGCTCAATCTCCGGCTTGCTGTAGCGCATGGTGTCGAAGGCCTCTTCCGCACCGGGGAAGTGGCCGTCCACGGCGGTACGACGGCCGCGCGGCTGGCCGAAGTAGATGTCACCGGTGAGTTCACGGATGATCAGGATGTCCAGGCCGGCAATCAGCTCGGGCTTGAGGCTGGAGGCGCCCACCAGTTGCTCGTAGCAGATGGCGGGGCGGAAGTTGGCAAACAGGCCGAGGTGCTTGCGCAGGCCGAGGATGGCCTGCTCGGGGCGCAGCGGGCGGTCGAGCTTGTCGTATTTCCAGTCGCCGACGGCGCCGAACAGCACGGCATCGGCCGCCTTGGCCAGGTTCAGTGTGGACTCGGGTAGCGGGTGACCGTGCTCCTCGTAGGCGGCGCCGCCGACCAGGGCGGACTCCATCTCGAATTTGAGGCCGAGCACGTTCAGGACCTTGACGGCCTCGGCCACGATTTCGGTGCCGATGCCGTCACCCGGCAGGACTGCAATTTTCATGTTGTTTACTACTGAATTGATAGCTGCTCACGCAAGCGTGGTGTGCGCCAGCCAGGGTTTTTGTGCCAAGCGTTGGGCTTCGAAGGCGGCGATCTTGTCCTTGTGGCGCAGCGTCAGTCCGATGTCGTCCAGACCATTGAGCAGGCAGTACTTGCGGAAGGGCTGCACCTCGAACGGGATTTCCTCGCCCTGCGGCTTGACGATGACCTGGCGCTCCAAGTCGATGGTCAGGCCGTAGCCCGGGAAGGCGGCGCATTCGTCGAACAGCTGCGCCACGGTGGCCTCGGGCAGCACGATGGGTAGCAGGCCGTTCTTGAAGCAGTTGTTGAAGAAGATGTCGGCAAAGCTGGGCGCAATGATGGCGCGAAAGCCATACTGGTCAATGGCCCACGGCGCATGCTCACGCGAGGAGCCACAGCCGAAGTTCTTGCGCGCCAGCAGGATGGAAGCGCCGGCGTAGCGCGGCTGGTTCAGCACGAAGTCCGGGTTGGGCTTGCGCGAGGCCGGATCCTGGCCGGGGTAACCGACGTCCAGGTAGCGCCACTCGTCGAACAGGTTCGGGCCGAAGCCGGTCTTGCGGATGGACTTGAGGAACTGCTTGGGAATGATGGCGTCGGTGTCGACGTTCTCGCGGTCCATGGGGGCCACCAGGCCCTGGTGCACGGTAAAGGTTTTCATTATTTCTTCGCCGCACCTTCGATCTTCTCGCCGGCCTTCTGGATGTCCTGGCCCATGCCTTTGACGGTGTTGCAACCGACCAGCGCGAACGTCAGGCACAGGCAGGCAAGCAGGGTGATTTTCTTCATCGTGAATCTCCTTGGCGTTGGGGTTCAGGCGAACTTGCGGATGTCGACAAAATGCCCGTGCACAGCCGCGGCGGCCGCCATGGCCGGGCTGACCAAGTGTGTGCGGCCACCGGCACCCTGGCGCCCTTCGAAGTTGCGGTTGCTGGTGGAAGCGCAGCGCTCGCCCGGCTCCAGCCGGTCGGCGTTCATGGCCAGGCACATCGAACAGCCGGGCTCGCGCCACTCAAAGCCAGCAGCCTTGAAGATCTCGTGCAGGCCTTCGCGCTCGGCCTGTTCCTTGACCAGGCCCGAGCCCGGCACCACCAGCGCCAGCTTGACGTTCTTGGCCACTTTCTGGCCCAGCTTCTTCACCACTGCGGCAGCTTCGCGCATGTCTTCGATGCGGCTGTTGGTGCAGGAGCCGATGAAGACCTTGTCGATGGCGATGTCGGCCAGCGGCTTGCCCGGCTCCAGACCCATGTAGGTCAGGGCGCGCTCGATGGCGCCGCGCTTGTTGGGGTCCTTCTCCTTGTCGGGATCGGGCACGCGGCCATCGATGCCCAGCACCATCTCGGGTGAGGTGCCCCAGGTGACTTGCGGCAGGATCTGCGCAGCATCGAGCTCGACCACGGCGTCGAAGGTGGCATCGGCGTCGGAATGCAGCGTCTTCCAGTAGGCTGCGGCCTGGTCCCACTCCACGCCGGTGGGCGAGAGCAGGCGGCCCTTCACATACTCGATGGTCTTGTCGTCCACCGCCACCAGGCCGGCACGGGCGCCGGCCTCGATGGCCATGTTGCACACCGTCATGCGGCCTTCCATGCTCAGGGCGCGGATGGCCGAGCCGGAGAATTCGATGGTGTAGCCGGTGCCGCCAGCCGTGCCGATCTTGCCGATGATGGCTAGCACGATGTCTTTGGCGGTCACGCCCTTGGCAACCTGCCCTTCCACCTTGATCAGCATGTTCCGGGCCTTCTTGGCCAGCAGGGTCTGGGTGGCCATCACATGCTCGACCTCGCTGGTGCCGATGCCGTGCGCCAGCGCGCCGAAGGCGCCGTGGGTCGAGGTATGCGAGTCGCCGCAGACCACTGTCATGCCGGGCAGGGTGGCGCCGTTCTCCGGGCCGATCACGTGCACGATGCCCTGGCGCTTGGACAGGAAGGGGAAGAAGGCGGCGGCGCCGGACTCCTTGATGTTGGCGTCCAGCGTGGTGATCTGTTCCTTGCTGATCGGGTCGGCGATGCCGTCGTAGCCCAGCTCCCAGCCGGTGGTGGGGGTGTTGTGGTCGGCGGTGGCGACGATGGAACTCACGCGCCAGACCTTGCGGCCAGCCTGACGCAAACCCTCGAAGGCCTGCGGACTGGTGACTTCATGCACCAGATGGCGATCGATGTACAGAATGGCCGTGCCGTCTTCCTCGGTGTGGACGACGTGCTCGTCCCAGATCTTGTCGTAAAGGGTGCGTCCCATGGGCGTTTTTCCTAGGCAATCTGCCATTTTATGCGGACGCTGGTGACCCGGTGGTCAGTCGTCGACGAGGAACTGCGGTGACAACGTCCGCACGCGATGGTCGACGTAGTAGCCGCCAAACTCGGTGTAGCGCAGCAGGTGGCGGCCGCAGCTGCGGCAGCGCCAGACATCACAGCGGTTGTACGGAAAGTACTGGAGCGCGACCGGGGCCTCGGGCGCGTCGTAGCGCGTGCCATCCGGATGGTATTCCTCGAAGGTCGGCTCATAGAGGTCGGGGTCGCGCAGGGTCGCCACCCGCTGCATCTGCTCGGCCGGCCAGCGTTCTTCGGTGAGGCTGGTCCAGCCCGGGCTGTGCAGCAGGCTGCAGGCGCAGGGCTGGGGCGTAGGGGCGTCGTTAAGCAGCGCGCGGAGTTCCGCGGCGCGCCGGATCAGGGGGATGGCAGCGTTCGACATGGCCAAGAAAAATGCCCGCCGACGTTGCCGTGCGGCGGGCATGCGGTTCAGCGCAGCTTAACGCTTGGCCAGCGGCGGCACGTCACGGCGCGGCGAGCCGGTGAAGAGCTGGCGCGGGCGGCCGATCTTGTACTCGGGGTCGCTGATCATCTCGTTGAGCTGGGCGATCCAGCCGACGGTGCGGGCCAGGGCGAAGATGCCGGTGAACAGGTTTACCGGGATGCCCAGCGCGCGCTGCACGATGCCGGAGTAGAAGTCGACGTTCGGGTAGAGCTTACGCTGCACGAAGTAGTCGTCTTCCAGGGCGATCTTCTCCAGCGACATGGCCAGCTTGAACAGAGGGTCGTTTTCCAGGCCCAGTTCCTGCAGCACTTCCTTGCAGGTCTCCTGCATCAGCTTGGCGCGCGGGTCGTGGTTCTTGTAGACGCGGTGGCCGAAGCCCATCAGGCGCACGCCGGAGTTCTTGTCCTTGACCTGGTTCATGAACTCGCCGACCTTGGCCACGCCGCCGTTGGCCTGGATTTCCTCCAGCATGTTCAGGCAGGCTTCGTTGGCGCCGCCGTGGGCCGGGCCCCAGAGGCAGGCCACGCCGGCGGCGATGGCTGCAAACGGGTTGGTGCCCGACGAGCCGCACAGGCGCACGGTCGAGGTGGAGGCATTCTGTTCGTGGTCGGCGTGCAGGATGAAGATGCGGTCCATGGCGCGCTCAAGCACCGGGTTGACCTTGTAGTCCTCGCACGGGGTGCCGAACATCATGCGCAGGAAGTTGCCGGCATAGCTCAGGTCGTTGCGCGGGTACATGTAGGGCTGGCCGACCCCGTACTTGTAGGCCATGGCGAC
>Ga0114939_10000818_pt1 | contig 25724 bp, 17 predicted proteins | sample AshMeaCrysSpring_FD_87196 | JGI IMG/M metagenome (GOLD analysis project Ga0114939, IMG submission 87196) | Groundwater microbial communities from Big Spring, Nevada to study Microbial Dark Matter (Phase II) - Ash Meadows Crystal Spring | ecosystem: Environmental > Aquatic > Deep subsurface >...
AGTTTCGAGTCTTGAGTCTTGAGTGATGAGCTCTGAGCGTGAACTGGCGCCGGTCATGACGGGGCGCGGTCAGCGGCTGGGTGCCGCCGACAGGTGGTACCCCACGTATCGCACCCAGCCGAGGCGCGTCTCCTGGAACTCCCGCCGGCGGATCTCGAGGCCGCACTGACGGAACAGTGCCTCGTAGGCCTCGGTCTTGCGAACGTGTGCGCCGCGGTCCAGCCGGCTGAAGAGGTTGTTGAGCCAGCGTCCCCGATAGAAGCTCACGTCCATCGTGACGAGACGGGGCGGCGCCTCCAGTCCCTGCAGCAGACGGTCCACGACCGACTGGAAGCCGGAGTCGGACAGGTGATGGACCAGTCCCATCATCAGCACGACGTCCGGGCGATGGGCGCGCACGGCTCGGTCCCAGTCGTCTCCGTGAACGAACCGGACCCCGTCGCGCTCGAACCGCGCCGCGTGCGCGAGGGCGGCGCGATCGAGATCCACACCGAGGTAGCTCGCGCACTCGAGGTGCGGGACCAGGCTTCCGGTGCCGCAGCCGAGGTCGAATACGCGGTCGTGCTCGCCCACGTCGCAGAAGCGGGCAATCGCCCGCACGTCGATGCCGCCCACCGCCAGCGGGCGGAGCACGTCGTAGACCCAGGGGTTCGCGAGGAACCTATTCTTCGCGGCGAGAGCGTTCATTCCCCGGCAGTCCCCTTCCGAGATCTCGCGGCAGGCGCCGCACGCTCATCCGCAGCACCTCCCGGGCGATCTCCCTGGCGGCGGGCCCCAGTCTCACCCGGCTGTCGGGGTCGTCGGTCCATTCCACCGGCAGCTCGAGCACCCTGAAACCGTTTCGCTCGGCCAGGACGAGCAGCTCGGCGTCGAAGAACCAGCCCTCGCCGTGGACGTGCGGGAGCAGCACGCCGGCCACGTCGCGTCGCATGGCCTTGAACCCGCACTGGGTGTCGGTGAACCGGGTGCGGAAGAGCGTGCGAATCATCCGGTTGTAGGCGCGCGACAGGTGCTCGCGCTCGACGCTGCGCACGACGCGGGAGGCGGGCAGCAGCCTGGAGGCGACGGCCATGTCGTAGGCCTGGCGAACGCTCTCCACGAGCAGCGGGAAGTAGCGCAGGTCCGTGGAAAGGTCCACGTCCATGTAACTCACGATGTCCGCATCGCTGTGGAGCCAGGCCTCGCGCACCGCGAGGCCGCGCCCCTTCCGCGGCAGGGTCAGCACCGTGACACGCGCATCCGCGGAGCTAAGCGACTCCCCCACTTCCCTCGTGCGATCCGTGGACTGGTTGTTGGCGATGACGATCCGCCAGCGGTACGGGAGATCCCGATGGAGGAACTCCGTGAGGCGACGAACCGTCGAGGCGAGGATCCTCTCCTCGTTGTAGACGGGGATGACGATGTCGACGAGCATCCTACAGCCCCAGCGCACCGCAGGTTCTGCGGCCCCGCACGAAGTACTCCCACACGACGCTGCCGCGGTACATGCGCGCCATCACCTCCGCGTCCGTCACGGCGCGCACCGCCTGTGCGCGGCGGCGGCCGGCCTGAATGGCCACGCGGTCGGTCGCCACGGCCCACAACGCCTTCAGGATGCCGCGCGTCTGGTGCAGGTCCCCACGCGAGAAAAAGTAGATCGCGGCCGCCAGCTCCAGGGCGATTCGGGCTGGCATCACCCACAGCAGCGTGGGCCAGGCGAAGTTCTTCAGCAGCATCACCATGCCGTTGCGGTGGTTGAGGAAGATCTTGCGCGGGTGCTCGGGGGGCAGCGTGGTCCCGGCGTTGTGCTGCACGACGGCCTCCGGGCAGAAGAGCACGCGCAGGCCCGCCAGGTGCAGCCGCCAGTTGAGGTCGATCTCCTCCATGTGGGCGAAGAACGACTCGTCGAGCTCGCCGACCCGCTCCCACGCCTCGCGGCGCAGCAGGCAGCAGGTGCCGCTGGCCCAGAACACCTCGCGCACGGCGTCGTACTGGCCGGTGTCCTCCTCGCACGTGTGGAAGATCCGCCCCCGCGCGAAAGGGATGCCGAGCACGTCGATCAGGCCGCCGGCGGCCGCGGCGTAGTCGAAGTGGTCGGGGCGATCGAGCGAGCGCACCTTCGGCTGGACCGCCGCAACGCGGTCGTCCGCCTCAGCCAGGGCCACCAGCGGCTCGAGCCAGCGCGGCGAGACCACCGCGTCGTTGTTCAGCAGCGCGACGTAGCGGCCGCGCGCCTCGGCCACGCCGGCGTTGCACCCGCCCGCGAAGCCACGGTTCGCGGCCAGCCGGATCAGGCGCAGCCGCGGGCTCGCGAACCGCTCGGCCGCCGCCACGGCGCTGCCGTCGTGCGACGCATTGTCCACCAGGAGGATTTCCAGGGCGGAATACGTGGTGGCGTGCAGCGCGGTCAGGCAGCGATCGAGAATCGCCGGGCCGTTGAAGTGGGGGATGACGACCGAGACCAGCGGCGTGTCACTCACGAGCGCCACCGCGGTCACCCAGCCTGGTTTGCAGCCAGGCCGAGACCGCGTCGGTTCCGGTGGACGAACCCAGCAGCATCTCGCGAGCGGTCAGGACGGACTGCGCGTCGATGGCGGGCGTGTCCGGCGCGGAGAGCACCGCGGTGGCCACCGAGTCCGCCGCGGCACGCTGGCCCAGCGGATCCCACAGCACCGTGGCCATGGCCATCCTGTCGTGGGGCGACAGGGCGTACCTGCGCAACAGGCCGCGAACGCGGCGGGCCAGCGCAACCCGATCGCCGGTCAGCCACTCGAGGCGCGCGATGCGCAGGTCTTCGATCACCGATTGCGGCGGCAGGTGGATCTCGGGAAGGCGCTCGTCCATCTGCCGCAGCGTTGCCGCGGCCCCAGCGGTGTCGCCCGCGGCGATGTCGCTCTCGGCCAGCAGCAGGAACGAGGCGCGCAACCAGGACACCGATGTCGCCCTCTCGGGATCGACCATCGTCCCGGGGTGCGCGAAGCCTGCGTAGCGATAGCGATGCACGAGGTTCTGGCGCAGCAGCTCGCGATCCGCCGGCCGCGACGCCTCCCGGGCCGGCAGCAGCCGCGACGCCAGGCCCTCGACCCGCAGCGCGGCGGTCAGGTCCAGGTGCCGCAGCGCGAAGACGGACGCTGGGCTGAGGTAGACGGGGCGCCGGAACGCGTTCGCCGAGAGGAGGTGGAGCAGGACCTGGTCCCGCGGCGACAGCAGGCCCTCGGGCCCGGAGGATCCGACGGTCAGCGCCAGCGCGCCCTGCCCGCCTGCCTCGGCGGACGGATCGACCGGGATCGACACGGCTTGCGGCTGCGGCCACCGCAGTGGAGCGAGGGCGTCGATCTGTTCGTCGGTCAGGGCCAGGGGGCTGCCGGGCTGGCGTTGGAGCTGCCTGACGTACCAGGGGCCGTTCAACAGTTCGATGTTGACCACCTGCACGTCACGCCGCACGCCGTAGGCGATCTGCAGCGCCCACAGGGGATACGTCTCGTTGTCCGCGTGGCTGAGCAGGATCGCGCCAGGCGCGCAGGTGGACAGCAGGTTGTGCGCGATGTCGTACCCGATGCTGTCACGGCTGCGGTCGTGACTCCCGTGGTTGAACGCCAGCAGCCGTCCGGGCACCAGGACGAGCGCGGCCGCGCAGGCCAGTGCCGCGCCTGACGCCGCGGCGCCGTGCCCGCCCGTCCGCGACACCGCCGCCAGGCGCCGGCCCGCACCTTCGGCCACCGCCGCCGTCCCCAGCCCGATCCAGAGCGCGAACGCCATGAACGAGCCGGTGTACGAGTAGTCGCGCTCGCGGACCTGGGGATCCTCCTGGTTGACGTAGAGGACGACGCCGAGGCTCAGCATCACGAAGAGCGCCAGGATCGCGCTCGCGTTGCGCCAGTCGGCACGGAAGTGCCACGCCATCCCGGCCAGGCCGAGCAGGAACGGCAGCGCCCAGAGCCCGCGCACCGACACGAGCGCGGACAGGCGGCCGTCGGAGCCCCGCACCTCGTCCTTGCCGATGAACTGCCAGCCGAAGTACCGCACGTACATCCTGTTGATCTGGTACTCCCACAGCGGCGCGCGCCGGTCGGCGATCGACCAGTCGCCGTACTGCTCGCGCGCCAGGTAGCTGCGGAAGCGCGCGAAACTCTGCGGGTCGCCCTGATCGATCGGCGGGTCGAGCCTCGAGCGCACCGTCGTCGTCGCGTAGGTGGAGAAGCCGAGCAGGACGAGCACGACGCTGAGCGCGATCACACCGCGCGCGCGGCCGCCGCGGCCGACGATCGCCGCCGCGGCCAACGGGACCCCGCACAGCAGCAGCAACAGACCGGCCAGTTCCAGGTTGCCCAACAGCCAGGGCACGCCCTGCACCACGCCCGGATACACGACGCCGGTGCCGAGCAGTCCCGCCGTCGCCAGCAGAGCGAACCGCGCGGGCGTGAGCCCCTCCTGGCTGAGGATCAGGATCAGCAGCATGGCCGGCAGCGCCAGCACGTGCAGCACGTGGACGCCCAGCGTGAGCCCCGTCACGTAGGCGCCGAGCAGCAGCAGCCTGTCGGCGCCCGGGTCGTGGCGCCGCGGAACCCAGCGAAGCACCAGCCACAGCACCAGGACCGTGAGGAACAGGTACGGGGCGTAGACCTCGGCCTCGAGCGCATTGGCCCACTGCGCGTCGCTGAAGGCCAGCGCCAGCGCGCCGACGGCTGCGCCGCCCCAGCGTGCGATGCGAGCGGCAGCGGTCGTGGCCCCCTCGGGTGACTGTCTGGCGGGGGCCTCGGCGCTTGCGCCGGTGTCCTCACGTTGCCGTTGCCGTGCCCGCGCGATCAGCTCTCCCAGCATCAGCGTCACGACGACCGCGGTGGCCGTCGCGAACAGCACCGACACATGGTTGACGCGGGCCGCAACGTCCTGCGAACCCGACATCATCGTCGCCAGGCGACCCCAGAGCACGAACAGCGGGGCACCCGGCGGATGGGTGATCCCCAGGACACGCGATGCGGCCACCAGCTCCCCGCTGTCCCAGAGCGTGAGCGTGCGGGCGGCGGTGGTCTGGTAGACGGCAAAGGCGAACGCACCCACCAGCGCAGCCGTCCAGGCGCCGGGGTCGCGCACGATCGAACGCCAATCGCCGGGCCACAGGGAGCGCGGCCCCCTCAGCGGATCCACGATCAGCGCCAGGGGCAGGACGATGCAGTACGCGGCGACCAGCAGCAGCGGCGCGACGGTCAGGGAGAGGGACGAATCGTAGGGCCCCCGGGACAGGGCGAGATAGCCGAGGGCGAGCATCGCCAGCCCGGCGAGTGCCAGCCCGTAGTTCCACCGCCCGAGCGGGGCGGCGGTCCGGACGCGGCCGGGCGTGTCGTGCGACGTCATCGAGAACACGCCGTCTCGGCGCGCGGCGAACACCGGGGTCGCCGCCGCTGCAAGGGCTCCGGAACCGGCACTTGACGCTGAGTCTACACTACACTGGCGTCTTGAAACCCGCGCTCTCCATCGTCGTTCCACTCTTCAACGAAGTGGAATCGCTGCCCGAGCTGCACGCCCGCCTGAGCGAGGTGCTCGACCGCCTGGAGCGGCCTGCGGAGATCGTGTTCGTGGACGACGGCTCGACGGACGGCTCGATGGAGACGGTGCGGCGGCTCAGAGAGCGCGATCCGCGTGTGCGCGGTGTGCAGTTCCGGCGCAGGTACGGCAAGTCGGCGGCGCTGGCCGCCGGGCTCGCGCGGGCCACCGGCCGGCACCTCGTCACGCTCGACGCCGACCTGCAGGACGACCCCGCCGAGATCCCGCGCCTCCTCGACAAGCTCGACGAGGGCTACGACCTGGTCTCCGGGTGGAAGCGTGGGCGCGCCGATCCGCTGCTCCGGCGTGCGGCCTCGAGGGTCTTCAACCGCGTCACCAGCTGGCTCACCGGCGTGCGGCTGCACGACATCAACTGCGGGCTCAAGGCCTATCGCCGCGAGGTCACCGACACCATCCGCGTCTACGGGCAGCTGCACCGCTTCCTGCCGGTGCTGGCGCTGAAGGAGGGGTTCCGCCTGGCCGAAGTCGAGGTGACGCACCATCCGCGCAAGTACGGCCGGAGCAAGTTCGGCGTGGCGCGATTCGCGGGCGGGTTCTTCGATCTGGTGACCGTGCTCTTCCTGACCCGCTACACACGCAGCCCGCTGCACCTCTTCGGCATCGCCGGCGTGATCGCCCTGGCCCTGGGCGCCGCCATCAGCATCTACCTGGCGTACCAGCGGCTCGTCCTGTCCGTGTACCTGAGCAACCGGCCGCTGCTCTTCCTGGGCATCCTCCTGGTGATCGTTGGCGTGCAGTTCATCTCGCTCGGCCTCCTCGGCGAGATGATCGCGGCCGCCGCCGAGGCCAGCCACCCCAGGCAGGGGTACAGCATCCGGAGCGAAGTCGGCTTTCCGGATGCCGGCGTTCCATCCGGGTGACTTGCCCCGGGGCCCAGCTCGCGCCGGCGCGGTGACGCGATGCGGCCGTACGGGCGTCGACTACCGGCGGTGCTTCCAGTAACCAGGGCGGCGTTTCAGGTGGGCGACCGCGACGACAACGATCTCGCCGGGACGCAGTCGGTAGACCAGTTGATATGGAAACCGAGACACGAGAAGTCGATGTGTCCGTCGATCGGCGGTCATCGAGCTCCCGCATGCCGGGTTCCGCGCAATGCGGTCGTTCGCGCTGGCCACGTCGTCCAGGAGGTCGCGGCCCAGGCCGGGACGCTTCGATTCGTACCAACGGACGGCGTCCGCGAGCTCCGTCGAGGCGTCGGAGTGGATCCGTATGCTCAATGGCCGAGAACGTCCCGTTCGATGCGGCGTCGGACGTCGTCCCACGACTCGAGGGAGGCAGTGCCCGCTTCGATCGCCTCCACGCGGCGTTGAATCTCGGCGGCCCAGAGGCCCTCGGCCTCGGCATCGGCGGGGCCGTCCAGGCTGGCGAGCAGCTCGGCGGCGACTTCGGCACGGGCCTGCTCGTCGAGCCGCAGCGCTTCGGCAAGAATGGCAGCTGCTGCGTGGGTCATGGTAGGACCATTCTACGATATGCACCACGTACGGCCGGTCCATGATGCCGCTCCAAGTGAGTCCTCGCGGGAGAGAGCAGCAGCACCGCGCACCGATCGTGCTCGTGGGACCGGTGCATCCCCTGCGCGGCGGCATCGCCCAGTTCACCGGCGAGGTGTACGAGCAGCTGTGCCGCAGGCATCGCGTGCACGTCGTGTCGTTCTCGCGGCAGTACCCGGGCTGGCTGTTTCCCGGCCGGACCCAGTTCGACGGGAGCCGGACCGCGCAGGCGGTGCCGGCGGCGAGGACGATCGACGCGATCGCCCCATGGAGCTGGTGGCGCACCGCGGCGGACATCGGCAGGCTGCATCCACGCGCCGTGATCTTCATGTACTGGATGCCGTTCTTCGCACCCGCGTACGGCACGATCGCGCGACGACTGAAGGTACGGTCCGGGACGCGCGTCGTGTTCCTGTGCCACAACCTCTACCCGCACGAACCCAGCCGCCTCGATCGCGTGCTGACGCGCTACGCCGTCGGCCACGCGGACGGCATCCTGACGCTGTCCGGCTCCGTGGCGCGTGACGCGCGCGTCCTCGCCGCGCACGCCACCGTTCGCTGCGGGCCGCACCTGGTGCCCACGATCTTCCCGCCGCGGCCCGCCGCGGCCGACGCACGCCGGAAGTACGGCATCCCGGCGGACGAACTCGTCCTGCTGTTCTTCGGGTACGTCCGCCCGTACAAGGGCCTGACGGTCCTGCTCCGCGCCCTGCCCGAGATCCTCCGGCAGCGCGCCTGCCGCGTGCTGATCGCCGGCGAGTTCTACGAGCCGCGGACGCGCTACGACGAGCTGATCGCCAGGTTGGGCGTCGGCGAGCGGGTGACGATTCTCGACCGCTACCTGCCGAACGAAGAGGTCCCGGAGGTGTTCGCCGCGTCCGACATCTGCGTGCTGCCTTATGTCAGCGCCACGCAGAGCGGCGTGGCCAAGGTCGCGTACGGCTTCGGGACGCCGGTGATCGTCACCGACGTCGGTGGCCTGGCGGAGGACGTGATCGACGGGGAGACCGGCTACGTCGTGCCCTCACAGGATCCCGCGGCCATCGCGGCGGCGGTGGAGCGCTTCTGCCGGGAACGCCCAGCCCGTGACGTCGCGACCGCCATCGGGCTCCTCCGCGCGAGGTTCTCGTGGGCGCCACTGGCCGAGGCGCTGGAGGAGATGACCACGGCGCGAGGCGAATCGCGGGCGCCACGATGAGACCCACGATTGCCAGGAGCGTGTTGCCGCACGCCGGCGCCGTCCTCATCCTGGTCGGCCTGGCCGTTGCCTACTTCCGTCCGCAACTCGAAGGCAAGGTGGTGCCGCAGGGCGACATGATCCAGCACAGGGGCATGGCGCAGGAGATCGTCAGGGTCCAGGACCAGACCGGCGAGCGGCCGCTGTGGACGAACTCGATGTTCGGAGGGATGCCGTCCTACCAGATCACCACCCCGGATCACGGCAACGGCCTCCGCGTCCTCCACACCGTGCTGAGCCTCGGCCTGGATCACCCGCTCGGGGCGTTCCTTCCGGCCATGCTGTCGTTCTACGTGCTCATGATCGCCCTTGGAACCGATGTCTGGCTGGCTGCGATCGGCGCGTTCGCGTTTGCGTTCACCACCAACAACCTCACACTTTACGAGGCGGGACACATCTCCAAGCTGCGCGCGGTCGCCTACTTCCCGCTCGTCGCCGCCGGGATGGTCCTGGCCTATCGGGGCCGCTACGCGTGGGGCGGGCTGATCTTCGCGGTTGGCCTGGGCCTGAACATCATGGCCAACCACGTCCAGATGACCTACTACCTGGCGCTGACCATCCCGGTCTTCCTCGTTGCCGAACTGATCGCAGACCTTCGGGCAGGGCGCATCGCACACTTTGCCAGGGCCTCGGCCGTGCTGCTGCTGGCCGCCGTCTTCGCCGCCGGCTCGTCGGCGGCCTTGCTCTGGATGACGCTGGAGTACTCGCGGGAGACCGTCAGGGGCGCCGCCGTTCTCGCGGGACGACCCGACGCCGGGACGGACCGCGGCGCGGGCAGGAGCGGCGCGGACGGCCTGTCCTGGGACTACGCCATGCAGTGGAGCAACGGCCCCATCGACCTCGTCGCGTCCCTTGTTCCGGGCGCGGCAGGCGGCGGGTCGGACGAGCGGCTGGGCGAACACTCCGCGATTGCACGGGAACTGAGGGCCAGCGGGCACCAGGTGCCCGCAAACGCCCGGTTTCCGCTGTACTGGGGCGAACTTCCCTTCACCAGCGGCCCCATCTACTTCGGCGCGTCCGTCCTCCTGCTGTTCGTCATGGGGCTCTTCCTCGTCAAAGGGCCCGTGAAGTGGTGGCTGGCAATCGGCACCCTCGTCACCGTGCTGTTGTCGATGGGCAGGCACCTGGAGGGGTTCAACGAGTTCGTCTTCGCCCACGTTCCGCTGTACAACAGGTTCCGCACGCCCAACTCCGCGCTGGCGGTTGCCGCCTTCCTGATTCCGATGCTCGGCCTGCTCGCCCTCGATCGCGTCGTCCGGGGGGAGGCGAGGAAGCCGGACGTCACGCGGAGCCTGCTGGCGGGTGTGGGGATCCTCGGGGGGATCAGCCTCTTCCTCTTCCTGCTGGGCGGCTCGATCTTCGACGTGTCCCATCCCCAGGATGCGGGCCATCGGCACCTGGAACGGGCGATGCTCGCGGACCGCCTGGCGCTGCTGCAGCGGGACGCCCTGAGATCGTTGCTGCTGGTCGTTTCAGCCGGTGGCGCGATCTGGGCGTTCGCCCACGGCCGAATCGGCCGCCGACTCCTGGTCGCCGGCATCGGGGTGATCGTCGTGGTCGACGTGTGGATGGTGGACCGCCGTTACGTGAGCCCAGACACGTTCGTCGACAGGGCAACGATCGACGAGGCGTTCCGGCCCCGGCCGGTTGATGTCCGGATCCTGCAGGACCCGGACCCGAGCTACCGCGTGCTCGACCTGACCGTCAACACGTACGAGTCCGCGCAGTACTCCTACTTCCACAAGATGATCGGCGGGTACCACGCCGCCAAGCTGCGACGCTATCAGGACCTGATGGAGCGGCACCTGGTGAACGGCAACCGCGCCGTCCTCGACATGCTCAACACGAGGTACGTCATCATCCGGGGCCCCGGCGGACAGCCCGAGGTGCGACGCAACCCGACGGCGTCGGGCAACGCCTGGTTCGTCGACCGGATCCGGATGGTGGACACACCGAACGAGGAAATCGAGGCGCTGGCGGACTTCGACCCTGCAACCGTGGCGGTCGTGCACCGGGAATTCAGCGGTGAGGTCGCGGGACTCGGGCCTTCCGCGGCGCGGGGCACGATCCAGCTTCGGGGGTACCGCCCCGACCACCTCACCTATCGATCGGAGTCCCCGCAGGAGGCGCTCGCCGTGTTCTCCGAGGTCTGGTACGGCCCGGACAAGGGGTGGCACGCCTACGTGGACGGAGCGCCAGCGGCGCTCATCCGCGCCAACTACGCCCTGCGCGCCCTGCGCGTGCCAGCCGGCCAACACGAGATCGAGCTGGTCTTCAAGCCCGCCGCGTTCCATACGGGCCGCACGATCTCCCGCGTGTTCTCCGGCCTGACCGTGCTGGGCCTGGTCGGCTTCGCCGGGCACCGCGGCTATCGCAGGATGCGCGAAGCCGCTCGGCGCTAGGCGCTTGGCGCTCGGCTGACCTCCCGGCACGCAGGACGTCCTCGTAGAAGGACTCCAGCTCCGGCACGACGGTGGCCCAGCGAAAGCGGGTCCCGGCCAGCTGGCGGGCGCGCTGGCCCAGGCGCCGGCGACGGTCGGGATCGAGCGCCCGCTCCACGGTTCGTTCCGCCAGTGAGTGAGGGTCTGGTTCACACAGCACACCGATCGGTTCCTCGTGAAACAACCCCGGCACGTCGCCGACTGTTGTTGCGACGATTGGGCGTGCCGCACACGGCGATGCCGCGCCGCGCGCACGCCGCGCGGTCGATCGAGTCGGTGCCGGTGCCCCAGGAAAGGCAACAAGGCGCGTGCGATGTCGCCAGGCGCGCCTGCGTCGGGATGGTGAGCCTCCACGCCGCGGCCCGGGATCCATCGGCGCGGACCGAGCGTTATAGATCAGGCCTCAGTATCAAAGACCAAGTCGTCGGAGATTCCATGCGCCACTCGTTCTGTCTCTCCCTTGCCCTTGCCGCCGCCACGCTGGCGGCGACCGTCGCGGCCGCGCAGGGCCCTGCCCCCTCCCAGGTGGCCGACACCATCTACACCGGCGGCGACATCGTCACGGTGAACGACAAGCAGCCCACGGCGGAAGCGCTGGCGGTGAAGGACGGGAAGATCATCGCGGTCGGCGCGCGGGCCGAGGTCGTGCAGCGGCACAGGGGCGCGTCCACCCGGGTCGTGGATCTCGCGGGCCGGACCTTGATCCCGAGCTTCCTCGACGCGCACAGCCACTACGTCAGCTCGCTGACCGTGGCCAACCAGTGCAACGTCTATCCGCCGCCCGCCGGGCCGGGCAAGGACCCCGCGAGCATCGTCGCCGCGCTGGCGAAGTGCCGCGACGAGCGGAAGATCGGCAAGGGCGAGGTGATCCAGGCCTACGGCTACGACGACACCGTCATGCCGGGTGGGCGCCTGCTCAACCGCGACGATCTCGACGCGGCGTTCCCCGACAACCCCGTGCTGGTCGGGCACATCTCGATGCACGGGGCGGTCCTGAACTCCGCCGGCATGAAGAAGTGGAACGTCTCGGCGGCGACCAGGGCGCCGCCGGGCGGGGTGATCGTCCGGAAGCCGGGCACCGACGAGCCCTACGGGCTCATCATGGAAACCGCCTACCTGCCGATCTTCGCGGCGCTGCCCAAGCCCACGAGGGCGGAGGAGGTGGAGTGGACGCGCGCCGGACAGATGCTCTACGCCGCGGCGGGCGTCACGACGGCCCACGAGGGCGCGACCCACGCCGACGAGCTCGCGATCATGCAGCGCGCCGCGGCGGCCGGCGCCAATCTCATCGACGTCATCGCCTACCCGTTCGTCACCGAGCTCGACAAGATCCTCCAGGCGAGCCCGGTTGGCACATGGGGGAAGTACGACAACCGGCTGAAGATCGGCGGAGTGAAGATCACCATCGACGGCTCGCCTCAGGGCAGGACGGCGGCCTTCACCACGCCGTACCTGACCGGCGGCCCCGCCGGAGAGAAGGACTGGCGGGGCGAGCTCGCCGCCCCGCAGGACGTGATCAACAAGGCCGTGAAGCAGGTGTACGACCTCGGCGTGCCGCTGAACCTGCACGCCAACGGCGACGCGGCGATCGACGCGTTCCTCGCGGCGCACGAGTTCGCGGCGGCCGGCGACCTCGGGCGCGACCGGCACGTCACGATGATCCACGCGCAGTTCACGCGCAAGGACCAGCTCGACAAGTACGCGCAGTACAAGATCGTGCCGTCGTTCTACACGCTGCACACCTACTATTTCGCCGAGGCGCACATCGCGAACCGCGGCAGGGAGCAGGCCGCCTACATCAGCCCGGTGCGCGACGCGATCGACAAGGGCCTGCGCATCACCAACCACACCGACTTCGTCGTGGCGCCGCTCGACCAGCTGTTCATGCTGTGGACGGCCGTCAACCGGATCTCGCGCGCGGGCGCCGAGATCGGGCCCGGGCAGCGCATCACCCCGCTCGAGGCGCTGAAGGCACAGACGATCAACGTTGCCTACCAGTACGGCGAGCAGGACGCGAAGGGATCGCTCGAGGTGGGCAAGCTCGCCGACCTGGTGATCCTCGACAAGAACCCGCTGGCGGTCGATCCGATGGCGATCAAGGACATCCAGGTCGTCGAGACCATCAAGGAAGGCAAGACGATCTACGCGCGGAAGTAGACGCGATCGCCAACGCGCGGCGGACCACGCGCTCGTGGCGCGGGCCGATTCCGTAGCCGACGCGAGTCCTACGTGATTGTCTGGGGGAGAGAGCGGGATTCGCACTCGCGTGCCGGCGGAACCCGGCATGCGTGACCGAATCCCGCTCTCTCCGCCATGCCGAACGGAGTGAGGGTTGGCGGAGAGAGCGGGATTCGAACCCGCGATACGGTTCCCCGTATACGCGCTTTCCAAGCGCGCTCCTTCAGCCACTCGGACATCTCTCCGCGCGGGTGGCCGGCTCCCCGAGTCTAGCACGCACCCGATCCCGGGCGAGGTTCGACGGCATGTGGCGCCGCGTCCACGTCCGGCCTCCTTCGCCGTCGGCGCCCTGGACGCCGGCAATCCGCCGCGGGAATCGACAGGCCCGTCTCGTCCGCGTCGCGCTGCAGCAGGCGCTGGCCACGCCGGGATGCAGGAGCTGGCGGCCGACCGGAGTCTCCACCGACGCGATCGTCGCGTGCTGCTTCCGCACACACCCGTCTGCACCGCCCGGTTGCAGAATCGTCGCTTGACTCGCGATCTTGGTCTCCGTACATTTCGCGGGTCGCCGGGAGACTCAGCGTCACCTCTCGTCTGACTGCCGTCCGACCAACCCGGCATCCGTCCCTGTTGATCGCGCAGCCCTGCGCCGAGTGCGCGGGGCCGGAGGAGGACTCGATGGCCCGATCCCGCACCTGGTTCCTGCTCGCCCTGCTCCTGCTGCTCGGCCTGGCCGCCAACACCGGCCCGGCCCTGCGCGCGCAGGACGCTCCGCCCGCGGCCACACCGGCCTTCGCACGTGCGGTCGGCTTCGCCGTCACGCCAGCCGTTCGTGACATGCCCCCGGCCGAGACGTTCAAGCCGGAGGACGTGGACCCCGCGAACGTCAAGACCGGGTCGCCGAACAAGGTGATCCGCTTCGAGGTGGCAGGCACCGAGCCCACGCACGACCCAGTGGTGCAGTTCGAGGCGCCGGTGGCGCTCAACACACCAGCCCCGCTCGTGTCCTTCGAGGGCATCCGGTCGGGCGACAACGTGCCGTTCCTCGGCGGCCGCGTGCTGCCGCCCGACACCGACGGCGAGGTGGGCCCGGAGCACTACGTGCAGATGGTCAACACGGCCTGGCGCGTGTGGGACAAGGCAGGCAACCCGCTCACGCCGATCATGTCGCTCGGCAGCATCTGGAATGCGCTCGGCGCCGCCAACCCCTGCTCGAACGTGAACGACGGCGATCCGATCGTCCTCTACGACCAGCTCGCCGATCGGTGGTTCCTGAGCCAGTTCTGCACGATCGCCAACCCGAACAACCACCAGCTCGTCGCGATCTCGCAGACGCCGGACCCGACGGGGGCCTACTACGTCTACGACTTCGTGATGCCGAACAACAAGTTCAACGACTACCCGAAGTTCGGCGTGTGGCCCGACGCGTACTACATGACCGACAACCAGTTCAACCAGGCGGGCACCGCGTTCCTCGGCGGCGGCTTCTTCGCCTTCGATCGCGCCAAGATGCTCGCGGGTGACCCGACGGCGGGCTACGTCTACTTCGACTCGTGCCCGACCAACACGAACTGCTTCGTGGGCGGCGTTCTGCCCTCCGACATGGACGGGCTCACCCCGCCACCGCCCGGTACGCCGAACTACTTCATGATGTTCACCGCCGACGAGTTCGGCGATCCCGAGGGCGACGGGATGCGGATCTGGGAGTTCCGCGCCAACTTCGCCACGCCGGCCAGTTCGACCCTCACCGAGACCACGCCGATCCCGGTCGCGCCCTTCGACCCGCGCAGTCCCTCGGGCCGCAACGACATCGAGCAGCCGCCGCCCTCGACGAGTTCGACCTCGCTCGACTCGATCTCCGACCGCCTCATGCATCGCCTGGCCTACCGGAACTTCGGCCTGTACGAAACGCTCGTGGCCTCTCACACGGTCAACGTGAGCGGGGTGAACCCCACGGCACAGGGCACCCACCAGGCCGGCGTGCGGTACTACCAGTTCAACCGCGCGCTGCCGTCTGGCGGGTGGTTGGTGAACGAGCAGGCCACCTTTGCGCCCGACACCGACAACCGATGGATGGGGTCGGCGGCGATGGACGCCGGCGGCAACATCGCCGTGGGCTACAGCGTGTCGAGCACGACCACGTTCCCCTCCATCCGGTATGCCGCGCGGCTGGCGACCGACCCCCCGGGGGGATTGTTCCAGGGTGAGACCACGCTCATCGCCGGCACGGGCGTGCAGCGGAGCACGAGCGGCCGCTGGGGCGACTACAGCGCGATGTCTATCGATCCGCTCGACGACTGCACGTTCTGGTACACGCAGCAGTACTACACGGCGGAAGGGCAGGCGATCAGCACGGCCGAGTGGCAGACGCGCATCGGCGCGTTCAAGCTGCCGTCCTGCACCGCAGGCCCGGTGGGCAGCGTCCAGGGCACGGTGACCAACGCGGCGACGGCCGCGCCCATCGCGGGCGCCTCCATCGTCAGCTCGAGCGGCGCCTCCACGGTGACCAATGCCGCCGGCCAGTATGCGGTCGTGGCGGCGCCGGGCACCTACACGGTGACGGCGTCGAAGGCGAGCTACACGTCGGCCTCCGCCACGGTGATCGTGGTGGATGGCGCCACGACGGTCCAGGACTTTGCGCTCGAGCCGACGCCGGTGATCGAGTCGGCCGGCTCGACCTTCGTCGGCGGCGAGAGCTGCTCGCCCGCCACGAGCAGCATCGACCCCGGTGAGACGGTCACGGTGGCCTTCGCCGTGAAGAACACCGGCAGCCTCGACACGACGGACCTCGTCGGCACGCTCCAGGTGACGGGCGGCGTCCTCTCGCCGAGCGGTCCCGAGTCGTACGGGATCGTGGTCGCGGGCGGCCCGTCGGTGTCACGCGAGTTCACCTTCACGGCCGACAGCGCGCTCGCGTGCGGCGAGACGATCACGGCGACGCTGCAGCTGCAGGACGGCGCACGCGACCTCGGTACCGTGACCTACACGCTCAGCACCGGCGCGGCCGGCGCGCCCGTGGCCTCGGAGTACTCCTCGGGCAGCATCAGCGCGCCCATCCCGGACTCGGGCAGCGTGGACATCCCGATTGCGGTCACCGATCTCGGCCTCGTGGACGATGTCAACGTGGGCGTGCGGATCAACCACACGTTCGACGGCGACCTCGAGATTCGGCTGATCCACCCCGATGGCACCACGATCATGCTGTCGGACAACCGCGGCGGTTCCGGCGACAACTTCGGCAGCGGCGCCAACGACTGCAGCGGCACCAAGACCGTCTTCGACGACCAGGCGGCGACGGCGATCAGTGCCGGCACCGCGCCCTTCACCGGGAGCTTCCGCCCCGACCAGGCGCTCTCGGGCCTGCACGGCAAGCCGACGGCGGGCACGTGGACGCTGCGCGTGTCCGACACGGCGGCGCTCGACACCGGCACGGTGTTCTGCGTCACGCTCTACGTGAACCGCAGCCAGATCCTCTGCTGCCCGTTCACCGGCGGTGCCCCGGCCATTGCGGCGGTGCCTCCGGCCACGCTCACGGCCGAGAGCTGCGGCGCCGGCAACGGCGCGCCCGATCCCGACGAGACGGTGACGATGGCGTTCCCGCTGCGCAACGTCGGCACGGGCCTCACGACCGACCTCGTCGCCACGCTGCTGCCCGGCGGCGGCGTCAACGCGCCGAGCGCTCCGCAGTCCTACGGCGTGCTCAGCCCGCTCGGCGGGCCCGAGTCGCGGGAGTTCTCCTTCGTCCCGAGCGGCACGTGCGGCGACGACATCACCGCCACGCTGCAGCTGCAGGACGGTGAGACGGACCTCGGCACGGTGAGCTTCACGATCCGGCTCGGCGGCACGGAAACCAGCGTGGCCTCGTTCTCGAACGCGACGGCCGTCACCATCCCGGCCACCGGGTCGGGGGCGAGCACCGGCGCGCCGGCGACGCCGTACCCGTCCTCCATCGCGGTGTCCGGCATCACCGGCACCGTGAGCAAGGTGCGGGTCACGCTCACCGGCTACAACCACACGTTCCCGAACGACGTGGACGTGCTCCTCGTCGGGCCCGGCGGGCAGCGGTTGCTGCTCATGTCCGACGTGGGGGGCAGCACCGACGCGGTGAACGCGACGCTCACGTTCGACGACAGCGCAGCGCCCATTGGGGCCACCGTCGTCTCCGGGACGTTCCAGCCGACCAACAGCGGCACGGGTGACGCGTTCCCGGCGCCGGCGCCGGCCGGCCCGTACCCAGACCCGCAGCGGCTCTCGGTCTTCAACGGGATCAACCCGAACGGGACCTGGAGCCTCTACATCGTGGACGACCTCGGCGGCGATATTGGGAGCCTCACCGGCGGGTGGTCGATCGAGATCACCACGGCCGACCCGCTCTGCTGCCTCGAGACGTGCGACCTGGTGTGCCCGGCGCCGATCACGGTGAACAACGACACCGACGAGTGCAGCGCCGTGGTGACCTACAACTACAGCGTGTCGGGGAGCTGCGGTGTGGTGGCGTGCGTGCCGCCCTCCGGGTTCGAGTACCCGGTGGGGACCACCGCGACCACCTGCACGGGCACCTCGACCATCGATGCGAGCACGACCGACAGCTGCGCGTTCAACGTGACGGTGAACGACGCGCAGGTGCCGACGATCAGCGGCGCGTCGGCGACGCCGTCCGAGCTGTGGGCGCCCAACCACAAGATGGTGCCGGTGCGCATCGACTACACGGTGGACGACAACTGCTCGGCCACCTGCTCGCTCAGCGTGGCGAGCAGCGAACCGGTGTCCGGCGTCGGGAAGGGCGACAAGGCGCCCGACTGGAAGATCATCGACGCCAACAACGTCCAACTGCGGACGGAGCGGCGCGGGAACGGGCCCGGCCGCACCTACACGGTGACGATCACCTGCGCGGATCCGGCGGGCGGCCGCAGCAGCACGCCGGTGAGGGTGTTCGTCCCGCACGACCAGGGCTGGTAGACCCTGCAACCCGAACCCCGTCGGTGCGTCGGGCCTCGTGCCTGGGGCGTCGGCGGGGTTCGGGCCTCGGGCTTCGGCCGGTGCTTCGGGCCTGGGGTCGCGACCCGCCGAGGCACCAGGCCCGCCGAGGCCCGAGGCACCACTGCTACTGGCACTTCCTGATGCGCGGCGCGCGGCCGCGCGCCAGCGTGAAGGTGCCGATCTCCTCGCCGGCCTCGAGCGTCACGGTGAGCGTCATCGTGTCGCCCGTGACCGTTCCGCGGTAGCGTGCCGGCGCGCCGGTCTGCGGGTCGTCCTCGCGGACCGGCCCGCCCCGCTCCCTGACGTGCGCGCCGGGCGCCTCGAAGCGTCCCTGGGCGTCGAGGGTGAGCGCGCCGTCGATCGTCCCGTGCGCGCAGTCGTACTCGACGCGGGCGCCGGTGTCGGACACCTCGAGGCCGATGTGGTCGCCGCCCCAGGACCCGGGCGGCACGCGACGCTCGGCCGGCGTCGGGCTGGCCGGCGAGGATGCCCCGCCGCCGCAACCCGCGGGCTCGGCGAGCGCCACGAGCGAGAGCGAACAGGTGATCAGGACGATGTCGATCGGACGCATCGCTGTGCCCTCAATTGTTCGTTGAAGGGGCGGGCCCCCGTGCCCGCCCGCCGACGGGGAGCGAACCCACGAACGCCTCGATTTCGCGCCAATACACCTCCGCATCCGGAGGCTCCGCCTCGTTGTGCGTGCCGCCGGGCAGCGTCACGAACCGGGCCCGCGGCCCAAGTCGCGCGTGCAGCGCCCGGCCCGCCGCGTACGGCACCACCTCGTCGGCATCGCCGTGCAGCACCAGCGCCGGGACGCGCACCTCCTGCATCCACGTGGCGGCGGGGAAGCGGTAGCTCGAGAGCCAGGCGAGCGCCCACATGACCGGGTTGCCACGCAGCAGCGTGTGCACGTCGGGGAAGCCACTCTCCAGGATCACACCGTCGGGGGGGATCTCGCGCGCGGCCCAGGCGGCCACGGCGGCGCCGAGCGACCGCCCCCAGTAGATCACCGGCGCGCCCTCGTCCCGGAAGCGCGCATGGAAGAGCGAGGCGGCAGCCACCGCGTCGCGATAGAGCCCCTGTTCGGAGGGTCGCCCCGTGCTCAGCCCGTAGCCGCGGTAATCGAGCGCGAGCACGCTCAGCCCGCGCCGGTGCAGCCCGACCAGCACCTCGCTCCACATCGAGAGGTTGCCGCCGTTCCCATGGAAATAGACGATCTGTGGTGCCCCCTGGCCGGCGGGCAGCCACCACGCGCGAAGCGTCTCGCCGTCGGAGGTGACCACGTCGACCGCGTCGAACCGCAGGCCCAACCGTGCCGGCGTGATTTGCTCGCCCTGGAAGGGGAAGAAGGCGAGCCGCGGCTCGGCCACGCGGACGAGCAGCCAGAGGGCGGCGGCAACGTCGCGCAGGGTGACCAGCAGGCGCATCGGGCGCGGCCAGGTCGCGCGAAATGCTCCGAGGGCACGGCCCGACCCGGTTACGACGTACGATACACTGAAGGTTCGCGCCGTGCGGGCGGGGGACGCCGTGGACGGCCGCACCGCGGTCCGGACCCTGTGCAATGCCGGACCACGAACCGCGTCAGGGCCGGAAGGCAGCAGCGCTAAGAGGATCCCGGCATGTGCCGCAGGTCCCTCCGGACCGCGGTGGGGCCGTCCAACTCCCATGTCCTACCAAGTCCTCGCCCGCAAGTGGCGGCCGCAGACCTTCGAGGAGGTCGTCGGCCAGCCGGGCGTCACCCAGACGCTGCGCAACGCCATCTCCGGCGGCCGCATCGGCCAGTCGTTCATTTTCGCGGGCGCTCGCGGTGTCGGGAAGACGACGACGGCGCGCATCCTCGCCAAGGCCCTCAACTGCGTGGAGGGGCCCACGGTGTCTCCGTGCGGGCAGTGCGACGCCTGCCGCGAGATCGCCGAGGGGCGCGACATGGACGTGCTCGAGATCGACGCGGCCACCCACACGCAGGTGGACAAGGTCCGCGAGATCATCATCGAGAACCTCTCGCTGCGACCGGTCCGCGATCGCTACAAGATCTTCATCATCGACGAAGTTCACATGCTCTCGAACTCGTCGTTCAACGCGCTGCTCAAGTCGGTCGAGGAGCCCCCGCCCCACGTCGTCTTCATGATGGCGACGACGGAGCTGCACAAGATCCCGGACACGATCCGATCGCGCAGCCAGGAGTTCGAGTTCCGCGCGATCGGCACGCGAACCATCGCCGAGCAGCTCGGAAGGATCGCCGCCGCCGAGGGCCTCGACGTGGACCCGGCCGCGCTGCAGTTGCTCGCGCGCCAGGCCGAGGGGAGCCTGCGCGACGCCGAGAGCGCCTTCGATCAGGTGATTGCCTTCGCCGGCGCGCGCATTACCGCCGGCGACGTCGCGTCCGTGCTCGGCCTCGTGGGGCACGAGTTCCTGCTCGACGTGCTCGAGGTGGTGGCCGAAGAGGACGCGGCGCGCGTCTTCGACCTCTCGGGACGCGCCGTCGAGGCGGGCCAGGACCTGCGCCTCGTGTGCCGCGAGCTGTCGCGCGTGCTCCGCGACCTGATGGTGCTCGCGATCGACCCGGCCCGCGCCAGCGAGCCGGAGTTCGCGCCCGAGGGCGATCCGGCGCGCCTCGCCGCGCTCGCCGGGCGCTTCTCGCGCGAGGACCTGCTGCGCGCCTTCGACACCCTCTCGCGTGCCGAGTACGAGATCCGCACGGCGCCGCAGCCCCGCTACCACTTCGAGATGGCGCTGTTGAAGCTGATCTACGCGCGGCGCATGGTGCCGATTGCCGCGCTCGTGGACCAGGCCGAGACGGGGACGGTCGGTGCCCCGCCGCCCGCCCGTCCGGCGCCGCGCAGCCTGGAACAGTTGCAGTCGCAATTGGCCGCGCGGAAGGCGGCCCCGGCGCCCCTCACGGCGCCCCCCGCGCCGACCCCGGCGCCGCCCGCCGCCACGCCCCCGCGTACCGCGAGGGCGCCGGTGCCCGGCCCCGTCGTGGCCGCGTTCCTCGAGCGGGTGCGCGTCGAGAAGAAGCTGCTGCACGGCACGTTCCTCAGCAAGGCCCAGCGGATCGAGCCCGGCGAGGACGCGGTGGTCTTCACCTTCGCGCCGGAAGACCGGGCCGCGCGGGCGGCCGTCGAGCGCGCGCGCGGCGAGCTCGAGGCGATCGCCGCGCAGGTGTCCGGCGGGCCCGTCGCCATCCGGACGGCGGAGGGAACCAGCACGAAGCCGGCTCCGCCCGACGCCGGCGAGGAGGCCCGCGCGCGGCTGCGCCGGCAGGCCCTCGAGCACCCGGCCGTGCAGGCCACGCTCGAGGTGTTCCCGGCCGAGATCCGGGACGTCGAGGAGATCAGCGAGCCATGAACATCCAGCAGATGATGAAGCAGGCGCAGCAGATGCAGGAGCGCCTGAAGAAGCAGATGGCCGAGCTGCGCGTCGAGGCCTCCTCGGGCGGCGGCATGGTCACGGTGGTGGTCAACGGCGAGAAGCAGCTGCAGTCGATCCGCATCGACCCCGAGGTGGTGTCGAAAGACGACGTGGAGATGCTGCAGGACCTGATTGTGGCCGCCGTCAACGACGCGCACCGCAAGGCCGACGAGGAGCTCGGCAAGAGCATGAGCGGGATGATGGGCGGCATGCGCATCCCCGGCCTGTTCTAGCGGGGCCGGGTCCGATGGACCCGGTCCCACACGTTCACTCGAGAACCCGAAGCTCGACCTGGCAAGTCAAGTTCCGGGTTCTCAAGGGTTCTAGGGCCGCGACGCACGTGTCGCGAGCCGCGGGGGCGTCCAGCCTGCAGCCCGCGGCCGGCGACCGGCGGCTCGACACCAGCAACGCGACGCCACTCCCAGGGCCCCACCCATCCCGTGCCGCTCCCCGATTCGCTCACCCGCCTCGTCGAGCAGCTCCAGCGCCTGCCGGGCATCGGCCCGAAGAGCGCGCAGCGGCTCGCGTTCCACGTGCTCAAGGCACCAGCTCCCGACGTCGAGGCGCTCGCCGAGGCGTTGCGCGACGTCAAGGCGCGCGTGTCGCACTGCTCGGTGTGCAGCAACATCACCGACATCGACCCCTGCGCCTACTGCACGTCCGGGGAGCGCGACCAGACCACCATCTGCGTCGTCGAGGAGCCGCAGGATGTCGCCGCCGTGGAGAAGACGCGCGGCTTCCGCGGCGTCTATCACGTGCTGATGGGCGCGCTCTCGCCGCTGCACGGCGTGGGCCCCGACGACCTGCGCATCAAGGGCCTGCTCGCGCGCGTCGCGCCGGGCGAGGTGCGCGAGGTCATCCTCGCCACCAATCCCACCGTCGAGGGCGAGGCCACCGCCATCTACCTCGCGCGACTGCTCAAGCCGCTGGGGGTGCGCGTCACGCGCATCGCCATGGGCATCCCCGTGGGGAGCGACCTCGACTACGCCGACGAGCTCACCGTCTCGCGTGCGATGGACGGGCGTCGCGACGTCTGAGCCAAACGGGGTCGGAGCTCATTTCAAGTTCTGCACTGTGCAGTTTCTGAAATGAGCTCCGACCCCGTTGGGCAGCCCGCCGACCTCACACGCGCGCGGCCTGGCGCGCAAGCCCTCGCCGCACCAGGAACGCCACGCCCACCGCCGTCCAGAACAGCATCCGCACCTTCCGGACGATCGCCATCGTCACACCCACACCGGCGCCGAGGCCCAGCGTGCGCGCGAGCAACTCCGTGCCGGCCTCGTCCACGCCGATGCGGAGCGGGACGAACTTGAACAGCACCATGATCGTGCGGTTCACCGCTTCGAGGATGAACGTGGTGAGCAGCCCCGGCGCCGCGCCGCCGAGCAGCAGCACGAGCGTGATCCACACCTCGACGACACCGAGCGCGTGGAAGGCCATCTCGAGCAGGAGGATGGGGGCCGCGCGGCGCGGGTGCCGCTGGTGGAAGCCGTAGACGCTGTCCTCGAGGGTGCGGAGCTTCTCGAGCCGCACCCTGAGGGCCGATGGCCCGACGTCGCGGCGGTGCAGCCAGGCGATGGCCCCGCTCACGAGCTTCCACTGCCGTCCGAGCACGAGGCCGCTCGCCAGCACCACGCCCGCGACGAGCGCGAGGCCGACGAGGCTCGCGGTGCGGAGCGTTCGGGGCACGTCGAACTCGAAGAGCAGGGCCGCGGTGCCGGCCGCGATCACGAGCGCCACCGTCAGCAGGTAGAAGAGGTTCTCGACGGCGATGCCCGACAGCGCCGACATGAGCGTGACGCGGTGCCGCACGAAGGCGGCCTTCATCGGCTCGCTGACGAACACCCCGAGCGGCGTGAGGTTGCCGGCCGCGTCGCCGGCGAGCAACGCCGGAAAGGTGTCGCGGAGCCGCAGGCCGCCCGGCGTCTCGTCGCACAGCACCCACGCCCAGGCGCGCGTGGCGAACCGCAGGCCGGCGAGAACGACAATGGCGATGAGGCCGAGGCCGACGCGACCAATGCCTTCGCCGATCGGGGCGAGGCCGGTCTGGCGGAGGGTATAGGCGAAGAGGAGGACCCCAAGGACGGCGCCCACCACGCCGATCGGCGAGACGCGGGGCGTCGTGCGGTCGGGTCCGTCGGGCACGGGGGTCACTGTAATCCGCCCAGCGTCCATCGCCTAGCGCCCAGCGCCAGGCGCTAGGCTGCCTTTATAATCCCCCCGGTCATGCTTCCTCCGGATTACCAGGTGCCGGCGGCGGTGCTGCTCATCGCGGGCGGTGCCCTCGCCTGTTTCCTCGGGTTCCGGCTCTTCCGGGTCGTCCTCGCCATCTACGGCTTCGTGCTCGGGGCGCTCGTGGCGACCTCGGTGCTGGCGCCGGTCGAGACCACCACGGTACTCCTCACCGGGCTCGTCGGCGGCCTCGTGGGCGCCGCGATCCTCGTGCTCGCCTATTTCGCCGGCGTGGCGTTTGCCGGGGCGGCGCTCGCCGCCGTGCTCGTGCACGTGATCTGGAGCCACTTCGGTGCCGAGCCCAACTCCATCCTCGTCATCGTCGCGTGCGTGCTCGGCGCGCTTGCCGCGGCCTCGGTGCAGCAGCTCGTCATCATGGCGGCCACTGCGTTTGGCGGGTCGTGGACGCTGCTGGCCGGATTGCTGGCCGTGACCGGGCAACGGCAGGTGGCGGTGGCGGCGGGGAAGGGCGACCTGTGGCTCACCTACCCGCTCAACCCCGCCCCGGGGCACTGGTGGGTGAAGGTGGCGTGGCTGGTGCTCGGCGCCGCCGGCCTGCTGGTACAGCTGAGGATGACCGCGGCGAACCGTCGTGCCTGGCGGGCGCGGACCACGTCGAGGGCGAAGAAGGGCTGACCCCGTGGGGCAGGGCGCACCGCTGCCGCACCCTGGGGCGGTTGCGGCGCCGACGCGCGGCGTCCTCCAGGACGATGCCCGCGGGCACTGGGGCCGCAGGCCACCGGCACGGTGTGCGCCGTGAGCGGTGACCGGCTCACATTGTCTGCGGTCGTCGCCGCCAATCTGAGCTAGAATCCTGCTCTTCCGTGCACCACCGATACGGAGTGAGACGCCGGGTCCGCCCGAGCTGCGCGCGCGTGGCGCCGCCTCGGCTGGGCTCCGCCCGGAGCAGCCGATGAAGCGACGTTCCCTCGTGCTCGCCTGCGTGATGACGGTCCTGTCGGCCGCTGCGTGGGCGCAGCAGCCGGTCGCGCACGCACCCGTGACACGCGACCGCGAGGCCGGCCGGCCTTTCGTCCGCAACTACGGCCCGAAGGAATACGGCGGGGCCGATCAGAACTGGGTGGTGCTCCAGGACACGCGCGGCGTGGTGTACGTCGGCAACAACGTCGGGATCCTCGAGTACGACGGCTCGTCCTGGCGCACCATTCCGGTGCCGAACAAGACGGCGATCCGATCGCTCGCGATGGACGCGTCGGGCCGGGTCTACGTCGGCGCGGTGGGCGACCTGGGCTACCTGGCGCCGGACGCCACGGGCCAGATGCAGTTCGCGTCCCTCCTCGACCGCATCCCGGAGGGCGACCGCGCGTTTGCCGACGTCTGGCGCACGCACGCCACGCCCGAGGGCGTCTACTTCCAGAGCCAGGCCCGCCTGTTCCGCTGGGCGGGCGATCGGATGAAGGTCTGGACGCCAACGACACGCTTCAACCGCGCGTCGGTCGTCGACGGCCGGCTGCTGCTCACGCAGGCCGAGGGCGGGTTGATGGAGCTGGCCGGCGACGCCTTCAGGTCCCTTCCCGGCTGTGAACGCTTCCGCCTCGAGGTGTACCCCGTTCTCCTGCCCTACGGCGACGGCCGCATGCTCATCGGCACCCGGGCCGACGGCCTCTTCCTCTACGACGGCGCCACCGCGACCCCGTTCCCCACGGAGGTCGACGACGTGATCACGGCCAACAGCCTCTACCGGGGCACGGTGCTGCCCGACGGCACCTTCGCGCTGGCCACGACGGGCGCGGGCCTGGCCATCATCGACCGCAGCGGCCGGCGGGTGCAGGTCGTCGACAAGAGCGGTGGCCTGCGCAGCGACGGGGTGTATTTCGTCTACCCGGACCGGCAGGGGGCCTTGTGGCTGGGGCTGGCGAGCGGCATCGCCCGGGTCGAGACCCCGTCGCCGGTCACGTTCTACGGTGAGCAGTCGGGCATCGAGGGTGGCGTCACGCAGTTCGTCCGGCATCGGGGGACGCTGTACATCGTCACGGAGAACGGCGCGTATCACTTGCGGCCGGCCGCCGGCGGGCGTGCTGGCGCCGCGGCGCAGCGCTGGGCCGGGTTCAGGCCGGTTGCCAACGCCTCCGCCCAGGGCTGGAGCCAGTCCTGGTGGTTCCTCTCGATGACGGACCTGGACGGGGGGCGCGGCTCGTCGCTGCTGGTCGCGACCTCCGACGGCGTGTTCGAGATCGACGGCGAGACCGC
>Ga0114939_10000821_pt1 | contig 25693 bp, 20 predicted proteins | sample AshMeaCrysSpring_FD_87196 | JGI IMG/M metagenome (GOLD analysis project Ga0114939, IMG submission 87196) | Groundwater microbial communities from Big Spring, Nevada to study Microbial Dark Matter (Phase II) - Ash Meadows Crystal Spring | ecosystem: Environmental > Aquatic > Deep subsurface >...
AAGGCCATCCGGCCGAGCATGGTGCGGGCGGAGTAACTGGCCACGAAATAATCCTGTTGGTTGTTCTCAACCCCACCCGGCGAAAGGGTGTTAACTCGTACCCCCGCCTGGCCCCAATAAGCGGCCAGATAACGGGTGAAGGCGATGACCGCGCCCTTTGTCGTCGGGTAGGCGGGTGATTTGTAGAATGGCTGGTGGCCGCCGGGGGTCTTGTAGAGTGCCTGGTCCGGGGCAACGATGCCGTAGGTCGAGGCGATGTTGATGATGCTGCCCTGCCCTCGCTCGGCCATCGGCAAGCCCAGAATTTGCGAGCAGAGAAAGATGCCTGTCACGTTGACATCGAGCGATTGTTGCCACATGGCCAGCGGGTAATTCTCAAATCGCGATTGTTCGGCGGCCATGGCCGGCGACTCAAACATGTCGTTGATGGCGGCGTTATTAACCAGGATATCCAGATGGCCAAAGCGCTGTAAGGCCAGGTCACGCAAGGTGCTGATGGATTCCGGATCGGTGACATTCAGGGCACAACCCAGCGAGGGCATGGCCAGTGATGCAGCGAAATTCGCGCAGGCGTCGCCATCCAGATCGGCAACGATCACGTTCGCGCCATATTCGGCCAGTGCCTGGCAGTGATGCCGGCCGATCAAGCCTAGCGCGCCGGTGACGACGGCTGTTTTACCTTCGAGAGAGAATAATTTACCGGCCATCGCCCGCCTTCGTCTTTGGCTTGATATTGAAACTGTCTGTGCGGCGGAAGACCGGCTGGACCGGGCGGCCGCGCAGCCGTGTCTCAATATCGTCTTTCTCCAGCGCTGTTTTCAGGATGGGTAACACTTCGCCATAAGCTTTCAGGGTATAGTCCAGATCAGATTTGGTGTGGGAATAGCACATGTTGTGGAAACCCGACCACAACACGCCGCGCTTCACCAGTTCCTGTTGCACCAACGACTTCATCAGGAGACTCTTACCTTGCTTGTCGTCGAAAACGATCAGGCCGCGGGCCGGGTGGCCTTTACAAGAGGTGATGTCGTGAATGCCTAGTTCGGCGGCGATCTCGTTATAGCCGTCCATCAACAATTGCCCCTGCTTGGCAAGGTGGGCGGGGACATCCTTCTCGCGTAATTCGCGGATCGTCGCCTGGGCGGCTGCGAGGGAGAGCGCTTCACCGCCAAAGGTTGTAAAGAAGAAGACATGCTCGTCGAGCAACTCCATCACGTCGGCCCGGCCGGTCAGCACGGCGATGGGCATGCCGTTGGCGATGGCCTTGGAATAGCACGCCAGATCAGCCGTTACGCCGAAGTACTCTTGTGCGCCGCCGACCGCCCAGCGAAAACCGGTCCACATCTCGTCAAATATCAACAGCGATCCATTGGCCTCGCAGGCATCTTTCAGTTTGACCAAAAAGTCGTCCTTGGGAAAGTCAAATGTCATCGGTTCCAGGATGACGCAGGCCGTCTGCTCGTCGAGCGCCTCCAGTACGGAGCTCATGTCGTTATAGTTAAAGGTATAAACCAGGTCCTTGACCGCCTGGGGAACGCCGAGGTTGCGGGCGGTGATGCCGATGTACCAGTCATGCCAGCCGTGATAACCGCAACAAAGCACCTTGTCCCGGCCGGTATACGCTCTGGCTAGTCGCACGGCGGCGCTGGTCACTTCGGCCCCGGCCTTGGCATAGCGTACCATTTCGGCGTTGGGGATGACTTCGCGCACCAGCTCGGCTACTTCAACTTCCAGTGGGTGGACCAGTGAAAAGGTGATCCCGTCAGCCAGCTGGCGTTTGACCGCCTCGTCGACTGGTCCGTAAGCGTAACCCAGCGAGATAGGCCCGATGCCCATGTTGTAGTCGATGTATTCATTACCGTCCACATCCCAGACGTGGGCGCCGGCGGCGCGCTGCAGGTATCTGGGCGCCACGCCATCCACGTATTGGGTCGGGCCTTTGGCCAGGGTCTGGGTATGGGCCGGGATTAACCCACTCGAGCGGCTGTAGAGTTTCTGCGACTCGGTTATTGTCGGGTAGTCCTGATTGAGTTTGATTGTGTTGGGCATGGGTTCCTCTCAGGCGTTGGCAGTGATGAGCAAGCTCTCGCGGATGCTGTCGGCGATTTGCGAACCAGTAAACCCTTCGTATTTTAGTACATCTGGCAACAAGGCCGGCTTGAACCAGCGATCGACCAGTGCCAGCGGTAGAACGTCGGCCATTCCCCGATGGCGCACCAGTATTTCGCTCACGATGGAGAACAGCCCGCCGGTCAAAAAATGATCTTCTACTGTCACCAGTAGGCTTGTCTCGGCGGCGGCGCGCAAAATCGCGTCCTCGTCGATGGGTTTGAGCATGCGCATGTTAAGAAGCCTAACCGATACCCCCTCGGCCTCGAGCAGGTTTCGCGCCTCCCACGCCTGCGCGAGGAGCATGCCGTAGACCAGAATCGTCACGTCTCGACCTTCGGTCACCCATTCAGCCCGGCCATATTCAAAATCGGTGTGGTCGATGACCGGTTTTAGCGCATTGTGACGGATGTAGACAGGCGCTGAGCTGGACAGCACCTGAGGCAGGCCCAGGACCAGATCGGCTTCGTCGGCCGGGCAGAAGACATGCATCGGCGGGATGCCGCGCATCAGGGCCACGTCTTCGATGGCCTGGTGTGTTGGCCCGTTCCCGTCAGAGAGGAAGCCGGGTACGCCACCGACCAGCTTGACCGGCAGGTTGCCGATGCCAACGTCGCTGCGCACAAACTCGAAAGCGCGCAAAGTCAGAAATGTCGCCAAGGCGTGAACGACGGGGATGCGACCGCGCAAGGCCAACCCGGCGGCCGCGCCGATCATTGTTTGCTCGGTGATGCCTGTATCAATAAAGCGATCGCCGACCAGGTTTGGCAGGTTGCGGATAGCCGCGCGATTTTCGGCGGTCATGACGATAAGACGCTCATCCGCCGCCATTATGTCCAGTAATGTATTCTCGTAGTTTTTCATGGCTTCCCCTTAGCGCACCATCAGCGCTTCCGATTCGATTTCAGCCTGACGCACGCCATGTAGCTCTTCCAGCAGGGCGTTCACTTCCTCGTGGCTGAAGTTACAGAACCAGCGATCGGCTCTTTCCTGGATGCTGGGCAACCCTCGACCGCGGACAGTATCGGCGATAAGCACGCTTGGCCGCCCCTCGGCGAACGGCACCTCTTGCAGGGCGTTATCCAGAGCGGTGAAGTCGTGACCGCTGACGCGCCGGGTTGTGCAACCAAAAGCCTCGAACTTAGGAGCCAAGGGTTCCAGCGGGATGAGTTCCTCGGTGCGGATGTTGGCCTGAAAATGGTTGCGGTCTATGATAAACAGCAGATTGTCCAGTTTGTAGGCCTGGGCGACCAGCAGCGCTTCCCAGACCGACCCTTCGTTCAGCTCACCATCACCGGTGATCACGACGATGCGGTTGGCCAAGCCGCGCCGTTTGCAGTCCAAAGCCACGCCGATGGCGACGGCGGGCAGATGCCCCAATGAACCGGAGTGGAACTCGATGCCGGGTATGGCCCGGTTCGGATGCCAGTAGATCGAGTCGTTGGTCTTCAGGTGGTTGCGCAGACGTTCCGCCGCCAGCCAGCCCAATTCGACGAAAGTACCATATAGCGCCGGGACATCGTGCCCTTTCGATAAAAACAAGTAGTCCCGATCCGGCGCGTCGAAGTTATGCGGTCCGACGTTTAAAAAGCGAGTGTACAGATAGACCACTAGGTCCGCGCAGGATAACGACGCGCCGGTAAAGCAACCACCGTCAGTCGACAGCCGGACGATGTGCTCGCGGACGCGCAGCGCCATCTCTTCCAATTCGATTATTTCTTCTTTGTGCATGCTTATCTCTCTTGCAGTACCGGGTGCCTAGGACTTGTTGACGGTTTTCAATTCATCCCAGTGATGGCGGTACCAATATTCTCCGGCATAGCGGTCGTTAATCGCCGCCACATCGGGGTGATCGTTCAGGAAGTTTAGAATATCTTCCAGACTGAAACGCGGGTTGCCGGGATAGAGGGCCTCATAAACGGCCCGGATGAACGCATAATCCTCTTCGTAATCGATCGTCCAGCGGTGGCTTTTTGAATAATCTAACCCCGTTGTCCATTCCACGTTGCCGATACGGAAACGTTCCTGGTTTTCCCAGAGAAAAGGGGTCGTGTGTTCACGCTCCAGAGGTCGCTCCGCTTCACGCCAAGCGATTTCCAGGGCGGACATCCGCATCACCTCGACATCATTGCCGTCGGGGTAGGTAGCCGGATGAAGGTTGCTGACAAAGTCATATTCCTCGCCATGATCGAGATAATAACCGATCACCCCATCGATGACGCGCGGATCGATAAGCGGGCAATCGGAGGGGATCTTGATGACGGTCTCGGCCTCGTAAAGCCGCCCGGCCTGGTAATGGCGGTCAAGCAGATCGTGTGGGTCGCCGCGAAAGTAGCGGAAACCCTCCGATTCGCACACGTCGACGACAGGATCGTCAGACAAATCGGTGGTTGTGGCAACGACGACCGTCCCCACCAAATTGGCCGCGATCACCCGCTCAACCATCCGGACCAGGAGGGGCTTGCCCACCAATGGCCGCAAGATCTTGTGGGGGAGTCGCGTCGATCCGGTACGCGCCTGGATGACAGTCACGATGCGGCCGTGATCAGGCCGGAGCATAGGCGAGAAACTCCTTCCAATCGATCGCTTCGCCCTGCAAGATATGGCGACATACGAGGGCGATGTTCTGGCCGGATGTACCGCCGTTTTGCATCGGCATCAATTGCTTGAGCATCTCCAGGTCGAAATAGGAATGGACTTCCTTGCCCAGGGCCAGACCGGTGTAGACGACCGTCGAATATTGACAGATGAGCGCGTCGCAGTTGGCGATCATGTGCTCGATGTTACCGTCGGTATATATCGGCACGTCACCGACGACCTGGCGAATTTCTCGTATCGCCCGTTTAATATTTTCGTTGGGGTGCAATTTGAAGATCATTTGGCGGCCATTGGCGATATCAACCGCCCGCCGCAGGAACTTTTTGCGATTGTCGAATTTATAAGTTTCCCGGGCATCCGAGGTCGCCACCAATACATAGCCGTGATAAGGGAAGTTGTTATCCCGATAATTGATGCAGTTATCAAAGTTGGGGATGCCCGTTACGATCAGTTTTTCCGGTGCGATCCCTTTGCGGATGAAGAAATCGCGATAGCCTTCGGAGGCGACGCAGAAATACTTGTACTGCTGCGACATGCCGTTGGTCGAAGTGCTGGCGAAGTAGCGTGGTAACTTGAACCACTTCACCATGTGATACATAAAGCCCTCCGGATCCGTCATGCCCTCTTGAATCAGGATGAAAGGTTTGTTGCGCAGGTTCTTGGGAACGTACAGGTCTGATGTTGCGACATAGAGATCATATTCCCGTGCTGCACCGCGATAATCGATCGGAAGGTTATGTTGGTGAAGGTAAGCATCCGTCTGGCGGCGAAAATTACCGCCCAACACGGTGAAATCAACCAGGCTCGTGTGGGTGGCCAGGATATCGTACAGCCCATCGGAGTAGAATGGGCTGAACCAGCAATCGAATTCGTCTTGTAGATGGCCAGCCACGGCGTGGGCCATTCGCGTCATATTCAGCGATCCGCCGATAAAGAGGATCTTTTGTTTCGACATAGCGCTGTTAGTTTACACACATTGTCTGGTTGGTTCCAAGTAATGATTAATATAGGGCGCTATGATCCTTCAGACCGGCCCCCTTATATCTCGCCTTCCACCCTTCCCTCCGGTAGAAACCAATCTCTCGCCAGGGATGCTGTGTGGCAAAGTCAGCCAACATGGCGTATTCCTCGAGCAACGCATCGAAAACCACCTCCCAACTACGGGTGAGTGCTTCAGCTCGCGCGGCTGTACGCAGCTGGTTCATCCATCCCGGTATGGCCAGCAGGTCTCGAATGACGCGAACCAGGTCGCCCCGGCTTTCTGGTGTAAAGAGAAGTCCGTTGGCCCGATGATTGATCAAATCTCTCGGTCCGCCGGAATTGGCCGCAACCACCACCAGACCCGAAGACATCGCCTCGAGCACCACATTGCCCAACGTCTCATTGGCTGCCGGAAAGACGAAGATATCAGCCGACGCATAGGCATGGGCTAACTCTTCACCACGCAAATAGCCGGTAAAGACGACCGGCAACCCGGCGAACAAGTTTTCCAGCCGGGCTCGATCGGGACCATCGCCGACAATGGCCAGCCGTAAACCCGGGATGGTGCTCAAAACCGAGTGCAACCACGCCAGGCGTTTTTCAACCGAGACGCGGCCGACATAGAGAAGAAGGGGTTTCTCCGGTTCCCCGCCGCTCAACCGCCGGCGCCATTCGGGAGAAAATTTGGTGGGTGAAAACCGAGCCGTATCCACGCCCCGTGTCCAGATCCTTACGCGATGGAATCCCTGTGCTTCCAGTTCCATCCGCGTTGGAAGCGATGGACAGAGATTTACATCCGCCTGATTGTGGATCAGTCGTAACGCCGCCCATAACGGCGAGCGTAAAAAACCCAGCCCGTAGTATCCGGCGTAACCCACAACGTCGGTGTGGTAGGACGCGACGACGGGGACATTCAAACGGTGACCGTACCAGATTCCGGCTAGCCCCAGCGACACCGGGCTGAGGACATGGATCACGTCAGGCCGGAAGCGAAGTAAATGCGCGCGGACGGCTTTGGTGGGTGGTGTGACCCGAAACTCCGGATAAAGCGGGAAAGGAAAGCCGTTGTAGTCGAAGACGGGCGTCCCGGCGTAGGCAATTTGGTCCGTCGTGGGCGAGAACAGGATAGCCTCGTGCCGGCGATTTTTTAAGTGTTCCAGGAGGTAACAAAGAGTCGTGACAATGCCATCGACACGCGGCAAAAAAGTCTCGGTAAATAATGCAATTCGCATAGGGACCAATATACGCCGCTAATTCAATAGGTTGATCAACTTTTAATAATGATTTTCCCTGGCGGAGGTTTCGCGTTCAGTCCAATACCCCCAATCATCCCGCCGCCACTTTTGAGGCATCAGACCCGCGAATAAGAGGGTGCAACGTATCAGGGAATGAAACGTTTTCCGCCAGGTGCCTTGTGCCAGTCGCCGGTGATCGCGTTCAAAGACCACCAACTGCGGCGCGAAGCGTACGCAGTAGCCGTTGCGCTTGATGCGCCAGGCGAGCTCGGAATCCTCGTTGACGGACAGGGTGAGATCAAAGCCGCCGACAGCATGAAATACATCGCGGCGGACCAACAGGTTGGAGCCGGTTGCAGCGGGAATACCCAACCAATCCAGCATCCGCTGACCACTCCTGAACCGGTGATAGTATGATTGATAATCGTCGCGAGAGAGCTTGGTCCCATACACCATGTCAACCGCTAGCAGCTCAGGCAGAAGGTTGAAGTACCCTTCCGCGAATTCAACATCTGCGTCGGCGAAGAGCAACCAAGGAGTTCGGGCCTGTGAAGCGCCCTCCTGGCGGGCTTCAGAAATGTTACCCGGCAGGCGCAGCAGGCGAGTATTTTGAGGACGGAGAGTGGAGATCAATTCCGGTGTGTCATCATCGCTATCGTCGACCACGATCAGACAGATTTCGTCCGGCAACGTTGCTAAAAAGAAACCGATGTTATCGGCCTCGTTCTTTGTGGGCACTATGACCGTTACCGTATCAACCATGCCGTCACCCTCGTTATCACCAATACGGAGGGTAAGCGGCTGCCGTTAATAGCAGGTCAACAGGCAGTTATGGGTTGGTTAAAGATTGAATCAGACAGGGTCAAAACGGCAAATAAGCGGGTGTCCCCAGAGTCTTCGCTTATATCTGCCGGTTCGGTTTGAATGGACAGCTTTTGGGTAATCGATTGAGCTTGTTCAGGACTCGTGGATCGCGTCCGGCTGTGGTTCAGGCAGCGAGTCGACAGGCTTCAAGATGATACGAAAAAAAGCTTCGGCATAATCGACACCAGCCTTCTTACCCGTTTCAGCCGCCCACTCACGTATCATATTGGCCGGGTCCCAATCGCCCATTTGACTGGCGTGTTTCCTTAACGCTTCTATCTTGATGTCGATGGTTTCGGTAATATCGACATAGTGGTTGGTGCGCTCGCCGAAGGTCACATACACGTAATCAACTTTATGCCCAACCAGGCCCTCGGCGGCCATGTCGGGGTAAAGCAACGTCATCTCGGCCGCGGGGAATACGGCATCGAGAGCGGCTTGGCCGGCGGCGCGATGGTCGGGATGGTTGATGTAATTTTCCGTCGGATAGAAGTTGGTCGGGTCACCGCACACCACGGCGTCCGGCCGGTAACGCCGGATGAGGCGAACAAGCTCCTTGCGCAATTCCAGCGTTGGTAGCAAAAAGCCGTCATGGTGCCCCAGGAAAATGCACTCTGCTCCCGCCAACTCGGCTGCGGCGGTTTGTTCTGCCCGGCGTATGTGGGCCAATTTCTCCGGAGTCATGCCATCCTCATGGCTGCCGACATTGCCGTCGGTGATGACGACATAGATCACGCGGCATCCGCCGTTGGCCCACTTGGCGGCCGTGCCGGCCACACCGAATTCGATGTCATCCGGGTGGGCGAAAATGAACATCGCTGTCTGGGGGAGGTATTCATCGGTCATTGGAAGATGCCTTTATCGTTGATCAGGTGGCCTTGGTTAAATCCGTTTCGGAATTATAGCTGGTGTGGGCAACAATGATATACTTGAATTTTGCGCAATCTAACCGAATTCATCAAGCACGTGGCCAATGAGCCATGCCCGCAAACACCACGAATTATATGATGAATAATGATCAAAAACTGACCGGCTTACCCGATAAGTCGCAAGATGAGATGTTAACTACGCCCTGGCATACCCTTCCGACCGAAGAGGTATTCGCCTTGTTGAAATCATCGGCCGCCGGGCTAACTTCAACCGAGGCGGCCGAGCGACTGGTACGCTTCGGCCCCAACGAATTACAAGCCGCCGAACGAATTTCGCCCTGGAGCATATTGGCGGAGCAGTTTAAGAACGTTCTGATCATTATCCTGCTCGTCGCTGTTGTTCTTTCCATTTTTTTGGGTCATGGCATCGAAGCGATCGCTATCGCCGTGATCGTCCTGTTCGCGGTGTTATTAGGTTTCATCCAGGAATACCGGGCCGAGCGAGCCATCGAAGCGCTTCGCGAGATGGCTGCCCCCACCGCGACCGCGCTACGGGATGGGACGGATATCAAAATCCCCGCCAGAGAGCTGGTCCCCGGTGACGTGATCATCCTCCATGCCGGTGACAAGGTTCCGGCCGATGCCCGCCTGACTGAAGCGATCAATCTTCAGATTGACGAAGCGGCCCTGACCGGCGAATCCAATCCCGTTGAGAAGCAAACAGCGCCGTTGGCCAACCCCGAATTGGCCGTCGGCGACCGGCGAAACCTGGGGTACGCCGGCACGGCCGCCACCTACGGGCGCGGTCGGGCGGTCGTCATCGCCACCGGCATGAACACCGAATTCGGCAAGATCGCCACCATGCTCCAGACCATCGAGACCGGCCGCACCCCGCTGCAGGAAAACCTGGATCGTGTGGGCGGCATCCTGGCTCGCGCCGCCTTCGTCGTCGTGGGCATCATCGCGGTATTGGGATTGCTCCGGGGACAGTCATTCATTGATATGCTCATTTTCGGCATCGCTCTGGCTGTGGCCGTTGTTCCCGAAGCGCTGCCGGCCGTCGTGACCATTTCTCTGGCCATCGGCGTCCAGCGCATGGTGCGGCGCAACGCCCTGATGCGCCGGCTGGCGGCTGTCGAAACACTTGGCAGCACCTCTGTCATTTGTTCGGACAAAACCGGAACCTTGACCAAGGACGAGATGACGGCCCGAAAAATCTATGTTGCCGGCAATATGCTCGATGTATCCGGGGTAGGCTACGATCCGATCGGCGAATTCAGTGTAAATGGCCAGACAGCCAAACCCGATGAGGAACTGCACGTGTTGTTGCGAGCCGCAGCCCTCGCCTCAGATGCCGACATCGTTCGCGACGAAGAGGATGGTCGTTGGCGGGTGAAGGGCGATCCCACTGAAGGGGCCTTGGTTGTAGCCGCGGCCAAAGCAGGCCTCACCAAAGCGGGTCTTGAGTCTCAATACCCTCGCGTGAACGAGATCCCATTCACCTCTGAGACCAAGCGCATGACCACGCTGCACGCTACCCCGGATGGCGATATCGCCTTTTCTAAAGGCGCGCCGGAGATCGTCCTCGACTCTTGCACGCAACAATTGACAGCCGGGGGCTATCAGAAACTCGATGATCGATCCCGGACTGTTATCCTGGACACCGCGCAACAAATGGCGAGCGATGCGTTACGCGTGCTGGCTGTGGCGGCCAAGAGCGGCGCGACGATCCAGGATGCCGAACGGGAGATGGCTTTTCTTGGTTTGATCGGCATGATCGATCCCCCGCGGCCGGAAGCCAAAGGCGCTCTCCATACCTGCGAACAAGCGGGAATTAAGGTCGTCATGATCACCGGCGATCACCCGATGACCGCTCGCGCCGTTGCCGATGAACTGGGCTTGCTCAAAAACGGCCGGGTTGTTACCGGCGCAGAACTCGAGGCGATGAGCGAAATCGAATTTGAAGAGCAAGTTGATGGCATCGAAGTTTATGCGCGGGTATCACCAGCCCACAAGCTGCGAGTGGTGACGGCTCTCCAAAACAAGGGCCACATTGCCGCGATGACCGGGGACGGCGTTAATGATGCCCCCGCTTTAAAAAAGGCCGATATCGGCATTGCCATGGGTATTACCGGCACCGATGTTACGAAGGAAGCGGCCGCCATGACACTGACCGACGATAACTTCGCCTCCATCGTCGCCGCGGTGGAGGAGGGGCGCGGTATCTTCGGCAATATCAAGAAGTACCTGATGTACCTACTCTCATCCAATATCGGCGAGATCGGTCTGATGGCCGGGGCAACTTTACTGGGTCTGCCCTTGCCACTGAGCGCGGTGCAGATTCTGTACGTGAACCTGGCAACAGACGGTTTGCCGGCTTTGGCGTTGGCCGTCGATCCGCCTGAAGATGACCTGATGAAACGCAAGCCGCGCGATCCGCGCACCGGCATTTTTACCCGCCCCGTTGTGTCCTTGATGCTAGTCGGCGGGGTTTGGTCGACGATCATCAATTTGGGCCTCTTTGTCTGGGCCTTGAATTCAGGCCGCAGCACGGCCGAAGCGATGACCATGACCTTCGTCTCGCTGGTCTTGATCCAGTTTTTCAAGGCTTATAGTTTTCGTTCCGATCGCCGTTCGATCTTCTACAAACCGTTCGCCAATCGCTGGCTCAATTTGGCCGTGCTCTGGGAATTGGGCTTGCTACTTCTGATCGTTTACCTCACATTCCTGCACCGGTTTTTTGGTACATTCAGCCTGACCAGTATCGATTGGGCGATCATCGTGGGATTGGCCGTTACAGTTATACCGGTTTTGGAGATCGCCAAGTGGATGGTTCGCCGCGAATGGTTCGGCAAACTGGAATAGGCGGCTGCCTTGTGTACACAAAAATGCGATAACCCTCATTCGATAAGGGTGACCGGCCGGAACAGACTCCGGTCGAATTCGCTTAAGCGTTCCGGCCCCAGCTCGAGGAGGGCTTCATAGACACGTTCGGCATCTTGGCGAAGTCGAGCGACATCGACCTGGCGGCAGGCAGGCGGTAAAGGTGCCAACCATTGCCGAACACGCAGCAACATTTTAACCGCGCCGCGGTAATTGCCGCGCTCGATCTGGTAATAGGCGATACCGATTTGCAGAATCCCGCGATACAGGTCGCGCCCCGGCCCTCTATCCAAGACCCACGCCTCTTCCAGCGCGTCATGACACTTGTAATAAGCCCCCTGGTTAAAAAGGTCGATACCCTCCCGCGCCAAGGCGGTTAATGGTTCTGCGCAGGCTGTATGCAAGGAGTCGGTATCCGGGATGCGGGCGTAGCGAGAGAATAGATTGGGCATGTCGTTCATAAAACGGGAACGAGCCAGGACAACTTCCGCGCCTGAATCCGCCGCTGCCCGCATTGTCGCCACGTCCTCATGGGGGCCAAAACACATGATCGGGATCCGGCGCGTAGCCGGGGATGATTTCAGCGCCGGGATCCACGTTTGCCAAGGGATAGCCTGATTACCGAGGTCAAACAATAATAAAGCCGGTTGCCATGCGGTGATCTGATCGAACAGTCGCCCTTCTCGGCCATATAAGGACTCACCGGGCTTTTCGCCGGAGCGCTCAGAATCGACGTGCCCCATCAGTTCGGCACTCTCGATCCACGTGACGTGATAACCTGTATGATTCGCCACTTTTGCAATTTGTGTCGAGAACATGAGATCGGCGACGAAGGCGACGATCAGCGGCTGAGGGGGTTCATTATCGACATTCATCGCGCGTAATTACAAAACCGAACTTTGCGGTTGGTGTCTCGCCCAACCTAGGCAAACGGATTATGGACAGGCACGCCCGGCGCCAGCCACAACAGGAAGACATAGCGATGTTCCTTGCCTTCAACGTCGTTGGCCGTGTTCGGGACGTAAATGAGCCGCAAATCACGAGCATCATACATCCACACCCGTTCATCGATCTGTTTGATGTGGGGGGACAAGGGGTTGCGCGGGTTCTGTAACAGGTGATCGACCGCCTGGGTCACCTGGTTCAACGCGGCTCGTCTGAACACCGGGGGAATGTTTTCCAACGGTTGGAGAAATGTGCGCGCCAGACCCATCTCCCAGCGCGGCGGATCAAGATAGCGCGGTTGTGGTTTGAAATCGGGTTTCCACATCTGCTTCAGTGTGTCGGCCACCCGACCGGGATGGGTATACGGCCAGAAAGGCGTGCCTGTTCCCGTGGTCAGCCAGCGATCATAGCCCTGCCACTCTTCAAGACCGGCGGCGATGCCGGCCAGGTCGGCCGCGGTTAGGGCTTCGATTTGGATGGCCGGCACAGGCGCCATTTCAAAATTGATTTCGTTCGCCGGTCGCACTGTTGCAAAACTGCCCAGGACGGCGTTATGGTGGGCGATGATTTGATCGGCCGGTAGCGCTCCGGAATAGGTACTGTGAGCATCAGCGGCCAGCATGACATCGTAATCGAGGCTAAAGGCCCGCCGGCATGTCGTGTCGATGCAGTATTCGGTTTGCATGCCGGCGATGACAAGGCGGCGGATGCCCTCGGTCGCCAATATGCCCGCCAGTTTTGTCTGGTAAAAGGAATCGGGAGAGTGTTTATCGATGATCGCCTCGGTCGCTGTTGGCGAAAGCTGCGGGAGGATTGGCCAGCCCGCCGCACCCGGTTCATCAGGCTCCCCTGGTCCTCCATTGTTGCGGATGAAGACAACCGGCGCACCGGCGGCGCGCGCTCGCTTCATCAATTCTAGCAGGTTCTGCTTTACTTCTTCAGCCCGGTGAACAGGTAAGGGTTCAAACATGTTGATCTGGGCATCGATAACCAACAGGGCAGTGTTCATGATGGCTTTCTCCGAATGATTGGACCGTGCGCATTATAGTCTTGCCGAATGGGTCCGTCGAATACACTATCTTCCTCATTTCATCCCGGCCAGAAAATAATGATGGAAGACCTGCTGTTTCTCCGCCGCTATACCGCTATAATGAAACAATCGTAGGAACAATAAGAATCCTTGATTAACTTCCGAAAAGACCCGTGAATACACTCGCGCCTTACGCCATGATCCAGTTCGCGCCGATGGCCGATCCCGCAGCGATCGTCCAGTATGAAGGTGTCCGCTTCAGTGTGCTGACATCCCGGCTGATCCGTCTTGAATACAGCCCGGACGGTCATTTCGAAGATCGACCGAGCCAGGCGTTCTGGTATCGCCGTCAGCCGGTTCCCAAGTTCGATGTAGTTAGGGCGGCGAAGGGGCTGGCTATCAGTACCCCGGACCTGCAGCTGGAATATCAGCCCGGCCGGGGCGGGTTTACGGAGGAAAATTTAAGCATCCGTTTGTCACCGGAAGGCCCGACCTGGCATTATGGGCAGCCGGATTCCGGCAACCTGCGCGGCACCGCACGCACCCTGGATAAGATCCGCGGCGGCACATCGCTTGACCCTGGTTTGTTATCCCGTGACGGTTGGGTAGTCGTGGATGATAGCGCCAGTCTGGTGTTTAATAAATCGGGCTGGCTGGAGCCGCGAGGGTCATCAGTTGGGACACTCGACCTGTATTTCTTCGGCTACGGTCTGGCCTATCGTGATTGCCTGCGTGATTATTGTCGTCTCACCGGTTCGCCGCCGCTCTTGCCGCGCTGGGCTTTGGGCAACTGGTGGAGCCGGTATTGGGCTTATAGTGAAAGCGACCTTCGCCGTTTGATGGCCGACTTCCGCGAACATGAGGTGCCCTTGGCCGTCTGTATCATCGATATGGATTGGCACCTTGTGGATGTCGGTGAAGGGATCAGCGGTTGGACTGGTTATACCTGGAATAAAACCCTCTTTCCGGACCCGGATGGATTTATCGACTGGTTGCACCAACAGGGAGTGCGGACAGCTCTTAATTTGCACCCGGCGTTGGGTGTTAGACCACACGAGGCGATGTATGAGGAGATGGCATCACGACTGGGGATCGATCCGGCCACTGGAGCGACGATCCCTTTTGACATCGCCGATCCGGACTTCACCGCCGCATACTTCGAAGTATTGCATCATCCACAAGAGGCGATCGGCATCGATTTCTGGTGGATCGATTGGCAGCAAGGAACCCGTACCAAAATCGGCGGCCTGGACCCGCTCTGGTGGCTCAATCATTTGCATTCCTATGACCTTGGCCGGCAAGATAAACGACCCTTTATCTTTTCGCGTTGGGGTGGGTTGGGTAATCATCGGTATCCGATTGGCTTTTCCGGGGATACGATCGTCTCCTGGGAAACGCTGGCATTCCAGCCCTACTTCACGTCCACGGCCGCGAATGTCGCCTATGGCTGGTGGAGCCATGACATCGGCGGTCACATGCAGGGCATTGAGGATCCGGAACTGTACCTCCGGTGGGTTCAGTACGGTGTTTTCAGTCCCATTTTTCGGTTACATAGCACGAATAATCCCTTTCACGAGCGACGTCCCTGGGCTTATGGTGCCGAAGTGTTTCAACTGGCACGAGAAGCGATGCAACTGCGCCATGCGTTTATCCCCTACCTCTACACCATGTCGCGTCTCGATGAAGTCCAAAATCAGTCCCTGGCCCGGCCGATGTACCATGATTATCCCGAACGCCCCGAGGCCTATGCTTGCCCACAACAATATCTGTTTGGCACAGAGTTGATCGTCTCCCCTTACACCGCTCCGGCCGATCCCGATACAAGGTTGTCGCGTCAGGTTTTCTGGCTTCCTCCGGGCGACTGGTATCACTTTTTTACCGGCGAATATTACCGGGGCGGAGCCTGGTATGCTCGTTATGGGTCGTTGGCTGATTTACCCGTTTTCGCACGGGCAGGGGGAATCGTCCCCCTGGGGTCGAAAGCCGGCTGGGGCGGCATCGACAATCCACGGGAGCTTCAGCTTCATTGCTTCGCCGGGGCGGATGGCCGGTTTACTCTGTACGAGGATGATGGCGTCAGTCGCGCCTACCAGCATGGCGCGTTTGCTCTGACGACGATCTCCCAACGGTGGAATACAACCCCAGGTGCAACACAACTCAAAATCGCTGTTTCACCTGTTGCCGGCGATGCCCGTATATTGTCCGAAGAGCGCCGGTACGAATTTAACCTATATGGCATCGTCGAGCCTGACCACGTTGTAGTCCGGGTAGATGGCATTCCTCGGAGCGCCCATTATGAGTACGATGCAGTTCGCGAGATATTCCGGATATCGGAAATTGAGCTGGATAAGACTGCCGGCCTGCAGATCGTCCTGGCCTATGGTACGGATAATCCTCTCGCCCGCCGCGACCGCACTCACGAGACGTTGCTGGCCATGCTCACGACTTTCCGGATGAATACCGGCGCGAAAGCTCGTCTGGCCACCGAATTGTCTAGCTTCATTCAGAATCCGGCTGTCCTGGCAGATTATGGGCTTGATTTGACTGAGCGCCAGATGAAGGCGCTGCTCGAGATTGCCCAGCGCGTTGGGAGCCACTACGTGACCAACCTGGGCGATCCGCATTTACTCGTTTTGTGGAATGATCGCGAGTCCGAGGCTTTCCGGCGCACCTTTTTCGCAGAGCCGGAAGATCCCTCAAAGCGGCACCAGACCAGGCCGGGCACGGCACATCGATTTGAAGCATACACCCCCAGTAGCGACCGCTGGCGTTTATCCGTCGATTACTTCGGGTTGCTGACAGAGCGAATTGAACCGGAGATGATGAATCGATGAACCGGGGGTGATTGACATTTTTACACCCCGAACTATAATCTTGGCTGGTATTAGCCTTCAAAATGATCTGTGCGAATACACCCCTAAGACTCATAATCGAGCGAGTTAGAATGAATGATGACGGGAAAGTTTACCCGATGATGGTACTGCCTGGTCTCCAGGGGGTGCAGTAGCGGTGTCTGTTTCGCCTACCGAACCACCTAGTCCTGATTCTGACGCTGAAGCAAATAAAGATGTCGTTCGAGCGGCTTTGGCTTGCTTCGACATTGAAAGTATCCACCCCCTGCCGAGATTCTGTCCTTCTGTCCCCTGTCGGTTGCGATCCCGACTGGTTAGCCCAGCTTCCTTACTGATCGCCGGCGAACGCTTATGATGATCATTCTGGGAGCCGTCACCATGATCGGCCTGATGATCTTTTTCACAGCCCTTTACGTGGCGGCCGAATTTTCGACCGTAGCGGCGCGTCGAACCAAGATCAGTCAAATGGCCGCCCAAGGCGATCGCCTTGCCGGGTATCTGTCGCCGATCATGGAAGATCCCCGGCGATTGGACCGGTACGTGGCCGCGTGCCAGGTGGGGATCACCATCTCCTCGCTGGTTCTGGGCGCCTACGCCCAGGGAGCGATTGCCAGCCGTCTGGTCGACCCGCTCACAACTTTATTGAGTTCTGTGATCAGTCCGGCCGCCGCCGCAAATCTGGCACGCACCCTGTCGGTCTTTCTCGTTCTCGGCTTCATTACCATGTTGCAAGTCGTGATGGGCGAACTCTTTCCCAAGTCGATTGCCATCCAGTTTCCGGAAGAGATGGCCCGCGCCGCCGTCATACCGATGCGTATCTCCTTGATCCTGTTTGCGCTGCCGATCTGGCTCTTTAATGGCAGCGGAATCCTTTTATTGAGATTACTTGGGCGCGACACCCAAGGAGCCAACACGCGCGCCCATTCCGCCGAGGAGATCGAGATCCTCGTGACGGAGAGTCACGAAGGCGGTTTGCTGGATGACAATGAACGGCGACTTTTACGCAATGCATTGCGGATGCGCGATCTCACCGCAAGGCAGGTGATGGTGCACCGGACCAAGGTCGTCGCTGTGCCCAAAGACACATGCGCCGAGGATTTGATTGACCAGGCTATTGAAGCCGGACACTCCAGGATCCTCATATACGGTGAGTCAATCGATGAAATCGTCGGCTTTGTCCATGTCAAGGATGTTTTTCGTATCCATGTCCGGGGTCAGGCTGACATCACCACGGTGATACGCGAGCCGGTCTATGTGCCAGAGACGTTGCCGGTGACCGATGTTTGGGAGCAATTGAATAAACGTGGCCAGTACCTGGCTGTCGTTTTCGATGAATTTGGCGGCACAGCCGGATTGTTAACATTAGAGGACCTCATCGAAGAGATATTCGGCGAGCTTCAAGACGAGTTTGACGATGAGATGGCGATGATCGCCCGCGATAAAGATGGTCGCATCTATTTGCGCGGCGATCTGTTGATTTCGGATGTGAATGAGTACCTCGAGCTCGATCTGCCCGAAGAACCGGCCGATACACTCAGCGGGTTGATCTTCAGCCGTCTGGAGCGGCCACCGGTCGAGGGAGATGAAGTCACTTTTGCTAATGTCGTGATTCGTGTCGAAACGATGGATGATTTGACGGTTAGTGAGGTATCGCTCCAGTTACCGAGTGGGGATACCGGCTCGCCGTTTACTGAATGGGATATCGCCGAACATGACTAAACTTCTCTTGCTTGGTTTAGGATTACCCGGTGTTAGCCTGATGATGATGGCCGTTGTGGCGGCCGAGGAGTTGCCACCGCTCAATAACCTGATCCTGCCCATCCTGATTATACTGCTATTGGTTCTCGTCAACGGGTTTTTTGTTGCCGCGGAATTCGCCATCATTGGTGTGCGTGAAACTCAGATGGAGGAAATGGTCGACGACGGCCACAGGCTAGCGCCGAAGGTATTGAATGTCTTGCAATCGCGGCCGAAACTCGACCAGTATATCGCTACCGCTCAATTGGGAGTAACAATCGCCTCGCTGGGCTTGGCCATGTATGGCGAACCGGCCATCGGCCATTTCGTCGAGCCGTATCTGGAAGCTGTTTTTGGCTTTGGGGCATCTGCTGCCGCCACCATCAGTTATATCATCGCCCTTAGTCTATTGACCTATTTGCATGTTGTTTTGGGTGAGATGGTTCCCAAAGCGCTGTCGCTGTCCGATGCGTCAACCATGGCTCTCAGACTATCCCGGCCGATGCAATTCGCGGGGAATATCCTGATTATTCCTGTGAAAATGTTGAATGCCATCGGCAACATGTTACTCCATCTTTTTCGAATTCCGCCGGTTGAGGGGCACGAACGCTTGATGGCTGCCGAAGAACTGGAAATGATCGTCGCCGAAAGCGTTGAGGGCGGCTTGATACTGGACGACGAAGAAGAGATCATTCGCAACATCTTTGACTTCAGTGAGCGAACGGTCGGCCAGGTCATGACCCCCCGGCGTAAAATCCAGGCGATTCCCGTTACCGGCCCGCGGGATGAGCTGCTCAAGATCGTGACGGAAAGCCGCCACAGCCGCTTCCCTGTTTATGACGGCGATCTGGATCACATCGTCGGCATCTTGCATTTGAAGGATTTGATCCGCCAGACGATGCGCCCCACCGGACCCTTTGACCTGCGATTGATCTTGAGGGCTACACCGGAGGTGCCGGAAGACTACCCGGTTGACCGGATGTTGGCCGCTTTTAAGAACGAAAAACTGCACATGGCGATCGTCCGCGACGAATTTGGAGGGATTGCCGGCATTGTTACCCTCGAAGATCTGGTCGAGGAAGTTGTGGGTGAGGTGCGCGATGAATTCGACCAGGAGCGAGAACCGTATGTCGAATTAGCCCCGGGGGTGCTGGAGCTGTCCGGTAATTATCTGCTGGATGATCTTGCCGATGATGTCTACCTTGGCGAGGAAGAAGAATTACCGGACGTGGAAACGATTGGTGGGCTGCTCGTCTCGATCTTGGGAAGACCACCGGTCGTCGGTGATGAAGTCCAATTTTTGGATAGCATTCACCTTACGGTTCTCGATACCGATCGGTTGGCGGTTAATCGGGTGCGGGTTGAATTCCCCGCCCTTGACGACCGGTCCAATCAAGAGGACGAAAATCGGGAAACAGAGTAGTATTGCGAATTCATCCGGGATTTCATTACCAAAATCACGAATCCTCATCGTCTTACAAGGAGAATGTACCATTATGGACCTGATTCGTACGATTCATGGCGAATTACGCTGGATTATCGTTCTGGTTGCGGCCATCGTCGTCGTCAAATTCCTGATCGGCTGGCTAGGGAAACGCGACTATACCCCTCTGGATCGCGGCTTGCTCATCGGGTATACCTCTCTGATGGATATCAACCTCTTAATAGGCTTGATCTTGTTGTTTACTTATGGGCTGAGTGGTGCCTATCGCCTCGAGCACGCCGTGACGATGATTCTGGCGGTTGTCGTCGCCCATATGTCGGCCATCTGGCGCAAATCGACGGATTCGCCCACAAAGTTTCGCAACCAGCTGCTCATGGTCGTGTTGTCCTTGCTACTGGTCCTGGCTGGGGTTATCCGGTTGCGGATGTTCCTGTACCAGGAAGGCTTCATGTAAATCAAAAGAGGGCCACACTATCGGGGTGTGGCCCTCTTTTTTGATCCTAATTTCTTAAAGCCCGTATAAATCCCCAAACTTCGCCGTCACGTAGCGCATAAACGCCTGATGGCCAAGCGGCTGGCCGGTGACTCGTTGCACCAGTTCGCCTGGCGTGAATTTTCGGCCGTGTTGGTGAATATTCTCGCCCAACCAGGTCAATAACGCGTTGGTCTTTCCCTGAGCCATTTCCTCCACGATCACGGGCTCGGCGGCAACGGCCGTCTCGTAAAACTGAGCCGCGTAAAGATTGCCCAGGGCATAGGTCGGGAAATAGCCGAATCCGGGCCGCGACCAGTGAACATCTTGCAGACAACCCTGGCTGTCGGTTAGCGGCACGATTCCCAGTAATTCCCGCATCTTGTCATTCCAGGCCGCCGGCAAATCGGCCACAACCAGATCGCCGTTGAGCATGGCTTGTTCCAACTCGAATCGCAAGATGATGTGAAAATTATAGGTCAGTTCATCCGCTTCGACGCGGATGTAGGATGGTTGGGTCTTGTTGATGGCCCGGTAAAAATCCTCGGCGGTGTGGTTGCCCAACACATCCGGGAATTGACGTTGCAGTTCGGGGAAGTGGGCCTGCCAAAAACCGCGACTGCGCCCGACAATATTCTCCATCATCCGTGATTGCGATTCGTGAATGCCCAGCGACGTGCCGCGAGCCAGGGGGGTGCGGGCCAGGTCAGGGTGAGTGCCTTGCTCGTACATGGCGTGACCGCATTCGTGCAACGTGCCGAAAAGCGATGGGTTGAGGAAATCAGGATACCAGCGAGTCGTGATGCGGGCATCGTTGCGGCTGAAGCTGATGGCGAATGGGTGGACGACAGTACCCAGGTGGCCGCGATTGAAATCGTAACCGATAGCCCCGGCAATATAGCGGGCGAATTCTTTCTGTCGTTCAACGTCATATGGCTGGTGCAAAAAGCTGTCATCCAGTTTGACCGGGCTGCGATCGATGGCTTCGCGCAGGGGGACGAGGTCGCCTTTTAAGGCTTCGAAGATCGTCCGAACTTCGGCCGTCTTCATGGCCGTTTCGTATTTATCCAGTAGCGCGTCATACTTTTCGTCCTCATAACCGTACAACTCGGCCATCTCCTGGCAAAGTTCAACGACCTGTTCCAGCCAGGGTCGAAAGATGGCGAAATCGCTCTCGGCGCGGGCTTTCACCCAGGCCTCGCGTGCCTGGCCGCTGACGGCCGCGCTGCGGGCGACGAACTCCGCCGACAGCCGGCGCGCATCGGCATACGTCCGCCGTAATAAGCGAATGAGACTGGCCTGGTTGCTCTCGTAGTCCGCGCCGTCCAGCTCCGCGGCCGCGTTCTCAATCAATTCTCCCATCGCATCGGATGTAAACATGCGGTGCGACAGGCTGCTGAGCGTGGTCATCTGGGCGATTCGTTCGGTCGTGCCGCCCTTCGGCATGTTGACCTCGCGGTCCCAGGCCAACAGACTCCCGGCTTTGTTCAAGTCGTCCAATTCATTTATTTTTTCCGACAATTGTGCGTAGGCAGTGGTCATCTTCTATCTCCAGGGAATGATATGATTGGAGTGATGCTTTCTCCTAAGCATACCCCAGTTATGACCAACTGGCCGCAAGTCACCTTGATACGAATGGCTAGGACTAGATAGGTCTCGCGAGAGCGAGATGAGAAAGGAGGGAAAGCGGCTCGCGATATGGCAGGTCCCAGACTTCATTCATCAGGTAATCGGCGATAGCCCAGAGACCAAAGCAGCCGATCGCGACGAGGACGATGGCGATAGCGATGGCGACCAACAGGCAAGTTTGGCCGCAACCGACACTGCCCGCCGGTAAAGTGCGGACTTTGGACCCCGGCGCGTTGGGGATGGGCCGGGCAGGTGCTGACGCGGCGCTAGGTCGTTCCGGTTCTTGGGTGATCACCCTTGGCCGGGTCATGGTACGCTCGCGAGCCGGCTGTGGTTGAGACGGGAAGGAAGCAACGCCAATAGCCCCCGCGCCCTGACAGCCGTAAGCTGTACACTTGTTGCCGTTGGCCTGCCAGCAATGGACATGGTGCCGGCTGCCGTCTTCCGGGCACACGACGATTTCGTCGCCGACAGCGAACTCCTGCTTGCAGAGCGCGCAAGTCTGCCCTAAAAACGCGGAGGAGTCTCCGATGCGGTGGGAGCGGATCATAACTGAAATAAGACCGCCGGCCTGTGCCGGCAGCCTGGAGTCTATCTGTTACGGGTTAATCTTGATCTGATCCAGCAACCACCGCCAGAAGCGTTGGAAGAGAGTCATGCGCTGCACCTGGCGCCGCTGTTCTTCTTTCAACCTTCGCGTCTGGGCTGACGGCCGTCCATTCGGTGAAGGCGCGGGCAGATCGGTGTACTTTACTTTGAGCACCGGTTTGGTGCTCTTGCCGTAGATGTGAAACTTGTCGCTGCCGCACCCCAGCACCGCGCACTTGCCGCCGCTCCGCTCCCAACATGCCTTGTGGTACAGTGTGCCGCACTTGTCACAAACGACCGGCAACAACGCCGCGCCATCGGCATGGTTTTCAACCGCGTTCCCGCAGATGGGGCAGGAGAGGCTCAATTGGTTCGCCTCGGCGATATCGTTTTCAGTGATACGGATCAGCGGGTATTCTTTCTCGTTCATGACCCGGAACCTGTTGGCGATCGGCAGCCCGTTGCTATGAGGGAGTTCATTTAGCTCCATCGCGACCGGTCGACTCTGTCCTTCTAAACCTTGATTATACACCATTCTACCTCTGCCGATTCAACCACTCTCAGGCTCCTACCAGCTTCCGCCAGCCCAGTCCGGCCAAATGAAATTATACCGATTCACCTTGGTCTTGGTGCGGTTCCAGCAAAAAAAGCCGCTGGTTCGGGCGCGTGGGTCCAGCACATAGGCTATGTGCCAGATTTGGGTGAAGAAGTTCTGATGAATAAAGAGGTCCATACCGGAGAGAAATATCCCAAACCCCGGATGGGTATGATACCAGCCCACCATGACGCCCGTCTCATCCGGGTAGCGCTCCCAGAGTGTATCGTTGAGATAGCGCCAGGTTTCCGGCGTATAGGTGACGCTGGCGCCCTGCATGACGGTGTACTTGGCGGCGATGCTGTCGATGATGTGAACGACATAGCGGCCGTCGGGTTGTTTCTCCGGCAACTGGCCGATCATTACCCCGGCCACCTCGCGATCGAGACTGCTGAGAGCATGAGCCTGCATCGCGCGCAACGGGGCTTCATCCATGAGGATATCGACAGCCGCATTGCCGGCCTGGGCCAGGGGGATGTGTCCTCCGGCCACGCGCACGCGGGCTAAACTGGGAACGATCGCCGGGGGAGCGGTCGATTGGACACTGGCCTTTGGCTCGACCGCCGGCTTGCTCTCGACCGCTTGCTGTTCGAGCGGCTGCGTTGGAACGATTTCGGCATCGGTCGTCAAAACCGGCTCCGCCTTAGCGGAAGGTTTCGGTTTTGTGTGCTGGCGCTCTTTGGCCGGCGGCTCTTCCAGTTTGGTCGACGGCTCCTCCCCGGTCTCGTCGTTTTGGTTGGCTGGTGGGTCATTGAAAACTACGACGTGTTTCAGCCAATCCTCTGCTTCGGGGGATGCATCCCGGCCATCAAGGATCTTAATTTCAATAGCGGCAGCGGCATCATCCTGTAACTCGTGCAGGGTGATGGCATCATAAGCCTTCCAGACATCGCCTTCCAACGTATTGGTAAAAGCGCGTAGTTCGGCCAGGGTGCAATCGGCCAGTAGCTTCGTCCGGCCACCGACCGGAATATGGTCGGTGGGGACAAGGGTAACCGTCACGGTTGCCGGTTCGCTCTGACCCGGCAAGGCCAGGATGACCTGGGCCACATAGGTGTATTCAGTCGCTTCCGTCATGGGTTCAGTGAATTTATTCTCCGGTAGTTGCCGGGGTCAGGACGATGCTTACGCCGCACGGACTGCTGTCGGAGAGGCGGATGTTATTCAAGTCAAGCGGTGTCAGCCGCAATTCATAAGTACCGGGTACATAGCCGGCCGTCGCCCATTCGGCCAGGTTGCCGAGGCGCATGTTCCGGCTAAATCGTTCGATTGGTGTCCAGAGTTGTGTGCCGGCTGCCCGTACGTCAACCTGATAACGGCGGGCATCCGGATAGGCGGCCGTGCCGATCAGTTGGACTATCGTGCCGCTTTCGATACTTTGTCCGTCTAGGGGCGTGATGATTCGCAGGCGCGGGTCGGGACAGGTCAGGGCGTTACTCTCCGCCAGGGAGGTCTGGGCCAGATTGAGAACCGTCGTTTCCAGCAGGTTGACCCGCCGCATGAGAGGCAGAACGCCGCCGACGATTAAAAAAAAAGATAGCAAGAGGGCAGCAGCCGAGGCAGCCAGGCCAAGTTCTTTGCCGGAGAACCGCGGCCGGCTGCTGCGAGCCAGAACAACCTGGCTGGGTTTATCAACCGGATACTGAACCTCGTAAGGGCGATCCCAAACGGCTGAACGCACGGCTTGCCACGGCACCTGGGTCTCCGGTTGCCGTTCCGGTAATTCGTAGAAGCCGGCGAGGGGTGCCAGGGATGCGTTTAGCCAGCCGAAGAAACTGGCCTCTTGCCGGATTGGGTCGACCACCAGGCCGATATGCCAGGGCAGGGTGAAAGCAGCCGAATGGACAACGACATCATCGCTGGAATAAAACACACCCAGATCAGGGTGAGTATGGAACCAGCCGATGATGTCCAGATTGGCATAATGGGCGGCCCGATCACGCTGAAGCCTGGACCAGGAATCAGCGGCGAATGTGAAATGGACAGGTCCGTGATCGGCATTCAAAGCCGGGAGCGCCGCCTTGACCTCAACGATCACGCCGTTCTTGTGCCGGTAGGCGTGGCCGAGCAGGGCGCCGCCCAATTCACACCCCAGGTTGCTGCGACTGTGGGCATCAACCTGCAGCGCGGCCAGTTGGTGGATAAGAACCACCGGTTGGCCTTCCGTCGGGACTTCACCATGCAGCAACCAGGCGTCAGCCGGCGCCGGCAAGTCGCGGTAAGGCAGGGATGCCAGCGCCTCGCGATGGGCGCTCACCGGATCGTAACTTGCCTCCGGTGTGGTGACTACAGCGTCCGGTTGATCAGAGGATGTTGATGCCGAAGTCATCGGCTTCCTCTTCGCGAATCACGATCAGGTCTGCCACGGATTGACCTTTCAGGTCGCGCCGGTCGACGGGGAACAATGATTTGCGTTGCATGGCCCAAGCGGCCGCCTTGGAGTTCATTGGGTCGCGCGGTTCGTAATTCTTGTACTGAATCATTTCGCCCAGGGTCAGCAACAGTTCATCCAGGGTTTTGGCCGGCCACCAGGCGCCGATGCAGACCGCGCCGGTGACATGAATGTTAGGATGAAAAATAGGCGTCACCCACTTCAACTGCGGTTGTTTGAGTGGGTATTCAGCGTGCAGGTAAACCGTCACGTCGTGCTGCTCACGCAGCACCGGCTGATTTGAAGAGGTGACACCTTCCACGCCCTTGCAGGTGTACCGAATGAGGTACTTCTCCGGCGGGTCACCTTCTGTCCTGATGATATGGATGAACTCGCTCCGGTTCACCAGGTCGCGTACTCGCTGGTAGTCGTTTCGTAACCTGGTTTCACGAATGTCGAAAGACATAATCGCCTCGATAATCTTGAAAAAT
>Ga0114939_10000823_pt1 | contig 25660 bp, 24 predicted proteins | sample AshMeaCrysSpring_FD_87196 | JGI IMG/M metagenome (GOLD analysis project Ga0114939, IMG submission 87196) | Groundwater microbial communities from Big Spring, Nevada to study Microbial Dark Matter (Phase II) - Ash Meadows Crystal Spring | ecosystem: Environmental > Aquatic > Deep subsurface >...
CAATGGTAGGGTGCCGCGCCGCCGCCGTGCGGAATGATGAACTTCAGCGTCGGGAAGTCCTTGAAAAGGTCGCCCTGGATCAACTGCATGATGGCCGTGGTGTCGGCATTGATGTAATGCGCGCCGGTGGTGTGGAAGCAGGCATTGCAGCTGGTGGACACGTGGATCATGGCCGGGATGTCGTACTCGACCATCTTCTCGTAGATCGGGTACCAGTGCTTGTCATACAGCGGCGGGCTGGTCCAGTGGCCGCCGGACGGATCGGGGTTCAGGTTGATGCCGACGTTGCCGTATTCCTTGACGCACTTCTCCAGCTCGGGAATGCAGGTCTTGGGATCGACGCCCGGGCTCTGCGGCAGCATGGCGGCCGGCACGAAGTGGTCGGGGAACAGCTGGCTGACGCGGTAGCACAGCTCGTTGCAGATGGCGGCCCAGGTGCTGGACACATTGAAGTCGCCGATGTGGTGCGCCATGAAGCTGGCGCGCGGGCTGAAGATGGTGAGGTCGGAGCCGCGCTCCTTCATCAGGCGCAGCTGGTTGGTCTCGATCGTCTCGCGCAGCTCGTCGTCGCTGATCTTCAGGTCAGCCACTTTGGGCATGACGGCCGGGTCCTTGATGCCGGCAATCTGCTGGTTGCGCCAGTTCTCCAGCGCCTTGGGCGCCGTGGTGTAGTGACCGTGGCAGTCGATGATCATGGGTTTTTTCATGAGAGGTCTCCTGGGATTCAAAATCGGTTCATGCCGGGTCCATGCCCTGGCGACGCTTGGCTTCGGCCGCTTCGGATGAGGCCATGTAGGCCAGCATGGCGCGCACGGCGTCGGCCTGCTGGCTGCAGGCACAGACGCCGGCCGAGAAGGTGGTGGTGATCTGGATGGCCGGCGGCAGCGGGCCCAGCACCGTGATGCCTTCGAGGTTGATGAGTTCGCTCAGCTGCTGGAAACCCAGCTCCACCTCGCCCTTGGCCACCAGTGAACCGACCGGAATGCCCGGCGGCGGCGTGACGATGCGGTCCTTGATCTGATCGGCTATGCCCCAGCGTTCGAACAGCTTGGCCAGCGCCACGCCGCTCGGGCCGGTGGAGTAGCTCACGCTGCGCGCGGCCAGCACGGCAGCACGCACCGCGTCTTCGCTCGAAATATCGGGCTGGGCCGCGCCGGCGCGCACCGCCACCGCCACGCCCGAGTGCACCAGATCCACACGCCCCGGCAGCACCTGGCCGGAAGCGATCAGTTTGTCGATGGCGTCGGACGCCAGGATGACGACATCGAAGGCCTCGCCCGCCTGCACGCGCTTGGCAGCATCGACCCCGCCCACCGATTCGATGTGCACCGACTGCCCGGTCTGGCGCTGGAAATTCGCCACCAGGTCGGCCAGAACCTGACGCGTGGCCATGGACGAAATGCCTTTGATCTGCGTGCTCATGAGGGGTCGGAAAGGAAAGGCGGAATACTGATCTGTTTTTGTCAATTTGGATACTGATTGTCGTGAGGCCGCGCCGGGATTCCAAGGCAGCGGCTTCACTAGCAGGTATCACATTTCGGCATAATGCCAGCCAAGCTATCCCCCAAAACATGGACCTGAAACAACTCGAGTATTTCGTGCGCGTGGCCGAACTCGGCAGCTTCACCCGTGCCTCCAGTGTGCTGGACGTTGCCCAGCCGGCGCTGAGTCGCCAGGTACGCCTGCTGGAGGTGGAGCTGCGGCAGAACCTGCTGCTGCGCAATGGCCGTGGCGTGACCACGACGGATGCCGGCAAGCTGCTGCTGGAGCACGGCCGCGGTATCCTGCACCAGGTGGCGCGGGCGCGTGAAGACCTGGGCCGGGTGCGCGGCGCGCTGGCCGGACGGGTGGCCGTGGGTCTGCCGCCCAGCATCGCGAAGATGATGACGGTGCCGCTCACACGCGAGTTCCGCAAGCGCCTGCCGAATGCCGCGCTGTCCATCAGCGAGGGCCTGACGATTTCGATGCAGGAAGGCCTGCTCACGGGCCGGCTGGACATCGCCCTGCTCTACCACCCGGCCCCCAGCCCCGACCTGGACACCCTGCCGCTGATGGACGAGGAACTGTTGCTGATCGGGCCACGCCCGCCCAAAGGCAAGACGACGACCGACGCCATCAGCCTGAAGGAAGTGAGCACCCTGCCGCTGGTCATCCCCAGCCGGCCGAATGCCATCCGCATGGTGGTGGAGGCCGAGATGGCGGCCATCGGCTGCAAGCCCGAGATCAGCCTGGAAATCGACGGCGTGGCCGCCATCCTGGACCTGGTGGCCGATGGCGCCGGCTACGCCATCCTGCCCAAGTACTCGCAGGCCATGAGCAGCCGCCCCGAGGCCTACCAGGCCCGCCCCATCGGCCAACCGCCGCTGGTGGGCCGGCTGGCGCTGGCCACGGCCGCCGGCCGCACCACTACGATGACACAGCAGGCGATGATCGAGCTGATCCAGCAGGTGGCTGCCGACATCTTCGGCGCCCCGCCTCCCGCGGCCTGACCCCCGCAGACCGGACGACACCCCATGGCAACCGACAAACCCTTTATCCTGGCCGGCGTGATGGGCTGGCCTGTGGCGCACTCGCGCTCGCCCGCCATCCACAACCACTGGATCCGTCAGTACGGCCTGAACGGCAGCTATGTGCTGCTGCCGGTACTGCCCGAGCGCATCACCGACGCCGTGCGCGGCCTGCGCGCCCTGGGCTTCGCCGGCTGCAACATCACCATCCCGCACAAGGTGGCGGCCATGGCGCTGATGGACCGCGTGGACCCGCTGGCGGAACGCATCGGCGCCATCAACACCGTGGTGGTGGGCGCCGACGGCACCTTGAGCGGCTACAACACCGATGCCTTTGGCTACATCCAGAGTCTGCTCGATGCCCAGCCGGACTGGCGCGCCGATGCCGGCCCCATCACCGTGCTGGGCGCCGGTGGTGCGGCCCGTGCCATCCTGGTCGCGCTGGCCGAGCGCGGCGCCAAGGACATCCGCCTGTGCAACCGCAGCCTGGACAAGGCCGAGACCCTGGCGACCGAATTCGGCGCGCCGATCCGCGCCGTGCCGTGGGAACAACGCGCCGAGGCGCTGGACGGCTGCGCACTGCTGGTCAATACCACCAGCCTGGGCATGAAGGGCCAGGACGCGTTGGAACTGCCGCTGGACAGGCTGCCGAAGCAGGCCCTGGTGTCCGACATCATTTACGTGCCGCTGGAGACACCGCTGCTGGCGGCGGCGCGCCAGCGAGGCAATCCCACCGTCAATGGCCTGGGCATGCTGCTCAACCAGGCGCGACCGGCCTTTGAGCATTGGTTCGGCGTCATGCCGGAGCTCACGCCGGAACTGCGACGCGCCATCGAGGTCACGTTGTGAGCCGTCAAGTGGGGCGCCGCAGCGTCCTGCTGAGCGTGTGCTGGCGCCGGGCGCTGCAGGCCGGGCGCATCAAGCCGGACTGAGCATCAAATCATCTTCTGCGTCACAAGCGACGGGCGCTGAAAGCTACTCTTTTGATAGCGTCTGCAAGAGACGATCGGCGTAGTCTTGCCAAGCCGCGTCCCTGGGCAGGCCGGCAAACACGCCACTGCGCGCCTGCAGCGCCACCCAGTCGTGCTTTTCGGCGATGGCAGCGGCCATGAAAGGTGTGAAGCCGGCCTCGGCCACGGTGTTGGCCGCTTCTCGCATTTCCTCGGCGCGTCGCTTGCCGTGCTGGGCCACACGGCTGAAGAAATAGGCGCCCTGGGAACTCCAGTCGATGCCGGGAAAGGTCTCGTACAGCGTGGGAATCATGTGCTCCTCCACGCCGCAGGCGCGCGCGGTGGTGTAGCTTTCGATCACCAGTGCTTCCAGCCCCTTGATCATGACGCTGCGGCACAGCTTGATGGCCGAGGCCACGCCGATCTGCTCGGCCACAGCCTTCGCCTCCATGCCCCAACCCTGCAGCACGCCAGCGAGCTCTTCCGCCTTGGCGCCGCCCAGCAGCATGGGAACCTTGATGCCATAGGGCGGCACCGAGGTCATGACGCCGGCTTCAACGTAGTGGCCGCCAGCGGCGTCGATCAGGGCGGCGCACTGGGTCTTGGCGCCGGGTGACGCCGAATTGACATCGAGGAACAGCGTTCCGGGGCGGACGTGGCGTGCCACCTCCTGCGCTACCGCCAGCGTGTTGGCGGCTGTGACAGCAGAGATGATGAGAGAGGCGCGCTCGCAGAGTGCGGCTGCCGAGGCACAGGCTTCGATGCCGTTGGCGGCCGCATGGCTGCGCTCGGCGTCGCGCGAAGCGGCGTCATCGAACTTCAGATCCCAGGCGCCGACCCAGTCGCCAGTCTGGTCCTTCAGGCCGCGGGCGAAGATCTTGCCGACTTCGCCGTAGCCGATGACGCCAATGCGCCAGCCCATGGTCACTGCCGTGGAATGTTGGCCTTGACGATGACGTCGCCCCAGCGCTTGATCTCGCTTTGCAGGAAGGCCTGGGTCTGCTCCGGCGTCTGAGTGCGCGGCTCAATGTTGAGGTCACGCAACTTCTTGTTCACTTCCGGATCGCGCACGGCGGCGACGATCTCGCGGTGCAGGCGTGCCACCACGTCCTTCGGCGTGGCGGCCGGCACCGCCAGCGCGTTCCACGACGAGGCCTGGTAGTTCGGCAGGCCCGCTTCCTTGGTGGTCGGCACATCGGGCAGCAGGGCCGAGCGGGTGGTGTCCGTCACGGCCAGCGCGCGCACGGCGCCACCCTTGATCTGCCCCATGATGGGCGACAGGATCTCCACGGCCACGTCAATCTGGCCACCACGAAGTGCGTTGATGACGGCAGGCGTGCCGTTGAAGGGCACGATCTGCATGTCGACACCGGCATTGGTCTTGAACAGTTCAGCCGCCAGGTTCTGCGTGCTGCCGATATTGATGCTGCCCACATTGAGCTTGCCGGGATTGGCCTTGGCGTAGGCCAGCAGCTCGCCAAGAGTCTTGAAGCGCGAATCCGCTGCCGTGACGACACCGATGTCAAAGAAGCCGAGCGTGCTGACCGGGGTGAAGTCCTTCACGGTGTCATAGGGCAGCGACTTGAACAGGGTGGCACTCACGGCACTGGCGTTCGACATCAGCAGCAGCGTGTGGCCATCCGGCGCGGACTTGGCCACCGCGTCGGAGGCGCCCACGCCGCCGGCGCCGGGCTTGTTCTCGATCACGACCGGCTGGCCCAGGCTCTGGGACAGCTTCTGCGCCACGGTGCGTGCCGTCAGGTCGGCCACGCCGCCGGCGCCGAAGGGAACGATGATCCGCAGCGGTTTGCTCGGAAAGCTCTGCGCCCAGCTCGCGGAAGCCACACAGGCGCCCAGTACCACGGCAGCGACACGACGATTGATGCGGATACCCATGAAGCGTTCTCCTCTTGCGATGATTGGGCACAATTCGGGCTACGAACTCAGCGCGCCACGCCCAACAGACGGTCCAGCAGCTCGGGTTGCTCCAGCAGCGACGATGCCGCACTGGCATGCACGACCGTGCCGCGATCCAGCACGGCCGCCACGTCCGAGATCGCCAGGATGGCCTGCGGATGCTGTTCAACGATGATGGCGCTCAGGCCCTCTTCGCGCGTGATGCGGCGGATGGCGCGCAGCAGTTCCTGCACGATGATGGGCGCCAAGCCTTCGAGCGGCTCGTCCAGCAGCAGCAGCTTGGGGTTGAGCACCAGCGCGCGACCGACCGCCAGCATCTGCTGCTCGCCCCCCGAGAGCTGGGTGCCGAGGTTGCTCTTACGCTCGGCCAGGCGCGGGAACATCTCGTACACGCGCGCCGGCGTCCACGGACCCGGCCGCGCCACGGCGGTCAGGTTTTCGTCGACGGTGAGCGACTTGAAAATATTGCGCTCTTGCGGCACCCAGCCGATGCCGGCATCGGCGCGCAGATGCAGTGGCACCTTGTGCAGCGCCACACCATCGAGGCTGATGGTGCCGCCGTGCTGGCGCGTGGCGCCCGCCAGCGTGTTCATGAAGGTGGTCTTGCCGGTGCCGTTGCGACCCAGCAGCGCCAGCGTCTGGCCCTGCGGCAGGGCCACCGACACGTCGTGCAGCACCACGGCCTCGCCGTAGCCGGCGCTCAGGCCTTCGACTTTGAGCAGATCAGCCATGCGCGAGCTCCTCGCCGTGGCCAAGATAGACCGCCTTGACCTGCGGGTCGTTGGCAATGGTGTCGGGATCGCCCTCGGTCAGCACGGTGCCGTTGACCAGCACCGTCATGCGGTTGGCAAAACTAAATACGAGATCCATGTCATGTTCAATCAGGAGCACCGACACATCGGCCGGCAGGGCTGCCACGGTCTGCAGCAGTTCCTCGCGCTCACCGGCCGGCACGCCGGCCACCGGCTCGTCGAGCAGCAGAACGCTGGGCTCACAGGCCAGTGCAATGGCAATCTCCAGCAGGCGGCGCTTGCCGTAGGCCAGCACGTTGGTCTTCTGGTTCATCACCTCGGTCAGGTGGAACTGCGCGAGCAGTTTCTCGCAGCGCTCGGTCACGTCGCGGCGCTTGCCCAGCGGCTGCCACCAGCGCCCACCCAGCCCCATGTGCTGCGACACGGTCAGCGCCAGGGTCTCCAGCGGCGTCAGGGTGTCGAACAGCTGGTTGATCTGGAAGGTGCGCACCATGCCGCGGCGTACGCGCTGGTGCGGTGCCAGGTTGGTGATGTCCTCGCCTTGCAGCAGGATGCGGCCTTCGGTGGGCTCCAGCACACCGGTCAGCAGGTTGATCAGCGTGGTCTTGCCGGCGCCGTTCGGGCCGATCAGCGCATGGCGTGCGCCCTTGCGCAGGTCGAGGTTGACGTTGCCGGTGGCGGTGATGCCGCCGAAGCGTTTGACCAGTCCCTGAGCGGACAGAACGATTTCAGGACTGCTCATCACTTCTTACCCCCAAACCAGGTCCAGGGACGGATCAGGCGTTCGCGCCCCACCATCACCAGCACCACCAGAAACAGGCCGATCCAGAACGTCCAGTACTGCGGCGTAATGGAGGACAGCCAGTCCTGCATGACCTTGAACACGATCGCACCCGTAACACCACCGTACAGCCAGCCGATGCCACCAATCACCAGCAACAGCTTCAGGTCCGCGGAGCGGTGGAACTCGAAGACATCGATCGAGGCGAAGCTGGTGGTCTGTGCGAGCAGCGCACCGGCGGCACCGGCGACGCCCGCAGCAATGGTGTAGATCACAGCCAGGCGCGCCGTGACGGGAATGCCGATGGCCATGGCTCGCAACCGGTTGTCGCGCACGGCCATCAGCGTGGCGCCAAAGGAGGAATTCACCAGGCGTTTGGCCAGGATGAAGAACACCAGCAGCACACAGAGGGAGTACCAGGCCGCCGTCTGCCCTTGCAAATCAAACTCGAAACGGCCGAGCAGCGGCCCCATGATCACGCCCTGCAGTCCGTCGGCACCGCCGGTGAAGTCGAGCTTGTTGGCCAGTTCCATCATGATCAGGCCGACGCCGATGGTCACCATGAGGCGGGTGAGGTCGGTGCCGCGCATGATGGTCAGCGAGCACACGGCACCAAAGAGGGTGGACAGCACGATGGCGACGCCAAGCCCGACCAGCGGGTCCGGCATGACATGTTTGGCAAACAGCGCAGCGGTGTAGGCCCCCATGCCGAAGAACGCAGCATGGCCCAGCGACACGATACCGGTGTAGCCCAGGATCAGGTCCAGCGAGACGGCGAACAGCGCCACGATGGCGATTTCGTTGATGATCAGGGCATGGCTGCCCAGCACAAAGGGCGTTGCCAAGGCCAGGAGCCAGAACACCGGCTCCCACAGTTTCCAGCGACGGCTGTCGTGCAGAGATTCTTGCGCGTTCATGATTACTTGCCCCCCTTGCGGACGAACAGGCCCTGGGGACGCCAGATCAGGATGACGATCATCAGGAAGTAGACGATGAAGGCACCGAAATTCGGAATGAAGTACTTGCCGGCCACGTCCGCAATCCCCAGCAGCAGCGCCGCCAGCAGCGGGCCGGTGATTGACGAGGTGCCGCCCACAGCGACCACGATCAGGAAATACACCATGTTCTTCAGCGGGAAAGAGGGATCCAGGCCCATCACCTCCGCCCCCAGCGCGCCGCCCAGGCCGGCGAGACCGGAGCCAACGGCAAAGGTCGCCAGGAAGACCACGTTGACATTGATGCCCAGACCAGCGGCCACGCGCTGGTCATCCACCGAGGCACGCAGGCGGCTGCCAAAACGGGTCCTCGTCAGGATGTACTGCAGCGCAATCGTCAACGCCGCGCAGACGGCAATGATGAACAGGCGGTAGTGGCCCATGCCCAGCATCAGCGAACCATCGCCCAGTTCGGTGCGACCCTTGAGCCACTCCGGCAGCTGCACGATCTGCTGGCTCGACCCCATGAAATAGTCCATCGCAGCGACGGCCATGAACGTGAGACCGATGGAAAACAGGACCTGGTCCAGGTGCGACTTCTTGTACATCGGCCGGTACAGCGTGCGCTCCAGCACCGCACCCAGCAACGCCATGCCGAGGAACGCCAGCGGCAGGCAGACCAGGAAAGGCACGTCGTAGCGCTGCATCAGCACCACCGTGATGTAGCCGCCGCCCATGGCAAAGGCACCGTGGGCCAGGTTGATGAAGTTCATCAGGCCCATGGTCACGGCCAGACCGACCGCCAGGATAAACAGCAGCATGCCGTAGGCAATACCGTCAAACAGAATCGTTAGCATGAACTCGGGTCACATCGATCAAGGCAAAAAAAAATCCATGGGCACCGCCTTGACCGGCAGCGCCCATGGACGGCTCATCACTTGGACTTGCCGGGGTCCTTGACGTCCTTGATGACGTCAAATTCCACGTTGTGCAGTTCGCCGCCCTGGCGCTCCACCTTGCGCAGGTAGATGTTGTGCACCACGTCGCGGGTCTGCGCGTCGATGAACATCGGGCCACGCGGGCTTTCGAAGGTCTGACCCTTCATGGCATTGAGCAGCGCCTCGCCGCCGCCCTGACCCTTGGTGGTCTTGAGCGCCTCGTAGATCACGCGCATGCCGTCATAGCCCCCAACTGCCATGAAGTTCGGGCGCATGCCCTTGTTGGCCTTCTTGAAGGCCTCGACGAACTTCTTGTTGGTGGCAGACGGGTGGGCTGCGGCGTAGTGGTGTGCCGTGACCACGCCCAGGGCGCCGTCGCCCATGTCGTTCAGCTGGTCGTCGTCGGTGATGTCGCCGGTACCGATCAGCTTGATGCCGGCCTTGTCCATGCCGCGCTCCAGGAACTGCTTCATGACAGCCGCGCCGGCACCGGAGGGCACGAAGACGAACAGGCCATCAGGCTTGGCATCGCGCACCTTCTGCAGGAAGGGAGCGAAGTCGGGGTTGCGCATCGGCACGCGCAGCGACTCGACGATGGTGCCGCCGTTGAAGATGAAGCGGTCCTTGAAGAATTTCTCGGCGTCAATGCCCGGGCCGTAGTCGCTGACCAGGGTCACGACCTTCTTCATGCCGCCCTTGGCAGCCGCCCAGTCGGCCATGGAGACCGAGGCCTGCGGCAGCGTGAAGCTGGTGCGCACGACATACGGGGAAGCCTGGGTGATGCTGGAGGTGGCCGCGGCCATCACCACCATCGGGGTCTTGGACTGGGTGGCGATCGGCGCGGTGGCCAGGGCCGAAGGCGTGATGCCGAAGCCGGCCAGCACGTTGACCTTGTCATTCACCACCAGTTCCTGCGCCAGGCGCTTGGTGACGTCCGGCACGCTGGTGTCGTCCTTGACGATCAGCTGGACCTTCTTGCCGGCCACCATGTCGCCGTTCTGCGCCATGAAAAGTTTCGCGGCCGCCTCGATCTGGCGACCCGTCGACGCCTGTTGCCCCGTCATGGGCAGGATCAGGCCGATCTTGAAAGTGTTGTCTTGCGCCAGGACAGCCGCCGAGGACAAGGCCATGACCGCCACAGCGGAGGCACTGAGAAACACACGTTTTTTCATGGGAAGGCTCCTAAATAGAGTTATTGCCCCGACCGGAGATTCCAAGCCGGGGCCCGAATCCGCATAACGGTAGAGGCGCGTTACTTTCGCCGCAAATCAGCTCCATCGCAAGTCAAATTTCCGACTGTTAGATATAACGATTTGCGATATCCAAACCGCAGATACGGTGCTTCCATTCTAGCCAGTGCCACTGCGCATGAATACCCATGCCGGTTGCCCTTGGGATGTGGACGCTCAGGACGATTGCGCTATCGACCCGGCAGCGCCAACCAGGGCCGTACCGGGAGCGGCCGCACTTCGTCCTGCGCCTGCAACCATGTGCACGCTGCTCGTGACCGGGCGATCCGTATCCTGAATGCCATAATGCCGTGGCTGTTTTTTATCCAAGCGACCACTGGAGACCTTGAACCATGACCTTACGCACCACCCCTCCCTTTCGCGCCGACCACGTCGGCAGTTTCCTGCGTCCCAAGTACCTGCTGGAAGCACGTGAGCAGAAGGCCAAGGGCGAAATCACGGCGGAACAGCTGCGCAAGGTCGAAGACCGGGCCATCACCGAGATCGTCAAGTTCCAGGAAGATGTCGGCCTGCAAAGCATCACTGACGGCGAGTTCCGCCGTACCTACTTCCACGTCGACTTTCTGGAGCAGCTCGGCGGCGTCAAGACCGACGTGCCGGTGACCATCGTCAAACCCGACGGCACGCAGGAGCTGGCACCGCCCGTGATGCGTGTGATCGACAAGGTACGCCATGTCAAGGACATCCAGCGCGCCGACTTCGAATACCTCAAGAGCCAGATCGCTCCGGGCCGCGGCAGCGTGGCCAAGGTCACCATTCCCTCGCCCACCATGCTGCATTTCCGCGGCGGCCGTGCCGGCATCAGCAAGGAACACTACCCCGAGCTGGAACCCACGTTCTACGACGATGTGGCCCAGGCCTACGGTGACGAGCTGCGCTCGCTGGCCGCTGCCGGATGCACCTACGTGCAGATGGACGATACCAACCTGGCCTACCTGTGCGACGAGAAGATGCGCGAAGCCGCCCGCCAGCGCGGCGACGATCCCAATGAACTGCCGCACCGCTACGCCAAGTTCATCAACAAGGTGGTGGCGCAGAAGCCCGCCGGCATGACGCTGGCCATGCACCTGTGCCGCGGCAACTTCAAGAGCACGCACGCAGCCTCCGGCAACTACGAGCCGGTGGCCGAGGCCCTGCTGAAGGAAATGAACCTGGATGCCTATTTCCTGGAATACGACGACGAGCGCAGCGGCGACTTCCGCCCTCTTCGCTTTCTGGCGCCGGGCAAGATCGTGGTGCTGGGCCTGGTCACCACCAAGTTCGGCAAGCTCGAATCGAAGGACGACCTGAAGCGCCGCATCGACGAGGCGGCGAAGTATGTGTCGCTGGACCAGTTGTGCCTGTCGCCCCAGTGCGGTTTCTCCAGCACGGTGCACGGCAACGACATCGCGGTGGAAGACCAGCGCGCCAAGCTGCGACTGGTGGTGGAAACCGCGCAGGAAGTCTGGGGCAGCGCCTGACCTCCAGCCGGGGCCTGACGGGCCCCTAGGTCACCGCGGCGGTCCTGGCCGCCCGGTGACTGACAAAGGCAAACGCGTAGTCCAGCGCCGCCTCGACAGAGGCCGAGATGTTGTGGCGCTCCTGCTCCGTCAGGTAGAAGACCAGATCGACCTCGTGCCGCACATAACGGGCCGGCAGACGGTTCAGTGCAACACAGGCCACATCGACGAGCATGTCGTCGGTCAAGCTGGGGTACTGCGGCGCGCGCTGCAGCACCGCGTCGAACACCAGGCGCTCGTAGTAGTTGTGGACCTGCTCGAAATTGCTGACCATGCGTATCTCCCGACAATCTGCTGGAAACCTTAGCAGGTCAGGGCCGGGCTGACAAGAGCGACGGTGCGCCGATCACATCGCCCGCACCGCCCCGAGCGGCCTGCGCCGATTATTCCAGGCCGAGCAGGCGCACCGCATTGCCCTTCAGGATGCCCGGCATCACCTCGGGCTTGAAGCCGGCTTCCTCGAAGTCCTTCATCCAGCGCTCGGGCGTGATCAGCGGATAGTCGGAACCGAACAGCACACGGTCCTTCAGCAGCGTGTTGGCGTACTGCACCAGCTGCTTCGGGAAGTACTTCGGGCTCCAGCCGGACAGGTCGATCCAGACATTGGGTTTGTGCGTGGCCACACTCAGCGCCTCGTCCTGCCACGGAAAGCTCGGGTGCGCCATGACGATCTGCATGTCGGGAAAGTCGATCGCCACATCGTCCAGGTGCATCGGGTTGCTGTACTCCAGCCGCAGGCCGCCGCCGCAGCGCATGCCGCTGCCGATACCGCTGTGGCCGGTATGGAAGATGGCCGGCATCTTGTGCTCGGCAATCACCTCGTAGATCGGCCAGGCCATCTTGTCGTAGGGGTGGTAGCCCTGCACCGTCGGATGGAACTTGAAGCCCTTGATGCCGTGTTCCTCGATCAGGCGCCGGGCCTCGCGAGCGCCCATCTTGCCCTTGTGTGGGTCGATGCTGGCGAAGGCCATCATCATGTCGCTGTTGGCCTTGGCCGCCTCGGCGATCTCTTCGTTCGGAATGCGGCGGCGACCGAGCTTGGACTCGCTGTCCACCGTGAACATCACCAGGCCGATCTTGCGTTCGCGGTAGTAGTCGATGGTTTCCTGAATGGTCGGCCGGCGGTTGGAACGAAAGTACTTGTCGGCAGCGCGGTCATACTCCTCGCCATAGTTGTCAAAGGGGTTCCAGCAACTCACTTCGGCGTGGGTGTGGATGTCGATGGCAATGAGGTTCTTGTGGTCCATGGCGGTCTCCGGTAAGGGGCGGCGCAAAAGCTAGGGAAAACACTGAGAAGAATCTGCCCCAGCCGGCTTGATATGGTTATATTCGATAACCATAATCGATTCCCGAAAGAAACGCAACCATGAATACCCCTGACATCCATTTTGAACGCCGCGGTGAGCAGCAGGAGATCGCCGTCATCCGTCTGACGCGCCCGGCCAAGCGCAACGCGCTCAACGACGGACTCATCCTGTCCCTGCGCAACATTTTCGAAAACCTGCCCGAAGGCGTGCGCGCGGCCGTCATCGACGGTGACGGCGAGCACTTCTGCGCCGGCCTCGACCTGAGCGAACTGAAGGAACGTGACGCCGGCCAGGGCCTGCATCATTCGCGCATGTGGCACGCCGCGCTGGAATGCGTGCAGTACGGCCCGGTGCCGGTGATTGCCGCGCTGCATGGTGCGGTGGTGGGCGGCGGCCTGGAGCTGGCCAGCGCCTGCCACATCCGTGTCGCGGACGAGACCACCTTCTATGCACTGCCCGAAGGCTCGCGCGGCATCTTCGTCGGTGGCGGCGGTGCCGTGCGCATCCCGCGTCTGATCGGCGCCGCGCGCATGACCGACATGATGCTCACCGGCCGCGTCTACAACGCGGCCGACGGCGAGAAGATCGGCTTCGCCCAGTACCTGGTGCCGCAGGGCACGGCCTTCGACAAGGCCTTCGAACTCGCCACCCGCGTAGCGCAAAACGCGCCGCTGACCAACTACGCTCTGATCCACGCCCTGCCGCGCATCGCCGAGCAGCCGGCCGACCAGGGTTTCCTGACCGAAGCCATGATGGCCGCCATCGCCCAGAGCGCGCCCGAAGCCAAGCAGCGCGTCCGCGCCTTCCTCGAAGGCAAGGCCGCCAAGGTCAGCAAGGGCTGAGTCGCCCGCAACGATGCCAGAAACAACAGCCATGAGTGAGACTTCTTCTTCCCGCGCGACGCCGCGCTACCGCCCCGTGCCCTTCGGCGTCACCCGCGTGCAGGTACGCGACGGTGCCCCCGGGGTGCGCTACCTGCAGGCCGAACTACCGCTGGGCGCCTATGCCCGCCGCCTGAGCGACTTCCTGGTGCACTGGGCCGAGACCGAGCCCGAGCGCACTTTCCTGGCCCGCCGCGCCCCGTTGGGCGACGGTCGCACCGGCGACTGGCAACGCATCAGCTACGCCCAGGCCCTGGACAGCGCGCGCCGCATCGGCCAGGCCCTGCTGGAGCGTAAGCTCTCGCCGGAACGGCCGGTGGTGATCCTGAGCGAGAACACGCTGGAGCACGCGCTGCTGGCGCTGGGCTGCATCTACGCCGGCGTGCCCTACTGCCCGGTGTCGCCGGCCTATGCCACGGTGAGCCAGGACTACGACAAGCTCAAGCACGTGCTGGACACGCTGACGCCGGGTCTGGTGTTCGCCGCTGATGGCGCGCGCTATGGCCGCGCCATCACCGCGACCGTGGGTGCGGACGTGGAAGTCGTGCTGGCCCAGGGCACGGTGGAAGGCCGCTCCACCACATCCTTCGAGCAACTGCGTGCCACCGCCGCCACCGAGGCGGTCGATGTCGCCATGCACGCCGTGCGCCCCGACACCATCGCCAAGTTCCTGTTTACCTCGGGCTCGACCAAGATGCCCAAGCCGGTGATCAACACCCACCGCATGTGGTGCGCCAACCTGCAGCAGATCACCCTGTCGCTGCCGGTGCTGGCCGAGGCGCCGCCGGTCCTCGTGGACTGGCTGCCCTGGAACCACACCTTCGGCGGCAACCACAACTTCGGCCTCACGCTCAAGCACGGCGGCACGCTCTACATCGACGACGGCAAGCCGACCGCGGCGCTGATCAACGAGACGCTGCGCAACCTGCGCGAGATCGCGCCCACGATCTACTTCAACGTGCCGACCGGTTTCGAAATGATCGCGCAGGCCATGAAGACGGACGAGGTGCTGCGCCGAACGCTGCTGTCGCGCGTGCGCATGTTCTTCTATTCCGGCGCCGGCCTGGCGCAGCCGGTGTGGGACAGCCTGCACGCCACGGCGGAAGCCGAGATCGGCGAACGCATCGTCATGGCCACCGGCCTGGGCATGACCGAATCGGCCCCATCGGCCATGTTCACCAACAGCGCCGACGTGAAGGCCGGCGACATCGGCGCGCCCGTGCCCGGCATGACGCTCAAGCTGGTGGAGGTGGACGGCAAGACCGAAGTGCGCTACCGCGGCCCCAACGTGACGCCCGGCTACTGGCGCTCGGAACAGGCGACGCGCGACGCCTTCGACGAAGAGGGATTCCTTTGCACTGGCGACGCCGTGCAGTGGATCGACCCCGACAACATCCACCGCGGCCTGCGCTTTGACGGCCGCATCGCGGAAGACTTCAAGCTTGCCACCGGCACCTTCGTCAGCGTGGGGCCGATGCGCGCCAAGGTCATCGTCACTGGCGCGCCGTACGTGCAGGACGTGGTGCTGACCGGCCTGAACATGAAGGAAGTCGGCGCGCTGATCTTCCCCTCGCCGGCTTGCCGCGAGGTCAGCGGCCTGGGGCCGAATGCCTCCTGGTCCGAGGTGCTGGACAGCGAGCCGGTGCGCAGCCGCATGCAAGCGGTGATCGACCAGCTGGCGCGCGAAGCCACCGGCAGCGCCAACCGCATCGCACGCGCCCTGCTGCTGGCTGAGCCGCCCTCCATCGACAAGGGTGAAGTCACCGACAAGGGCTCGATCAACCAGCGTGCCGTGCTCAAGCACCGCGACGCCCTGGTGCAGGCCCTGCACGACGGCAGCGCCCCCGGCATCATCCTGCCAGGATCATGAAGCAATACCCCCGATGCGCCTTCGGCGCTCCCCGCTCCAGGGGGCGCACCCAGCGGCCCGGCGAAGCCGGTTCCGCGGGTGCCTGCGGTTCATACCCTTACTGCCTCGCATTGCAACCGATGCACAACTTCCAGGATTTCCAACATGAAGATTGAAGGACAAGCAGCACTGGTCACCGGCGGCGCCTCCGGCCTGGGCGAGGCCACGGCACGCGAACTGGCCCGTCTCGGCGCCAAGGTGGCGGTTCTGGACGTCAATGCCGCGCTGGCTGAGAAGGTGGCGTCCGAGATCGGCGGCGTGGCCTGCGTCTGTGACATCACCAGCACCGAGAGCGTGCTGACCGCCCTGGCCAAGGCCAGCAACGCGCATGGTCCGGCGCGCATCCTGATGAACATTGCCGGCATCGGCACCGCCAAACGTGTGGTCGGCAAGGACGGCTCGCCGGCGCCGCTGGAAGACTTTGCCCGCGTCATCAACGTGAACCTCGTCGGCAGCTACAACATCAGCCGCCTGTTCGCGGCCGAGTGCGTCAAGCTGGCGCCGCTGGAAGACGGCGAGCGCGGCGTGATGATGTTTACCGCCTCGGTCGCCGCCTTTGACGGCCAGGTGGGCCAGCAGGCTTACAGCGCTTCCAAGGGCGGCCTGGTTGGCATGACGCTGCCGATGGCGCGCGACCTGGCCCAGCATGGCATCCGCGTCTGCACGGTGGCGCCGGGCCTGTTCGCCACGCCGCTGATGAAGGAGCTGCCGCAGGAAGTACAGGCCTCGCTCGCGGCTTCCATCCCCTTCCCCAAGCGGCTGGGCCATCCCGAGGAGTTTGCCCAGCTGGCCTGCCACGTCGTCACCAACGGCCACCTCAACGGCGAGGTGATCCGGCTGGACGGTGCCTTGCGTATGGCGCCGCGCTGATTTTTCCCCCGTTCGACAACCACTACCAAAAGGAGACCACCATGACAACACGTCGTACTTTCGTTCAAGCCGCTGCCGGTGCTGCCGCACTCGGTGCGCTGCACCCGTTCACTGCGTTCGCGCAGGCCATCGAGCAGGTGAAGATCCTCTACGGCTTCCCGCCCGGCAGTTCGGGCGACAGCGTGGCCCGCCGCGTGGGCGAAAAGCTGGCCGGCTCGGCCTACACCAAGAACGCCGCTGTGGTGGAAAACAAGCCGGGCGCCGGCGGGCGCATTGCGCTGGAGCAGCTGAAGTCCGCGCCGGCCGACGGCTCGGTTCTGGCGCTGGCCCCGGTATCGGGCATCGCCAACTACCCCTACATCTACAGCAAGATGAACTACACCGCGCAGGACTTCGCGCCGGTGTCCATCGGCGCGGTCATGCTGCACGGCCTGGCCGTCGGCCCCCTGGTGCCGGCCAGCGTCAAGACGGTGAAGGACTTCCTCGCCTGGGCCAAGGCCAACCCGAAGGACGCGAGCTATGGCTCGCCCGGTGCCGGCTCCACGCCGCACTTCCTGGGTGCGCTGCTGGGCCTCAACAGTGGCGTCGAGCTCAAGCATGTGCCGTACCGCGGCTCGGTGCCGGGCGTGACCGATGTGGTCGGCGGCCAGATCGCAGCCATGGTCACCCCGCACGGTGACTTCATCGCCAACTACAAGGCAGGCAAGCTGCGCATCCTGGCCACCTCCGGTCCGAAGCGCTCGCCCTATGTGCCCGAGGTGCCGACCTTCGCCGAAGCGGGCTTCCCGGAGCTGACCACCGAGGAATGGTTCGGTTTCTACGCCCCGGCCAAGACGCCCAAGGCCGTGCTGCAGGCCGCCAATGCCGCCATCAATGCGGCGCTGAAGGACAAGGCCGTGATGGACGCACTGGCCGTGGTCGGCCTGATCCCGCGCGGCTCCACCATGGAAGAAATGGCCGCCTCGCAGGCTTCCGAGTCCAAGCACTGGGGGCCGCTGATCAAGAAGATCGGCTTCACCGCGGAGTCCTGATCACGCATGGACTACCAACCGCGTCTTGACGACATCCAGCACATCCTCACCGGGGTGCTGGACGCCCCGGCTCAGCTGCAGGCGCTGCCGGCCTTCGCCGAGGTCGATGGCGACCTCATGCAGCAGGTGCTGGAGGAGGCCGGCAAGTTCGTTGCCAGCGCCATCGCACCGCTGCAGCGCACGGGTGATGAAGTCGGCTGTCGTTTTGACGCGGGCCAGGTGACCGCGCCCCCCGGTTTTCGGGAGGCCTACCAGGCCTTCTGGCAGGCCGGCTGGCCTGCCCTGGCCTGCGCGCCCGACGACGGCGGCCAGGGCCTGCCGGCCGTGCTGGAGGCCGTGCTCTACGAGATGATGAGCGCGGCCAACCATGGCTGGACCATGGCGCCCGGCCTGCTGCACGGCGCGTACGAGTGCATCAAGCACCATGCCTCCGATGAACTGAAGGCGGCCTATCTGGAAAAGGTGGCGACCGGCGAATGGTTGGCCACCATGTGCCTGACAGAGCCCCAGGCCGGCAGCGACCTTGGCCTGGTGCGCACCAAGGCCGTCGCCCACGCCGACGGCAGCTACCGCGTGAGCGGTACCAAGATTTTCATCTCCGGCGGCGAGCACGACCTGACCGACAACATCGTGCATCTGGTGCTGGCGCGCCTGCCGGATGCCCCCGCCGGCCCCAAGGGCCTGTCGCTGTTCCTGGCGCCCAAAGTAATGCCTGAGGGCGAGCGCAACGGCATCCACTGCGAACGCATCGAGGAAAAGATGGGCCTGCACGGCAGCCCCACCTGCGTCATGCGCTTCGACGATGCCACCGGCTGGCTGGTCGGCGAACCGAACCGCGGCCTCAATGCGATGTTCGTGATGATGAACGCGGCACGCCTGCACGTCGGCCTGCAGGGCATCGGCCTGCTGGAGGCCGCCTGGCAGAAGGCCCAGGCCTACGCCCAGGAGCGACGCCAGATGCGCGCACCGGGCGCCAGCGGCACCAGCCTGATTGCCGAACACCCGGCGGTCCAGCGCCTGCTGGATGTACAACGCGCCTGGATCGATGGCGGTCGCGTTCTGGCCTACCACACGGCGGTCGAGCTCGACCAGCTCAAGCATCACCCGGACAGCGCGCGGCGCGAGAGCGCGCAACGCTGGTGCAGCCTGGTGACGCCGGTGCTCAAGGCCGCCTTTACGCACCAGGCCTTCCATGGCGCCAGCGACTGCCTGCAGGTGTTCGGCGGCCATGGGTATGTACGTGAGTGGGGCATCGAGCAGATCGTGCGCGATGCGCGCGTGGCGATGATCTACGAAGGTACCAACGAGATCCAGGCCATCGACCTGCTGCTGCGCAAAGTGCTGCCCGACGGCGGCGCCAGCCTGAACGCCCTGCTGGACGAACTCGCCTGCGGTCTGGATGCCTGCGTGCCGGCACAGGCCGCCACCCTGCGGCGCTTCGACACGCTGCGCGCGCTGACCGGCCAGCTGGCGCAAGCCGCCGCCGCGCAGGCCGAGTTGCCCTACTGGGTGGCCGACGATTTCCTGCGTGCCGTGGCGCTGGCCCTGCTGGGCTGGGCCTGGTGCCGCATCGAGCGCAGCACCGCATCCGCGCAAACGCGCTGGCAGGCGCCGCTGCGGGCCCTGCAAGGCTGGGTCCTGCCCGAGTTCGAGATGCGCCTGCAGATCATGCGCGCCCAAATGGCCTCGTCGACGCAGCCCACTGCCACCGCGCCAGCATGACGGACAAGCAGCCCACCGCCCCCGCCGTGGAGCAGGTCGACACCAGCTTCCTGGAGAGCTTGGTGGGCTACAACGCGCGCCGCGCGAGCCTGGTCATCGTCGAGTCCTTCCTCAAGCACATGGCGGTCTACAAGCTGCGACCGGTGGACTTTTCGGTCCTGTCACTGATTGCCCACAATCCCGGCATCACCTCACGCCAGCTGTGTGCAACGCTGGCCATCCTGCCGCCCAATCTGGTCGGCATGGTCAACGCCCTGGAAAAGCGTGAGCTCATCGTGCGCCGCCCGCACCCGCATGACGGCCGCGCCATGGGCTTGCAGCTCACAGCCGCCGGCAAGAAACTGGTGCGGCAAGCCGAGCAGAGCGCCACCCGGCTGGAAGACGAGGCCACCGCCCGCCTGAGCGCCAGCGAGCGCAAACAGCTGATCCAGTTGCTGCAAAAAATCTACATCTGAGCCTGTCTGGGCATATAAACAGCCCGCTGCTGTTGCGTAATCGCCATCATCAGCTATGAAACTTGTAGCAGCGAAAAATCTGCGCTATAGTCGCCGCTCGCGTCAGCCGCAGCCCCGGTCGGCAGAACCGGGCAGGCCTCGGGGAAACCGTTCAGGCGCACCATCTACGCCTTGAGGAGTGCAGTTCAATGAGTTCCAAAGAAAACGCCGCCATCGGTCAGCTGCTTGGCCTGCTGGAGTCCCGCTACGCCATCCGCGTGCTGTGGGCCCTGCGCGACGGCCACGCCCAGACTTTCCGGCTGCTGCAGGACAGCGTGGGCGGCATCACCCCGAACACATTGAACACCCGTATCAAGGAACTGCGCGAAGCCGGCCTGCTGAGCCACGGCAGCGAAGGCTACCTGCTCACCAGCAGTGGCCTGGACCTGCTCAAGCGCCTGGGCGACCTGCAGGCCTTTGCCAGCAAGTGGGCCACCGGCCTGGCCAAGAAGGCCCGCTGACCGGCCTGCCGCGCCAGCCGGGACAGCTGGCATAATTTGCGGTTTTCTGAAGCTTGCGCCTTGTCCGGCAGGCGCCTTCAGCTATCAAATCAATAGCAAAGGACCGCTCCATGAACACCACTCCCTCCGGCCTGCAGTACGAGGACGCCGTTGTTGGCGACGGCGCCGAAGCCACCCGCGGCCAGCGTGTCACCGTGCACTACACCGGCTGGCTGTACAACGACGGCGTGCAAGGCGCCAAGTTCGACTCCAGCAAGGACCGCAATGACCCCTTCGTCTTCCAGCTCGGCGCCGGCATGGTGATCCGCGGCTGGGACGAGGGCGTGGCCGGCATGAAGATCGGCGGTACCCGCACCCTCATCATCCCGCCCGGCCTGGGCTACGGCGCCCGTGGCGCCGGCGGCGTGATTCCGCCCAACGCGACACTGAAATTCGAGGTCGAACTGCTCGGCCTGTCGGGCTGAGCCTTGCCCTTGGCGGGCCGCCGCCGGCGCGCCCGCCCACCCCTTGAAAGGGGGCTGACTGCCCCCATTTCTGCGCCTGAACTTCGTTTTTACGATCATCCGCATGTCTGACACCCCCAACACCCCCTCCCAGGCTGCCGCCGAACCCACCGGCGAGGACATCGTTTCCGCCCATGAAGCCGACTTGCTGGCACAGACCCAGGCCGAACTGGCCGAACTGAAGGCCAAGAGTGCCGAACTGGCCGACCAGTTCCTGCGCGCCAAGGCGGAGGCCGAGAATGCCCGCCGCCGTGCCGAGGACGAGGTGGCCAAGAGCCGCAAGTTCGCCGTCGAAGGTTTCGCCGAAAGCCTGCTGCCCGTGGCCGACAGCCTGGAAGCCGGCCTGGCCGTGAAGGAAGCCACGCCGGAGCAGATCCGTGAAGGTGCCGAAGCCACCCTGCGACAGCTGATCGCCGCACTGGAGCGCAACAAGGTGGAGGCCATCAACCCCGCCCCCGGCGCCAAGTTCGACCCGCACCAGCACCAGGCCATCAGCGTGGTGCCGGCCGAACAGGAAGCCAACACCGTGGTCAGCGTGCTGCAGAAGGGCTACACCATTGCCGAGCGCGTGTTGCGCCCCGCGCTGGTAACCGTGGCTGCGCCGAAATAAGGCCGCAGGTCTTGAAAGCCCCGGACTTATCCACACCTAGAACGCATCCGAATTTTCAAAAATCGCAGGAGTAACACAATGGGCAAAATCATCGGCATCGACCTCGGTACCACCAACAGCTGCGTTGCCATCATGGAAGGCAACAACACCAAGGTGATCGAGAACTCCGAGGGCGCGCGCACCACCCCGTCCATCATCGCCTACCAGGAAGACGGCGAGGTGCTGGTCGGCGCCTCGGCCAAGCGCCAGGCGGTCACCAACCCCAAGAACACGCTGTACGCAGTGAAGCGCCTGATCGGCCGCAAGTTCGAGGAGAAGGAAGTCCAGAAGGACATCGACCTCATGCCCTACACCATCACCAAGGCCGACAACGGCGACGCCTGGGTGCAGGTGCGTGACAAGAAGCTGGCCCCGCCGCAGGTCAGCGCCGAGGTGCTGCGCAAGATGAAGAAGACCGCCGAGGACTACCTCGGCGAGGAAGTGACCGAAGCCGTGATCACGGTGCCGGCCTACTTCAACGACGCCCAGCGCCAAGCCACCAAGGACGCCGGCCGCATCGCCGGCCTGGAAGTCAAGCGCATCATCAACGAGCCGACCGCCGCAGCACTGGCCTTCGGCCTGGACAAGTCCGAAAAGGGCGACCGCAAGATCGCCGTCTATGACCTCGGCGGCGGTACCTTCGACGTCTCCATCATCGAGATCGCCGACGTCGACGGCGAGAAGCAGTTCGAAGTGCTGTCGACCAACGGCGACACCTTCCTGGGCGGCGAAGACTTCGACCAGCGCATCATCGACTACATCATCACCGAGTTCAAGAAGGAACAGGGTGTCGACCTGTCCAAGGACGTGCTGGCCCTGCAGCGCCTGAAGGAAGCTGCCGAGAAGGCCAAGATCGAGCTGTCTAGCTCGACGGCCACCGACGTCAACCTGCCCTACATCACCGCCGACGCTTCGGGCCCGAAACACCTGAACATCAAGCTGACCCGCGCCAAGCTGGAAAGCCTGGTGGAAGAGCTGATCGAGCGCACCATCGCCCCCTGCCGCACCGCCATCAAGGATGCCGGCGTAAGCGTGGGCGACATCCATGACGTGATCCTGGTCGGCGGCATGACCCGCATGCCCAAGGTGCAGGAAAAGGTGAAGGAATTCTTCGGCAAGGAGCCGCGCAAGGACGTGAACCCGGACGAAGCCGTGGCCGTGGGCGCCGCCATCCAGGGCCAGGTGCTGTCGGGCGACCGCAAGGACGTGCTGCTGCTGGACGTGACCCCGCTGTCGCTGGGCATCGAGACCCTGGGCGGTGTCATGACCAAGATGATCGCCAAGAACACCACCATCCCGACCAAGTTCGCGCAGACCTTCTCCACCGCCGAAGACAACCAGCCGGCCGTGACCATCAAGGTGTTCCAGGGCGAGCGTGAAATTGCCGCCGGCAACAAGCTGCTGGGCGAGTTCAACCTGGAAGGCATCCCGCCGTCGCCGCGCGGCCTGCCGCAGATTGAGGTGTCGTTCGACATCGACGCCAACGGCATCCTGCACGTGGGCGCCAAGGACAAAGGCACCGGCAAGGAAAACAAGATCACCATCAAGGCCAACTCCGGCCTGAGCGAGGCCGAGATCGAGCAGATGGTGAAGGACGCCGAAGCCAATGCGGCCGAGGACAAGAAGAAGCTCGAGATCGTCCAGTCGCGCAACCAGGCCGATGCCACCGTGCACAGCGTGAAGAAGAGCCTGACCGAGTACGGCGACAAGCTCGAAGCCGGCGAGAAGGACAAGATCGAGGCGGCCGTGAAGGATCTGGAGGAGGCGATCAAGGGCGACGACAAGGCCGCCATCGACGCCAAGACCGAGGCCCTGATGGCCGCCAGCCAGAAGCTGGGCGAGAAGATGTACGCCGAGCAGCAGGCCGCTGCCGCGGCGGCGGGTGCGACCGAGGCCGGCCCGACCCCGGGCGCCGAGTCGTCCAGCCGTCCGGCCGACGACAACGTGGTGGACGCCGAAGTCAAGGAAGTCAAGAAAGGCTGATGCCCCACCCTGCACGCCGCGTCCGCATGGTCCCTTGGGGATCGTCGGCGCGGCGTTTTGCGTGACAGACCCGCGAGAAATCCATGGCCACCAAACGAGACTATTACGAAATCCTCGGCGTGCCGAAGAACGCCTCCGAGGAGGACATCAAGAAGGCGTATCGCAAACTGGCGATGAAGCACCACCCGGACCGCAACCAGGGTGATGCCGCCAAGACGGCCGAGGAAAAGTTCAAGGAGGCCAAGGAGGCCTACGAGATGCTGTCCGACGCGCAGAAGCGCGCGGCCTATGACCAGTACGGCCACGCCGGTGTCGACCCCAACATGCGCGGCGGCGCCGGCGGCGACTTTGGCGGCGGCTTTGCCGAGGCCTTCGGCGACATCTTTGGCGACATGTTCGGCCAGAGCCGCGGTCGCGGCGCTGGTGGCCGCCAGGTCTACCGCGGCAGCGACCTCTCCTACGCGATGGAGATCACGCTGGAAGAGGCCGCCCGCGGCAAGGATGCACAGATCCGCATCCCGAGCTGGGACAGCTGCGGCACCTGCCATGGCAGCGGCGCCAAGCCCGGCACCCAGGTCAAAACCTGCGCCACCTGCCACGGCTCCGGCTCGGTGCAGATGCGCCAGGGCTTCTTCAGCGTGCAGCAGACCTGCCCACACTGCCACGGCAGCGGCAAGATCATTCCCGAGCCCTGCACCACCTGCCACGGCCAGGGCCGCATCAAGCGCCAGAAGACGCTGGAGGTGAAGATTCCGGCCGGCATCGACGACGGCATGCGCATCCGCAGCGCCGGCAATGGCGAGCCCGGTACGAACGGCGGCCCCGCCGGTGACCTCTACATCGAGATCCGGCTGCGCAAGCACGACATCTTCGAGCGCGACGGCGACGACCTGCACTGCTCGGTGCCGATCAGCATGGTCACCGCGGCACTGGGTGGCGAGATCGAGGTGCCGACGCTGGCCGGCAAGGCCGCCATCGACATCCCCGAAGGCACGCAGACCGGCAAGCAGTTCCGCCTGCGCGGCAAGGGCATCAAAGGCATCCGCTCCAGCTACCCCGGCGACCTGTACTGCCACATCACGGTGGAAACGCCGGTCAAGCTGACCGAGCACCAGCGCAAGCTGCTGCGCGAGCTCGACGAATCGTTGCGCAAGGGCGGCGCCAAGCACTCGCCCAGCGAAGACAGCTGGACTGACCGCCTGAAGAGCTTCTTCAGCTGAGCCGGCAACGGCGTCGCCCCCCGAAAAGCCGCGAAGTTCCGCACTTCGCGGCTTTTTTCATACGGCACACGCTAACATGCCAGCTCACACCAAGAAGTCATCATGAGCGTCAACATCACCTTTCTCGGCGGCGCCGACACCGTCACCGGCTCCAAATACCTCGTCCAGCACGACAAGCATCGCCTGCTGGTGGACTGCGGCCTGTTCCAGGGCTACAAGCAGCTGCGCCTGCGCAACTGGAACCCGCTGCCGGTGGCGCCCAACCAGATCGATGCCGTGGTGCTGACCCATGCCCACCTCGACCACAGCGGCTACCTGCCGCTGCTGGCGCGCGAGGGCTTCGAAGGCCATGTCTACGCCACCCCCGGCACGCGCGACTTGTGTGGCATCCTGCTGCCCGACAGCGGCCACATCCAGGAAGAGGACGCTGCCTTCGCCAACCGCCACGGCTTTTCCAAGCACACGCCTGCGCTGCCGCTGTACACGCGCAAGGATGCACTGGATTGCCTGCCCCTGATCCGGGCCACCGAGTTCGGCCACACCTTCCAGCCCATCCCCGGCTGGCGCGCCACCTTCTCGCGTGCCGGCCACATCATCGGCGCGGCCAGCCTGCTGCTTGAAGTGGCCGGGCGCCGCATCCTGTTCTCAGGCGACCTGGGACGCACCGACGACCTGCTGATGAACCCGCCGGACCGCGCGCCGGCGGCCGACACGGTGTTGATCGAGTCGACCTACGGTGACCGCGAGCACCCGAAGGAAGACGTTCTGGCCGAACTGGGCCCGGCGCTCAGCCGCGTGGCGGCACGCGGTGGCGTAGCCGTGATGCCGGTGTTCGCCGTCGGTCGGGCCCAGGAAATTCTTCACGCCATTGCCGAACTGAAACTGCGCGGCGAGATCCCGACAACCTTGCCGGTGTTTCTCGACAGTCCGATGGCCGTGCACACCACCCACCTGGCCGAACACTACCCGCAGGAGCTCCGTCTCAGCGGCAAGCAACTGCGCGCCCTGACACGCTGCGCCACCATGGTGAGCACCACCGAGGAGTCCAAGGCATTGGCGCGTCGACATGGCCCCATGGTCATCCTGGCCGCCAGCGGCATG